>Ga0153954_1000513_pt1 | contig 30151 bp, 26 predicted proteins | sample TSFL038MetaG_FD_102277 | JGI IMG/M metagenome (GOLD analysis project Ga0153954, IMG submission 102277) | Attine ant fungus gardens microbial communities from Florida, USA - TSFL038 MetaG | ecosystem: Host-associated > Fungi > Mycelium > Unclassified | place: USA: Florida, Wekiwa Springs State... | reverse complement strand
GTGCGAACAGGTCGAGCAGGACCGCGAGGCCTATGCCCGCGCCTCGCGCGTGCTGCATCGGGAGAGCAACCCCGGCAACGCGCGAGCGCTCGTCCAGCGCCACGGCGACCGCGACCTGTGGCTGAATCCGCCGCCGATCCCGCTGACGTCGGACGAAATGGATTTCGTCTACGACCTGCCCTACGCCCGCGCGCCGCACCCATCCTATGGCGAAGCGAAGATTCCCGCCTGGGACATGATCAAGTTCTCGGTGACGATCATGCGTGGCTGTTTCGGCGGCTGCACCTTCTGCTCGATCACCGAGCACGAGGGCCGCATCATCCAGAACCGCTCGGAAGGCTCGATCCTGCGCGAGATCGAGCGCATCCGCGACAAGACGCCGGGCTTCACCGGCGTGATCTCCGACATCGGCGGACCGACCGCCAACATGTACCGGATGGCGTGCAAGGATCCGAAGGTCGAGGCGCTGTGCCGGCGGCCGTCCTGCGTCTTCCCCGACATCTGCCCGAACCTGAACACCTCGCATGACGAGCTGATCCGGCTCTATCGCAAGGTGCGCGAGGTCAAGGGCGTCAAGCGGGTGATGGTCGCGTCCGGCGTGCGCTACGATCTCGCGGTGAAGAGCCCCGAATACGTCAAGGAGCTCGTCACCCATCACGTCGGCGGGTATCTGAAGATCGCCCCTGAACACACCGAGCGCGGCCCGCTCGACAAGATGATGAAGCCGGGGATCGGCGCCTACGACCGCTTCAAGGAGATGTTCGACGCCGCGGCGCGAGAGGCCGGCAAGAAATATTACCTGATCCCGTATTTCATCGCGGCGCATCCCGGCACGACCGACGAGGACATGATGAACCTCGCGCTGTGGCTGAAGAAGAACCGTTACCGCGCCGACCAGGTGCAGACCTTCCTGCCCTCGCCGATGGCGACCGCCACGGCGATGTATCATACCGGCGTCAATCCGCTGCGCGGGGTGCGGCGCGGCGCGAGCGACAAGGTCGAGGCAATCAAGGGATTGCGGCAGCGCCGGCTGCACAAGGCGTTCCTGCGCTATCACGACCCCGACAACTGGCCGGTGCTGCGCGAGGCGCTCAAGGCGATGGGGCGCGCCGATCTGATCGGCTCACGCCCCGACCAGCTCGTGCCGGCGCATCAGCCGCCCGGCACCGGCAAGGCCGCCGGCACGCGACGGCCGGTGCGCGACGGCGGCAGGACACAGCGCTTCACCACCAAGGGCGTGCGCATCATCAAGTGAGCCGACCGCGCACGAGTGGAAATCAATCAGCATGAAAAAGATCGGGTTCCTCTCGTTCGGGCATTGGACGCCCTCGTCCCAGTCGCAGGCCCGTACGGCCGCAGATGTGCTGCTGCAATCGATCGAGCTGGCCGTCGCGGCGGAGCAACTGGGCGCGGACGGCGCCTATTTTCGCGTCCACCACTTCGCCCGGCAGCTCGCTTCACCATTTCCCCTGCTTGCCGCCGTCGGCGCCAGGACCAGCCGGATCGAGATCGGCACGGCCGTCATCGACATGCGCTACGAGAACCCGCTCTACATGATCGAGGATGCAGGTGCCGCCGACCTGATCGCGGGCGGACGCCTTCAGCTCGGCATCAGCCGGGGCTCGCCCGAGCAGGTCATCGATGGCTGGCGCTATTTCGGCTATCGTCCCCCTGAAGGACAGGACGACGCCGACATGGGGCGGCGTCACGCCGAGATTTTCCTCGACATGCTGCGCGGCCAGGGTTTCGCCGAGCCTAACCCGAGGCCGATGTTCGCGAACCCGCCCGGCCTGCTCCGCCTCGAACCTCATTCGGAAGGCCTGCGCGAACGGATCTGGTGGGGCGCCGGCTCGAACGCCACCGCGGTGTGGGCCGCGAAGCTCGGCATGAACCTGCAGAGCTCGACGCTCAAGAGCGACGAGACCGGAGAAGCTTTTCACGTTCAGCAGGCCAACCAGATCCGTGCCTACCGCACCGCCTGGAAAGAGGCCGGGCATACGCGCGAGCCACGGATCTCGGTAAGCCGGAGCATCATCGCGCTGATGGACGATCGCGACCGCGGCTATTTCGGAGGCGAAGGCGGCGAGGAGGACCAGATCGGCTTCATCGATCCGCGCACCCGCGCCATCTTCGGCCGCAGCTATGCCGCCGAACCGGACGTCCTGATCGAGCAGCTCAAGGACGATGAGGCGATCAAGGAGGCCGACACCCTGCTCCTGACGGTCCCCAATCAGCTCGGCGTCGCCTACAACGCGCACGTGATCGAAGCGATTTTGAAGCACGTCGCGCCGGCGCTGGGGTGGCGCTGATCTCTCACTGCCTCGGCCCGACCGTCCCCGTCTGCTTCAACCGCGCCGATCTCACCCAGCCCGAGACGACGTTGTTGGTCCGCGGGTTCGTGTACATCACCGATGACCAGCCGGTATTCGTCTCGGCATAGGCGATCAATTCGTCCTTCGGGATGACGAAGATGCCGCTCATCGGACAACTGTCATTCGGCGCCGAATAGAATTGCAGCCGGCCGGCTCCCGTGACCACATTGGCGAGCGGCGGCGAGAAGATCGAAACATCCTTTGTTCCGGTCTGCGGCTCCCTGCAGTCGGTGGCCAGCGCAGGCGCGGATGCGATGTTCAGAAGAGCGATGCCGCTGGCGATGCAGGCAAGCGAGATTTTGCGCAATGTCATTTTCGGCTCCGTGACCGTCATGGGTCGCGGTGAATGCCAAAGAGGTTCGCGCAAGTCCTGCCGGTTGTCGGCGCCGATCAACGTCTGCAGTAATTTGCCGCTGCCCCAAACGTACAAGGCCGCCCCGTCCGATGCCTTGAGCCGGCGGACGCCGTCCACGCCATCGCCGCGGCGCATCTTAACGAGAAGGCGTTGGATGACGCCTGATCGACCCTTATGCACTCCCCAAATTGCTGTCCTGCCTGTCGCCTGCGGCATCAGGCGGCTGCGAGGCGTCAATCGCATTGACCCGACCGAGATAGTCTCCATATACCCCACCGAGGGAAGTGGAGAACGACCCGCTTTCCGACGGTTGCGCGGCTGGCATGCTCCAATCGCCCCGAACTGCTGTGGGCTTCTTCCGGGAGTACGCCATGACGCCTCTGTCCATCCTCGACCTCGTCCGCGTGACCGAGGAAACCGACGCGCGCGGCGCGCTGGATAATGCCCGCGATCTCGCTGTTCATGCCGAGAGCTGGGGCTATCGCCGCATCTGGGTCGCCGAGCATCACAATATGCCGGGAATTGCCAGCGCCGCGACGTCGGTCGTGCTTGCCCATATCGCAGCCGGGACAAGCAAGATTCGAATCGGCGCCGGCGGCATCATGCTGCCCAACCACGCGCCCTATGTGATCGCCGAGCAGTTCGGGACACTGGCGCGGCTGTTTCCGGGCCGCGTCGATCTTGGTCTGGGACGCGCACCGGGCACCGACCAGCTTACGCTGCGCGCCTTGCGCCGCCCGCCCGAAGCGGCCGAGAATTTCCCTCAGGACGTTCTGGAAGTACAGGCTTTCCTGGCGCCGGCCGGTCCAAACCAGCGCATCCAGGCGGTGCCGGCGGCGGGAACGGACGTGCCGCTCTGGATTCTCGGATCAAGCCATTTCGGCGCGATGCTGGCCGCCGAACTCGGGCTTCCTTATGCCTTCGCTTCGCACTTCGCGCCGGACGAACTCATTCCGGCGCTGCAGATCTATCGCAGCCGCTTCAAGCCCTCCGAACAGCTTGACCGGCCCTATGCCATGGTCGGCGTCAACATCATTGCGGCCGGCAGCGACGCCGAGGCGCGCCGGCTGGCCACAACGCAGCAGATGTCGTTTACGAATATCTTTCGTGGCGCGCGCGGCTTGAGCCGGCCGCCGATCGATGACATCGAAACCTACTGGTCGCCAATCGAAAAGGCGCAGGCCACGAGCATGCTCGCGCGCTCCATCATCGGTTCTCCCGACGCGGTTCGCGCAGGGATCGACGCGCTGGTCAAGGAAACCAGCGCCGATGAGCTCATCGTCGTGTCCGATGTCTACGATCATGCCACGCGGCTGCGCTCGTTCGAACTGATCGCCGAGGTCGCCGGGATTCAGCCCGCAGCCCTTGAGGCGGACTAGCGAAAGCGTAACCCGTCATTGCCTCGGCGCGTCTTGACGGGAGAACGCGATGGATTACGGCTTCGGCTGGTCCATCCTGCGAGCTGATCATGACCATACGCCCCATTGTCCGCTATCCCGACCCTCGGCTTGCGATCCCGGCACGGCCCGTGACCGAGTTCGACAACACGTTGCGAGAGCTTGCAAGGGATCTTCTCGAGACGATGCACGCCGCGCCGGGGATCGGGATCACCGCGCCGCATATCGGCGTCCCTCTGCGGGTCGTGGTGCTGGACCTCGACGCAAACGATGGTGCGCGGACCTACGTCAACCCGGAGATCGAATGGGCGTCATCCGAGACGATCCTGCATCGGGAAGGCAGCGTCTCGATGCCCGGCGTCAACGACGAGGTCAGACGCCATGCGCGCGTCCGGATCAGCTATCAGGATATCGACGGCAGCATGCAGACCGAGGAGTCCGACGGGCTGCGCGCCGTCTGCCATCAGCACGAGATCGATCAGCTCGACGGCCTGTTCTGGATCAACCGCCTGTCCCGCCTCAAGCGCGAGCGCCTGATCAAGCGGTTTGAGAAGCTGTCGCGGAGTTGAAATGTCCCTGGCAGCCTGAACGGCGTGTCAGCGAAAGCGTAACCCGCCGTTCCAGCAGCGTGTCTTGACGAGTGGTGGATTTCGCCTTCGGCCAATCCAACCTGCGAGCCGAGCCTGCCCTTCCACGGAACACAGGGCGTCAGCGGAGCCTCGTCATCGACGATCTCAAATCACGCCGAGCGCTTCCATGGCCTCCGCAACGCGAACAAAGCTGGCAATGTTCGCGCCCAGCACGTAGTCGCCTGGCGCGCCATAATCGCTGGCAGTCTCCGCGCAGCGGTCGTGAATGTCGCGCATGATGTTGGCGAGGCGCGCCTCGGTCTGCTCGAACGTCCAACTGTCGCGTGACGCATTCTGCTGCATCTCAAGCGCCGACGTCGCGACGCCCCCGGCGTTGGCGGCCTTGCCCGGCCCGAACAGCACGTCGGCCTCCCGGAAGATACGCACCGCCTCAGGTGTGCACGGCATGTTGGCGCCCTCGCCCACCGCGACGACGCCGTTGCGGACCAGCGTGCGCGCGTCCTTCCCGGTCAGCTCGTTCTGCGTGGCGGAAGGTATTGCGACCTCACATGCCACATCCCAGACAGACCCACCTTCGACGTAATGCGCACCGGCGCCCTTGAGACGCGTGTATTCGACGATGCGCTCCCGCCGAACCTCTTTGATCTCCTTGACCAGCGCGAGATCGATTCCTTGCTCGTCGATGACGTATCCGTTGGAATCCGAGCAGGCCACGACCTTGCCACCGAACTCGGCAACTTTTTCCATCGCATAGATGGCGACATTGCCCGAGCCCGACACCACCACGCGTTTGCCGTCGAACGACTGCTTTTTCGTCGCCAGCATGCTCTGCACGAAATACGTCGCGCCGTAGCCGGTCGCCTCGGTGCGGGCGCGGGAACCGCCATAGACCAGTCCTTTTCCGGTCAGAACGCCCGCCTCGTACCGATTGGTCAGGCGCTTGTACTGACCGAACATGAAGCCGATCTCGCGGCCGCCGACGCCGATGTCACCCGCCGGCACATCGGTATACTCGCCAAGGTGGCGATGGAGTTCGGTCATGAAGGATTGACAGAACCGCATGATCTCGCCCTCGGAGCGGTCGCGCGGATTGAAGTCGGACCCACCCTTTCCTCCTCCGATCGGCATGCCGGTCAGCGCGTTCTTGAACGTCTGTTCGAAGCCGAGAAATTTGATGATGCCGACATTGACTGAAGGATGGAAGCGCAGCCCTCCTTTGTAGGGCCCGAGGGCCGAGTTGAACTGCACCCGGAAGCCGCGATTGATCTGCACCTGCCCGCTATCGTCCACCCACGGCACGCGGAAGATGATCTGACGCTCCGGCTCGCAAAGCCGCTCGATCAAGGCATGATTGGCGTAGCGCGGATGCTTGGCTACCACACGGCCAAGACTTTCAAGCACTTCCTTGACGGCCTGGTGGAACTCTTCTTCGCCCGCATTCCTGCGCAGAACCTCTGCAAGGATGGGCTCCAGCTTCTCATCGATATGGACCACGATATGCACATTCCAGTTTCGGGTAGTGACGCGGTCGTAGCTTAGTCTCGGGGCAAAATGAACAATTTTTTAACAGAGGCCCGCAGGTTGTCTTCTCGTGACGCGCGTGACTATCAGATCTGCACGTCTGAAGCGCAATTGCGCCGTCGCCAGAACGGCGCATTCACGAAGCGGCGCTCCGAGGCGTACATCGCCCTCTGCATGAGGAGATGGGAAGCAATCCCCGCCAGGAATTGCTGTTCATAATGCCGGAATGCCGTGTCATCGCGCGCGAGGAGGCCTGCGATGCTCTCCGCGGCCTGCATGCCGCTCCATAAGGCCGTGGCAAGACCGTTCGCCCCGAGCGGATCGAGCGCACTCGCAGCATCGCCGGCCCGGACGATGCGATGGTCGACCAGCCCGGACATTGTCGTCGTACTCGCCGGCGCGAACTGCAGTTGACCAGCCAAGGCCGCATCGATGCCGAGACTGCCGAGCCGCACCGAAACGGCGCGCGTCTGTGACGCCATGTCGGCCCACAGGTTCATGTCCTTGCGCAGTCCCGCCGGCAGCAAATCGGAATCCGTGAAGAACCCCAGCAGAATCCTCGCTCGGGGCATCATCGACATGTACCACCATCCCGACTCGACGGCCTCGACAAGAGTCGCGGGCACCGCCTCGACGTCGTGATCGAGATCGTAGATTCGATAGCAGGCAACGAGCTTATCTAGTCTGCGAAGCGGCGCTTCGGGGCCGGACGTGATGGAGGAGCGGCCGGAACAATCGACAACGAACTCCGCTTCAATCGAGGCGCCGTCCGCAAGGTCGACTATGATGCGATCCGACGACCTCGTCAGTTGCCGCGCCTCGCCGCAGAGCCGCTCTACGCCGTCAGCTTCGAGGGAAGCCGCCATGCGCGCCTCGAGACGTTCCCGGTCGATGTGCCAGCCTGACGTTCCCTCCTGATGGAAACTATCGTGCCGCAGCGCGGAGTTGCCCCAAACCGAAAATCGCCCTTGACACGCGACCGCCGTCTCCGCGTCGAGCAAATCGAGCCAGTCCAGATTCTGCAGATATGGCGACGCCCGAAACGAGAGTGTCTCTCCACGATTGGCGGCATCATGTCCGGGCGCAACAAGACGTGGACGATATCCCCCTCGTGAGAGGGCGCGGGCGCAGGCCATGCCTGCCATGCCCGCCCCCACGATCACGACCTGATGCATTCGCAATCAGGGCACGTCTTTGACCACGGCGAGGTCCACCGGGCCGCGCTGCACTTCGACAAAGATGTCCTTGGGAACACCCGGGAGGTCTTTAGGTCCGGGGCGACGCACGACGACGCCCATCTGCGTCCACAACTCGATCATGCGGCGCAGTCCATCGGTATAGCTGGCTTCGACGTGCAGACCAGTGCCGGCCGCACCGCGCGACCAGGCCACGCGCGCATGATAGAACCGCATCCGGTCTTCCTGCGAAATATCCGCACGCATCATCTGTTTGTAGAAGCCTTCCGGCAGAACATCGATGGGAAGGAGCGCCGGCCACCAGACCGGGGTCGGAAAGCCATCAGCCGTCGGCACGGACTGACAGCTGAACGCATCGCCCTGCCAGGGAACGCCCATCCATCGCGTGAGATCTCCAGGCGCCTGCGGACCGACGGGCGCACCGTCTTCGCGGCGATGAGTATTGGCGAAGATATTCTGCGGATTCAGCTGCAAGCCGACATCCTGAATGAGACTTTTCCTGTTCGAAATGGCGACGCGGAACGGCAACGGCGTTTCCTTCGTCGAGCGGTAAAGTGCCGCGTGACGGATCGGCCAAGTGATCTCGACACCTGGATGGAACGCACCGCCGGAGCACGCATCCAGAGCCGCGCGGGTGAGCGCTTCGGGGCGCAACGACAACGGCAAGTCGTCGAGCTCCTCGACCTTGTCGGCGGCGGCGTCCTCGAAGTCGTTTGTGAACTCGCCCTTGGCCCAATAGCGCAGGATGCTGTACTGGGCCGGCGTCAGCGTAAGCCAGCCGGTCGGGCTAGCCGGGAAGTTGACGCCATCACCCAGCATCGGCGGTAGGGCATCGGCACGAACGTCCTCGCCGCCGGGCTTGCGGAATGCGGCCAACACCTTCTCGCGTGCCGGGCGAACCTTCTCCGCCGGATCGGCAAGCGACTTGATCACGGCCGGATCGGACAGATCGTCAACATCGATCCAGGCTTCGCTGAGATAGGACGCCTGCGCGACCCATTGCATCATGCCGGAACGCCGCAGGATCGGAAGCACATCACGCCGGAACGAAATCGGCGCGGCGACGGCTTTCATGTGCCCGGATGCGATCATCGCTTCCCGCGCCGCATCGTAGAGCGTCACGATCGGTTCGATCTGCGGCGCAAACTTCGGGCCGCAACAGACGACCCATGCCGGATCGCAATCGATATCGGCGCCGCCGACGCGGACCGAGGCTCTCACCCAGCCATCGCACCAATCGTCATGCCAGCCATCGTTGTTGGTGAAATCGCGTACCGGATTCTGCGGCAAGGCGGAATTGGAAACCCCGTCACCAGGAAAAACCAGCAAGCGGCCGGAATCGTCGGTGCGCAGGTGACCGAGCGTCACCGGAATTTTCTTCCAGAACTGGCCGGCCATGCGATAGGCCGTGTCGCGGCCATCGGCATTCCTGGAAGCGCCGTCGATCCGCACCGGCCCCGCATCGATGACAAGCATCTCTTCGCGGTGGGCAGGCTCGATATTGGCATTACGCAGCGCGCCCGGAATGCCCGGCGCATTGTCGCCACCGTCCATCGCATTTGAATAGCCGTACCAGGCCGCCTTGGTATTGGCCACGTGCACCGTCCAGCGCAGACCGTCGGCCGCACCAAGCTCGCGCACCACGCGCCCCTGGTCGTCGTAGCCATACACGCGAAAACGCTGGACCTGTTTCTTGACGCGGTTCGGCCCCTGCTTGAACCCGCCTGCCGGCTCGCTCATCAAGCCGGGAACTTCCGGCGCGCGAAACCATTCCTGGCTGTTGCCGACGCGCGAAAAGCCGATCGCCGGAAAAATCGCCGCACGCACAATGCGCGCACCCTCCAGCGCTTTCTCCTGTGCCTGCGCGGGCAGCACAGCCGCCTTGAAAAGCGAAGGCGCGGCAAATCCGAGTGCCGATGCGCTGATCAGGAAGTCGCGACGATTCATGAGAAAGCCTATCCAGTCGACGATCCGCTATTGCTCGTTTGCATCGCATAGCGGTCGAGTAACCAATGAAATCAACGTCGCGCACCGTAGGTAATTTCCTTTAACAAGTAGTTGTATCGCATCAGGCGAGCAGAGGACGAAAGCCGTATCGCTGCGAGCATCACAACCATGCGCGCGTCCGGATCAGCTATCAGGATGTCGACGACAGGCCATCACAAAGGCCGCTCAGCCGTTTCCAGATTCTGTCTCCGAGGAAATGCAGACGTTGTTCGTACCATGGCTTCTCACGATCGAAGATCGGCGGAGTGCCACAACGCTCTGAACGAGACGCCGCGAAGCCCGGCGCGTCGTACCCGCTCGACAAAATGGTCGGTGACATAGACGTATGAGGCTCTCATCGGAAGCTTGAACACCTCCGCCGTCCCGATCCTGCTTCCATCAAAAACATGGCGTTCGATTGCCAGAATGTTGCCGTCGTCGAAGTGCGTGATCTGAGAGCGTTCTTGATCGAGCGCGTCGAGCACGGTGGTCGCGTTGAAAAGCCAGACGTCCTCTCCCCGAACAGGCAGGAGCTGTCCATGCTTCAGCAGGATGGGTCCCAAAGCCTCCATCGCGGGCCTCCTCAAAAACGGCACCTGTTCGCCGAGCCAGGGGAAGTCGGAATAGCTCTTCTCTTCGCGATTGATTGCCATGACGGGAGGATCCCAATCCGAGATAACCCTCCCGTCCATCGCATAGAACAACTCGAAATGGTTTGGGTCGTCCGGGAATATCCATTCCTGACCCTCCACCACTTCGAAAGTGTAGATCGTGAAAATCATCGCGGTGCGCGCTATATCTGACGTGGGATCCCGCGTAGTCGAAGCCTTGCTTCCGTTCGCGATCGACAGGGTGAAGCTGCGCCTTACTGGTTGATTTCAGGCTCGACTAGTTTCGAGAGCTTGCGCAGAGATTCCTGCCAGCCAAGATAGCAGGCCTCGACAGGGATTAGATCCGGCACACCCTGCTGTTCGATGTTCACCTCAGTACCGACCGACACCGCCTTCAGGCTCACTGTGACCGTCATCTCGCCGGGCAAGTGCGGATCGTCGAACTTGTCGGTGTAGACGAGACGCTGTTCTGGAACGAGTTCCAGATAAGAGCCGCCAAAGGAGTGGCTTTTACCAGTGGTGAAATTCCGGAAGGACATCCGGTGTTTGCCACCCGCTTTCGCCTCCAGCTCATGGACCGTGCAGACGAACCCGTAAGGCGGCAGCCAACTTGCGACAGCATCGCTCTCCAGAAAGGCGCGATACACCTTCTCCGGCTTGGTAGCGATGACGCGGTGAAGTCGGATCGTGCTGGGCATGGCTTTCTCCTCACGGTCAGGATTGATCAATGTGCTCGAATGTCTCGGGCACCGGACGCTGGTGCGGTCGGTGAAAAGCTAACGTCGAGACCCACTGGCAGGAATGACAAACGCATAACCAGCTATCCACGCAGGATTTTCTCCATCGCTTTTCCCTTGGCGAGTTCGTCGACTAATTTGTCCAGGTAGCGGATTTCCCGCATGGTGGGTTCCTGGACGTCTTCCACGCGGACGCCGCAGACGGTGCCCGTAATCAGCGATCGGGCAGGATTCATCCGGGGCGCTTGCGCAAAAAAATCCTCGAAGCAGGTCTTCTTCGCCAACTGGTCTTCCAATGATTCCAGGCTGTGTCCCGTCAGCCAGCAGATGATGTCATCAACGTCAGCCTTGGTGCGTCCCTTCTTCTCGGCCTTCGCCACGTAGAGAGGATAAACGCTCGCGACGCTCATTGAGTAGATTCGATGCTTCGTCATGCGTCCTCCTGCGCGCCCCGAAGAAATGCGCGGCGCCGCGCCTTCCAGGCGACGATGACGCCCGGGATCAGTACCAGTAGCAGGATCGCATGAAAGAGGATATCCGCGCGCGTCTGCGGCCCCGCGCCAATCGCGATCGTGAACGCGCCGACCAGCGTACCGAGAAGCGCGAAGCCTTGCACGACCAGGGCAAGAACCGGCGCCGGTGCGGGCTGCATCAGGGAGGCGATGAGACCGAGCGCCAGCACCGCTCCGATCACACCCTCGGCTGTTGCGGCGCGGCCATGCTCATAGCCCGCAAAGAGAAAGCCGGCATGAACCAGCGACGCCGCGACGAACAATAGCATCTCCAGGGCGAGGAACAGGATCAATCTGGTTCGGCAGGTCATCAACGATCTCCTCGATGCTGACCAACGCGGGCGTCGTTCTCCCCACGCCGCGATCGAGGATATTCGAGCTGCATGGCGACGATGTCGGCCGTACCGCCTCCGTAGCGCGCCTCGATCGCAGCAAGGCTCTGGTCCAACGCCCCCGCTGGTGCCCGATCGGGAAACAGGGAGACACGAGGTTTATGCTGCCGATTGCTGGCAAGATCGTCCGGAATGAGACGTATGCCGTTGCGGCTTTCGATCGCCGCGCTGGAGGTCGCGAACGAGACCGCCTTCGATCTGTAGGTCCGGGACCACGCGTCAGCCACGAGGGCCAGCGACACCTCGTCCATACCGGGGGTCAGTTCGATGCCGACCTGCTCTCTGTTCCAGAAGGCAAGCACGTTTCCAAGCACGGTCGTCGCGAAGGGCCGCGTGAACGCGAACGCATCGCTGGCGTGGCGTGCATCCCATTGCAAAACGCCAAGGCCGCGCGCGACCGCCTCCGCCTTCCCGCGCCCCGCGATCGCCTCGATCAAGGTCAGCATCGCCGGTATCGCTGCGGTAATGCCCGTGGTGGTGACGACATTCCCGTCCGCGACCATCCTTCGGTTTGCGACATAGGTGATCGACGGGTGCCGGGAGAGCATTTCCTTGCGATAATACCAATGGGTCGTCGCGTGCCTGCCTTCCAGAAGACCTGCGGTGGCGACGATCTTGGCGCCGGCGCAGACACCGATGATCATCGCGCCCTTCTCCGCCTGATCCCGCAGCCAAGCGAGGACGGCTGGATCATCATCGCGGCTCATGGCGGGCACGATGACATAATCGGCTCCTTCGGGATGGCGCGCATCGAAGTCCGCGATGGTCCCGTCGGCTTCCACCGTCAGCGCCGGATATAACCGCACGGGCCCCTGCCCGGTTGTCAGCATGACCACGTCGGCAACGTCGGCACGCCGCAAAATGCCGGTTGTCATCAGATAGTCGTTTGTCTCGGTAGCGTCGTTGATGCCCACGACCGCGATCAGCGGCCGCTCTCGCTTCGGCGGCTTCAGCGAGGCCAGCAGAGCGTCCGCCTCGGTTTGTGGGACAGGTTGCGCTTCGGCGCCTCGCGGCATCGGCAGGCTGAACACCCAGACGCCGAAACCCGCCAGCGCCAGAACCAGCAGCGACAGTCCACCCAAAATGACATAGCGCACGGACATATCCGGCCGCTCCACTCAAAGGAGTCGTTCATTCCGGTCAGGTTACCAAGATCGACTTTGGCAGACATGACAAAAACATGGTATTTTCTGCCAATGCGCCCCATCGTTTTCGTCGTCTATCCGGGCTTTGAGCTTCTTGATGTCTCGGGCCCGGCCTCGGTCTTCAACAACACCAACCGTGCGCTCGCGACGCGTGAGGAACCCCGTTGTTATGGCATCGACCTGGTTTCGGCAGGCGGCGGTCTGGTGCGAAGCAGCAGCGGCATCGTCGTCGAAACACGCAGGATCGCCGACTCCTCTTCTGAGGCAGTTGACACATTGCTGGTCGCGGGTGCCGAACGAGAACCATTGCTCCAGGCGATGGCAGACGCGGCAATCCGCGAAGAGCTACCTAAAATAGCCAGCTCGGCAAAGCGGTTCGGCTCCGTCTGCACCGGCGCATTTATTCTCGCCGCGCTCGGACTGCTCGACGGTCATCGCGTTGCGACCCATTGGGACGGATGCGTCCCGCTCGCCGAGGCCTTTCCCACTGTGAGCGTCGATCCGGACGCGCTTTACGTCGAAGACGGCCAACTCTGGACCTCAGCCGGCGTGACCACCGGCATCGACATGGCGTTGGCGATGGTCGCGCGCGATCTGGACGCTTCCATCGCCGGTGAGATTGCGAAACGGCTCGTGCTCTACGCGCGCCGCCCCGGCTATCAATCCCAATTCAGCCCGCTGCTGCAGGCGCAGATGAAAGCCGACAGCCCTTTCGCTGACCTCATTGGATGGATTCAGGCCAATCTGGATGCGCCGTTGGACGTGCCGACGCTGGCCGCGCGCGCTGGCCTTTCGGAACGCACCTTCCATCGCAAATTTGTGGCAGCAACCGGCGAAACACCAGCTCGCTTCGTCGAGACCGCACGGCTCGACGCTGCACGTATGCTTCTCTCGCGAGGATCGTCGCTGAAATCGGTCGCAGCACAAGTGGGACTGTTTCCGGCGACACGCCTTGCCGACGCGTTTGAACAGCGCTTCGGCATCTCGCCGCGGCTGTTTCGTGACCTGCACGCCGACCTGTAATCGGCCAGAGGATCAGCCCGCATCTGAACCAGTCGCAGTTCGTCCTCTCAGCAATGAAGAGCGTAGCCAATTTGCGGCCATCTTAAAACTTAGCCGGAAGCGGTCATCGTCTCCCCGGCGCGTTCGCGCCAGCGGATTGTGCTCTCATCTTGCTCCAGACAGTTTCGGTGTAGGGAGGCCCTATTATTTCATTCATAATCCACAGTAAAAGCGACCCTCATTTCGCGTGGCGGCGGATCGAACGGGGCGCAGGCCCTGATCGTCGCAAGCGCAGCGGCATCCAGTTTCGGCTTGCCGCTGCTTTTTGCAATCGCAAGCGTGCCGGAACGAATCTGCCCGTCAGCCGTCAGAGCGAAAGAGACCAAAGCGCTGCCCTTCAACGCGGCTCTTCCATCGGGATAGATCAAATTAGCCTTTGCTTTCTTGGCTAGTTGCTTGACATATTCAAGAACCCGCTCCGCCTCGATATCGCGCTCCACTTTCAGCGTCTGAGCTTGCTCCTGCTCAACAGGAGCCGGCGCCGCCGTCTGCGCCTGGGGAGGAGTCGGCGGCTGCGGCGACGCCTCCGGCGGCTTCGCGGCGGCCTCCTCCTCGGGCTCCGGGGGTGGTGCTTCCTGTGGTGGCGCAGGTGCGGCCGCGGCCTGCGGCTGCTCTTCAGGCGTCTGCTGCGCAACCTTTTCCTCGGTCTGCTGATTTGCCTCCGTACCCTGCAACTCGATCACCAGCGGTATGACGTCTGGCGGCGGCACGAGGCTGTTCATGACAAACGGCAAAGCCAATGCCGAATGCAGCGCGAGCGAGGCGATCAATCCATGCCAGATCGTGAATTTGAGCGCACGATTCATGGCGTCTCCCGCCGCGCGCGATCGCCACTGACCTCGCGACGGTTCGTTGTCATTTTGCCGTGTTCTGGGTCTGCACCGCGACCCTGGTGAACTTGAGCTGCTTGAGCACGTCGGTGACGTCGACGAACTGCTGGAACTGGATGGCGCGGTCGGCGCGGATCAGGAACGAGGTCTCCGGCGGCAGGCCCTTCGCCCGCTCGGTGAGCGTCTCTTTCGTCACCTGCTCGCCGTCGAAATAGATCGCACCGCCGACGGCGAGCTCGATCGTCTTGTCCTGCTGCTTGCCGGTTTCAGCATGCGCGGTCTGCGGCAACGCGACCGGAATCCGCCCGGTCGCAATGAAGCTCGCCGTGGTCAGCACGATCGTGAGCAGAACCAGCATGATGTCGACAAACGGAATGACGTTGAGAGTGCCGATCGGCTCGTCATTCATGAGCGATCTCCCACTCCAGCATCAGAACCCGCGCCTTGCGCAACAGCGAATTGTAGATCACCACCGACACCAGCGCGACGATCAGGCCGGCGGCGGTGGCCTTCAATGCCAGCGCGAGACCGATCATGATCTTGCTGGTGTCGATCGAGGTATCGAGGCCGAGATTGTAGAAGGTCAGCATGATGCCAAGCACGGTGCCGAGCAGGCCGATATAAGGCGCGTTGGAGGCAACAGATGCGACGACGAACAGCCGTCGCGTCAGTTGCAGTTCCAACATCTTGAGGCTGACGAAGCTGCTTGGATCGATCGCGCGGTAGAAGAAGACGCGTTCAAAGGCGATGGCGACGACAATGATGCTGAGTACCAACAGCAACCCAAGAACGCCGTAGTCGATCGCCGCCGACAGCCAGTCCATCTCCATCAGTTCAGTCTCCAATTAAAAATCCGGGCCGCCGCCTCGAACGCTCTCTCAATCGGCATGCCGGCGCCGCCGAGGACCAGGGGAAGCCAGCGCTGCGCAAGGGCGACAGCGCAAGGCTCAGAACGTGAAGCCCACCTGCAGCAGCCCCTTGGTCTGGTTGTTGTAGCTTTGCGCACCAGCGTCGGAGCCGTAGGTCCACGCCACCTGCGCCTTGAGCAGCAACTGCCGTCCGGGTGAGTATTGGTAGCTGGCATAGTAGCCGAGGCCGACATCCTGGAGTTGGGTATACGGTTTCTGCGTCGTGGTGTAGGACGGATTGGCGATCCAGACCCCACCGACATCGGTGAACACGCCGAGCGAATGGCTGTAGCCGTTGAAGCCGGGCAACGCATATTTGAGCTCAGGCGTGATCAGATAGCCGCTGTCGCCGGCAAGGCCCTCGTCGAAGGAGCGCACGCCCCAGAACCCGGTGAGACCGAACTGCTCGCTGGAATCGAGATTGCCCGTCAGGCTCTTCTGCGCCCGGAACGTGGTGGTCAGCGAGAGTTTGTCGGACAGGCCGAGCGTCGAGGCAAACTGGAAATTGACCTTGGCGAAGTCGCCCACGGTGTCCGTGCCGAGGCGATTCAGCGCCCGCTGCGCCGGATCCGGGAAATCGACGTTGCCCGCCGTGATCGACAGCGTCGCGCTGGTCATCCAGGGCATCCCGGCAAAGCTGCTCGTGCTTTCCCGGCTGATTCCCGCGGTCCCCTCGTCGATCAACCGATGCGCGAACGAAGCGCCAAGGATGTTGTCGTTGAGTGATTTGTGAGTGTAATTGCCGGAGAGATAGATGTTTTCGTCGCTCTGGCGCTTGAGCGCATAGGTGACGGTCCCGGCGATGCCGTCGGCGGTGCCGGTGGCGTCGAGGACGTCGTAGACGCTGCCAAGCACATAGGAGGTACGGAAGGCGCTGATTTCCGCGCGAAGCCCGTCATAGCCGATCGGTGCCGAATAGGCGATGCGGCCGTTCTTCAGGTTGGTGTCCTCCGAGAGGATTCCCTCAACCGACAAACGATCGCCAATTCCAAGCGGCGAGTTAAGGTTGACACCGCCACTGAGACGGTTGCGGCCGGTATAGGGCGAGCCGTAATTGTCGCCGAGCAGATAGCCGTCGAAGCGGCGGCCTTCCGGAACGCCAAACACGAAGTCCGAAGTCTCCGGCACCCTGCCTGGACCGATGGCGATGCGGGGCACACCGGCGCCGGCGAGGTCCGACATCAGCAGCATGGCGCGCTCGAGCCGGTCCTTGTGAATGTAAGTTTCGCCCGCAAGCGCAGTGTCCAACACACCCTGCATGAACCAGTCGCGCACCAGCGACTCGTTCTTCAGCGTCACCGTGCCGTATTTGCCCGGCACGATCTTGATCCGCAGCGTGCCGCTCTTGGCGTTCTGTGCCGGCACATAAGCCTTGGCGACGAGGTAGCCGGCGTTGCGATAGAGGTTGGTGATGCGGTCGGCCGCCTCGTAGATCTCGACGATGGTCAGGCTGCGCCCTTCATAGGGCGTGAGCAAGGCGCGGGCCTGCGCCTCATCGATCAGTTGCGGACCTTCCAACTTGAAGCGGCGGACCAGCAGCTTCTCCTTGTCCTTGAGGACGAAGGGCGGCTCCACCAGCGTCGGCAACACCGGAGTGCCGACCTGAGGCTGCGGCGCGGAGCGGCGCGTTTCCTCGGACTGGCGCACTGCGTCGCCGATGTTGTACGGCAGCGCCTGCGCCAGCGCGGACGGCGCGACCAGCATCGTTATCGTCGTCAGCACCGAGCCTCCCAACCAGGCGCGACGCTTTGCGCGTGGCCGCATTTCTTGTGCTCGCTGCCTCGCAGCCACCGTCGTCACCTGCCCGGCGTTGTCCCCGGTACGCTGATACACTTGCATTTCCCCCAGCCCTTCAAACTGCCGGCTCTTCTCCGGCATCTCCATTATTCCCTTGTGTGAAATAACCCGGCCCTGTCATCAGCCGCGTCGTGTCGCCTGCATTCCCGCATCAGCAGGCGCCGCATCGATCCGTCAGAGCTGAGCGGCTTCCTACGGCGCGCCTCCGCCCGGCGCAGACGTGCCACTCTTGCTTGGCGTGCCATCGCGCTCCAGTTCGTAACGCTGGCCATCGATATCGATGCTGCGGATGGTGCCGCGATAGGCCGGGCGGCGAGTTACACCCGACGGACGACTCGCAGCGGCAATCGCCGCCTTGCGCCGCCGCTCGTGACGCTCATCATCGGCCTTCACCTTCTGCTCGGTCTGCTTGAGGCCATCGTCAACCTCATCCAGCTTTGCCGCCTGCTGCATGGCTTTGATCGAGGCTGCCGTTGCAGGAGCAGCAGACGACGACACGTCAGGATCCGTCGTCGCGATCGTGCTGCCGGTGCGAGCCGCATCGGCCGCGAAGGCCGCAGCAGCCTGGCGCTCGGCGGCAAGCCGCGCGGCCGTTTCCGCCGCGGCCTGGGCGGCGGCTTTCGCAGCAGCCGCTCGATCCGCCAGAACCTGATCGATGGTGCCGTCCAGATAAAATTGAGCGTCCTTGGCCTGCTCGTCCGTCAGCGCCCTCGCCTCGACCGGACCGCGCGCACTTCCCACAGCGTTGTTCACACCCGCGGTGCTGGCTTTGTAGAAACTATTCAGCACAGAACCCACATCACCAGCGATAGCGCCAACATTTTGGCCCGACGCAACAACGGTTCCGGAAAAATACGAGCCGTCGATGATACGGGCTTGCCCGGCGATACCGCCGACATAGTCCCCGCCGCCCGTCACGGTTCCGCTTGCGTTTGAGCCTGTAATCGACGCACCATATCCAGCGACGCCACCGACGTAATTGCCGGTCCCGGTAACGTTTCCGAACGAGTTAGAATTGTGGACGGCGCCGTCCACTTGGGTGGTGACGAACTGACCATCTACGTAACCGCCAATGCCTACAGATTTCCCAGATCCAATGACGCCACCAACGTAATTCACGCCGTTCACGTTGCCATAGGCATTGGAATTATTGACGGAGGCGCCAGCATCACCCAAGCCGGAAAAGACCGATCCGACCAAGCCGCCGACGTGGTCGCCGCCAGAAACGTTGCCGCGCGCATAGCTGTCGTACACATCACCAGTCTTGAGATAACCAATCAGGCCACCCACGTTATAGCTCGGCACTGGCGTCGTCACGTCGCCTGTCGCGTATGTGTTGGTAACGGTGCCTCCGCCGTAAATGCCGATCAGGCCGCCGACTCCTTGATCCGCTGTCTCACTCCAGTTGGACACCGACCTGACGGACACAACTCCCGTCGCAAAGGAGTTCGAGACGTTCGTATTGGTCGCATTGCCGATCAAACCGCCGACTATGGCGCCGCCAACTGCCCCTGAGCTGGTCACCGTGCTGCTGGCGTAACTTCTGTTGATCGTGCTCAAACTTACTTCCCCGATTAAGCCACCAAGTTTGGTGGCACCGCTGACATCACCCTTGTCATGGTAACTGTTATCAACCGAGCTGTTCATTAAGTTTGCGATCAAGCCACCGCCTCTACTATTGCCGTGGACACTCCCTTCGGTGAACGAATTGGCGACACCGATATAATTTGCGTTGCCCACCAAACCGCCTGCGCCTCCGGTACCGCTATTCGTTACTGCTCCTGTGGCGTACGAATTCGTCATAACCGAATGGTTTGAGGCCAGACCGAAGAACGTTCCGGCGAGCGCACCGACCCAAGCACCACCTCCCGTGACACCTCCTGTGGCGTGAGAATTCTCAATCTTCAGGACCAAACTTGTACCGGATCCCGCAGCTCCAATGAGGCCGCCCGCGACACTGAACGGCGCCCCTTTAACTTCCGCCAATGAGAAGGCGTTCGTGACCTTGCTCTCAACACTGCTCCCGGTAATTTTGCCAATCAGACCACCGACAGTCGTTGATGCCGATGTCGAATTCGCAGCAACCACGCCGGTGCTGTACGCATTACTGACTGTAATGGCGCCGTCCGAGATGCCTAGCAGAGCGCCAACGCTCTTAGCTGCGTGGTCAATGTTGACATTGGTCAAGCCAACGTCGCGGATAACGGATCCGGCACTTGCGCTTCCAATGAGGCCCGCGGCGACAGGGGACGCGGATGAGGTGTATGCTGTCCGGTCAACGATCGACAGGCCGTCGATCTTGTGACCAAGTCCCGTGAACGTGCCGTTCAAGTTTCCGATCAGCGAAGTGACGTAGGTGGTGCCAGCTGCGTTCAGGTCCTGAGCCAGCGCGTAGCTGCCTGTGACCGCATAAGGCGAGCTTGCATCATCGAGCAAGTCGAGAGCGCTTATGCTGTGAATGAGCGTATAGGCTTGTCCGTTAATCTTCAGGCTGGCATTGGCGCCTGCGAGTGTGATGCTGCCATAGACGCCGTCGCCGCCCTTGGCCGGATCATGCGGGTCCACTTGCGAAACCGGCTTGCCGTTGGCGTCGAGCACCGCGCCGGAATAGCTCGCCGGCGTGAGAATGTTGTAGTCGCCGCCATAGGTCATCGCCAGCGCGGCGCTGTCCCCGGACAAGGTGACCGGCGCGTTGATGTTGATGTCGGCTCCCGCATTCAACGTCAGGCCCGCAGCATCTCCGTTCGCGGTGACCGCCTGGTTGATGTTGACGTTGCGCGCCGCTGTGAGCGTGAGCGTGGTGTCGCTATTCCAGGTCAGCGCCTGATTGACGTTGATGTCACCTTTGCCGCCGGCATGGCCCATCGTCGCGGTGGCGATCTCGAAATTGGTTGTGGTGAGGTGGCTCGCCACCTGCGCGGCGGTCATATCGCCGCCGGTCGCCGCGATGGTGAAGTCGTTCGGATCGATCAGCCAGGTGCCGGTCTTGCCGGTGGGCGCAAGCGTGGTGACCTTCGTGCCCTCGGCCACCTTCACCTTGTCACCGGATGTCTCGATGAAGCCGCCGTCGCCGCCCTTCGGCGCCGAAGCATCTAACTTGCCCGCGATGTTGGCCGTGCCGCCCTCGGCGTAGATCTTGATGTTGCCCTTGCGCGCGACCTTGGTTGAGCCGCCCTTCAGCGCCGCAACCGTGCGCGCCTGCACGATGCCGGTGTTGTTGACCTGCGCGGAGAGAAGCTGGTCCGCCGCCTTCGCGGTCAGGATCACCCGGCCGCCATCAGCCCGGATCGCCCGCTTGTTCGCCACCAGCGCGTTCAGCGCGCCCTTGTCGATCGTCACGTCCAGCAGCGAGTTGCCGTCGAAGTTCAGCGTCAGCTTCTCGCCCGCCGACATTGCAACCGTGCCGAGCCTTGCCGCAATCACACCCTCGTTCGACACCGTCTTGCCGAGCAGCGCGACATACCCTCCCCCATGGGCGCGGATGCGGCCCTGGTTGACGACGGACGCATTGGAGGTGCCGGAGAACGTGTAGTTCCCGGTCATGAAATCCTTGTTGGAAATGTCATGCGTCGACGCGACGAGGCCGCCGACATTGACCTGCGAGCCCTTGCCGAACAGCACGCCCGCCGAGTTGACGATGAACACCTGGCCGTTGGCGTTGAGCGCGCCGTTGATGACGCTGCTCTCGTTGCCGATCACGCGATTGAGCGTCACCGACGAAGCACCGGGCTGGTGGAAGTTGACGCTCTCGTTCGCTCCGACCGAGAAGCCCTGCCAGTTGATGATGGCCTTGTTGGACGACTGGTTGATGTTGGTGGCATTGCCGGCCTGTGAGATCGCCGCGGCGCCGTCGACGACCGTCCCGCCACGAGGCCCGGCCAGTGCGGGACGCGACAGCACCATCAGCGCCGCCATAGCCGTCATCGTGGCGAAGTGGCCGTAGCGGCTCGCGGGACGGAAGATCCGCTGCCGGATGCCGCCATGCAAGCGCGAGTCTGCCCAGATGCTGAGGGAGCCTTCCACAGATGACGCAAACTCCGCCGCCTTCTTGAACTGCTTCATTCTCGGCGCAGCACGCACGTCACCAGACTCAACCATTGTCTCTTCCACCCCAACCCAGCCGCAACGGCGGCCGTTATATTCAAGTAAATATTTCGTTAAATGACCATTTCCTAAGAGTCAAATGCGGGAGGATTTTCACGGAAGACTCCTGCCGACCACAGCGACTGGAGATCGATCGGCACATTGCCGCATCGTTACACTATGTCGCATTGCAACGCGGACACTTGTCTGACGATGGCCGCGGCGAGGCTGTCGACATCCATCGTTGATCATCGACCGGCTACAGCTAATCGACCTGGGAGATTTGCGGATTAAAAAATACGAGTCACGCCGGTCGCCTGAGCGGTCGCCGACCGGTCAGCGGTCAGGAGATCAAAGTCTCGCACGACGCGAGAGCTTAGTGCTGGCCGCTGTCACCGATTGCCCGTTCCAAAACCCGGAATATCCTATCGTCCCCTGATTGGCCGACGTTGAATCGAAGGAAGCCACTGGCCGTCCGAGTAAGGCTGAACGCATTTCCGGGCGCGAACACGATCCCCTCCGCCAGCCCTCGACGCGCGATGTCGGCCGCGTCAATACCCTCCGGCAAGCTGCACCATAGGAACATGCCTGATGACGGCTCCAACCAGGGCGTTATGCCGATTGCCCGCAAACGAGGAATTGTCTCGCTCATGGCCCTCGCCAACCGCTGCCGTAACATTTCCATGTGCTTGCGATAGCTTCCGTCCCTAAGCGTGGTCAGCACCAGTTCCGCCGAGAGCCGGCCGCCGCCGAATGACGTTGCAATCTTGAGATCGGTCAGACCCTCGATCCATTCACGCGGAGCGGCAATGAATCCACAGCGCACGGAGGCCGAAAGCGTCTTGGAGAAGCTGCCTATGTGAACGACACGGCTGAGCCCGTCGAATGCGGCGAGGCGTGGTGCGGGAGCAGTCTCGAAATCAGCAAAAATGTCGTCCTCGATAATCGTCATGTCCGACTGTTCGGCCAGCTTCAACAGGCGATGCGCGACGACAGGGGAAAGGGTCGCGCCGGTCGGATTGTGGAGCGCCGAGTTCGTGACGTAGAGGCGCGGGCGATGTTCACTCAGAGCCTGCGCGAACAGCCCAATATCCGGCCCGGACGGCGTGTAGGGAACGCCGATAATGTTCGCCCGGTGCGCGCGCAACAGCGCATGAAAATTAAAATAGCAGGGATCATCGACCAGGACCGTATCGCCGGGTTCGAGCAGGAATCGGCAGAGTAGATCAACAGCCTGCGTGCCCGATTCCGTCAGCATGATCTGGTCGGGCGACGCCTCGATGCCATGTGCGCCCATACGCCGGGCCAAGAGCTGGCGAAGCGGGGCGAGGCCGAGCGGCGAGCCGTAGTCGGTAAGCGTCGCCTCATCGGCGCGCGCGAGGGTCCGCAGCGCCCTGCGTAAGCCCGCTTCCGGCATCCATGAGGCCGGAAGCCAGCCGCAGCCCGGTTTCAGCACGTCGCCGCTCGTATCGAGCGACTGGCGCGATACCCACAACGGGTCAACGGCCCGATCGAGCTTCGGCCCGATCTCTGACAGCGACAGCGGCGCGAGGGGGCTGCACACGTAGAAGCCGGAACCGGGGCGCGCGCGGATCACGCCATCGGCCGCCAAGCGCTCATAAGCCTCGACGACGGTGGAGGTGGAAACCTGCATGGTCTTTGCGAAGGCGCGGACAGACGGCAGCTTGGCGCCCGGCGTCAAATTGCGAGCGGCAATCCGCTGGCGGATCGTCGCCATGACGCTGCCGATCAGCGTTTCGCCCCTCCCCTCTATGCCGATTCGTTCGTCCATCCGTAGCGCTGCCTGAACCATAACAGTATTGCCGAACTGTATTGCACTGTCTCTGGCGACACCAGCCGGCGCCGATGACAATGGCGAAAACAGCGGAGCATGTGGTGTGGACAAGACGGCGAGCGGTTGGATCAACGGCTTCCTGGGTGTGCTGATCTTTAGCGGGTCGCTGCCGGCGACGCGGGTTGCGGTGATGCAGCTCGATCCTGTCTTTCTCACCGTAGCGCGCGCGTCCATCGCCGGAGCGCTCGCGGTCGCGCTCCTGCTGATGTTTCGGGAAAAGCGGCCGTCGCGGAGCGATCTATTCTCGCTGGCGATCGTCGCGCTTGGTGTCGTGGTCGGCTTTCCGCTGCTGACGGCACTCGCGCTCAAACACGTCACATCAGCGCACTCCATCGTCTTTATCGGCCTGCTGCCGCTGGCGACGGCGATATTCGGTGTCCTGCGTGGCGGCGAGCGTCCACGTCCGGCCTTCTGGCTTTTCTCCTGCCTCGGGAGTGCCATCGTCGCCGGTTTCGCACTGTCGCAGGGCGTCGCCGTTTCGCCGATTGGCGATCTGCTGATGTTGGCCGCGATCGTCGTGTGCGGCCTCGGCTATGCCGAAGGCGCGAAGCTGTCGCGCAGGCTTGGCGGCTGGCAAGTGATCTCCTGGGCGCTGGTCCTGTCGTTACCGATCATGCTCATTCTGACCGCCATCAACCTGCCGCCATCGTTTACGGGCATCGGCGGCGCGGCGTGGATCGCGCTCGCCTATGTGTCCCTGTTCAGCATGTTGATCGGCTTCGTATTCTGGTATCGCGGACTGGCGCAGGGCGGGATAGCCGCCGTGGGGCAACTGCAATTACTGCAACCCTTCTTCGGCCTCGCTCTCGCGGCGAGGCTATTACACGAACAAGTCAGCCCCCTCATGCTCGTCGTGACGGTTGCGGTCGTTCTATGCGTCGTAGGAGCGCGGAAGTTCGCGAAATAGGGACTGTTGCGGTCTTGCACCGTGCAAGCCTCGGCCCGCGTCGATCTACGCTGGTAGATCCTCGCGCCGGCCGCCAAACGGTGCCCCTTGGCCGGCGATCTCGCACTGGAACTTCCGGCCCATTGTGCCTGTCAGAAATCGCGGGGACACTGACTCTTTTTCTGTCCCCCAATCGTCTTAGCTTCATCGAGACACCGGAGCGTATCGCATGAGCCTCAAAGCTAAGAACGTCGTCGTCACCGGTGGAAGCCGCGGGCTTGGCCTGGGATTGGTCGAGGCCCTCGTTGACCAAGGGGCAAACGTGACCGTTGTCGCGCGCGGCGCGGAGGCGCTCAATGCGGTCGCTGCGCGGCTAGGCGTTGCCACGATCTCGGCGGACATTACTGACGAGGCGGCTGCACATCGCATCGTTGGCGAAGTTCGCCCCGACATCCTGGTGCTGAACGCCGGCACGCCGCCGCAGATGGGCCGGCTGGACCAGTTGAGTTGGAAGGATTTCTCCATCGCTTGGGAAACGGACGTCAAGGCCGGGCTGTACTGGCTTCAGGCGGCACTCAATGCCCCGCTCAACCCTGGAAGCCGGGTTCTGGTCGGATCGAGCGGCGCGGCCGTGACCGGATCACAGATGTCGGGCGGCTACGGTGGCTCCAAGCGCATGCTGTGGTTCATGGCGAAGTACGCCAATGGCGTGTCGCAGGAAAAAAATCTCGGTATCCGCTTCCAAGCCATCGTGCCGCGAATGATGATCCTTGGCACCGGGACCGGGGATGCCGCAGCCGGCGCCTATGCCAGATCGATGGGCATCACGCCGGAAGAGTTTGTCACTCGCTTCGGCTCGCCGATGCCGCCCAGGGCTTTCGGCGATCGCGTGGTGTCCGTGTTGGAAGACCCAAAATTCGCCGATGGCATCGTCTTCGGCCTCAATGGTGACGCTGGCGTCACCATCATGGAAGGGGCCGCAGCTTGAGTGAAGGCCACAGCGTTTCAGACGGAGCGCGACGAACGGAGCTTATCGCCCTGGCTGAGGAGTTGCGGCCGGAACTCCACCGCTACTGCTCGCGTCTGATGGGGTCCGTGATCGAGGGCGAGGACGTCGTGCAGGACACTCTGGCCAAGGCGCTTGTCGCCCTCGATGGTCTGTCTGACACTCCATCGCTTCGTGCCTGGTTGTTCCGAATTGCTCACAACCGGGCACTTGATTTGCTGCGCAGCAAGGCGATTCGAGCAGCGGAGCCGATAGAGTCCGCGCAACATGTCGCCGATGAAACAAATCCCGATCCGGTGGAGAAATTGATGCGCCAGGAAGCGGTGAGGACCGCAGTGTCGCGCTTTGCGGAGCTTCCGATTCTCCAGCGCAGCGTGCTCATTCTGAAGGACATTCTCGATGAGCCACTGGCCGACATCGCTCTACTTCTCGATCTCACGGTTGACTCTGTGAAAGCGCATCTTGCGCGCGGGCGCGCGCGTCTTCGCGAAATCAATGCGAAAGCGTCGCAGCTTCCGGAAGTCAAACCGCCGTCCGCGGCGGTGGCCCGCTATGTCGCTTTGTTCAACCAGCGAGACTGGGAAGGTCTCCGCGCGCTGCTCGCCGACGATGTGAAGCTCAAACAATCGGCCCATCCTGTCCGGGTCGGTTCGGCCGACGTCGGGATGTTCTTCAACATCTACGCAAAGGTCGACGGTGTATGGCTTGCGCCTGCGTGGCTCGAAGGTCGCGAGGTCATTGCGGTCTTCGAGAACCGCTCCGACACCAAACCGAGCTACTTCATGTGGCTGGAGTGGCGCGGTGACGAGATCACCTTCATCCGTGATTACAAATATGTGCGCTATGTCATGTCGGAGGCTGAGCTGACGTTTTCACCTGACGCTATCCACGATGATCGCCCTTGGGAGAAAGCTTAGTCGCAGGAGTCTGTATGCATCGCCAACAAGATACGCTTGACGCGCAGCGTTTCAGCACTCGACGCTTTCGTAGGGTGGTAACGGGCCACGATTCGTTTGGCCGGTCGGTGATCCTCTCGGACGACCGCTCTCCGCATGCGATGCCCTTCATGGGCATAGAAGGCCTTGTTGTCACCGATCTTTGGAAATCGGACTCGACGCCCGTGGATAATGGTCCAGCGACTGCGAGCGACCCGTGCAAGGTTCCGATTTCAATCGCTCCACCATCGCGTGGTGCGGTCTTCCGAATGACGCAGTTTCCGCCGGAATCAACCTGGCGACCCGGCAGCGACGCGACGCCGTCAGAGGATCAGCCCCCATCATCTCTTAAGGGGTCAAATCATCCGCACATGCATGAGACGACAACTCTGGACTATGCCGTTGTCGTCGAGGGTGAAATTTGGATGGTGATGGAAGACGGCGAAACCTGCATGCGCGCGGGCGATGTCGTCATACAGCGTGGAACAAGACACGCTTGGGCAAACCGCTCCGATGCGCCCTGTGTCATCGCCTTCGTGATGATTGACGCGCTGCCACGATAAACGTGTCCCAATGGCCCCGATTTCCATTCGGCACACGGCGGCCGGGCTGAATGGTTAGCTTCTAGCCGAATAGAACCCCGCATTTGCTTAGCGGCCCCGTTCCGATCCCGATCAGCGCGCTGGACGGCTCTTGGCGACACTCCTGACCAGGCTGTTGAATTGCTTTAATACCGGCGACGGGTCGCCCAGTCGCGAAGCTAAACCCAGGAAAGCTCTCGGCGCAGCTCCCTCCAGTGGCCGATAGACCACGCCGTCCACGCGCACGCTCTGCATGCTGGAGGGCACCAACGCGACACCGAGCCCGACCGCGACCAGGCCAAGCGTCGACGTAATGCGCGGCGCGGACTGGCCTACGCGCGGAATGAAACCGGCCTCACGACAAGCCGCAATCGTCTCATCATGAAGGCCGGTACCAAGCGGACCAATGAGAATGAAGGGATCGCCCGCAAGGCCCTTCAGCGGCACAGTCTTGATCTTCCCGCTCGCCATCGGGTGGCGACTGGGTAGTGCCGCGATCATCGGCTCTTCCTGCAAGGGCGTGACCACCACTCCATCCGCGTGGATTTGCGACGCTCGCACAAATGCGACATCCAACTGATTGTTATTGAAGCGTGTGACAACGTCGTTGCTGAGCCCTTCCTCCAGCACCAGAGACACCAGCGGAAAGCGCTCACGAAACGAACGAATGGATTTTGGAACAAGCGGATTGAAGGGTGCAGTCGGTGCTAGGGCCACGCACAAACTGCCCTGCTCGCCACGCGCTGCGCGTCGCGTCGTCTCAAGAGCTCGATCGAATTGCGCCAATATTGCCTTTGCTTCGCGAAACAGTGCGCGGCCGGCGCTGGTCATTTCGACGCCGCGAGGCAGCCGGCGAAACAGCTGCAGCTTCAGTTCCCGCTCCATAAGGCTGATCTGTCGGCTGAGCGGGGGTTGCTGCATCCCGAGCCGTTCGGCGGCGCGTGTGATATGGCGCTCTTCTGCAACTGCGATGAAATAGCGAAGACGCTGCAGATCCATTGGCATACCCAAAGGGTATCAATTTCGCTCCTGACATATCATGGATCAAGTTCGGCCACAGCGCTACTGTAAAGGGACGAACCTGCTCATGGCATCGAGTACGGGCGTACCGCTCAGGACGAAGAGGCGAGAAATGCAACTGCACCGTCGACAATTTCTGCGTCTTACTGCATCCACAATCGCGGTCCCGCTCCTGCCTCGGCTCGCGGCGGGTCAAACCTACCCATCGCAGCCAGTACGGCTTGTGGTGGGATTTCCGGCTGGTGGCCCGGTCGACATCGCCGCACGCACTATTGCCCCATGGCTGGCGGAAAGACTGGGTCAGCCATTCGTCGTGGACAATAAGCCAGGTCAGAGTGGCAACGATGCCACGAGGTCGGTCGTCAGGGCCACACCTGACGGCTACACGCTCCTCATTTGCGGACCGGTGAACACGATCAACGCCACCCTCTTTCAGGGGCTCGATTTCAATTTCGCGCGGGATATCGCTCCGGTCGCCAGCCTTTGGCGCGTCCCGCTCGTCATAGAGGTGAATCCCTCGGCTGCGGCAAGGACTCTTCCGGAGTTTATCGCCTACGCGAAAGCCAATCCGGGAAAACTCAGGATCGGGTTTGCCGGCAAGGGTACGCCGCAGCACGTGGCGATCGAGCTGTTCAAGATGATGACAGGTGCTGACTTGACACTGGTGCCTTACCTCGGCTCAGCACCTGCACTTGCAGACCTATTGATCGGCAAGATCGACGCAATGTTCGATCCGATGCCATCGTCGATCTCGCACATCCGAAGCGGCAAACTCATCCCACTGGCGGTCACGACGCCCGTCAGATCGGAGGCATTGCCGGACGTGCCCGCCGCCAGCGATTTTGTCTCCGGCTATGAGGCAGGGTCTTGGTTCGGGATTGGCGCACCAAAGGGGACAGCCGCCGGCGTCATACAAAAGCTGAATGCGCAGGTAGAGGCTGCCTTCGAAAATCCCCGCATCAAGGCGCAGCTGGCAGAACTTGGGGCATCGGCGATCCCCGGTTCGCCGGCTCAATTCGGCACCTTCATCGTTGAGGAAACGGAGAAATATGCGGGCGTGATTCGCACTGCGAGGATAGCTGCCGAGTGACGGATCTATCGGGTCCCCAAACGGCAAAAGTGGCACGAAGCGGCCACGCATGCCCATGCTCCGCCTGAGCCATCTTGCGCGCGCACCAGCTAGCCTAGCTCTCCAACCTGGAGGTCGCCTCAAGCGCCGCGGTACGGTGCACGTCAAAGCTCTGGGCTAACTCGGCGAGGTTCACCGCTGCCCAGGCGCTCGACGAGCAGCGTCTCAGCCGCGCGCAATGCCTCTTCCAAAGCCTCGTCCACCTTCTCGACCGCGCAATCGGGATTAGGATCCTCGTTGCCGATCGCGAAGATACGCGGGCCGCCCACCGCACGGTGAACATCAAAAGCAGCGACATCTACCCGGTGGCGTGGATGGTTCTCTCGCCTATCAGCGACTTTCCTCGGCTCGCAATAGACTATCCAGTCACCGATGCAGGCTTCAACGCGACGCAAATACTGAGCAGGAAATTGATACTTCCCCACGCGCTGCTGCATGCCGCCCGGAAGCACTCCCCCCTCACTCCCACTCGATTGTGCGGACGGCATCTAAGCATTTAATTTTGCTCATACATTTTCCAGACGTTTCACGTAACACCGCTTCGCGTCCCGTCAGAACTTTGAAGTGCTGATTTCATTGGAGAAATCCGGCAGAAAATTTTTTCGAGGTTTCGGAGACTATCGGCACACGAACCAAAAAATCTCATCGTTCGTGTGCGCTTCGGCAAACAGATTGCTCGCGCAATCTACCGTCATTGCCTGCCTGACACCATACCGCTGCGGGGCAAGCCTGCTGGCGAAAAGCACCGAGGACCAAGGGCAAGTCTGTTTGGCGTTCAGCCCTCTCTATCCAACTAGCTCCATCATATCTGTCCGAGCGCTACGGCGAATTGCCTGTGGCGGCAGGCCAACTAGACAACAATGTAAACTCTCGCCTAGGCTGCCACCTATGAGTGTCGAGGCAAGCCGAACTGCGGATGCCGCATCACGAATTAGATCGGTGGGGCCATGACAGTAAAAAAGGACACGAGAACGCCGCAGGCAAAAAGTGCCGAGCTTCTGGTAGCGATGACCGGCAAGGCGAGTCCCGCGAAAGCGGCCGAAGGCGACAAGCCGGTATTTGCCTATATCGAGAGCCTTCCCGAACCGCAGAAGAGCATCGCCAAACATGTCGATGCCTTGGCCGCCAAGGCACTGCCGGACCTCAAACGCGCGGTGAAATGGGGAATGGCTTACTATGGCGTTCCCGATGGGTGGTGCTTCACTTCCGGCGCCTTCGTCGGTCACCAGAAGCTGATGTTCATCC
>Ga0153954_1000512_pt1 | contig 30169 bp, 27 predicted proteins | sample TSFL038MetaG_FD_102277 | JGI IMG/M metagenome (GOLD analysis project Ga0153954, IMG submission 102277) | Attine ant fungus gardens microbial communities from Florida, USA - TSFL038 MetaG | ecosystem: Host-associated > Fungi > Mycelium > Unclassified | place: USA: Florida, Wekiwa Springs State... | reverse complement strand
CGGCTCACGGCGACATCGGTGCTGGCGCAGGTGCACACCAACGAAAAGCTCAAGGTCGACGACGTCCAGCCCGTGCCGGGCACAACCTTCTGGTGGGCGCACGTGACGAAGATTTAGTAGGATGGAGGGCGATGAAGGCACTGGTCACGGGCTTCGATGTGTTCGGCGGCGAGGAGGTCAACCCCTCGGCGCTGGCGGTGCGCAAGCTGAAACGACGGGTGGGCGGCCTTTCGGTTCAGACGGTCGTGCTGCCGACTTCCTATGCCCGCTCGGCAATCAGCCTGCGCGGCGCCATCCATGAGGCGAGGCCGGACATTGTGCTCTGCGTTGGCCAGGCGGGCGGCCGCACCGAGCTTTGCCTTGAGCGCGTGGCGATCAACGTCCAGGATGCGCGCATCCGAGACAATGACGGCAAGCAGCCGGTCGATCGGCCGGTCGTGCGCGGCGGCCCCGCGGCCTATTTCTCGACCTTGCCGATCAAGGCCTGCGTGGCGGAGATGCGGCTCGCAGGCCTGCCGGCATCGGTCTCGAACACCGCCGGCACCTTCGTCTGCAACCATATCTTTTACGCCCTGATGGATATGGCCGAGCGGCACAATCTCTCTTTCCGTGGCGGCTTCCTGCACATCCCTTACGTGCCCGAGCAGGCGGCGCGGCTGGGCGGCGCGCCCTCGATGTCGGTCGAGAATATCGTGCGTGGCATCGAGATCGTGCTGACGGTCAGTGCCGCCCGCACGGCGGACATCCACACAGCCGAGGGACGGATTTCCTAGGGTGCCGATCCATTGATCGGAATGGCAGATCCATAGAGCCGCGATCTACGCTCCGCCCACAGTGGAGACCCGGATCCGCGGCCCGTGTACGAATTGAAGGAGGCCGAAGCGCGGGGGCCGCAGGAGACGCTGCACGGTGGTGCAGATCGAGCGCGGTGGCACGGGTCAGTATGACTAATCACACTGTTATCTTGGGTACGTTTAACAGTAACTTTCAGTAACACATACCATATATAGTAGGCGGTGCGGTGGTCGGGGGCACGCCAATCGCCGCTTCTAGGTCTAGGGTCGGCAAGGCTATTCTGCCGCGAGGGCAAGCCGCGCTGGATGCGGAGCGTTGGCCGTCACGTTGTCGGCTGGGGGTCTCTTTACCCGGAACCACGCGGCGTAGAGCGCCGGCAGGAAGAGGAGGGTGAGCGCCGTTGCCACCAGCAGTCCGCCCATCAGGGCGACGGCCATCGGTCCCCAGAACACGCTGCGCGACAACGGGATCATGGCGAAGATCGCGGTGCCCGCGGTCAGCAGGATCGGGCGCGCACGACGCACCGTGGCGTTGATCACGGCATCCCATGCCGTGTGGCCGCCTTCGATGTCCTGGTCGATCTGGTCGACCAAAATCACCGAATTGCGCATGATCATGCCGGCGAGCGCGATCGTGCCGAGCAGCGACACGAAGCCGAACGGTTGATTGAAGGCCAGGAGGAAGAGCGACACACCGATCATGCCGAGCGGTGCGGTCAGCATCACCAGTGCCAGCTTCGAGAAGCTCCTGAGCTGCAGCATCAGGAACAGCATCATGAGGAACAGCATCACCGGCATGATCTTGAAGATCGAAGCCTGGCTCTTGGCGCTCTCCTCGCTGTCGCCGCCGACCTCGATGCGATAGCCGTGCGGCAGCGACGCGCGCAGCGGCGCCAGCGCCTTGTCGATGCGGGCTGCGACGTCGGGGCCCTGCACGCCGTCCACCACCCCGGCGCGTACCGTCATCAGCAGATCCTTGTTGCGTCGCCACAGGATCGGCTCTTCGAGCTCGAAACGCAGCTTGGCGAGCTGGGCGAGCGAAACCACGCCACCATTGGCCGTTCGCATGTTGATGGACTCGAGGGAGTCGAGGCTGAGGCGCTCCGGCGCCACGGCACGTGCGACGACATCGATCGTCTCGGTGCCTTCGCGGTATTGTGTCACCACCACGCCCGACAGCAGCGTCTGCAGCGTGTTGCCGAGCAGCTGGGAATCCACCCCGAGGGCGCGAGCCTTGCTCTGGTCGACCTCCAGCCGCACGCTCTTGGCGAGCTCGTTCCAGTCGAAATTGATGTCGCGCGTGGCAGGATCGGCCTTGAAGACCTGACGAACCTGCTCGGCAACGGCCCGCACCTGCTGGGGATCGTCGCCCAGCACACGAAACATCACGGGGTAGGCGACCGGCGGGCCGTTCTGCAGGCGTTGCACGCGGCCGCGGACGGTCTCGAAGTCCTCGTCGAACAGTTGCCCAAGCTCGGTCACCACGCGCTCGCGCGCCTCGAGATTCCTGGTCATGACGATGACCTGACCGAAATTGGCATTGGTCAGCTCGGGCACCGTCGGCAGGTAGAAGCGCGGGCTGCCGCTGCCGATATAGGAAGTGTAGTGCTCGACATCGGGATTGTTGCCGAGCCAGCGTTCGAGTTTGGCGACCTCGGCGTCCGTGGCGGCGTAGGAGGTGCCTTGCGCCAGCCGGAGATCGACGATCAACTCGGGCCGGTTGGCAGTCGGAAAGAACTGCTTCTGCACCAGGCCGAACGCCGCCATGGCGACGACGAAAGCGATCGCCGTGATCGCGATGGTAGTCTTGCGCCAGCTGACGCACCAGACGACGAGTCGGCGGAAAAGAGTGTATAGGCGGCCATCGTAGGGATCGGCATGCTGTGCCTTGGGTTGGGGCAGCAGGCGGAAGCCGAGCCACGGCGTGAACAGCACGGCCACGAACCAGGAGACGATCAGCGACAGGCCCACGACCCAGAAGATCGAGTTGGTGTATTCGCCGGCGCTCGACTTGGCGAAGCCGACCGGCACGAAGCCCGCCGCCGTGACCAGCGTACCGGTCAGCATGGGGAAGGCGGTCGAAGTATAGGCGAAGGTCGCGGCCTGCATGCGGCTGAAGCCCTGCTCCAGCTTCACCATCATCATCTCGACGGCGATGATGGCGTCGTCGACGAGAAGGCCCAGAGCAATGATCAGTGCGCCGAGCGAGATGCGCTGGAAGTCGATGCCCAGCAACATCATACCGACGAAGGTGATGGCCAGAACCAGAGGTACGGACAAGGCCACGATGATGCCGGTGCGGAAGCCCAGGCTCAGGAACGAGACGACCAGCACGATCGCCAGCGCCTCGCCCAACGAGCGAATGAATTCGGCGAAGGAGTCCTGGACGACCTCGGGCTGGTTGGCTACGCGGTGCACGGTGATGCCGACCGGCAGGTCGCGCTCGATCTCCGTCATGGTGGCGTCGAGCGTCTTGCCCAGGGCCTGCACGTTGCCGCCCTGGGCCATGACGACACCCAGCCCGATCACCGGCTTGCCCTTGAAGCGCATGGCGCTTTGCGGCGGATCGATATAGCCGCGATGGATATCGGCCACGTCGGCCAAAGTGAGCGTGTGGCCGTTGGCGCTGAAGGGGAGCGTCGCCAGGTCCTCGGCCGAGGTCGGGGCACCGTCGACGCGGACGGCGACCCGCTCGCCCTTCGTCTCGACCGTGCCGGAAGCCACAATGGCGTTCTGCTTGCGCACCAGGTCTAGGATCTGATCGACGGGGACGCCCAAAGCGGCAAGGCGAGCATGGCTGAATTCGATGTAGATCTTCTCGTCCTGCAGGCCGAACAGGTCGACCTTGGTGACGTCGGGCACGCGCAGCACGCGCTGGCGGACGTCCTTGACGATGGTCTTGACCTCGGCGGGCGAGAATCCGTCGGCCTCGAAGGCCCAGATCAGGCTGTAGGTGTCGCCGTATTCGTCGTTGAAGAAGGGTCCGACGACGCCCTGCGGCAGGGATCCGCGGATGTCGCCCACTTTCTTGCGCACCTGATACCAGAGGTCCGGGACCTTGGCGGGCGGAACGTCATCGCGTAGCGCCACATAGATCACGGTCTCGCCGGGCTTGGTGTAGCTGGTGACGTTGTAGAAGTACGGCAGTTCCTGCAGCTTGGTCTCGATCTTGTCGGTGACCTGCTGCTCGACCTCGCGCGAGGTGGCGCCGGGCCACGCGGCGGACACGACCATCTGCTTGATGGTGAAGGGCGGGTCTTCGGCGCGGCCGAGACTGAAGAAGGCGAAGACGCCCGCCAGGGTCAGCGCGATCATGAAGAAGACGGTGAGCGTGCTGTTGCGCAGCGCCAGTTCCGACAAGTTGGTGCGCGTCGCCATGGCGATCTCCCGCGTGGGGCGTCAGTTCAGCGTGAGGCCTGCTCTTGAGGCAGCAGGGGCCTGACCTTCTGGCCAGCCTCGAGCTTGTGGACGCCCGCCGTGGCGATCATCTCGCCATCCGTGACGCCCGAGGCGATCGCCGCAGTATCGTCGCGCCAGCGCGCCACGACGACGTCGCGGAGCGTGACAGTTCCGCTCGCACGGTCGACCACCCATACGGCGGGCCGGGTGCCGCGCTGGAAGATCGCCGACAAAGGCACTTCGGCAACGTGCTGGTGTCCCGGTCGGGCGAAAGAGAGCGTCGCGGTCATGCCGAGACCGATGAAAGGTGGTTGTTCGACGACCGAGAAGCGTGCCGGGTAGGTACGGGTGGCGGGATCGGCGCTGGGCGACAGTTCGCGCAGATGCGCGGTGTAATGATGATTGGGATCAGACCACAGCTCGAAGCTCGCTTCGCTTGCGTGACGCGCCTCGCTCAACCGATGCTCGGGTACGCCGACCAGGATCTCGAGCTCATCGGTCCGCGCGACACGGACCACGCCCTGGCCTTGCGCCATCACCTGGCCGACTTCGGCCGTGACCTGGGTGACCACACCGTCGGCGTCGGCGTGCAATTCCGTATAGGCGAGATTGTTTTCGGCCGAGGCGAGTTGGCTGGTTGCCTGCTCGACGCGGGCGTGCGCGGTCGAGGCCGCGGCCTGCCGGGTGTCGAGCGTCTGGGGCATGAACGCGGCACTGCCGCGCAGCGCCATATAGCGTTCGTAGTCTGCCTTGGCGCGCGCATAGTCCGATTCGGCGGAGGCGAGGGCCGCTCGGGCATTGTCGACCGCGAGGCGATAGTCGGCCGGATCGAGCTCGGCGATGAGCTGGCCCGCTTTCACGGTCGAGCCGACATCGACGGCGCGTTTGACGATCTTGCCGGAGACACGGAAACCCAGCGTGCTCTCGATGCGCGGCACGACCGTGCCGGCCATCACCAGTGATCGCGTCGTGTCGTGATAGGCAATCGTCATGACCCGGGCGGGCCGGGCTGCGGGTTCGCTGGCTGCGGCGCGGGAGGTATTGGCCTGCCAGGTGATCGCCAGCGCGCCAGCAGCACCGGCGATAGCGACAGCGGCCACGCCAGCCACGATCTTGGTGGGGTTGGCTTTCACCGGGAGACGCATGGCGGGCCTTCCTTCCGACGGTTAGAATGCGTGAGACGCAGACCTGATCGTCGTTAACTGAACACAGATAACTTACCGTTGTTCAGTTATAAGTCAAGGGATGGAAAACGATTTGTCGCCGACTGTTGTGGGCACCCGGAAAAGGCGCGGCGAGGGCCATACCCGCCGCGATGAAATCCTGCTGGCTGCCAAGAAGCTCTTTTTGAAGGAGGGCTACGAGGCCACGACGATCCGTCGGATTGCGGACGAAGTGGGCGTTTCTGCGCCGGCGCTCTACCTGTACTTCAAGGACAAGGAAGCGATCATGCTGGCGCTGTGCGACCAGACATTCGGCTTCCTCATTGAGCGCATGGGCGAGATCGACCAGGAGAAGTTGTCGCCGATCGAGCGGTTGCGTCACTGCGGCGAGGCCTATGTGCGCTTCGCGCTCGAGCATCCGCAGGAATATTGGCTGACCTTCCTGTCCGGCAGCACGCCCCAGCACATCAAGAGCGGCGGCCACAAGCCCGAAACGATTGATCCCAGTGAACCCGGAGCCAAGGGTGCCATCGCCTTCGCCCGCCTGATGGCCATGTTCCGCGACATGGAGAAGGCGGGCATGGCGCTGCACTATCCTGTCGAAACGGCGGCCGAACTCGTGTGGATGAGCTTGCACGGGCTGGTGGCGGCGCTGATCAACAATCCGAAATTCCCCTGGACCAAGCGCGATGCACTGATTGCCGGCATGATCGACATGACCGTTCGCGGCGTGGTGCAGGCGCCGTAAGGCGGCGGGATATCTCGCGATATCCCGCGCCCGCTTCCGATCACTGCATGAACCAGCCGTGGCTGACGACGATCGACTGGCCGGTCAGCGCGTTGGTCTTGGCGCCGGCGAAGAACAGCACGCAGTCGGCGACGTCGTCGGTGGTGGTGAACTGGCCGTCGACTGTGTCCTTCAGCATCACGTGCTTGATGACGTCGTCTTCGGAGATACCGAGCTCCTTGGCCTGTTCGGGGATCTGCTTGTCGACCAGCGGCGTGCGCACGAAGCCCGGGCACACCACGTTGGCGCGCACGTTGAACTCCGCGCCTTCCTTGGCGACGACCTTGGCGAGGCCGATCAGCCCGTGCTTGGCGGTCACGTAGGGCGCCTTGAGCATGGACGCCTCTTTGGAGTGGACCGAGCCCATGTAGACGACGCTGCCGGACTTGGCGGCGTACATGTGCTTGAGGCAGGCCTTGGTGGTGAGGAACGCGCCGTCGAGGTGGATCGAGAGCAGCTTCTTCCAGTCGGCGAAAGCGAAGTCGACGACCGGCTTCACGATCTGGATGCCGGCATTGGAGACCAGCACGTCGATGCGGCCGTATTTGGCCATCACGTCGGCGACGCCCTTGTTGACGGCATCCTCGTCGACCACGTTCATGGCGACGGCGAAGGCGTCGGACCCCTTGGCCTTGATCTCGGTGGCCGTCGCGTTGGCGGCGTCGAGGTTGAGGTCGGCGATAACCGGCGTGCCGCCCTCGGCGGCGAAGCGCAGCGCGATCTCCTTGCCGATGCCGCTTGCGGCGCCGGTGATGATTCCCACTTTCTTGTCGAAGCGAGCCATAGGAAGTCCTTTCAGGGCTTGGCCAGATAATCGTGGACGACCTCACCGAGGCCGAGCGTGAGATCGGTGACGAAGTGGGTGGCCGCCAGGACCTCGCGCACCGGCAGGCGCGCGACGTCGCACAACGCGTGGTCGAAGAGCTGCAGCGCGGCAGGTCCGGACCATGCACCCTTCACGGTCACGTCCTCGCAGTAGTAGCGGACCAGCTCGCAGACCCGTGGCGTGCAGTCGACGTGCGGGATGATCTTGATCATGAAGTTCGGCTTCGCCAGCGAATGCTGGACCACCGACCGATCGATCTCGCGATGCTTGTATCCCATGGTCGCGCTGACGCAGAGCACCGTGCCGAAGTGCAGGGTGCAGACCAGGGTCTCGCTTTCGTGGCAGACCTTCGGCGTAGCGAGCTTCTTGGGGAAGCCCCAGATCTCGCGGCCGCCGGCGATCGGGCCCTCGTCGTCGAGATACATGGCGTGCACGTAGCCGCCTTCCTGGACCGTGCCGTCCTTGGTGGTGAAGCGCACGGGAATCACCTGGCCGGTCTCAGTATAGTCGCCGAAGCCCGTCGAATCGGGCATGCGGATGAATTCGTAGTTCACCGTGTCGCCAATGACCTCGAGCGGTTCGGGCACGAACTTGCGCAGGATCTCGGGATCGGTGCGATAGCTGATGACGACGAATTCGCGATTGTAGAACTTGTATGGCCCCGGCGGGTAAGCGGGGTTGTTGAGCGGCATGGCGAAGGCCTTGGCGCGGACATCGGCTATCTTCATCGCGGGCTCCTATTCTTCGCCGGGCTTGTGCTTGAGGTCGAAAGTGAACACACCATCCGGGCTCGTGGGGCGCTCCAGCACTTCCGGATAGGCGAGCGTTCGCTTCATGTCGCTGTAGCCCGACTTCCAGTGCTCTTCCATCGTGCGGCGCGAGAACTCGTAGTCCTTCGATGCGCCCTCGTAGACCCGAGCGCGATAGATCATCTGGATGATGTTGTAGACCTTGTCGTCGGCGGCGGCGGCCAGCATCTCGGCCTCCGGCGTCTGTCTCAGCTCGTCCGGGATTTGCGACAGGAGTTTCGCCGTGGCGCGTCGCAATGCCTGCATGCGGCGGAACTGATCCGTGCCCAAACGCGTCCGGCTGGAATAACGGATGTCCTTGAGCCGGGTGTCGACCTCGACCATGTCGCGCGGGAGATCACCCCGTGCGCTCCACAGGTCGATCTGGAAGGCCAGCGTATCCTGGCGCGGCACCGAATCGAAGACCCATTGCAGCGGCGTGTTCGAGACCACACCGCCGTCCCAGTAGTATTCCCCGTCAATTTCAGTAGCAGGAAATCCCGGCGGCAGGGAGCCACTGGCGACCACGTGCTCGACGCAGAGCTTGCGATCAATCGTGTCGAAGATGACGTAGTTGCCTGACTTTACGTGCGTGGCGCCGACGCTCAGTCTCATCGCGCCGGAATTCACCAGGTCGAAATCGACCAGACGAGTGAGCAGGGCCTTGAGCGGCGAGATGTCGTAGAAGCTGAGCTGGCCCGGATTGCTAACGGGCATGAAGATCGGTGGCGGGATGCGCGGCTTGAAGAAGCTCGGCGCGCCCCACAGCAGGGCGCCAAGGGCGCGGCCCTGGTTGACGAACTGATGGACGTGGTCGTTCTGGATGTCGCCAGGGAACAGGACGGGCGGCCCGCCCAGCGGCCTCTCGGTGACGGTCTCCCAGAATTCGCGCAGGCGCTCGACCCTCCGCTCCGGCGGATTGCCGGCAATCAAGGACGCATTGATGGCGCCGATGGAGATGCCCGCGACCCAATGCGGATGGAGATTTGCCTCGGAGAGCGCCTGGTAGACACCACCCTGGTAGGATCCCAGGGCGCCGCCGCCCTGCAGCAACAGGGCGATACGCTCAAAATCGGGACGGACCGGGGAACCGTGGGGCTCCGAACCTACTGCCGTCTTCGGGTCCATTGCGGGTTCTCCTCAATCGTCCTCATCTAGCGCAACGGAGATGTCGTGATGATGACGGTCATCTGGCTCGGGCCCCCCGTGCAAAGCACAGAGGATGCCAGCAACATAACCTACAGCCGGGGCCAGACCCGTGGAAAGAGGGCGCAGGTCATCGGCGCGCCAGCCTGGAGATCGGGTTTGTACGGGAACTGGAAGGTGCCGGGCCGCGGATCGTAGCGCGCATCGTCGCCGGTGTAGCGCAGCGACAGTCCGCGTCGGCGGGCACCTGGCGTGTCGTTCCCCGGCGCTCCGTGGACGATCATGGCGTGGAAGACCAGGCAATCGCCGGGTGCCATCTGCCACGACTTGATGTCGTATCTCGACCGATCGGCATCGATGTCGGGGATCTCCACCAGATTGCTCGAGGTGAACTTTACCTCGTGGCCCTTGCGGAAAGGGGTGGGCCGGTAGTTCACGCCCCATTTGTGCGAGCCCGCGATGAACTCGACAGCGCCATTGCTGCGGTCGATCGTGTCCAGGGCAATCCAGACCGAGGTGATCTGCCAGCCCTTTACCGGCCAGTAGGGCTGGTCCTGGTGCCAGGGCGTGGGATGGGCCGTACCGGGCTCCTTCACGAAAAGCTGATCGTAGAAGAAATTGGCGCTCGCCGATTCCATCAGTCGGGCGGCGATGGCAGGAGCCGGGGATTCGAGCGCGGCGGTGCGGAAATCCGGATCGGACTTCCACATGAACATGTCGCCGAAGAACCTGCCCGCCGTGCTGCCCTCGGCGAAATTCGTCGCGTAGGGACCCGGCGTGGCAAGGTCGCGTTCGATCGCCGTGCGCAGGCGCTCGATCCAGAAGGCATCGAACGCGCCGCGCAGGCAGACGACGCCATCGCGGTCGTAGGCGGCGATATCTTGCGCGGTGATCGCGGCTTCGGAGATCAAACGTTCTGCAATACGTGCACGGCGCGATTGGCGACAAGATCCTTATTCTTCTCACCATACGCCTTCATGTGCGCGGATGCGCCATGGGCCTTGAGATCGTCCATGGTCGCCCACTTCTCGATCACGACAAATGTGTCGGGACCGAACTTGGCGAAGGGGCCGCCATCGGTGTCGACCGTGGCGCCGTACTCGATGCAGCCTTTCTCGGCGTGGACGGCAGGCACGTTAGCCTTGAAGTTCTTCAGTATCTCATCCCGCTTGCCGGGCTTGGCGGTAATGATGGCGATGACGTTGATCATGATATCCTCCCGTTGAGTGTCAGGCAGCCCGGCCGTGACGCAGCACGCGCCCGGGCAGCTTGTCGTTGGCGGCGACGGCGTCCTTGCCGTCGCGGCGGATGATCTTGCCGTTCACGATGACGGCGTCGATACCCTTGGCCTCCGAGACGAGCCGGTCGGCGCCGGCCGGCAGGTCGTAGACCCGCTTCAGCGGGCCGGGACCGACGGTCTTCGGATCGAGTACTACCACGTCAGCAGGGCGGCCTTCGGCCAGCACACCGCGGTCGGTGATGCCGAACATCTCGGCCGGACGCTGGGTCAGGTTGTGCACGGCATCTTCGAGCGAGAGCGTCTTCTTTTCGCGGACCCAGTGGCCCAGCAGGTAGGTCGAGTAGCAGGCATCGCAGAGCTGGTTGGCGTGCGCGCCGGCGTCCGACAGCGCGATGATGGTGTGCGGATCGGTGATCAGCTCCGCCACTTCCTTTTCGTCGAAGTTCATCACGGCCATGCGGAAGCGCGTCTGCAGATCGTCGGCCAGCGCGATGTCGAGCGCGAGGTCGACGGGATCCTTGCCGAGCTTGGCCGCCGCTGAAGTGAGCGGCTGCTCCTCGAGCTCTCGGTGCGAAGGCGTCCAGGCGATGATGACGCGGTCCCACCAGCTGCGGAAAAGCGGCGTCACCTCGGAGCGCAGCTTTTCGCGCCAGGTGGGGTCGGCATAGGCGCGGCGGCGCGTGCCAGGCGCCTTGGCGTCTTCCTGCGAGAGCTCGTTCATGAACTTCATGACGTCGAAGATGAACGGCTCGGCGAAGGTGAATTCGAAGTTCAGTGGCCGGCAGCTCACCTGCGGGATGACCATCGCGCCCGACTTGCGCTGCTCGGCGGCGAGGTCGAGCTGCTTGCGGTGACCGCCGGGCCCGTAAAGGTAGGAGAGAAGGGCTGTCCAAGTGACCGGCACATTGTACTTGCGGCTGACCTCGGCCATGTGACGGGTCGAGAAATCACGGCCGATGGTGATCTGCATCAGGCCGCGCTTCAGTTCGCCCATCACCGAGACCAGCGCGTCCATTTCCTCGACGGTGGCTTGGCGGGAGGGCACCGGTCTGCCGGCATAGCCGTTGTGGCTCACCGATACCGAGGTACCGAAGCCGATGGCACCGGCGTCCATCGCCTCGCGCACCAGCTTCTTCATCTTGGCGATCTCATCGGCGGTGGCGGCGCGCTCGGTCGACTCCTCGCCCATGACGAACAGGCGCAGCGGCGTATGGCCGAAGAGGGCGGCGATGTTGATGGCCGAACCCTGCTTCTCCAGCGTGTTGAGATATTGCGGGAAAGTCTCGAAGGGCCAGTTGTCGCCCAGACCCGCCTGCAGGGCGTCGAGGCTCATGCCCTCGACTTTCTCCAGTGTCTGCAGAATGAGTTTCCGATGTACCGCGCGAGTCGGCGCGACGCCGAAACCGCAATTGCCGATCACGGTCGTCGTGACGCCGTGCCAGGGCGAGATCGATAGCAGGCGATCCCACAGGATCTGCGCGTCGTAGTGGGTGTGCACATCGACGAAGCCCGGCGTCACCGCCTTGCCGGTTGCGTCGATGATGGTGGCGGCCGGACCGTCGGCCTTGCCCAAAGCGACGACCTTGCCGTCCTTGATGGCGACATCGCCGACATAGCCCGGCTTGCCGGTGCCGTCGACGATCGTGCCTCCCGCGATCTTGAGATCATAGGCCATGGCTTGCTCCCGGATGCTGCTTCAGTATACGTCGTCTGGCGTAAGGAGAGGAAACACATGGCCAAGCACAAGATCGCCCTCATTCCGGGAGACGGAATCGGCAAGGAAGTTCTGCCGGAGGGCGTGCGCGTGCTCGAAGCCGCCGCTCGACGCTTCAATTTCGAGCTTCAATTCACGGACTACGACTGGTCGTGCGACCGCTTCGCCAAGACCGGCAAGATGATGCCGGACGACGGCATGGAGACGCTGAAACAGTACGAAAGCATTTTTCTGGGGGCCGTCGGCTGGCCGGGCGTGCCCGATCACGTCTCCCTGTGGGGCCTGCTGATTCCGATCCGCCGCGAGTTCGACGAGTATGTGAACCTGCGGCCCGTGCGCTTGTTCGAGGGCGTGCCGAGCCCGCTCGCCAACCGCAAGCCGGGCGATATCGACTTCTGGGTCGTGCGCGAGAACACCGAGGGTGAATACAGCTCGGTCGGTGGCCGCATGTTCCAGGGCACCGACGAGGAGATGGCCATTCAGCAGGCGATCTTCACGCGCAAGGGCGTCGACCGGGTGCTGAAGTTCGCCTTCGATTTCGCCAGCACCACGAAGAAGAAGCACGTCACGTCGGCCACGAAGTCCAACGGCATCATCCACACGATGCCGTTCTGGGACGAGCGCTTCGAGGCGATGAAGAAGAAGTACCCGAACATCAAGGCGGACCAGTATCACATCGATATCCTGACGGCGCATTTCGTGCGCAACCCGGATTGGTTCGACGTGGTGGTGGGCTCCAACCTGTTCGGCGATATCCTGTCGGATCTCGGGCCCGCGCTTACCGGCTCGATCGGCGTGGCGCCATCGGGCAACATCAATCCTGAGCGCAAGTATCCGTCGATGTTCGAGCCGGTGCATGGCTCGGCGCCGGACATAGCGGGGCAGGGCATCGCCAACCCGATCGGCCAGATCTGGTCAGGCGCCATGATGGTGCGCCACCTCGGCTATCCCGAGGCAGCGGAGTGCATCGAGCGCGCGATCGCGGAATCGCTTCTCGAAGGCAACCCGCGCACCAAGGATCTGGGCGGCAACGGCGACACCAAGACGGTCGGTGCCGCGATCGCTGAGCTGGTGAAGACGATCTAGTTCCGGGCGCGCCGGAAAGTTCTCCGGGAATCTGGCTGCCGTTGGTATAGACCGGCGGTAGCACCGAAGGGCGCGAGACGTCAGCCGTTCGTGGTGGGCGCGCCGCCGGGGTTAGCGGGCGAAGTTCCCTTGTGCCTGTGATGATGCTTGTGCGCATGCCGTTGCTGCTGGGCAGGGGCCTGGCCGTTGGATGAAGAGGGGGCGCCGCCTGGGTTGTTGCCCGTATCCTGCGCGAAGACGGGCTGGGCGGCGATTGCGAAAACGATCAACGACGTGCAGGCGAAAATCTTCGTCGCGGACATGGATACCTCGAGGGCAGGGGAAAATTGACCGCTTGGCATGCGGCGTTGCCCTGCTTACGTGCGACTGACGGCGTTTATCCCCGGTCGCCCCGGAGATTGTTTGTTCACGTGATACATCCTACATGATGCAGTCGATGAAGCGTCATCTCGAACGTGCGCTCGAACTGGCGATCGTGCCGCTCGCCGCGGCCATCGTCTTTTTCGAACAGACGCTGATTCGCTTCCTCAACAAGTTGACCGAGGCCTTCGCTCGATGGCCGCCGGTCGCCTGGTTGGAGGCGCGCCTCGTCAGGCTGCCGCCATGGGCAGCCGTGTTGACGTTCGTCGCACCGTCGATCCTGATCCTGCCGATCAAGCTGATCGCCTTCTTCTTCGCGCTGAAGGGCCGGTTCGGTCTCGCGCTCGTATCGGTGATCCTGGGCAAGCTGCTGGCTACGGCCATCGTGGCCCGCCTCTATCGCATCCTGCGGCCGACCCTCATGCAACTTCGCTGGTTCGCCTGGGCCGATACGCAGTTCTTCTATTGGCGCGATCAGGCGTATGCTTTCGTGAAGTCGCTGCCGACCTGGAAACGGGCGACGGCGCTGGTGCAGTCGACCAAGACGTGGTTCGCGGAGCTGTTGGCCGGCGTGCTGAGGAGGGCGAGATGACGGAAGCACGGGTCGTTCCCCTGAAAGCGGCGTTGGGCGCCCGCATCGAAGGACTGAGCCATTCCGATGCGAGCAAGCCGGACGTGGCGTCTTGGCTCAATCGCGCGCTTGGCGAGCATCTTCTGATCGTCGTGCCGGGCGAATGCATGACGCCGGTGGAGATGCGCGACTTCGCCTCGGCCTTCGGCAAGCCCAAGGCGCAGCTCCTGCGCTACAAGCGCAGCGGCGAGGTGCCGGAGGTCTCGACCATGGTGAGCACGCTCATGGCCGATGGCACGACCGACAAGACCGCGTTGCGCTCGGAAGACTGGCACACCGACGACTCGTACATGACGACGCCCGCCAAGGCGACGTTGCTGCACAGCATGGAAATCCCGAGTCACGGCGGGCGCACCTGGTTCTGCAACATGCACAGCGTCTATGAGGCGCTGCCCGAGGCGACGCGCGCGAAGATCGACGGCAAGCGCGCCATCCATGCCTACGACACGGCGCGGGCCCGCAATCGACCCTCGCCGCGCACGACGCAGGAGATCGCCGAGACGCCCGATGTCGAGCATCCGTTGGTACGCACCCATCCGGATACTGGCCGCAAGGCACTGTACCTGAACTTCAACCGGCTCGACCGCATCGCGGGCCTCGAGCGCGCCGAGAGCGACGCACTGCTCGATGAGCTCGCGGCCGAAGCCCGCAAGCCCGAGCATCATTTCGGTCACGAATGGAAAGTCGGCGACTGCGTGATCTGGGACAATCGCGCGACGATGCATCGCGTCGATGTCGATTATCCGATGGGCGAGCGCCGGATCATGCAGCGCGTGCTGATCGAGGGCGACCGGCCGTTCTAGGGTGACTGCAGTCGGACAGGGCTCCCAGTTACCAATAGTGACCGCTAAACGCATCAAATCTGGCGGTGTGGTTGGCGATACCGTCGCTGCCACCGCGCTTGATCTGCCCCGCCGTGCAGCGTCTCCTGCGGCCCCCGCGCTTCGGCCCGACGACTCCGTCGGACCGTGGATCCGGGTCTCCACTTTGAACGCGGAGTCTAGGCCGCACGCGCTTCGATCTGTCATTCTGATCGATGGATGGCGGCCTATGCCGCCGTTGCCGCTCCGTCGGCCAGGATCTTCTCGATCTCGTCCTTGCTGTAACCCACCTCGGCCAGGATCTCGCGGGTCTGTTGGCCCATCAGCGGCGCATGGCCTTCTTCCTCGCGCATTCCACCAGAGAAGATGTTGGCGACCCTGGTGCGCCGGATCTTGCCTTCGGTCGGATGTTGCTCTTCCTTGAAGAAGCCCACGTCCTTCAGGTGCGGGTCGGTCAGCAACTCGTCGATCGAGTTGTAGCGCGCGGCCGGCACGTCGAGCTTGTCGAACAGGTCGACCCATTCGTCGGTCGTCTTGTGGCCAAGGCACGTCGCCTGGATCTCGAAATAGGCGGCGGCGTTCCTGGTGCGCGAGGCGGCGCTGTCGAAACGCGGATCTGTCTTGAGTTCGGGCCGGCCGATCGCATCGAAGAAGGCGAAGGCCTGGGCATTGGTGTTGGGCCGCACGGTGACGTAGCCATCCTTGGTCGGCACCGGCTTGTAGTTCGGGCTGAGCAGGCGGCCATCGCCGGTCGGACCGACCGGCGGATCGAAGGTCACCGCACCCATATGCTCGCTCGAGACGAACGAGGCCATGTTCTCGAGCATCGGCACGTCGATCGCTTCACCTTGGCCGGTCTTCTCGCGACGGAAGAGGGCGAAGCCGATCGCCTGCGCCGCAATCAGGCCGCTGATATGGTCGCTCATGACCATGGGCACGAAGCGCGGCTCGCCAGTGGCGCGCTGGATCGTGCCGGCGACGCCCGACAGGCTCTGGATCACCGGATCGTAGGCCGGCCGGCCGAAATATCGGCCGCCGCGGCCGAAGGCCAGGATCTGGCAATGGATCAGGCGCGGGTTGATCTTCGACAGGTTTGCGTGGTCGAGCTTGGCGCGCGCCAGCGCATCGGGCCGGACGTTGCTCACGAAGACATCGGCCTGGGCGATCAGCTTCACCAGCGCGGCATGGCCAGCCGGCTTCTTGATGTCGAGGCAGATCGAGCGCTTGTTGCGATTGAAGTTAATGAACTTGCCCGACATGCCGGGGTTGCGGCTGCCCTCGGCCATGGTGCGCAGGAGGTCACCGCCCGGCGCCTCGACCTTGATCACGTCGGCGCCATAGTCGGCCAACGTGCGACCGCAGATCGGGCCGACGACGATGGTGGTGAGGTCGATGACCTTGACGCCGGCAAGGGGGCCGCTCATTGGGCGAACTCCAGGTCCATCTCGCCGCACAGCACGCCGTTCTTGTCCGCCGCCCAGATCTTCAGCTTGCCTCCGGCCTGGTCGCCACCACGAACCTCGATGCGGTCGCCCACCCACAGGGGATGGACGAGGCGGGCGGTGCCGCCCGTGAAGGTGCCCTTGGCGTGCTTGAGGGCCGCATCGACCATCAGATGCATCGACAGGCCGCCGTTGGAGACGATCCCCGGATAACCTTCCTCGCCGCGCGTATAGTCGCCATCGTAGTGGATGCGGTGGGCATTCCAGGTCAGCGCTCCGTAGCGGAAGTTGAGCGTGTTGGTGAGTTCGGTCGTCACGCTCCAGGCGTGGTCGGTGCGCGCCTGGTGCGGCACCGTCGCGGTCGTCTTCTGGCCCGGCGGCACGGTCGGGCGGTAGATCGCGTCGGTCTCGTCGATCGCGATCGTCTTGCCGCCCTGCTCGTAGGTGTTGCGCATGGTCAACACGAAGATGTCGCCCGAGCGACCGCTCTTGGGAACGATGTCGACCACCTCCGCCTTCTTGATCGCCGGCTCGCCAACGCGCAGTCGACCCATGATCTTCAGGCGGCGGCCGGCGCCCATTCGGCGCGGCATCGGGATCGGCGGCAGGACGACGCCCGGCTTGGCGTGACCGTCGAGGCGGAGCTCGCTCTGCCGCACCGTCTCGTTGCCGATGAAGGTGAACCACAGCGGCGGCAGCTCGCTGCCATTGGTGAACGAGTCGGGGTCGAGGTCGAAGGTACCCGCAGCGCGGCGCACCGCCATCAGCCCGACATCGTCCTCGGTCACCCGCACCTGCCCGATCCAGGGGCGCAGCTCGACCATCGTGTCATCCATCCAGCCCATCGGCGTTCCCTCACGTTGACGGCGGGACTTTCCCTCAAAAAGAAGGGCCCGCAAAGCGGGCCCTTCCATCGTCCGAAAGTTGGTCGATCAGACCGAGCGACAGGGACAGGGGTGGGCGGCCACTTCGCGGAGTGCAAATGGATATATGATGTTCTAGTTTAGGTAGCGGCGCCCAAGATGAGGCTGGGGGGAGGACAGCGATATGTGGATCGCAACCAATGATGTAGAGCGAGTGGTTGACTGGTTCTACAAGAGGTCGGATGCTCATTTCTTAGGCGTGTTTGTGGCAGGCGACCGAAAGTTCGATTCCATATTGAAAGCCGTTATCGCCAATCGGCAGACGATAGACATCATAACTGGGCCTTGCATTGACGTGGTGCTCTTTAGCACGGCCGACTTGACCCTGAGAGGAGCAGGCGATCCTCCGATAAGGCACATATCGAATCTCACAAAGTGGACTCCAACGTTCACTCGGGAGATCGCAAATGCGACAACGATGTCGACCAACGACATCGCTTCAGCAATGAAGTTAGGGATCGATGATCTTCCGAGCCTTGTGCTTCTCCGACGTCAGGCGAGGCGTTGGGATCCCGAGGAGGTTTCTCGCCTTACGCTCAAATTGAGAGGCGCTGCTGATATTGACTTTCTGATCGAATTTTTCCGAGCATTCCGAAAGTCGCTAGAGCGACTACAAAGAGCGCGAAGCGAAGGATTGCAAGGCACCGAGCAAGCGCTTGTAAAGATCGAATCCCATATAGCGGACCGCATGGCAGAGACGGCTGTCGTTGAGAAGCGGATTGCTCGAATTTCGCGGGATATCGCGGAGATTCAACGTTGCATGGCGCTCGATGCGTTCAATTCCGAGCACTTACTCGCCATTCTGCGATCGGCGTCGAGTGTTGACGAGTTCATCAGTGGACTCTCCACTGCGACAGCAATTGAAGCGACGCAAATCGAAAGGTCACTATCGGGAGCGACGCTAAAGCGTCTGATCAAGGCGCAGGTCGCTCAACGGAATGCAGAGCGACGCCTTAGCAAGCTGCGTGGTCAGATGCCAAATTTGCGAAATGCACTTGAATACGTCGAACTCACTGAGCAGGAAATTTCTGAGCTACAAGTGGTCTTAGATCGTTTCGAGCGGAAGCTCTCGTATGCCCTGAAGCGGGAGCAAGTTTTCAAATTTCTCGGAGTAAGTGAGAAATTGCTAGATCGAGTGAAGCGTATCGTCAGGCTGGCGGCAGCAATCAAGACGGGTGGTGCATCCCTACTTTGAGTCCGCAAGCGAAACCCAAACCGAATAATATCGTACGCGTGTAGTTGCTGAGAAGGGCCCGCAAAGCGGGCCCTTCCATCGTTCGAAAGCGGGTCGATCAGATCGAGTAGTACATCTTGTACTCGATCGGCGCGGGCTGGTGCTCCCAGGCGTAGACCTCCTCCCATTTCAGTTCCATGTAGGCGTCGATCTGGTCGTCGGTGAACACGCCGCCCTTGGTGAGGAAGCTGCGGTCGGCATCGAGGCAGTTGAGGGCCTCGCGCAGGCTGCCGGCGACGGTCGGAACCTTCGAGAGCTCCTCCGGCGGCAGGTCGTACAGGTTCTTGTCCATCGGATCGCCCGGATGGATCTTGTTCTGGATGCCGTCGAGGCCGGCCATCAGCATCGCCGCGAAGGCGAGGTAGGGGTTGGCCGACGGATCAGGGAAGCGGACCTCGACGCGCTTGCCCTTGGGCGAGGACGCGTAGGGGATGCGGCACGAGGCCGAGCGGTTGCGCGAGGAGTAGGCCAGCAGCACCGGCGCCTCGAAGCCCGGGATGACGCGCTTGTAGGAGTTGGTGCTGGCGTTGCAGAAGGCATTCAGCGCCTTGGCGTGCTTGATAATGCCGCCGATGTAGTAGAGCGCCGTCTCAGAGAGGTCGGCGTAGCCCGAGCCCGCGAACAGCGGCTTGTTGTCCTTCCAGATCGATTGGTGGGTGTGCATGCCCGAGCCGTTGTCGCCATAGAGCGGCTTCGGCATGAAGGTCAGCGTCTTGCCGTAGCTGTGGGCGACGTTGTGCAGCGTGTACTTGTACTTCTGCACGTTGTCGGCGGTCTTCACCAGCGTGTCGAAGCGGAAGCCGAGTTCGTTCTGGCTGGGCGCCACCTCGTGGTGATGGATCTCCATGATGAGACCCATCTCGGTCGCGACCGTCATCATCTCGGCGCGCAGGTCGTTCATCGAATCGACCGGCTGGACCGGGAAGTAGCCGCCCTTGACGCCCGGACGATGGGCCATGTTGCCGCCCTCGAACTCCGCGCCCGTGTTCCACGGCGACTCGCTCGAATTCAGCTTGAAGAAGCTGCCCTGCATCTGGACGTCGAAACGGACGTCATCGAACACGAAGAACTCGAGCTCGGGGCCGAACACGGCGGTGTCGCCGATGCCCGAGGACTTCATGTAGGCCTCGGCGCGCTTGGCGGTCGAGCGCGGGCAGCGCGCATAGAGCTGCCCAGTCGAGGGCTCGACCACGTCGCAGTTCACGATCAGCGTCGTCTGCGCCGTGAAAGGGTCGAGGACGGCGGTCGAGGGATCCGGCATCAGGATCATGTCGGACTCGTTGATCGCCTTCCAGCCGGCGATCGAGGAACCGTCGAACATGACGCCATCGGTGAACGAATCTTCCTGAGTGGCCGAGGCCATGCGGGCCGTGTGCTGCCACTTGCCGCGAGGATCGGTGAAACGGAAGTCCACGAACTTCACGTCCTTTTCCTTGATCATCGCGAGAACTTGCTTGGCGTCCATTGTCCCTCTCTCCTGGTGTTGACCCTGCCCCTAGGCGGGCTCCTCATACGGCGGCGTCGCCACGCTCGCCAGTGCGAATTCGTATCGCCTCGTCGATACCCGACACGAAGATCTTGCCGTCGCCGATTCGGCCGGTGTGAGCGGCGCTGCGGATCGCCTCGACGGCCTTCTCGACCATTTCATCCTCGATGATGAGCTCGAGCTTCACCTTCGGCAGGAAGTCCACGACATACTCGGCGCCGCGGTACAGCTCGGTATGGCCCTTCTGTCGGCCGAAGCCCTTGGCTTCAAGCACAGTGATGCCCTTGAGGCCGATCTGATTGAGAGCATCCTTCACTTCATCGAGCTTGAAGGGCTTGATGATCGCCTCGATCTTCTTCATTTCCTTGGATTACTCCGCGCAACAACACCGGCTGTCGTGCACGACAGCCGGTTGAGCAGACGTTAGCAGTTTTCGTGCCAAGTCGAATTGGCTAGTTGGTCTAAGATGTTGAAACAGGGTGTGGTCGTGAATTGAGCGGACTGGTTGGATAATGTGCATAAATGTGCCGCTTAAACGGGCTGAGATGGAGAGACGATGAAAGCCGCGAATTCGCTCATGTCGGGTCTGGGCACGACGGTCTTCGAAGTGATGTCGGCGCTGGCCCGCGAGCACAAGTCGGTCAACCTCGGCCAAGGCTTTCCCGATGACAAAGGTCCTGAAGCTGTGCGTGCAGCGGCAGCCGAGTACCTCATGACCGGCCACAATCAATACCCGCCAATGATGGGCATGCCCGAACTGCGCCAGGCGGTAGCCGAGCACGCCAAGCGCTTTCAGGGCCTGGAGATCGATTGGCAGAGCGAGGTGCTGGTGACGTCCGGCGCGACCGAGGCGCTTGGCGACTGTCTGTTCGGTCTGATCGAGCCAGGTGACGAAGTCGTGCTGGTCGAGCCGCTCTACGACTCCTATCTGCCCATCGTACGCCGCGCCGGCGGCATCCCGAAACTTGTCCGTCTTGAGCCGCCGTCCTGGAGTCTGCCGCGCCAGGAACTGACCGACGCCTTCAGCGAGCGCACCAAGCTCATCCTGTTCAACACACCGATGAATCCCTGCTCGAAGGTGTTCACACGCGAGGAACTCGAGTTCATCGCCGCGCTCTGCCGCAAGCATAACGCCTACGCCGTCTGTGACGAGGTCTATGAGCACATCATCTTCGATGATCGCCGGCACCTTTCGATCATGGCGTTGCCCGACATGCGCGATCGCACCGTGCGCATCGGCTCAGCGGGAAAGAGCTTCAGCGTGACGGGGTGGAAAGTCGGCTACGTCACGGCCGCTCCCGACATCATGAAGGCGATTGCCAAGACTCATCAGTTCATGACCTTCACCACGCCGCCCAATCTTCAGTGGGGCGCGGCAACGGGACTACGCCTCGGCGACGATTATTATCGGACGCTCGCAGGCGATATGCAGCGCAAGAGGGATCGCCTCGCTGGCGCGCTCAGCGACATCGGTTTCGACGTGCTTCCTGCCCACGGAACGTATTTCGTGACAACCGACTTCCGGCCGCTGGGATTCAACGGCACCGATGAGGATTTTTGTCGGCACATCACCGTGGAAGCCGGCGTGACGGCGGTCCCTGTGAGTGCTTTTTACGACGAGCCTGCACGAGCCCCGCGACACTTCGCGCGGTTTTGTTTCTGCAAGCATGACGAGACGCTGGACAGCGCCGTGGACCGACTGGCCAAGCATTTCAAGCGCTAACGATGCAATGTGCGTGAGTGCAGATTAGTCACTGCAATTTTCAGTGCGATTTTTCGCGACGGCAGTGTCATATTGCGGCATAATATTACTGCATTGGAATTGCCAAATTCTCCATTCGGCTGCAAGGTATGGCCTCAGCCGTTTGAGCTGCCTCAGTCCCTGTATGCGCGAGTCCAGTGGAAGCCGTCTTGCCATCATCGCCATCTCCCAAAACGCCCCGTATCGATGGTCGTCGCCTGCGCAGCGAGCGTACCAAACAGCTGATCATTGAGGCCTTCCTGGCGCTGGTTCGAGAGGATCCCAAGCTGCCGACGGCTGTGCAGATTGCCGAGCGTGCCGGTTATTCGGTGCGCTCCATCTTCGAGCGCTTTCCCGACCTGAACGCGTTGCGCGTCGCGGCGACCGACTATGGACTTGCACAGGCTGCGGCGTTGGCCCCGGCACGTAACGTAGATGGCGACCGCAAGACCCGCATAGAGTCTCAGGTCGAAACCCGCGCGCAGACATGCGAGCGCGGCATCGCGCTGTGGCGGGTGCTGCTGAACTCGCAGGACGAGTCGGACGAGCTGAAGCTGCGTGTGCGGCGCGCGCGCGAAACCACGATCGCCAGGCTCGAGCTGATGTACAAGCCGGAGCTATCGACCCTGGGCGAGCCCGAGCGACGGGACATGCTGATCGCCCTCGAGGCGCTGGTCGATATCGAGAGCTGGGCGCGCATGCGCGAGCTCCATGGATTGCCGTATGACGAGGCGCGCTTGGTCTGGACCTACACTATCGACCGCCTGCTGCCGGCAACGCCTGCGGCCAAGATGTGATGGCGACGACGGTGGCCGATCTGCCTCCTGATGCCGCCTCTCCGTCAACGGGCAAATCCGAGCGGATCGACGGCCGCCATCTGCGCAGCGAGCGGACCAAGCGCCTGATCATCGAGGCCTATCTTGCTCTCGTGCGTGAAAGCAGTCCGCGCGTGCCGACCGCGGCCGAGATCGCCGATCGTGCCGGCTATTCGGTGCGCTCTGTCTTCGAGCGTTTTCCCGATCTTCAAGCGCTGCGGGTCGCGGCGACGGACCTCGCCATCACCGAGGCGAAGGCGAACTACACGCCGCGCGACCTCGACGCCGACCGCGCGACGCGTCTGCGCAAGCAAGTCGAGATACGTGGCCGAGGCTGCGACCAGTGGCTGCCGATGTGGCGTGTGTTGAATGCCAACTCGGCTGGCTCATCGGAACTTCAGGATCGCATCCGCCTGACGCGTTCCCTGGTGCTCAAGCGGATCGAGATGGTGTTCCAGCCGGAGCTCTCGACGCTATCGGAGGCTGATCGCAGCCGCACCATTTTTGCCATCGAGGCATTGACCGACTTCGAGAGCTGGGCGCGCATGCGGGAGTTCTTTGGCCTGTCGTTCGATGAGGCCTGCGCCGTCTGGGTCCGAGCCATCGATCGTCTGTTGCCGCCGACGCCGGACAACGCAAGCTGAGGATCATGTCGACGCTGCCCGAGTCCCCTTCGCTCGATGGCCGACGCCTGCGCAGCGAGCGGACGCGGCAACGCATCGTCGAGGCCTATCTTTCGCTGCTCGGGGAAACGGGCCACGTGCCGACGGCGAACCAGATCGCCGAGCGGGCGGGTTGCTCGGTGCGCTCGATCTTCGAGCGTTTCTCCGATCTGCATGCGCTGCGCGTCGCGGTGACCGACAGTGCCTTCGCCGAGGCCAATGCCCAGGCGGTACTGCGTGATGTCGACGCCGACCGCAACACGCGACTGCAATCACAGGTGCGCACGCGCGCACAGACCTGCGAACGGTGGCTGCCGATGTGGCGCGCGCTCAACGCCAACCAGGGCGAATCGCAGGAGCTGCAGGCGCGTGTCCGCCAGGCCCGCAAGATGATCGTGCGGCGCATGGAGATCATGTATCAGCCCGAACTCGCAGCCTTTCCGGAGGACGAGCGGCAGAAGCTCCTGCTGGCGCTCGAGGCGATCATGGACTTCGAGAGCTGGGCGCGGATGCGCCAGTTCTTCGGCCTGTCGGCGGAGGAGGCGATCAGCGCCTGGATCCGTACCGTCGATCGGCTGCTGCCGTCGACGCCGGTTTCTTGACGGTCCGGGCGGCGAAGCGTAGGAAAGCGCGCTTCGTTGGGAGCCACCCTGCGATGGCGGCCGTAGCTCAGTTGGTTAGAGCGCTAGATTGTGATTCTAGATGTCGCCGGTTCAAATCCGGTCGGCCGCCCCAATCGCCCGCTCACCATGATTGACATCCTTCCCGACGGCAAACTTGCCCTCCTGACCTGCGCCGAAATGAGTACCGCCGATGCGGCGACCATCGCCGGCGGCATTCCCGGCACCGGGCTCATGGAGACGGCGGGCAGGGTGGTCGCTTCGGCCGTTGTCCGACACTACCCACATCAACCGGTGACCGTGCTGTGCGGGCCGGGCAGCAACGGCGGCGATGGCTTTGTGGCGGCGCGGCGGCTGCAGGAAGCAGGCTGGCCGGTGCGTCTGGGCCTGTTGGGCTCGGTCACGGACCTGAAAGGAGATGCGGCCTGGGCTGTCGCCAGCTGGAAAGGTGTTACCGAGCCGATTTCGCGCGATCTCCTGGAAGGCCGGCCTCTCGTAGTCGACGCCCTGTTCGGCGCCGGGCTCAAGCGTCCCATCGAGGGCGTTGCAGCCGAACTGATCGCTGCCTTGAATGAGCAAAGCCTGCCGGTTGTCGCGGTCGACGTGCCGAGCGGCCTGCATGGCGATACTGGCGAGGTGCTGGGCTGCGCGCCGCATGCCGAGGTCACGGTGACGTTCTTCCGCGCCAAGCCCGGCCATTTGTCACTCGAAGGATTGCGCCGCTGCGGCGATCTCCAGGTGGTGGATATCGGCATTCCGGATTCGGTGTTGCAGACGATCAATCCACGGCAATGGCGCGACGGTCCGGGCTTATGGCAGCACCTGCTGCGTCGCGACGGTCTGCGCGACAACAAATATGTGCGCGGCCATCTGACTATTCTGGGCGGCAGTGCCGCCACGGGCGCATCGCGACTGTCGGCTCTGGCCGGACGACGGATCGGTGCCGGACTGGTGACCATCGCGTCACCGGCTTCGGCGATGGCGATCTATCAGACGGCCGAGCCTGGCAATCTCATCGTCGAGGCAACCGAGGATGGGGCGTTCGGCGAGCTCCTTAAGGACGAGCGGCGCAATGCGGTACTGATCGGGCCGGGCTCCGGGGTGAACGGACGAACGCGGCAGGCGGTGCTGGCGGCCTTGGACAGGCGCCGAGCCGCGGTGCTCGATGCCGACGCGATCACGACCTTCGCCAGGGAGCCGCGCGAGCTCTTCAAGGCCATCAAGGGACCTGTGCTGCTGACGCCGCATGAGGGTGAGTTCAAGCGGATCTTCCCGTCGCTCGGGACCTCACTCGGGGCCGGCGGCGGCAAGCTCGCGCGGGTGCGCGAAGCGGCGCGCCTCAGTGGCGCGACAGTCCTGCTCAAGGGACCGGATACGGTGATCGCCAGTCCTGACGGACGGGCTGTCATAAATGTCCACGCGCCAGCCTCGCTGGCGACGGCTGGATCGGGCGATGTCCTGGCGGGGATGGCGGCCGGGTTGATGACACAGGGGCTGGCGCCTCTTGCCGCCGCCTCAGCGGCCGCCTGGCTCCATGGGGAGTGCGCCTACCGCTTCGGCCGACCGGGTCTGATCGCCGAAGATATCGTGAACAGCCTGCCCGAAGCCCTTGCGACAGCGATGAATTGACCGCCTCGCGGGCGCGGGCTAAGAGGCGCGCCTTCGGCGGTCGCGGCGCGGGCGTGGTGAAATTGGTAGACACGCGAGATTTAGGTTCTCGTGCCGCAAGGCGTGGGGGTTCAAGTCCCTCCGCCCGCACCAGAAAAAGATGCCAGAAAAGATGGAAGTGAGATTATGCAAGTAACGGAACTCTCGACCGATGGTCTGAAGCGGCAATTCAAGATCGTCGTTCCTGCGGGCGACCTGTCGGCCAAGGTCGACGAGCGTCTCGCCGAGCTCGCCCAGACCGCGCAGCTGCCAGGCTTCCGTAAGGGCAAGGTGCCGGTCGGCCTCCTCAAGAAGCAGTATGGTCAGGCCCTCTACGGCGAGGCGCTGGAGGCGGCGGTCAATCAGAGCACGGCCAAGGCGATCGAGGATCGCGGCCTGAAGCCTGCGCTGCAGCCCAAGGTCGACCTCAAGACCCTGGAAGAGGGCAAGGACGTCGAGTTCGAAGTCGCGATCGAAGTGCTGCCGGAGATCGGCAAGCTCGACTTCTCGACCGTCGCGCTCGAGCGCCTGAAGGCCGCCGTGCCGGAGAAGGACGTCGATGAGGCGCTGGAGCGCATCGCCAAGGCGAACCGCGAGCAGAAGCCTGTCGACCCGCCGCGTCCGGCGCAGAAGGGCGACGCGCTCAAGCTCGACTTCGTGGGCTCGGTCGACGGTGTGGAATTTCCCGGCGGCAAGGCCGAGGACTATGTGCTCGAGCTGGGCTCCGGCCAGTTCATCCCGGGCTTCGAGGACCAGCTCGTCGGCGCCGAGGTCGGCAAGCCGCTCGATGTGAAGGTCACCTTCCCGGCGGAATACGGCAACCAGGAACTCGCCGGCAAGGACGCGGTCTTCAACTGCACGGTCAAGGAGATCCGTGAGTTCGTCGAGCGTCCGGCCGACGATGAGCTGGCGAAGAAGAACAACTTTGAGAACCTCGACGCCATGCGCAAGGCGGTGTCGGACCGGATTGGCCAGGACTATGCGCAGGTATCGCGCTCAATGATCAAGCGCCAGCTCCTCGACAAGCTGGCCGACGAGCACAAGTTCGCCGTACCCGAGGGGCTCGTCGAGAACGAGTTCAATGCGATCTGGCAAAGGGTCGAGGAGGCCAAGAAGGCCGGACAGAAGCTCGACGACGACGAAGAGAAGATGAAGAAGGAGTACCGCGAGATCGCCGAACGGCGCATCCGCCTCGGGCTTCTGCTTGCCGATGTCGGCCGCTCCAACGGCATCGACGTCACGCCGGAGGAGCTGAACCAGGCGGTGATGCGCGAGGCCATGCGCTATCCCGGCCAGGAGCGCCAGGTGCTGGAGTTCTACGGCAAGAATGCCGAGCTGAAAGAGCAGCTCCGTCCGCCCATCTTCGAGGAGAAGACCGTCGACTTCATCTTGGAGCTCGCCAAGGTGACCGAGAAGCAGGTTACCCCGGAGGAACTGCTCAAGGCCGCCCGCGAGGTCGAAGAGGAAGACGCCAAGCCGGAAGCGGCGAATTGATTTGGCGCGCGGCCTTGAACCGCGCGCCCGTCGCTGCCACGTTGCTGTAAGAGCTCATCAGGGGAAGCAGGAATGATCCGCGACCGCGATCCGTTGCAGGTCTACAACAATTACTACGTGCCGATGGTCGTCGAGCAGTCGGCGCGCGGCGAGCGTGGCTACGATATCTGGTCGAGGCTGTTGAAGGAGCGCATCGTGTTCCTCAATGGCCCGATCGAGGACAACGTCGCAGGTCTGATCTGCGCGCAGCTCCTCTATCTCGAAGCCGAGAATCCCACCAAGGACATCTCGTTCTACATCAACTCGCCGGGTGGCGTGGTGACGTCGGGCCTCGCGATCTACGACACGATGCAGTACATCCGGCCGCAGATTTCGACGCTCGTGTTCGGTCAGGCGGCGTCGGCCGGCTCGCTGTTGTTGATGGCCGGTGTGAAGGGCAAGCGCTTCTCGCTGCCCAACGCGCGCATCATGATCCACCAGCCGTCGGGTGGGGCCCAGGGCCAGGCGACGGACATCGAGATCCACGCCAAGGAAATCCTGCAGACCCGGGCACGGTTGAACCAGATGTACGTTCACCACACGGGCCGGACGATCGAGGAGATCGAGCGGGCGATGGAGCGCGACAAGTTCTTCTCGCCCACGGAAGCCAAGGAGTTCGGCCTGATCGACGACGTGCTCGAAAATCGGCCGGTTCCAACCATCCAGGCCGCGGCATCCTGATATCAACCGCGACCAATTGGTCCTCAGAGACTTCGGGACACACAACATTTTGATGTTGTGGCGGTCCCGAAGGGGCGTTTAACATAGTCTTGTGTGCGGGCTCGCAGGGTTGGCGGGCCGCCCAAGCGGAGGTGCGTTACAAAGATGCCAGCCGCCAAGTCAGGAGGCGACTCCCGCAATACCCTCTATTGCAGCTTCTGCGGTAAGAGTCAGCACGAGGTCCGTAAGCTTATCGCGGGTCCGACCGTGTTCATCTGCGATGAATGCGTCGAACTCTGCATGGATATCATCCGCGAGGAGAGCAAGACCACGCTGGTGAAGTCCAAGGACGGCGTGCCGTCGCCCAAGGAAATCCGTCAGATCCTCGACGACTACGTGATCGGCCAGGATCACGCCAAGCGCATTCTCGCCGTTGCCGTGCACAACCACTACAAACGGTTGGGCCATGGTGGAAAGGCGAACGATGTCGAGATCGCCAAGTCGAACATCCTGCTGATCGGTCCGACGGGTTGTGGAAAAACCCTGCTCGCCCAGACTCTGGCGCGCATGCTCGACGTTCCGTTCACGATGGCCGATGCTACGACTCTCACCGAGGCGGGCTATGTCGGTGAGGATGTCGAGAACATCATCCTGAAGTTGCTGCAGTCTGCCGACTACAACGTCGAGCGCGCACAGCGCGGCATCGTCTATATCGACGAGGTCGACAAGATCAGCCGCAAGTCCGACAACCCGTCGATCACGCGCGACGTGTCGGGCGAGGGCGTGCAGCAGGCGCTGCTCAAGATCATGGAAGGCACGGTCGCGAGCGTTCCGCCGCAGGGTGGCCGCAAGCATCCGCAGCAGGAATTCCTTCAGGTCGATACGACCAACATCCTGTTCATCTGCGGCGGCGCCTTCTCGGGGCTCGACAAGATCATCTCCCAGCGCCGCCAGGGCACATCGATCGGCTTCGGTGCCGAGGTGCGCGGGCCGGACGATCGCCGTACCGGCGAGGTGCTGCGCGATCTCGAGCCGGAGGATCTGCTCAAGTACGGCCTGATCCCCGAGTTCGTCGGCCGCCTGCCGGTGGTCGCCACGCTTGAGGACCTGGACGAAAGCGCGCTGATCGAAATCCTGACGCGGCCGAAGAACGCACTGCTCAAGCAGTATCAGCGGCTGTTTGACATGGAGAGCGTGAAGCTCAAGTTCTCCGACGATGCCCTTCGGGCCGTCGCCCAGAAGGCCATCCTGCGAAGGACCGGTGCGCGCGGCCTGCGCTCCATCATGGAGACCGTGCTGCTCGACACCATGTACGACCTGCCGTCGCTTGACGGCGTCGAAGAGGTGGTCATCAACCGTGAAGTCATTGAAGGGCGGGCCCAACCGCTCTATGTGCACGGTGAGCGCAAGGAAGGCATCGCCGCTGCGCCGGCCTAGCTTTTGCAGCACCGGCGGGCGAAACCGCCGGTTCCCCGTCGGGGCCTTGAACGAAACACCGTTCAGGCCAATCTCTGTAAACGAGTGCACGTGGCTTAAAGCCGCGGGTTGCCCTTTCCGGGGACCAGTGGTCGGGCGCGTGACAGCTCTAACAGTGTAGATTGCGAGGCATCATGAACGCCCCCACCGCCAATAATCCCTCACAGGGTACTGTCTATCCCGTCTTGCCGTTGCGCGACATCGTCGTGTTTCCCGGCATGATCGTCCCGCTCTTCGTCGGTCGCGAGAAGAGCGTGAAGGCGCTCGAAGAGGTCATGAAGGACGACAAGCAGATCCTGCTGATCGCCCAGAAGAACGCCACCCAGGATGATCCGGGTGCTGATGACATTTATTCGATCGGCACGCTCGGTACCGTGCTGCAGCTTCTGAAGCTCCCCGACGACACCGTGAAGGTGCTTGTCGAGGGCGGCAAGCGCGTGCGCATTGCCGGCTATACCGACAAGGCCGAGTTCTTCGAGGCACGTGCCGTCGAGATGGAAGAGGTTTCCGGCGACTCCGCCGAACTGCAAGCCGCCGCGCGCACTGTGGTCTCGGAATTCGAGAACTACGTGAAGCTGAACAAGAAGGTGCCGCCCGAGGTGGTGGTCTCGATCAACAAGATCGAAGATCCGGCCAAGCTCGCGGACACCATCTCTGCGCATCTCGCGCTCAAGGTCGCCGAAAAGCAGCAGCTGCTCGAGCTCGACTCGGTCAGCAAGCGGCTGGAGCGTATTCTCGGCCTGATGGAAGGCGAGATCGGCGTCCTGCAGGTCGAGAAGAAGATCCGCAATCGCGTGAAGCGTCAGATGGAGAAGACGCAGCGCGAGTACTATCTCAACGAGCAGATGAAGGCGATCCAGAAGGAGCTCGGCGAGACCGAAGACGGTCGCGACGAGGTCTCCGAGCTGGAGAAGCGCATCAAGAAGACGCGTCTCAGCAAGGAAGCGCGCGAGAAGGCGCATGCCGAGCTGAAGAAGCTCAAGACCATGAGCCCGATGTCGGCCGAGGCGACGGTGGTACGCAACTACCTCGACTGGTTGCTGTCGATCCCGTGGCGCAAGCCCACCAAGATCATCAAGGATCTGAAGTACGCAGAAGACGTGCTCAACGCCGATCACCACGGTCTGGAGAAGGTGAAGGAGCGCATCCTCGAGTACCTCGCGGTCCAGCAGCGG
>Ga0153954_1000511_pt1 | contig 30248 bp, 34 predicted proteins | sample TSFL038MetaG_FD_102277 | JGI IMG/M metagenome (GOLD analysis project Ga0153954, IMG submission 102277) | Attine ant fungus gardens microbial communities from Florida, USA - TSFL038 MetaG | ecosystem: Host-associated > Fungi > Mycelium > Unclassified | place: USA: Florida, Wekiwa Springs State... | reverse complement strand
CGCTCGTCTCGCCTCCGCAATCCCGGCCAGCTCCGACGAGACGAGCGCTACCGCCAAACCCCGTCGCACGAAGGGGTCAAAATTGGAAGCCGATGAGGGGTCAAATTTGGGAGCCGATTGACACGCGCTTGCCGCGCAGCTCGCTCAGGTCCAGACCGATGTCGGCAATTCCATCAATTCGCAGTTCGCCGCCGCCGGGCGCGATTTGAGCGGCGCCAACCAGATGGCCTATGGCCGCGGTGTCGCGGCGGCCGAAGCGCCGGTGATCGCCGCGCAATACAACCAGGATGTCGCCAACCAGATCGCAGCGTCAAATGCGCTCTACAACGCCGGCAACACCACCGCCAACACCCTTGCCGGGATGCAGCAGAACTATCTCGTCAACCAGGGGCAGGGCGTTTCTGCTGCACAGTCCGCGCTCGATGCGCAGAACTATGGCGCCAACGCCATGCTGGCAGAAGAGGCGCAGCGGCGCGGCATTCCGGTCCAGGCATTGAGCCTGTTGGCACAGATCGGCACGCCGATTGCGGGACTCGGACAACAGACCAATGGAACGACGACGGGGACGCAGAACGCATCCGGACTGCAGCAGTTCGATGCGCTCGCGAGCGGAATCGGAAGTCTGCTCAATCCGTTCAGGGGCCTTTTTGCTCCCGGCAAGTAGACTGGTGAAGGATAATTATGACCACTGACATCGATCCCGCGCTGACAGGCGCAGCCTTTGATCTCGCCAATGCCGGCTACGCGCCGATGCGGGATCCTGACGAGCAGGACCAGCAGGAGACGATCGGTAGCGACAGCGCTTCGCTGCGCGAGGCCGCCGAGCAGCGCTCTGCAGCTTCCGATCCTGTCCAAGTTCGGCAATATCTGGACGACGATGGCAAGCCGGCACCGCCGAACGAGGCGGTAACGCTCGCCCGTGCCGCGCAGGATTATGGCGGCGTCACTTCCGCCGAGAAGCTCATGGCGGAAAGCAAGAGTTCGAAGGAACTCGCCGCGCGCGTCGATGCACTGCGTGCCGAAGCGCTGGCTGACGATCCTGCCGCCGCGGAGCTCTACGGCTTCGAGCTACCAAAGGCCGATGGCGAAGAGGCGAAGCAGACAGAGCGCGAGTCGCAACAAGCAAGCGAATCCAACGCCAAGCGCTTATCGGAACAGCTCGATCCGGAGCTTGAAAAAGTCCTGCAGCATCCGCAGGTGCTTCAGGCTATCGAGGAGCGGATAGGCGAGGCGGAGAAGGCGCGGCAGAGCTATCACGACGGCCTCGCGGCGGCGACGCAGATCGCGCAAGCAAGCTTTCTTGGCCAGTTTCCCGAACTCGCCGCCATCCCGCCCGAAAACCTGCCGCACGCGCTCGAATTGATGTCGCGCCAGGATCCTGCGAAGTTCGCGCGCGTCAAAGCCATGGTTGAGACGTCAGGGCAGTTGTTTGCACGACAGGCCCAGGAGAGCCGGCACCAGGCCGAGATGGCGCGGCAGAGCTTTCAGCGTTTTGCGCGGTCCGAGGATGCCCGCCTCGAAACCATGCTGAAGGATGAGCCGAGGGCGACACAGCAGGCGGTCACGGCCGAGATCATGGCTTCCGCACAGGCGAGCGGGATCGAGCCGGCGGAGCTGAACCGCTTATTCGCGACCGAGCCTCTGATGCGCAACGCGACGTTCCAGCGCATGATGTACGACGCCGGAAAATTCCGTCTGATGATGAAGGCCAAGGAGGCGGCGGTCACGAAACCCGTGCCGCCGGTGCAGCGGCCCGGCATGGCGACAACACGCTCCGAGCGCGAACGCGCTGATCTTAGAACGCTCAGCAGCAAGCTCTCAGCCTCGGGTGACATCAAGGACGCGGTGGCGCTGTATCAGGCGCGCAAGTCCGGCAAGCGATGAAGGCGTGTGAGGAGTAGTTGACAATGTTCATGATTTGTTCGATGTTCAACCTATGAGGGTTATTGTCAGTCTTCTGGTTGCAGCCACTGGTGGGCTGGCGGTCGTCTTCTTCATCCTGGCGTACCTGCTCGTGAAGCAGGCCGATGGAAGCCCGTTTTGGGTGACTGGGCTGCCCTTCTTCGCTTACCTCGATTTGATCGTCACCGCACCGATCTGGATGCCTCTCGCGCCCATCGCTGCAGTCTGTGCATATTATGCTTGTTACGCGAAACTCTCTGCGCGCAATGAGACGAGCCGGGCCTACGGAGCCGGTGCCCTCCCAGGCTGGAAGATCTTGCGCGCTACGGCCATCATGTACCTTATAATGGCGGCAGCCATTGTCGCCTGGTTCGGCGAATTTGCCTATCGCAAGAACTACATTTGTGGTCCGGGCGAACACATTATCCAGTCAGATGCCGACGCTATCAAGCAGGCGCAGCTTCGTATCGTCAGAGCTCGCTACGATAGCCACGGCATGCCCGGATATATCGATGAAAAACCTAGTGTCGCGGATTTCAGTAGCCCCGATTGCTGCACAGTCAAGAGAACCCTGACTTGGGGTGGCGTGATCGTGTGGGAAGTTCTTCTGAGCGGCGAGACGATTGGAGAGCCGAAAAAGCGGCATGTCAGCGCGTTCATGAGCCTTTCAAATTGCGGCGCGGTTTTTGACGTCTCATCCATATCTGCTGAACCCATAAGATAGAAGATTCGAAATGACTGAGAGCACTGTAAGGCTGACCAACGGTCAGCGTTGGACCAGCCAGGATTTTCTGGATCACTATTTCAAGCCCTCGGCATCAGGTGAGCCGACTCCAGTGGCCGGTCCGCCCGAACCGGTCGACGTGGATAGATCGTGGTACATGGATGAAGGGCCAGGAAGATATTATCACCCAGGCATGTTTCCGATCATCAAACGGATCATGGCTACCCGAAATCTAGCACCCGGCACCTACGATTTGCGAGATTTTGTCCCCAGCAGGAATGAAAAACATCCGCTGTTGTCCACTGGACTATCAAATTATACGACCGACATGCGTTCCAGTGACTATAGGCTCCGCTCATTTGTGTTTGGAAACGAAAGTGCCAGGATCTCCGGACAGGTAGTCGTCAATCCAGACGGCTCGAAGATGTTCAAGCAAATTGAAATTCGTCCATTGGACACCAACTTTGATTTCGAGCCCAATACCGACCCCAATACCAACAATAGGCTGCTCGAGGGCGCGCGAGCGATAGCAAGAAGGATCTATGATCCCAATAACCAAGGCGGCTCGTACAACATTCAGTATCGTGGACTTGGACCGGGCTACGGAAACGGAAGGCTCTATGATCCCTTTACCGATTCACAACTGGGCGAGGCGCTGCAAAAACCTGCCGGCCGACCTCCGGGGTTGCTGCCGAGCATTACTGGCAAGCCGCCGCTCCCCTATGTCGATGAGCAGCGCCAATATCTGGACCAGGCTAACGGCAACAACACGCAAGCATCTACCACCGGCGCTCCCGCGGCAGGCGTCGCTCCTTCCGGCAGTCAGAATGCCTCGGACGGTGATGTTACTAGTTGGATCGCTTCGCTCGCAGGCGTGAATCCAGCAAATCCGACGCAGCCTGCGCCGCCTGCGCTGAATGATGAGCTCAACGATTTCTATCGCAACGATCCGGCGTGGTTGCTCCAGATTCGGCGCTAGAAGCGACGAATGACGATAGTTTTCGCAAGCCGCCAATCAACATTCTACGCGACGATATATTCAAGGAGGAAACTCTGATGGCAGACGACGATCAGGATTTCATCGAACGCGCGGCCTCCGCAGCCGACAAGCTCCACGGCCTGCCGCCCGACAGCGACAAGATGATGGAGAATTTTGCGCTGTATGGCCTGAAAAAGCGCGCAGGCATGCTGGAGAGCCTCGATGCGGAGCTGCGTGGCGAGATCAACTCGGGCTCGCACAGCCTGCGCCGGCGGGTGCAATTGATGCAGTTGCGCCGAAAGATGGGTGGGGTCCACGAGGCGCTGCGCAAAGCCAGGCGATGACGAACCCTGTACTGGCTGCGCTGACGCAGGCGCGCTTTCGCGCCGCGCCGATGTTTGCGCGGTGGTGCGAACTGAACGGCGCGTCGTTCTGTCCGGCGGCGCCGGCGACGGTCGCTCGTTTCGTGCGTGACTGTGCGCCGGTTGGTATAGAGCGGCTTTGGCCCGCGGTGCAGGAAATTTCGAAGCTGCATGGCTCGCGCGGGCTTGCCGACCCGACGCTTGGCAGTCCTGTCGCTGCTGCCATCGGCGACATCGCCGATCTCCCGCCGCCGCGGTCCTGGCCTGACCATGCCAGGCAACGCTTCAAGTCGCTGCCCTACGATTTGCAGCTCTTTGTCACAAGCCACGAGGCACGTCGCGAAAAGGCGTTACGACGCGCGCAGAATGAAGCAGCCGCAGCCAGGCGAAAGCTCGCAGAACATGAGAAAGCCTCGCCGAAGACAACCGAAGGAGCCAAGGCAAATGAAGACGGCGCACGGACCGAATCTCGAGCAGCGGATCAAGGCGATCCGCAATGAGATTAACGCGATTATCGAGGCACAGGCCGAGATGGTGGCCAGGGAAAGCCCTGGCGTCCCGGCCGGCGTGATCCGCAATCTCCTGACGGCGCGGGCGCCCGCGTGTCCTTGCGCGCAATACCTCGAGCTTGATCGCAAGGAGTGAGGCGCGGCGGAAAGGTCTCCGCCGTGCGAATTACGCGTCGGCGGCCAGCCATCACCCGTTCCAGAACACAAGGGCGACCTCCGTGGAGGTCGTCCTTTTTATTTCAGGAAAGCAAACATGACTCTCTACAAATGGTCGCAAACCGCGGCCTCAGATGCGACCGCGGACTCGACCATCAATTGGTCGGAAGGGCAGGCGCCCTCCAGCGTGAACGATTCCGCGCGCGCCATGATGGCGGCGACGGCCAAATACCGCGATGATATCGCCGGCGCGATCGTGACGGGCGGCACGTCGACAGCCTTTACAGTCTCCTCTTATGAAGTGTTCGACACGCTCGCTCATCTCGGCGGCCAAATGATCGCCTTTACGCCGCATGTCACTAACGGCGCGACGGTGACGCTGAACGTGGACTCGCTCGGCGCAAAGCCGCTGCGGACCGCGCCAAATACAGAATTGCTGGCGGGCATGATCGTTCAGGGCACGCCCTATGTTGCAGTTTACAACAACACCGACGGGGCGTTTTACTTGCAGGGCTTTTACGGCAACCCTTACAATGTTCCGCTCGCCGGCGGCTTGGATTATTGGGGCACTACCGTTCCCAACAGTTCGTTCGCATTCCCCGCGGGCCAGGCGATCTCGCGCACCACCTATGCTTCGTTGTTCGCGATCATGGGCACGATCTATGGCAGCGGTGACGGCTCGACCACGTTCAATCTGCCGGACAAGACCGGTCGCGTGTCTGCGATGAAGGAAGATGCCGTTTTACGGATGACCACGAATGGTTGGGATGGCAATTCCACCCAACTGGGATCGAATGGTGATGCAGATAGTCACGCCATCGCGCGAGCTAATTTTCCGAACGTGAGCTTCACGGTTTCTGGCACGGCATCTGTTACATCAACTACTAGCAGCGTCGTGCAGGGTACCGTGCAGAACGCGGCCGCGCCCGGTGGCAGCGGCAACCGCGTTCTGGAAAACGATGGGGGGCAAGGTCCGATTAATTCCACCGGCTCAATCAACGGCTTGGCCGTCTCGGGCGGGTCAGGAGTGCCGTTAGGTATCATCCAGCCTACTATCATCTGTAACTATATCATTCGGATTCTGTGATCCACAGATGAGGCTCGCCGTTCTTGGAAATGGCAAATGCAAACTCGTTGCATTGGCTGGGTATTGTCGCCGAGAAAACACGCGATAACGGTTCGATGATGGTTGCGGCGATCCGCAGAGCGTTGTTGTTGGATTCCGCAAATCTCTGGATCGGCAAGCGCATGTCATAAAAAAATTCGATCGTTGGCGGACGGCGCGGATCGTATGATGCAATCACCTTGCGAACGTCACGTTCCGTCCATCGTTAGATAAAATTCGGAATGCCGGTGTCGGCCACTCCGCCACGACCACCCGGTGTAACGGAGTTGGTTTCGTAGTCGAGCGTGAGGCCAAGTTTGATGGCGGTGCGCATGACGAAACTGTCGCGCGCCTCAAAGGCAAGAGCGCATTTACGGGCAACTCTATACATTTCGAGAAGTGCGCGGTGTGGCGAGTAGCAACGATGAAGCCCAGCGTGGACAGCGACTACATCGAATGAGTTCGCCTCATATGTCAGGTTCTCGGCATCCTGCCGATGGTTGGCCATCCCGTCATCAAGGTTTGTGATCGTTACGTCCGAAAAGCCGGCCTCGCGCCAGACTTTTTCGTCTAACGGGCCGCCGCAGACGACAAGAACGCTGTCAGCCTTTGAAATCGTTCCATCTGAAACAAGGCGTTGGACAACGCCAGAATAGAAGCCCGTCACTACGTCGCGCATTCCAGCCCCTACTGAACTCAGCCAGCTCGAAACTAATCCACAACCCGAAGATGATCAACCCGCGATCCTCAGAGGAAAGGACCTCTTCGCATGACCGATATAGCTGCACTGAAGGCTGCGAACGCAAAGCGGTGGGACGGTGCCAAGCTGACGCGTGGTCCCGAATTCAAGCCAGTTGCCGCCCGGCTCGTGGCGCCTGGCGCCAAGGCCCGGTATGTCGAGATTTCCAAGGCGACGGGCGTTCCGTGGTTTGTCGTCGCAGTCATCCATGAGCGGGAATCGTCGCAGAACTGGAATGCGCAACTCGCCCAAGGTGATCCGCTCGGCCGGGTCTCAACCCATGTTCCGGTCGGACACGGCCCGTTCCTCAATCATCCGAACGATCCGCCGCTGCAGGATGCCTTCTACCGCGGTGCCCTGGACGCGCTGATCGATTGCCCGCCCTATGCGGCCCGCAATACGGACTGGAGCATCGGCGGTCTGTTGACCAAGCTCGAGGAATACAACGGGCTTGGCTATGCGGCGCGCCAGCAGCCCTCGCCATACATCTGGTCGGGCACGGATCAATACAAGTCCGGGAAATATGTTCGCGACGGCGTCTACGATCCCAACGCCGTCGACCGCCAGCTCGGCTGTGCCGGCCTGCTTGTGGCGATGATGGCGCTCGATCCGAGTATTCGATTTGACAAGAACCCATCGTCCGTCACCCCGCCGGCAACGGATCCGTTGCCCGCTGAACCTTCCTCAGCTTCCATCGCGAACCCGTCGAAAGGCTCGATCGGCGCGTTCGTCGCTTCCCTCATCGCAGTCATCTTCAAGAGGAAATGATCATGTCGACCGTTCTTGACGCTATCGCCTTCGCCGCCGGCTTTGCCGCTTGCTGGTTCGCAAAGGACAAGGTCACCCGGCTCGTGACCGGCACCGAGGCATTTATCAGGACGCTCGAAGCCAAAGCGGCGGCATTGAAGGCCGCGCTCTGATGTTGGCTCGGGTCAAAGCATTCTGCCTTCACTCACTGACGATCGCGTGGGGATATGCTCTCGCGATCGTCGGTGGCGTCATGTCGGTCGTCGACAATGTCGGTGATGCGCTTGGCGACCCCAACCTGAAGGATCAGATCAGTGCAGCCATTGGAGATACCCCGGATCGCCAGCAGGGTTCTGTTGGGCATCTCCGTCGTCACGATCCTGGTGCGGCTGAGGTCACTCAAGAAGGCAGGTTGAAATGTGGATGACTATCCTGAGTTTTCTGGGTGGACCCGTCATCAAGGCATTGATCGATGCCTATCAGGCCAAGCTCAAGGCCGGAAATACCGACAGCAAGATTGCTGCCGATCTTGCTGCGAGTGAGATTGCAGCGCAGACGGCCGAGGCACAGCTCCAGACACAGCTCAAGATCGCGGAGATCGGTCATCCCTGGGAACCGGAAAAGCTCGCGTTCTACATCGTTTTGGGGTTTTTCGCGAAATGCATCGTGTGGGACACCATCCTCGGCCTCGGCACAACGCCAGCTCTCAAAGGCGATGTCAGCATGTGGGCAGGTTTGGTGATGTCCTTTTATTTCAGCAAACGTACGTTTGAAAACGTGGCGAGAATTATCAAGCGATGAGTAGTGCGCTGCAGGATGAGGACATCAGGGCAATCGTTGCCGAGACGCTTGCCGAGCAGCAAAGGCTGCATCGCGACGACGTCGATGCCATCGCGATGCGTGCGGTTGCAACGACGCTGGCTTCCTTTGGAATCGACGACGATGATCGGCGGGAATTGAGGGCCGATCTGCAGCACCTACGCCGGTGGCGACGAAGCGTGGAACAGGCTCAAAGCTATACTTTCAAGGCGGTCATCACCGTAATCGTCGCCGGATTTGTCGGGGCGGTATGGCTCGGCTTCAAGGTCATGCTCGGCAAATGATTTGCCGCAAACGGACTTGAACAATGTACCATATACGCTCCGTTGATGGACAGGACGAAGATATTTCGGATACGCTTTCCGAGCTCCATCGTCTCACTTTCTTTGAAAGCGCGCCCATTCCAGAGTTCGATGTGGGGCATTGGTGGCTCGCGTTTCACAAAGGCGTGCCGGTCGCGTTCGCTGGGTTGACCCCGTCCACGCACGCCGAGAGCGCCGGATATTTCTGCCGGGTGGGAGTCTTGCGTGAGCATTGGGGACAGGCGCTGCAGGTTCGGCTGATGCGGGCTATCGAAGTCCGGGCGCGCCGCAACGGCTGGTGCTACATCGTCTCCGATACGACCGACAATATTCCGTCAGCCAATAATTTCGTCAGAGCCGGTTATCGGCTGTATCAGCCACGATGTCCCTGGGGTTGGCCGCACACGCTATATTGGCGCAAATTCATTGCCAACAGAACGCACAATTGACATGGCAAATCGCCGATCTTCTGCGACTGCAGAGCAATCGAGCCCGGTGGCCTTGTGCCACCGGGCTTTTTTTTGTTCAGCTGAGCCCGTGCCGCGGCCTCGCATTGGAGGTCTGCATCGGCAAACCGGCGACGTGCGCCCTCTTGTGGTCGGACTGGAAGAAACCTTAAAGTCGTGCTCCAAAACTTCGATAGCCAAAGAGGAGCGCCCAACCATGACTGCTGGAGTGCCGCTGCCTGACCGCTCACCGCGAGCCAAGGATGCGCCGACCTCGTTGGACGGGCTTCTGGTGGTGGATTTCACGCGTGTCGTGGCGGGCCCGGCCTGTACGCAGACACTCGCCGATTTCGGCGCCGAGGTCATCAAGATCGAGAACCCGGAGGGTGGTGACGATACCCGGGCCTACGAGCATGCCGAAATCGGTGGGGAGAGCGCCGCCTTTCTGAGCCTCAACCGCAACAAGCGCGACATCGCGCTGGATTTGACCGTTCCCGCGGCGCGCGACATCGCGCGCGAGCTGATTTCGAAGGCGGACGTGGTGGTAGAGAATTTCTCCGCCAGCGTGATGGAGAAATTCGGTCTCGACTACCCTTCGGTTGCGCCGAGCAATCCTCGCCTCGTCTATTGCTCGATCTCAGCCTACGGCCGCAAAGGTCCGTTTGCTGCGCGACCGGGCTTCGATCCGATCACCCAGGCCGAAAGCGGCTTCATGTCGCTGAACGGCTTTCCGGACGGACCGCCGGTGCGGAGCGGGCCGCCGATCGTCGATATGGCGACAGGCATGTCGGCCTGCAATGCGATATTGCTCGCACTGATCGCGCGCGACCGCCTCGGAAAAGGCCAGCATGTCGAGGTAGCGCTGTTCGATATGGCGATGTCGATGACCGGCTTCTACGGAATGGCCTATCTGGTCAGCGGAAAAAATCCCGGACGTTTCGGAAACTCGCCAAATGGATCACCTACCGTTGGTCTTTATGAGGCGGCCGACGGTCCGCTCTACATGGCCTGCGCCAATGATCGGCTTTATCGGCGGCTTGTAACTGAAGTGCTCGAGCGGCCTGACCTCGTCACCGACCCGCAATTTGCCGACCGCAAGTCAAGGACGGCCAACAAGGAAAAGCTGCGCGCGATCATCGCGAGCGTCTTTGCGAGCGACAAGCTCGAGAACTGGATGGCCAGGATGAAGAAGGCCAACATACCCGTTGGCTACCTGCGTACGGTCGAGCAGGGATTCAACGCACCTGAAGCTCGTGAACGGCATCGGCTCAGCCGCATTCCGCATCCGACCGCGGGGATGGTCCCCAATATCGAGACTCCGCTCAACATGAGCCTGACCCCGGCCGTCGACCCGACAGCAGCACCGCTGTTGGGTCAACACACCCAGGAGATCCTGCGGAAGACGCTGGGATATGACGACCAGCGTATTGCTGCCCTCGCAGAAGCAGGCGCGTTCGGAACGCAGCGAAATTCTGGCAAATAGGGCTTTTACGGCCCGCGGAGTCCCGGCACATCGTCTCCACGAGCGTCTGCCTCGTTAGCGGCCGGCCTCAGCGTCACGCCGAAACACCGGAAGCCCCAGTTCGGGATCGGTGGTCTCGACGAACGCGCAGGTGACGCGATCGCCGCATTTGACGTCCTCGGGCGTGCAGTATCTCAAGCTCGATCTTGCCGAATTTCCGATCGTGAAACAGCTAGCGGAGCGCTGCTTTGCGCCGCCGGCCCTTTCCACGTCGCATCCCTTCCAGCATCCCGACCATAAGACGGGAGCGTCGGCGCACTGAGTGCGCCGACGGTGATCAGAGATCGAGGCCAAGTACGCGTGCGGCATTGCCGCCCGCAATTTGTGCCAACGTGACCTCGTCCATACCCTCGACGCCGGCGACATGGCCGATCGGATTGTATTCGGCCATGTCGAAGGGATAGTCGGTGCCCATCACGATGCGGTCAGGACCGAATACGTCGATCAAATACGCCAATTGGTGATACGTGAACACAACGGTGTCGAGATAGACCTGCCGCAAATAGGTCGTTGGCGGCAGCGGCAGATCGGCGTGGCAATCCTGCCGCGCACCCCAGGCGTGGTCGATGCGGCCGGAATAGCTCGGCAGATAGCCGCCGCCGTGCACGGCCATCAATTTCAGATCGGGAAAGCGCGCCAGCGTGCCCGAAAAGATCAGATTGTGCAGCGCTAACGTCGTCTCCAGCGGATTTCCCAGCACATTGCTGAGGTAGAAATGAGTTAGGCGCTCGCCATGGGTAAATCCATTCGGGTGCATCATGATGAAGGCGCCAAGCTGCTCTGCCCTGGCAAAGAACGGCCGGAATTTCGGGTCGGATAGTTCCTGACCGTTGACATTGGTCAGAATCTCCACGCCTTTCAGCTTTAGCGTGCCCATGATGTAGTCCAGTTCCTGTACCGCAAGCTCGGGCTCCTGCAGCGTAACGACACCGAGCCCGACAAACCGATCGGGCCGGCGCGAGCAGTATTCCGCTACGCCATCATTGGCCAAGCGATGGGCTGATTCACCGATCTTGGAGTCAACGGTGTAATAACACTGGCCTGGCGCTGGCGCGACGACCTGGATGTCGATACCCATCTGGTCGAGATGAGTGAGGCGACGATCCATCGTGGTCATCACCTCGCGAACGTCCTTTTCCTGCTGCGAATTGACCTCCTTGGTGGGACCGTCGGCGAAATAAGCGAGTGGAATGCGGCTTACATCGACATGGGGCTGCGCTACCGCAGCCGCCTGCGGAACAATGATATGGGCGTGGATATCGATGGTTGGCGAGGAGGGGCGCCGGGCGAGGCCATCGGCATCATTGATGCGGGCTGCTGTGCGACCATAACGATTCTTGCTGTCGATCATATTGAGTGAACCTGTTGCTTGGACTGAAGGCGTTTTAGGAGTTCGGTTTAGCTTGGTGTTGGGGCCAACGTGTGGAAACGGCGGTGGTATCGGCGTCGCCAAGCCCGGCCGCCTCTGCTTCATCGAAGCAGGCCAGTGCGCTGGTCGCGACCGGAAGCTCGGCGCGGAGCATTTTCGCGAATTGCACCGCAGTCGCCAGGTCCTTCCTGGCGGCGTTGAGACCGAAGGCGGTGGTGCCCCACGGTTCGCCTGCCAGGACTTTGGCGATCACGGCGCCACGACCTTTCGTCGCGGTCGGCGTGCCAGAGGTGTCGGAGAGAATATCGATCAAGCGGTCTGCCAGCAGATTGTGTAGTTTGCAGATCGTTAGCGATTCCCCGAGTGCTTGCCAATAGACCAGTAGTGGCAGATTGATCGCGAGCTTCATAGCGGAGCCCGCGCCGAGTGCCCCGACATGTTCAATACGGCGGCACAGCTGCTCGAGTATCGGCATCGCACGCGCAACATGATCGGCTTTATTTATTGGTTGAGCAATTTATCCGATGGAAGTTCTAAATGATCAAGTGATAACCACGATCAGACATTTGACTTGCCGACGGTGTGTCCAGGCGAACCGGTGCGGTCGCTTTGGTGCGGTGCGACATCAAGGGGCCGATGGCCGGCGCAACCGATCGCGCGGTCAACGTGCTACAGATTCGGATTGGCTTTCGGCGCCTTGATGATGGTCTTTTTCAAGACTTCGAACACCGAGGCGGTGTCCTGATCGGCCAGGCCCATCGCCATGGCTTCGGTATAGACTGGCTGCGTCAGTGTGAAGAGTGGGGTATCGCAGCCGACGTCGTCGGCGAATTCGGCGATGATCGCCATGTCCTTTTTCCAGGTCGAAACCTTCATCGTCGCGGGCTCGTAGACGCGCTCGACCATCATCGGCGCGCGCATCTGGAACATCCGCGATCCGCCTGCACCGGGGCCAACCATGTCCACCACCATCTTTGGATCGAGCCCAGCACGCTCGGCGAGCAACATCGCCTCCGCCGCCGCGACGTTGTTGATCGCGACCAAATGATTGGCGACGAACTTCATCCGGCTTCCATTGCCATACCGGCCGAGATCCGCGCTCTGCTTGGCGAAGTCGCCGAACAGCCCCATGCAGCTCTTGATCGCCGCGCTGTCGCCGCTGGCATAGACCACGAGATCCCGGACTTTGGCCTGCGCGCCGGTACCACTAAGGGGACAATCCAGCGCGATGTGACCGGCGTTACGGAGGATCGCCTCGAAGCGGAGCTTGTCGGCGAGGCTTAGCGTGCTGAGCTCAGCTACGGTTCTCGGCGATTGCCCCGAGCCTGCGATCTCCTGTGCAACCTTTTCAACCGCCGTTGGGGTAGGTAGGCTGGTCATGATGATGGGAACGTCGCGTGCAAGCTCGGTGACATTGCCGGCGATCACGATATTGGCCTGCGCGAGCTCGGCGTTTTTTACCGGGTCGATATCCAGGCCAATCACGCGCCATCCGCGCTCGACAAGATTGCGCGCGATAGCGCCGCCCATGATGCCGAGGCCCACAATTCCAACGGTCTTGTCCATGTTTGCCTGTTTCCATCCGTTGGTTTTTTGATTGACGGACCATGCCGGCCGCGCATTAATTGGTGATCGCGCGATAAATAATCGCGAACTAAGTTCGGCCGGTCAAGCGGGTTCGAATTCGCCGAATTGGGGCGCCTCCCCAAATAGGGGCGAGAACCAAATAGGGGCGAGAAAGTGAGGAACGCCACATGGCGAGTGTTGGTCAAAAGCCGATCGCAGGCGAGCCTGCTGCGGCTGGTTCGGAGGATCGCGCCTATGCCGCGATGACCACGCGCGCGCGGGCCCTGATTCCCCAGCTTCGTGACCGTGCTGCACGCACCGAAGAGCTGCGGCGTCTGCCGCCAGAGACCGAGCGTGATTTGCACGACGCAGGCTTGTTCCGGATTGTCCAGCCGAAAAGGGTAGGCGGCTCCGAGTTTGACTATGTGGCTCTGGTCGATTGCGCCGAACTGCTGGGAAAGGGCGATGCTTCCGTGGCGTGGAATTTCGCCAATCTCGCCAGCCACCACTGGATGCTGGGCTTGTTCGACAAGCGCGCACAGGACCTCGTGTGGGACAAGGACCCTGATGTGCTAATTGCATCTTCTTTCATTTTCCCGGCTGGTCGTGCGCGCAAGGTCGACGGCGGCTATCGGCTGCGAGGCAACTGGCCGTATTCATCGGGAGTCGCTTCCTGCGAGTGGAATATGCTTGCCAGCGTGGTTTCATCTGAAGATGAGGCGGACGGAATCGAATACCGGATTTTCCTCGTTCACAAGAACGATTACAAAATCATCGACACTTGGAACTCGGTCGGCCTCGGGGGCACGGGTTCGAACGATGTCGAGGTAAATGACGCCTTCGTTCCGGAAGCTCTGTCGGTTGCCGTGAGCGATCTTGCCGGCGGCCCGACCCCAGGGAGCACTGTCAATCCGAACGCGCTCTATGCGCTGCCGGTGTTCTCGCTATTTCCCTATGTGCTATCAGGTGTGGCGCTGGGCAACGCGCAAGCATGCCTCGACGACTATGTCGACGTCGCCCGGCACCGCGCCTCAACCTACAACCGCGCCAAACTTGGCGATTTTCAGAGCACGCAGATCAAAATCGCCGAGGCGTCGGCCAAGATCGATGCAGCCCGGCGGATCATGCGCTCCAATTGCATCGAGGCAATGGCCGATGCAAGGCGGGGCCGGATTCCGGACATGGCCGTCAAGACGAGGCTGCGTCGCGATGGGGCCTTTTCCGTCAACCTCTGCACCGAGGCGGTCTCGCTGTTGTTTTCTGCCAGCGGCGCGCGTGGATTGTTCACAACGGGCGTGTTACAGCGGCAATTCCGCGATGCCCATGCCATCAATTCACACTTGGCGTTCAATTTCGATGCGGCTGGCACCAATTACGGCCGTGTCGCGCTCGGCCTGCCGTCCGAAAACCTGACGCTTTGAGGCCAGCGAATGAACGACGCGCCCAAGCATCCTATCAGCGCCGACCCGGCAAACGAGTTGGCCAGCGATCATTCACCGATTGATCCGCGGGATTTCCGCAATGCGCTCGGCACCTATGCCACCGGTGTCACCATCATCACGGCTGCCGGCGCAGACGGAAAGCCCTATGGGATCACCTGCAACTCCTTTGCGTCGGTGTCCCTCAATCCCCCTCTCGTCCTCTGGAGTCTGGTGCTCTATTCATCGAGTTTGGGCGCATTCCAGAACGCCAGTCATTTTACGGTCCATGTGCTCGGCGCGAGTCAGCAGGCGCTTGCCAACAAGTTTGCCAAGTCCTCTGACGACAAGTTTGCCGGTGTCGATTGGACGCCCGGGCTTGGCGGTGCCCCGCTGCTCGCAGAGAGCGTTGCGAGTTTCCAGTGCCGTACTGCCGATCGCTACTATGGTGGTGATCACGTGATTTTCCTAGGCGCGGTCGAGGCCTATTCCTATAACCGGAACGAACCGTTGTTGTTTGCCAGAGGCGGTTATGGCCGCTTCCTTGCCGCGGACGATCGTAGTCCGGCCGACAAAAAGTCATGAGAAAGAAAGCCTCCACCAAGCGTACGCGGCCCAAACAGCGGCGGCTTTCGCCGGAGGATCGCCGCAAGGAGTTTGTCGCCAAGGCAACCGAGTTCTTCTCGGAAGAGGGCTTCGGTGGCGGCACGCGCGACCTGGCGCGCCGGCTCGGGGTAACCCAGCCGTTGCTTTATCGCTACTTTCCCAGCAAGGACGACCTGGTCAAGGAGGTCTATCGCACGGTGTATCTTGAGCCGCTCGATACCGGCTGGGAAAAGCTGCTCACGGATCGCTCGCGGCCATTGCGGGATCGCTTGCTTGAATTCTATCGCGGCTACACCAATGTGATCTTCACCCGCAAATGGATCCGTATCTATCTCTATTCCGGCCTGAAGGGGCTCGACATTAACCGCCGGTATGTCGGCGTCGTTCGTGAACAGATTTTGACGCGTATTGTGAGGGAATGCCGCCATGAAATGGGGCTTCCGCCACAAAGCAAGCCGACCGCGCCCGAACTCGAGCTTGCCTGGGTCTTTCACAGCGGGATTTTCTACTACGGCGTCCGCAAATACATCTACGAATCGCCTGTGCTCGAAGACAAGGAACAAATGATCTGCGATGCACTGGATGCGTTTCTGGCCGGCTATCATCGGGTTTTTGGAAGGGCCCGGGTTGGCGTCGCGCATGCGCCGGTCAAGGTCGTAGGCTAGATCGTGAATCTAACACTATCGGTGGGTCAACACACGACCCTCGGCATCGCATTTCGATCTGCCGTTCCTCGATTTGAGGATAACTCAAACGGCGAACTTCGTTCGCCCGGGCGGTTTGCCGGCTGCAGATCGTTCCGCGGCATTTGATCAACTTGACGTGCCGGCATTGATCCGTGGCATGACCTGTTCGGCCATCAGGATCATCGACTGCCGTCCTAACTCGCGGTCTTTCCAGTCCTTGCCGGCATATAACAGCGTGCCGAATTTACCCACCTCGTCCTGGAAAGCCAGTAGCTGATCGGCGACGCTTTCCGGCGTACCCGAGATGATCAGTCGCTCGCAGATCGACTCCAGCGTGACTTCGTCGTCCGGTTGGTCGCGTCGCGTCTTGAACAACTCGATGCGACCGTTCTTCTTCAGTTTGGTGAACAGGGAGCGATAGTAATAGACGTAGGGGCCGTGCGGATCGGTGGCATAGGCCTTCGCGGTGGCCGCATCCTTCGCCACAAAGATGCTCTTGGCGACCCGCCAGTTGGCCGGATCAGCCGCGCGGCCACTCCTCTCGCAACCCTCGACATATCTAGGCCAGTGGCTTTTCACCCAAGCCGGCATCAGGAAGTTGGCCGAAATGGGGTCCCAGCCACGCGCGGCCGCTTCGGTGACGCCCTTCGAGAAAGGTGCGACCGCTGTGACGACGACGGGTGGGTGCGGCCGCTGCAGCGGACGCGCGATGATGCCCTGGCCGATATCTTTCATCAGGGTCTTTTCAGTGGAGATGTTCCAGAATTTGCCCTTGATGTTGTAGGGCGCCTCATTCGCCCAGATCTCCAACACCTGATTGATCGCTTCGAGAAACATCGCATTTCGATCGGCATCGAGGTTTTCGAATAATTCGGCATCTGACAACAGGCCACCCGGGCTGATGCCTAGGATCAGGCGTCCATCCAGCATGTGGTCGAGCATGGCGATCGAAGCCGCGACCGAGGCGGGATGTGTGTTCGGCATGTTAACGGTGCCGGTACCAAGCTTGATTTGTTTGGTTGCGGCGGCAACCCACGCGAGGAATGCGACGCAGGAGGTGATGTTCTCCGCCTGGTCGGTGACATGTTCCCCGACATAGGCTTCGGTAAACCCGAGTTCGTCAGCCAGCAGGAAAGCGTCGCGATCCTCCTTCAGCGAGAGGCGCCAATCCTTTTCCAGGGGATGGATCGGCATCGTAAAGAAACCCAGATTCATTACCCACGCCTCCGCAACGCACCCTGGTTCTCAAGGCCAAACCGTGCGTCGTTCGGCCTCGCGGGACAAGCCCCAAAAGGCGACGCTACGAAATAATCGGTCGATAAACAAACTTGACCTTTGGTGGTCGTCCCCTTCTAATCGCCGCAACGCAAAATTCAGTCCGGGAAGTCACGCCCATGAAAGCCGCGGCTTTCGCTTATAGGCGCGCAACCAGCGTCGATGACGCTCTGGATTCGCTTGCCGCATATGGCGAGAAGGCAAAGGTTCTTTCCGGCGGACAGAGCCTGATGCCGGCGATGAATTTGCGTCTCATCTCGCCGGAACTGATCATCGATATCGGGGGGATCGCCGAGCTACGGGGGATTGCCGCAAAGGGTGATGTTCTCCACATCGGCGCGTTGACGCGCCACGTTGATCTCCTCAGTTCTCCTGAAATCGCCACATGCGCGCCATTGCTGTCGAAAGCGACGGCACATGTTGCGCATCCCGCGATCCGCAACCGCGGCACGCTTGGTGGCAGCCTCGCTCACGCCGATCCTGCGGCTGAATTGCCTGCCTGCATGGTTGCGCTCGACGCGGTCATCGTAGTTCGCGGTCGCACCGGCGAAAGGCGAATTGCTGCGGTCGAATTCTTCCAGGGGATTTTTCAGACGACGCTGTCGGCGGAGGAACTACTGGTCGCGGTCGAACTCCCGGTTGCACAAAAGAAGTCTGCCTGTTTCTTTCATGAATTCGCACGCAGGCACGGCGATTACGCGCTCGCCGGGCTTGCCGCTCAGGCCGTGATCGAGGATGACGTCTTCTCCGATCTGCGTCTTGCTTTCTTCGCGGTCGGCGATCGGCCGGTTTTGGCGGGAGCCGCGACGACGCTCACGAACACCGCGGTCACGCCTATGTTGCTTTCGAAAGCTTCCGAAGTGCTCAGCAAAGAGCTGGATCCGCAGGATGATCAGCAGGCGTCAAGCCCAATGCGCCGTCATCTGGCCAGGGTGCTGCTTGCCCACTGTGTCGCGACCCTGCTTGGTCGGCCCGAACTCAGGGGAGGGGGCGTTTGACTACGCCGATGACCATCTCGCTCTCAGTCAACGGCGAACGCGTCGATGCGCAGGTCTTGCCGCGGCTCAATTTGGCGGATTTCCTCCGGGAGCATTTGCATCTGACAGGTACTCACGTCGGTTGTGAACATGGCATTTGCGGGGCATGTACGGTGCGTTTAGACGGCGAGATCGTTCGTGCCTGCCTTACGCTCGCCGTGCAGGCCCATGGCGCGAATGTGGAGACCATTGAAGGTTTGTCCGATAATGGTGAGCTTGCTGACTTGCAGCGGGCGTTCCGTGATCGCAACGCGCTGCAGTGCGGCTATTGCACCCCGGGCATGCTGATCGCGGCGCAGGACCTGTTGAAGCAGCATAGCGAACCAAGCCGCGAGCAAATTCGCGAGCATCTTTCCGGAAATTATTGCCGCTGTACGGGCTACCAGGCCATCATCGATGCGGTCGAGGTGACGGCGCGCTTGCGCAGGAGCCGCGTAGCATGACGGCTGCGCGAGAGAAACCCGAGGTGCCTTCCGTCCTCGACCGGCCGAACTCTTATATCGGCAAGACGGTGCCTCGTCCAAATCTCGATCGGCTGATGCAAGGGCGCGGCCAATATGTCAGCGACCTCGAGCTGCCGCGGATGGCGCATGTCGTCTTCGTGCGCTCTCCTCATGCGCATGCGAAGATCGCTGGCATCGATACTGCCGTGGCGAATCAAATGCCGGGCGTCGTCGCAGTCGTAACCGGGCCGGAGCTTGCAGCTGTCATCACGCCATGGGTCGGTGTGCTCTCGCATCTGAAGGGCCTCAAATCGGCACCGCAGCAGGCGATCGCGGTCGATCGCGCCTGCTGGCAAGGTGAGGCCGTTGCGGCCGTGGTTGCAACCAGCCGGGCGCTGGCGGAGGATGCGGCGGAAGCAGTCCTGGTCGAATACGAAGAACTCGAGGCGGTGACCGATATGCGGACAGCGCTGAATCCGCAGACGCCGGTCATTCATGCCGTGCTGGGAGACAATCTCGCTTTCGAGCGCATTCACGACGCCGGGACCGTCGACCAGGCCTTTGCCGATGCGGATGAGGTTGTCGAAACGAGCTTCATCTTTGGCCGGCACACCGGCGTTACCCTGGAGCCCCGTGCGGTCGTCGCCGATTGGAATTCGGCAGAAGAAAGGCTGACCATCTATCAGGGCAGTCAGGCGCCGCACATGGTGCAAAATATAGCCGCACTGCACTTGGGACTTGAGGAGCGTCAAGTCCGCGTCGTATGCAAGGACGTCGGTGGTTCCTTCGGCATCAAGGTTCACATCTACGCCGACGAGATGGCAACCTATGCGCTGTCGAAACTGCTGCGCCGGCCGATCAAATTCGTGGCCGACAGGGTGGAAAGCTTCAATACCGACATTCACGCGCGCGACCATCACTGCAAGGGAAAAATCGGCGTCAAGCGCGACGGTACGATCACGGCGTTCGAGATAGATGACCTCACCGGCATCGGGCCGTATTCGATGTATCCGCGCACCAGTGCGATTGAGGCGAACCAGGTCGTCAATCTTGTCGGCGGCCCCTACGTCACCATGAATTATCGCGCGCGGGCCCGCGTCGTGTTCCAGAACAAGAATGTGATGTGTCAATACCGCGCCGTTGGTCATCCGATCGCTTGCTCGGTGACGGAGGGCCTTGTCGATCTCGCGGCGATGAAGATCGGCATGGATCCGGTGGAAATCCGCCGACGCAATCTGATTGCTGATGATGCTTATCCCTGCGCCTCGCCGTCGGGACTGCGATTTGAGAAACTATCGCATCACGCCTCGCTCGCGAAGCTTTTGGAGATGATGGACTATGATCGCTTGCGTGCCGAGCAAGCTGAGTTGCGCAAGCGAAATATCCACCGTGGCATCGGTATTGCCAGCTTCATCGAGGTCACCAATCCAAGCGCGGCCTTCTATGGTGTCGGTGGTGCAAAGATTTCATCACAGGATGGGGTTGCGGTGCGGCTGGATGCGCAGGGTTCGGTGATCTGTCAGACCAGCATTACTGAGCAAGGGCAAGGCTCGGAATCGCTTACCGCGCAAATCGTCGGTAGCGTGCTTGGCGTTCCTATGGAACGTGTTCGCGTCATTCTCGGCGATACCGATAACACTCCCTATGGTGGCGGCACCTGGGCCTCGCGCGGTGCTGGAATCGGTGGTGAGGCCGCATTGCAAGCTACCACGATCTTGCGCAAGAACATTTTGGATGTTGCGGCCGCGATCCTGCAATCCACCCCTGCCGAACTCGATATCGCGGATGGTGCCGTCGTCAATTCAAGCGACGGTACGTCGCGGATTGAGCTCAGCGAACTGGCGCGCATCGTCTATTTCCGTCCCGACACGTTACCCCCGGGCATACAGCCGGAGCTGATGGCGACCAGGCACTATGTGCCGCGTGAGTATCCTTTCGCCTTCACCAACGGCGTTCAGGCCTCATGGCTCGAAGTCGATACGGACACGGGCTTCGTCAAACTCCTTAAGCACTGGGTTGTCGAAGATTGCGGTACCATCATCAATCCGCAGTTGGTTGACGAGCAGATCCGGGGCGGGGTGGTGCAGGGGCTCGGCGCCGCGCTGTTCGAGAAGTGCATCTATGACGAGCGCGGCCAGCTCACCAACGCCAACATGGCGGACTATCTGGTTCCGATGTCCGGAGAGATGCCCGATATCGATGTGGGCCATGTCGTTTCGCCGACAGCCGAGAGCGAGCTTGGTGCCAAAGGGGCGGGTGAGGCCGGAACGGCGGGCGCGGCGGCCGCCGTCGCCAACGCCGTGAATGACGCGCTGCGACCGTTCGGTATCACGATTACCGAGATTCCCTTGACGCCGCAGCTGATCCTGAGCGCGCTCGGGCGAATTTAGACGTGCGCGCTACTCCGCCGCGCTTGCGATCGCGCTGGCTTCCCGGTTGGTCACCACCACCTTTATCGCGTCCTCAACCCGATCGCGCGCATAGCGTAGCGCAGTCGGCAGGTCTGCGAGCGGGAAGGTGTGGGTATGAATCTTCGTGGCATCGAAGCGCTTTTCCGCCATCAGCTCCATCGCGCGATGGGTTGCGCTGCGCCCTTCACCCCGGATGCCGTAGACGTAGATGTTGTTACGTACCAGATGCGCGATGTTGGTTGTCACCGGCTCGTGCGGAAACGCAGCAAGGCAAATCTTGCCGCCGCGGTTGGTCATGTGAATGGCCTGATCGATGGTAGCTTCTGAACCTGCGCATTCGATCACATAGTCGGCACCGATCCCGCCGGTGAGCTGCTTGACGATATCGACCGGATTTTCGTTGCCGATATTGATGACGCGATCGGCGCCCAGTTCCTTGCCGATCGCCAGTCGTTTGTCGCGCGTTCCCGTCAATACCACCGGGCTTGCGCCCAAGGCCTTGGCGACCGCTACCGCGAGCAACCCGATCGGCCCTGGGCCGATCACCACGACGCTTTCGCCCGCCACCAACCCTCCGAGTTCGGTGAGGCCGTACATTGATGTTCCGGCCGTCACGACCAACGTCGCCTCTGGATCGGTCATGCCGTCCGGGACCGGAATGATCGTATTGATGTGATTGACCGCGTATTCGGCAAAGCCGCCGTCCGTCGTGAAGCCGTTGGCGCGATGGCCCTTCTCGGGCTTTCCGTAGTTGAGGCAAGACGTGTACATGCCCTGCCGGCACCGTTTGCATTGACCGCAGCCGGCGTGGATCTCAACCGTGACGCGTTGGCCGATCTTGAACTCGTCGACATGCGGCCCGAGTGCGACGACCGTGCCCATATATTCGTGACCCGGCGTGAAGTTCTTGTTGAACGGCAGGCCGCCCTGAACGCTTGCCGGCGATCCCCGATGGATGATCTCGAGGTCGGTGGCGCAGATCGCGACCGCATCGATGCGAACAAGAACCTCGGCGCGTCCCGGAATCGGCGTGGGTTTGTCGCGCAGGAGAAGCTCGTCGGGACCACCGAGCACCCAGGCCTTCATTCGCTCGGGAACAGGAAATTCGGGAGATGTATTGACGCCGGCGGGGCTATACATGGCAGCGCTTCCCTGTGAGCTTCTTGAGGCTTTGATAGCAGACTAATCGCTCTCGCCGCTGACGCAATCGGTTTCTCGGCTGCCGCAGGGCGCTCGTGGCCGAATCTCAACGGGTCTGTGAAGCCGATATCTTGTAGATCTCCAGCGCATCGACATCGGCACCGCGCGCCGCCTTGGCGAGCCTGAATAACTGCGCGGCTAGCGTGGCCATCGGCACCGGCGTTGAAGTGTCCTGTGCAACTTCGGCCACCGTATCCAGGTCCTTCAGCATGGTGGCGATATGGCCAAGTGGGGGCGAGTGGATGCCTTGCACCATGCGCGGGACAAACAATTGCAGCGGAATGGAATCGGCAAAGCCGCCAGCAAGCGCCTCCGGAAGCCGCGCTGCATCGATCCCTGAATTGACCGCCAGCCGAGTGGCCTCCGCCAGCACGGTCATGGCACAACCGACAATCACCTGGTTGCAGAGCTTTGTCATCTGTCCGGCGCCGGTCGGGCCCATGTGCGTCAAACGCTGCGCCATCGCCAGCACATAGGGCCGCACCCGCTCGATATTGGCGGCATCGCCTCCCGCCATCACCGCGAGCGTGCCTTCCTCGGCGCCCTTGGTGCCGCCCGAAACCGGCGCATCGATCCAGCCCATGCCATTCGCCGCCTTCAGCTTGGCCGCAATAGCACGAGCCTTGTCTGGGTGGATCGACGAGAAATCGACAACCAGCTTCCCCTGGCCAGGGACCGACGCAAGGCCGTCGGAGCCAAACACCACATCCTCAACCGCGGCGGCATCGGTCACGCACATGAAGATGATGGATGCCGAAGCTGCAACCTCGTGTGGATTTGCCGCCAACCTTGCGCCGGCTTCGACCAGGGACTTGGCTTTGCCCGCCGAGCGGTTCCACGCCGCGAGCTCATGCCCCGCGTTGAGAAGGCGTCGGCTCATCGGAAGGCCCATCATGCCGAGCCCGAGATAGCCGAGCTTTTCTCCTTGTCGCTTCCCAGCCCCATTAGTCCCGGTCATTCCGCCCTCCTTATCCCAAGGTCTAGTCTGCTCGCCGCCCGCCGAATATCCCCGCGGAATCAGGCGAATACAAGCGAGGCGTCAATGACTTGCCTGATTGTTTGAACCGTGAAAGGTTTGTGTCCCAAGGAAACGGCGAAGGGGCCGTTCGGCGCCGGACATCGGAGTGGGGATGATGAAGTTGGTTTCGAACTGGATTTTGGCGGCAGCGGCGGCGATGCCGATTTTGGCCGGTTCGGCCGCGGCGCAGGTGCAACAAACGATCCGCGTCGGTTGGACCATTCCAGCCGAGGAATCCAAATACTGGATGATGCGCCGGCCACAGGAATTCCCTGACATCGGCAAGACCTACAATATCGAATGGACCCAATTTCAGGGGACGGCGCCGATGACGCAGGCGCTCGCCGCCGGTGCGCTCGATTGCGCCACGCAGGCGCCGCTGTCGCTCGCGAACGGTGTGGTTGGCGGCAACCTGAAGGCTTACATCGTGGCTCAGCATGTGTTCGAGAAGCCGGGCGGCTTCTCGGTCTATTGGGCGGTCATGAATGACTCGCCAATCAAGACCATCGCTGATCTGAAGGGCAAGACCGTCGGCATCTCCGTGATCGGCGGCGGCACCCAGGGTCCCTTCAACATGTTGCTGAAGCAGGCCGGTGTCGATCCGGCCAAGGACATCAAGCTGGTCGAGGTTGGTTTCGCCGTCTCTGAAGATGCACTGCGGCAGGGGCGGGTCGATGCCGTCAACATGAACCAGCCGTTCGCGGCGCGCGCTGAAGCCAAAGGCGGCACGAGAAAACTGTTCTCGTTGTCGCAGGCGATGCCGAACATCGTCCATATCCTGGAAGCCTGCCGCGCCGATTTCGTCGACAAGAACCCCGAGCTTGTAAAGGCTTACGTGCGCGACATCACCTCGGGCATGAAGAAGGCGCTCGCCAACCGCGAAGAGACTTTAAAAGTCGTTTCTGAGGTGCTGAAGGCGCCGATCCCGGTGCTCGACACCTATCTCCTGAAGGACAATGATTTCGGCCGCGACCCCGGTGCAGCGCCGAATTTCCCGGCCATTCAGAAGATGCTCGACATTTATGCCGAGACCGGGATGTTGCCGAAGATGGACGTGGCTCAGTTCAAGCACCCGACCATCGTGGCGCCACTGCAGTAGCAGGCTCGAGCGGTTGAAGTGGCATGCGCCCCGGCCTCGGCCGGGGCCTTCCGGAGATTTTGACAGATGAAGAAGTGGCGATCCCGGGTGACGACCGATGGGCTCGACCGTGCGCCGCATCGTGCCTTCATGCGCGCGATGGGCCTGGACGACGCCGCATTGGCAAAACCCATGATCGGCGTGGTCAGCATGAAGGGCGAGCAGACGCCATGCAACATGACGCACGACTTCCAGGTCGAGGCGGCCAAGGAGGGGATTTCAGAGGCCGGGGGCACGCCGCGCGAATTCGCCACAATCTCGGTCTCCGACGGCATCAGCATGAATCACGAGGGGATGAAGTTCTCGCTGTTTTCGCGGGAACTGATCGCGGATTCGATTGAAGCTGTCGTTCACGGGCTAGCCTACGATGCGCTGATCGGCTTTGGAGGTTGCGACAAGACGCTGCCAGGGGTGATGATGGGCATGATCCGCTGCAACGTGCCTTCGATCTTCATCTATGGAGGCAGCGCACTGCCTGGCCGATTCCAGGGCAAAACCCTGACAGTACTCGACTCGTACGAGGCCGTCGGCAGCTTCATGACCGGCGAGATCGATCAGGCGACGCTGAACAGCATCGAGCGCACATGCCTGCCGACGATCGGCGCCTGTGCTGGCCAGTTTACCGCCAACACCATGGCGATGGTGTCAGAGGCGATGGGGCTTACCATTCCCAATGTCTCGATGATCCCCGGCGTCTATCCGGAACGCGCGCAGGTCGCCCGGAGGGCGGGCCGGCTGGTGATGCACATGCTGGATCGTGGCGGGCCCCTGCCGCGCCAGATCGTAACGCGCAAGGCGCTGGAGAACGGAGCGGCCATCGTCGCCGCAACGGGCGGCTCGACCAACGCGGCTCTGCACTTGCCTGCGATCGCCAATGAAGCGGGCATCGCCTTTTCGATCGACGATGTCGGCGAGGTCTTTGCGCGCACGCCCTTGATCGGCAATCTGCGTCCGGGCGGAAAATATACTGCCAAGGATGTGTACGATATCGGCGGCGCGGCCGTGGTGATCCGAGCGTTGATTGAAAGCGGCCACATCGATGGGGCCTGCCTGACCGTCACGGGCAGGACGCTCGCCGAAGAATATGGCAGCGCGAACGCGCCGGATAGCGAGATCATTTTTCCGACCAGCAAGCCGATCATGCCGGATGGTGGCGTGGCCGTGCTGAAGGGCAATCTTTGTCCGGATGGAGCCGTCATCAAGGTTGCGGGTCTGAAGAGCCTTGTGTTCGAGGGTACGGCACGCGTGTTCGAGGACGAGGAGAATTGCGTAGACGCGGTCCGCAACCGAAATTATGCCGCGGGCGACGTGCTGGTCATCCGCAATGAGGGCCCGGTCGGCGGCCCGGGCATGCGTGAGATGCTCGGTGTCACCGCCCTGATCTACGGCCAGGGCATGGGCGAGAAGGTTGCGCTGATCACGGACGGGCGCTTCTCCGGCGCAACGCGCGGCATGTGTATTGGCTATATTTCGCCGGAGTCATTTGTTGGTGGTCCGCTGGCGTTGGTGCGCGATGGCGACCGGATCAAGATCGATGCTGCCGCGCGACGCATGGATTTGCTGGTCGATGAGCGCGAACTTGCCGAGCGGCGGAAGGCCTGGAAGCCGCGACCGCCGCGACATCGGGCAGGTGCGCTTGCAAAATATGCAAAACTGGTTGGTCAGGCGCCGGGTGGCGCGGTGACCCATGACGGTGCGGCGGAATGGCCGTGGTTCGATGGTTAAGCGGAAGGCGCATCGCCGTATCCGGCGGTTTTCCGCTATGCTAACAGCGCCGACCAGGCCATGGCGGCGAGAGATGCGGGAATGACGGTGTTGCCATCACGATCTGGAGCGCGTGTTGAGCCCGTAACGGCGCAAAGGCCGGCTGCCGCCATGATCGAGATCGATAGTGTCTCGCAAGTGTTTCAGACCTCTGCGCGTCAGGATCATCTCGCTCTCTCTGATATCTCGCTCTCGATCGAAAATGGTGCTTTCGTCTCCATCCTCGGTCCGTCCGGATGCGGAAAGTCAACGCTGCTCTATATTGTCGGCGGCTTCGTGCAGCCGACCGAGGGCTTAGCGAAGATGAAAGGTAAAGCGATCAAGGGACCCGGTCCGGATCGCGGGCCGGTGTTTCAGGAGTTTGCGCTATTTCCCTGGAAGACCGTGCTCGGTAATGTGATGTATGGCCCGCGCCAGCAAGGCGTGAAGCATAGCGATGCCGAAGCGCAGAGCCGGGCGCTGCTCGATATGGTCGGGCTGAAGGGGTTTGAAGATTTCTATCCAAAGGAATTGTCGGGAGGCATGAAGCAGCGCGTCGCTCTCGCGCGCACGCTGGCCTACCATCCCGAAGTGCTGCTTATGGATGAGCCCTTCGGCGCACTCGATGCGCATACGCGTACGCGGCTGCAGAACGATCTACTCAACATCTGGGAGCGCGACCGAAAAACGGTCTTGTTCGTCACTCATTCGGTCGAGGAGGCGGTATTCCTTTCGGACAAGGTTGTGATGATGACGCGATCGCCGGGGCGCATCCGGCAGATCATCAATATCGATCTGCCGCGTCCGCGTCGCCGTAGCGAGCTGCTGCTCGATCCCCGCTATCAAGCCTACATCGTCGAGATCGAACGCATGTTCGATGATTCCGATGAGAACGAGTTGCGGCCATGATGAAGCGCGCGGCGCCGTTTCTCGCCTGCATTGGCCTGCTGGTCATCTGGCAGTTGGCTTCACTTGCGCTGAAGAACGACAGTTTCCCGACCGCCGTGGAGGCGATCCGAGCAATCCCGTCCATCCTTGGCGACAAGGATGCGCTGGTCAATTTTGGCGCATCGATCCGCCGAATGACGATCGGCTTCGGCGTCGCGGTTGCGGTGTCTATCCCGCTCGGACTGCTGATGGGCCGCAGCCGTACGGTGGCCTCATTCTTCAATCCGTTGTTGATGGTGATCTATCCCGTGCCAAAGGCAGCGCTGATGCCGATCATCATGCTGTGGCTCGGGGTCGGCGATCTCTCGAAGACCCTGGTGATTTTTCTCGGCGTCAGCCTGCCGGTGATCTATCACAGCTTTGAGGGCGCCAAGGCGGTGGAAGAAAAGATGCTGTGGTCTGGTGCTGCGATGGGGCTGTCGGCCGCGCAACGCATGCTCCGTATCGTGCTGCCGGCGGCGTTACCGGAAATCCTCACGGGCTGCCGCACCGGTCTTGTGCTGGCGCTGATCACCATGATCACCAGTGAAATGATCGCGCGCCAGTCCGGCGCCGGCAACATCCTGTTCAACGCGCTCGACATGGGCCAATACGACACGGTGTTTGCGATGATCATCATTATCGGCGCCATGGGTATCGGCCTTGACGGTTTGTTTGAGAGGATGCGAGCCCGTCTGGTGCACTGGTCCGAACCCCAATTCGACATTCCCCTGAGCTTCTCATGAACGCCCGCGGCTTCACCTCGGATCTGCTGCTCGGATTGATCCCGATCGCGTTGCTCGTCGCTGTATGGCAGGCCCTGGTTTCTTTCGGTTATGCGCCAGTCACGCTGCTGCCGCCGCCCGGGCAGGTCTTTTGGCGCATGTTGCACCAAATTTCGTCCGTCACGTTCCAGGAGGAGATCGCAGCCACGCTATTTCGGCTATTTGCGGGATTTTCCATTGCCGTGATCCTGGGCGTGACCGTCGGTCTCGCCGCTGCTGTCAATCCGGCTATCAACGCGGTGGTACGGCCGATCGTACGGGTGCTGGCGCCGCTGCCGAAGGTCGCGCTCTATCCGGCGTTGCTCCTGCTTGTCGGCTTTGGTCACGAATCCAAGATTTTGCTGGTGACGTTCGACGCCTTGTTTCCGATCCTGCTGTCGACCTATTACGGTGCGTCGACGGTCGAGCAAAAGCTGATCTGGTCCGCGATGGCCGCGGGCACGCCGCCGCGCGAAGTCCTCTTCAAAGTGGTGCTGCCGGCCGCCGCGCCATCGATTCTCACCGGCTGCCGCATCGGCCTGGTCATCTCCTGTATCGTCGTCTTCCTGGCCGAGATGATCACATCGACCGACGGCCTCGGGCATGTTTTGGTGACCGCGGCTCGCACGTTCCAGGCGGTTGACATGTTTGTGCCGCTGATCACGATCTCGCTGCTGGGCCTGATCTTGAACGGCCTGCTTGAATTGCTGCGATCCTATCTGCTGCGCGGATTCCCCGAAGTCTAGGAGAAGAGAACATGCTCGCTGACCGCATCGAAGCAAAATGGATCGACGCGTTCTGCGAGATATTTGAGCGCTGCGCGGTGAAAGCCGGCCACACGGCTGCGATTCTGTCGGAGACCCAGTCCCGTGCGCTCAACGTTCATCTGGCCGAACTCGCGCTGTTGAGGCTGGGGGCGCGACCGTTCCATGTCGTGGTGCCGACGCCGCGCAACAAGCAGATCGTGCCGATTCGTTCCACCGGCGCCAGCGAGGCGATCCAGCGGCTGGGGCCGGTCGTGACCGCACTGCAGCAGGCTGGCTTTGTGGTCGATTGTACCATCGAGGGGCTGATGCATGCGCCGGAGACGCCGGACATCCTCAAAGCCGGCGCCCGGATCTTGGTGATTTCCAACGAGCATCCCGAGGCGCTGGAGCGCATGGTACCAGACACCGCGCTGGAAAAGCGGGTACGTGCGGCCGCCAAGATGCTGCGCGGAACGAAGCGCATGCGCGTGACGTCGAAGGCGGGCACCGCGCTCGATGTCGACATGGTCGGCGCCTCGACGGTCGGTGTCTGGGGCTGGACCGACAAGCCCGGTACGCTCGCGCATTGGCCGGGCGGCATCGTCGTCAGCTTCCCGAAGAGCGGCACTGTCAACGGCACGCTGGTGATGGCGCCCGGCGATATCAATCTCACCTTTAAGCGCTATCTAACCTCGCCGGTCAAAATGACCCTGAAGGACGACTACGTTACCGATCTCGAAGGAGCGGGGGCGGACGCCGCGATGATGCGCGCTTATCTGGCGGCCTGGGGCGATCAAGAGGCCTATGCGGTGTCGCATGTCGGCTTCGGCATGAATCCTGGTGCGCGCTACGAAGCGTTGTCGATGTACGACCAGCGCGATACCAACGGCACGGAGCTCCGTGCCGTCTCCGGCAATTTCCTGTTCTCGACCGGCGCCAACGAGTTTGCCGGCCGCTACACCGCAGGCCATTTTGATTTGCCCATCATGGGTACGACGATCGAACTGGATGGTGTCGCCGTGGTGCGAGAGGGCGTGCTTCAGGACGTTTTTGGCTAGCAGGGTTGTTGAAGAAGTCTCTGGCCGGATGGAATTGGACGTGATTCTCTCGATGATTGAATCGGGAGGCCGGGATGCGGGGATCGGACGAGCGGTCTGGATCGCTGTTCAGTTACGTGGACCTTGAGGCGCGGGTTGGTCCGGACCATCCCTTACGGATGATCCGGACGATTGTGAACGCTGCGCTGGGCGATCTATCGAAGGCGTTTGCGGGGCTTTACACAGATTTTGGCCGGCCCTCGATTGCACCGGAGAGACTGCTTCGGGCGATGTTGCTGCAGGCCTTCTACGGCATCCGGTCGGAACGACAGTTGATGGAGCGGCTGGAGTTTGACTTGCTATTCCGCTGGTTTGTCGGTCTGGGCGTGGACGATCCTGTATGGGACCACTCGACCTTCTCCAAGAACCGCGACCGGCTGTTAGGGGGTGAGATTGCCGTTAAGTTCCTTACGGCGGTGCTGGCTCAGCCGAAGGTGAAGCGGCTGTTGTCGAGCGATCACTTCTCGGTGGACGGCACGCTGATCGAGGCGT
>Ga0153954_1000510_pt1 | contig 30256 bp, 16 predicted proteins | sample TSFL038MetaG_FD_102277 | JGI IMG/M metagenome (GOLD analysis project Ga0153954, IMG submission 102277) | Attine ant fungus gardens microbial communities from Florida, USA - TSFL038 MetaG | ecosystem: Host-associated > Fungi > Mycelium > Unclassified | place: USA: Florida, Wekiwa Springs State... | reverse complement strand
TACTTATGCCACTACCGTGGCAAAAATTAGTCGCTTAAATACAACGCTCGAGTAGTCCGAAGGACTAAAGGTGCAACAGACCAGGGCATCGCCCTGGGTAGTCTGTAGATTAAATATTGCAGCCTGAAGGGCTTCGTTTAGATACGTTTTAGCAGCCTTACAGGCTGCAATTTCTTTCAATTATTCCCCTGGGAGATGCCCAGGGCTGTTGAACCTTTAGTCCTTCGAACTACCGGAGCTTCGCTCTTTAATTCTTAGCTTAATCCATGTGCGGTAGCAGCGTAAGATTCTCAAAATGTCAAACTCTAGTAGTCCTTCGGACTATAAAAATTTCCTAGTGGTTTTAAGTCATTTCTGGAGCTCCCTTCAGCCTTCATCTTCCTTCGTTGTCATCGCTTTAGCGATGATAACGATGTGATGGGATCGATTTCGAAGAAATCGAATCCCTGCTTAAGCGGATAAAGAAAACAACAATGAAGACGCTACGACAAGGTAAGGGGAGTCCAGAGGGCGCAAGCCCTTTGGCATGGGGTTGAAAGGGGGAAGATCCCCCTTTCCCCTCTTTCTTCTCCCCTCTTCTTCTCTCGGCTTCCCTTCTTCCTTCTTCTCCCCTCGACTAAAAGAAAGTCTTATGAGAGTTTTGCATTTCGATTAAGCGTTGGCATGGAGTGAAGCGTTCGCCATATTGATGTTGGAAGTTTTTGAGTTGGTCGACGATGTAATTGATGCCGAGGGAGTCAGCGTAGCGTAGAAGACCACCGTGGAAGGGAGGGAATCCGGTTCCCATGATCATTGCCATATCTAGGTGTGCGGGGTCGGCGACGATATTTTCTTCGAGGCAGCGTGCGGCTTCATTGACCATAGATAGGATAGCTCTGTCGCGCATTTCTGTTTCTGAGAGCGACTTAGTGTTTGGGACGATGGAGGCCCTTAGTTGTTCGACCTGTGGGTTGAAACCCTTCTTCTTATCGCCATCGTAGAGATAGAATCCTTTGCCGGATTTTTTTCCGAAGAGTTGATTTTGGTAGAGGATTTCGAGGATTTTTGGCATGGCCATTCTGTTGCCGTAAGCCTGTTCGAAGACCTTTCCTACTTTATAGCTGATATCATTGCCGACTTCATCAGCGAGTATGAAAGGAGACATTGGCATACCGAAATCGAGCATCATTGATTCAAGTTTTTGGGCTTCGCCGCTTTCTTCGTACATGCGCATGGTTTCGTTTAGGCTGGCGATGAGAATGCGGTTGACGAGGAAGCCAGGGCAGTCTTTGACAACGATGGGAGTTTTGCCTAGCTTTCGGGAAATTTCGACAGCTGTGGCGATGGCTTCTGGAGAGGTTTTGTCAGAGGCAATCACCTCTACAAGTGGCATGCGGTTGGCCGGATTAAAAAAGTGCATGCCGACGAGTCTTTCTGGATGGAGCATGACAGCGCCGATATCGGCAATTTTCAAGGATGAAGTGTTGGAAGCGATGATTGTATTTGGTTTGATGATGTTTTCGAGTTCGCGGATGATTTTATGTTTTAATTCGAGACTTTCGACGGCAGCTTCGACGATGTAATCGAGATTTTTAAAACCAGAGTAGTCGATAGTGCCGCTAATGTGGTGGAATTTTAGAGAAGCTTCATTTGGCTTCAGTTTTTTTTCTTTGACCATTTTTGTGTAAATGGCGTTAGCGGAGCCGAAGCCCTTTCCGACAGCATTCCAGTCGATATCCTTCATGCGTATGGGAATATCGCGGTAGCTAAAAAGCCAGGCGATACCGCTGCCCATGGTGCCGGCGCCGACGACCCCTGCGGATTCAATCTTTTGGGGTTTGATATTGCTAGGTACGCCTGTATCTTTCTTTAGAGCTTCGTTGATGAAGAAGAGGGCGATCAAATTTTTGGCGTTAAGGAATCCCGTAGGAAGGTTATTTTTAAACGTTTCGATTTCTTTTGTGAGCCCCTGTTGTAAAGGAAGGGTGTAAGTTTCTTTGACAAGGTCTAGAGCGATCAGAGGAGCAGGATAGTGGCCCTTGGTTCTTTTAAGAACATCTTTACGGGCTTGATGATAGATGAAGCTGCGACCTAGTGGATTGCTTTCGAGAAGCCAATGGCTGAGACCTCCAAATTTCCTGCGATTGGAGATTTGCTGTCTGCCCTGTTCTGTAATGATTTGCTTGATGAAGGCCTTCGCTTTGACATCGAAAAATTCCGCTGGGATGATGGCGTCGGCAAGTTTTATTTTATAGGCTTTGGCTGCTTTGACAGGTTTGCCTGAAAGCAGCATTGGCAATCCTTCGAGGAGTCCGATGCGCCTGGGAAGACGTTGTGTACCACCCCATCCTGGGATGATTCCTAGAGTCACCTCAGGAAGTCCCAACTGGGTTTTTGGGTGGTCAGAAACCACTCGATAACTGCAGGTGAGAGCCAATTCGAGGCCGCCGCCGAGACAGGCTCCGTTGATCAAAGCGATGGAAGGGAATGGAAGGTTTTCGAGTTTGTTGAAGACGCGGTGGCCTGTTTCGATCATAGAGCCGCCGCTGGAAGGATCTTTGAAGATAGGTTCGAAAGCATGGAGGTCGGCACCGGCGATAAAAATTTCTGGTTTGGCGCTGGAAATAGCTAGGGCTTTGATTTCTTTATTTTGGGCTGCATTATCTAGAAGTTTTTCAAGTTCTTCTAGAATTGGTATGGAAAGCTTATTCACCTTCTCCCCTGGCAGATTGAAGACGATATGGGCAATTCCTTCGTTATCAACAGAAAATTGAAATGCTGAATTCATTATTTAACCTCCACGACAACAGCTTGGCCTTGGCCACCACCAACGCAAAGGGCAGCTAGACCGACGTTTTTCTTTCTTCGAGCAAGTTCTTTCAAGAGGGTGATGATGAGTCGGGTTCCGGAAGCACCTAAAGGGTGGCCTAAAGCGATGGCGCCGCCATTGACATTTAGTCTTTCGATATCGATTTCTCCTATTGCTTGTTCGCGTCCAAGCTCTTTATGAGCAAATTCTGAGGAGGCGCAAGCCTTTAATACAGCGAGCACTTGAGCAGCGAAGGCTTCGTTGATTTCTATGAGGTCGAAATCGCTTAGCTGCATGCCCGTACGTGCTAACAGCTTAGAGATGGCGAAGGCGGGACCTAAGCCCATACGGCTCGGCTGTAGGGCTGCGGCGGCATAATCGCGGATGTAGCCGATAGGTTCGAGACCCATTTGCTTTGCTTTGGATTCACTCATGAGCAAAGCGGCTGCCGCCCCATCGGTAATTTGGCTGGAATTGCCCGCTGTGACCGTTCCTGTCAGTTTATCGAAGCTAGGCTTCAATTTGGCAAGAGCTTCAAGGGTTTGGTTGGCTCTAGGACCATCATCTTGAGTTTGCATGATTCCATAGTTTGGCGGAAGTGGTGTGGGGACAACTTCATCATTGAAAAGACCATCTGTAATTGCCTTTGAAGCCCGCTTTTGACTCATTAAAGCATATTGATCTTGATCTTCACGGCTGATTTGAAATTCCCTTGATAGCACTTCGGCGGTTTGGCCCATATTCAATCCACAGAGAGGATCCGAAATTTCAGGAATCTCTGGCATGAGGAAAGATGGACGGAAGCCCGCTAAAACCGAAAGCCTTTGGCCCCAGCCTTTAGCTTTATTCAAACGCTGTAGAAACTCTTTATAGCGCTTTCGTATGACGATAGGAAAATTACTCATCGATTCGGTTCCTCCGGCGACAACAATTTGATCGTGGCCTAGGAGGATTTTGTCGGCAGCAGACATCATGGATTCCATGCCTGAAGCGCAGTTACGACTGATTGTGTAAGCAGGGACGCTGACAGGCAATCCCCCTTTGACCGCTATAATGCGGGCAATATTAGCTGACTGTGGGGGAGATAGGACGTTGCCGAAGATTAGTTCATCGACGTTTTTGCCTGAGAGTCCAGAGCGGGCGATAAGTTCGGAAACAATAAAAGCCCCTAGGTCATCAGCTTCAAGATCCTTCATGACGCCTCCAGCCTTGCAAAAAGGGGTGCGGAAGCCTAAGACGACAGCAATGCGTTCTTTCATTCTCCCTCCTCATGATAGATGGCATCGATTAAATCGCTGAATTTTTGAGCGACGGCATCGCGTCTAATTTTCATTGAAGGGGTCAACTCCCCTCCTTCGATGGTCAATGGCTCTAAAATAAAGCGATAGCCATGAATTTCTTCCCAGTGGTTTAGGTGCTTATTTACCTTATGTAAAAGCTTATCCATTTCTTGCCGGACAAAATCGCCTTGTAAAAAGGCTTCGTCTCCGATGTTTTCGACCCTTTGTTGAGATTTTAACCGAGCAAGGTAGTCATGGTTGGGAAACAATAAGCAGGAGGTAAATTTACGGCCTTCAGCGACAACCATTGCCATATCGACAAGAGGATGCCGACAGAGAGCTTGCTCGATGGGCACAGGAGCCACATATTCCCCTGTCGAAGTTTTATAGAGCTCCTTCATTCTTCCAAGCAATGTCAAGTAGCCGTCAGCATCTAGACTTCCCCGATCGCCCGTATGCAGCCAGCCATCTTCATCGATGGCAGCAGCTGTGGCTTCTGGATCTTGATAATAGCCGCGCATGATTAAGATTCCATGGGCAAGAACTTCACCTTCTGGACTTATACGTATATTTTGGCCTAAAATCGGCAAGCCTACTGTGCCTATTTTGTCTTTGTTAGGGAGGTTAACGCATAGAGGACAGGCTTCCGTCAAGCCATAGCCTTCATAAACGGGAATGCCGACCTCATTATAAAAATGACGGAGATGCGTATTTAGAGGGGCTCCTCCTGAAAGGACAATGCGAAGGCGGCCGCCGAAAGCCTTGCGCAATTTGGAGTACACCAGAGAATCGAATAAAGGAAAGACAAGCTTCTTAAATAGCGATGGCTTTTCCTGTTTGGCCAGTTTAAAAGCCAACTCTCCAATCCTGCGTTTTATTCCCTTTGTGCTGTGAAGCTGATCAGTCATTTTCGCATAGATTTTTTCCAAAAGACGCGGCACGACGATCATTGCTGTCGGTTTGATCTCCTTGCAGACCTCTCCCACACTCTTGTAGTCATTATAATAGTAGATGCTGATACCCCAGGTGATGACCCAGAGATTGATGCAATGACCGAAAATATGGGCTAGCGGCAAAATGCTCAAATAGCTGTCTTGGCCTTGCTGCCAATGGAATTCTTCAAAGTTAAGAACACCGGATATATTTGCCTGAGTGAGCTCTACACCTTTTGGCAAGCCCATACTGCCGCTCGTATATATAATGAGGGCAAGATCATCAGTATGGATAGCATTTTGCAAACTTTCGTAAAGCTTTGGTCGAAGGCTGTCGAGTTCTTTTCCCTTGTCCATTAACTCCTGAAATGAGATGGCCTTCCGATGCTGCAATTCATCAAAGCCGATGGCAATGTCGAACAGATCAACATGCTTCTCATAGACCTTCCATTGATCGCTTCCTTCAACGAAAAGAATTTTTAAATCAGTATGCGTTGCCTCATAGACGAAGTTTTCATCAGAAATATTTGCAAAAAGAGGCACCACGACTCCGCCTGCAGAGAGAACTCCAAGTTCAGCAATCGTCCATTGCGGAGATGGCTGCGACAAAATGCCTACACGGTCGCCCCGCTGCAACCCCAGTTGATGGAGTCCTAAAGCAACAGCTTTGACGGATTCAATGAATTCCTGAGTTGATACGCTTTGCCAGCCATCAGAATTTTTTCTATTGAGCGCTGTTGGATTTGAATAAGATCTTTCCACATAGCGAAGCATGTCAATGCAAGTACGAAATATCTGCATAAAACCACCGTCACGTGTGTATAAGACAATATTTTGTTAAAACTCGAGGAGGATCAAAATACTGACATCACTCCTAATTCTGGATTATGCGCATCTACTTCTTTTTGTCCATCATTGAAACGAAATCGCACTGCTTTCATAGGTAGCAAGTTGGACTTGAAACCCTTGGTTTTTTAACTTGTCGAATTTAAAACATTTTTTTAAATTGAGGCTCACAGATTAAAAAAAGACTTACTATGATTTCGACGACAGTTCCACTACTCTCCTCCTTAGGATTATATAATAAAAAATTTGAATCAGCAAGATCTAAGGGATTAAATATGAAACGCGTCGCTTCAATTATTTTAGGAGGAGGACAAGGAACACGCCTTTTTCCTCTGACAATGTCGCGATGTAAACCCGCGATGTGCTATGGCGGCCGCTACCGCCTTATCGATATCCCCATCTCCAATGCTATTCACTCGGGATGTCAAAAAATCTTCATCATCACCCAATTCTTATCGCGATCGTTGCATCAACATATTATTAATACCTATCCAAGCAGTCCAAACTCAAGTTTCATTGAATTGCTTTCATCTGAAGAGAAATATCAAAACAAGACGTGGTTCCAAGGCACCGCCGATGCTGTCCGACAAAATCTCGATTATTTCATGGAAACGCCTTCGGACTATTTCTTGATTCTATCTGGAGATCAGCTCTATCACATGGATTTTAGTCACCTCTTGCAGTTTGCATGCGAAACCCAAGCAGATGCTATTGTCACCTGTTTGCCGGTCAATCAGACCGATGCCAAACGAATGGGGATCTTGCAGATCGATTCTTTTCATTGGATTACTTCTTTTTGCGAAAAGCCTCAGCATGAAACTGAATTGAATCGATTGCGCTGTTCCGACATGCAAAAGGAGCATCTTGGAATAAAAGACCCGGAGCTCAATCATTTAGGTTCGATGGGCATTTATCTGTTTAAACGTGAAGCCCTCATCAACTTACTAAAAAGAGATGCGAGGGAAGATTTTGGCAAACATCTTATTCCCACACAAATCGAAAATGGAAAAGTGGCTGCTTACATTCATAAAGGCTATTGGGAAGATATTGGTACGATTGATACTTTTCATAAAGCCAATATTGCCTTGACAGAACCCAATCCCCATTTCAACTGCTATAATGAAGATTGGCGCATTTTTACAGCCCAAACAACATTACCAGGTGCACGGATTTCACATGCGCAAGTCCATCAATCGATCATTTGTGAAGGCTCTCTTGTCGAAGCTGAGGAAATTTCTAAAAGCATTCTTGGCCCTCGTACAATTGTGCATAAAGGAACAACTATCCACTCCTCCTACATTATGGGAAATGACTTCTATATTCGGCCTGCAGAGACATCCTTTTTCCCTGAAAAATTTCAAATCGGCAAAAACTGCATGATTCGCAATGTCATCATCGATAAGAATGTCAGCATTGGAAATGGAGTGAAGTTAATCAATAAAAACAATCTTTCAAACTACGATAGCGATCATCTCTATATCCGCGATGGCATCATTGTCGTCCCTCGCGGGACCACTATTCCTGACGATTTTGAAATTTAAGCGATAGAATTCAGAAGTCAGAATAAGGGTAGTCGGTAGCCAGTAGTCAGTAGCCGGTAGGAAGGGAGATACCACAAAATTTTAGAAGTCAGAAGTCGGAATAAGCCATATATATAAAATCAGATGGATGTAAACTTAGAAGAAACAACACATTTCGCTCATTTTGTTTTATTGATTTTTTTAGTTGGCTATTCAGCTATAGTTATCGAAGAATTAATCAAATTAAATAAAGCAGCTATTGCTTTATTAATGGCTGTAGGTTGCTGGACAATCCTTTTCTTAGAACCTGCAGATTCTGTAACTAGACATCTCTATATTTTGACTTTCCAAATGTTTAAAGTCAGCCAAGTTGTGTTCTTTTTAATTGGAGCCTTGACGATTGTTGAAATTATCAATGCCCATAAAGGCTTTCAGGTTATCATTAAACGGCTAATCATGCGTTCAAAGAGAAAATTGTTATGGACGACAGGATTAATGACTTTCTTCTTATCTTCTGTTCTTGATAATTTGACCACTACGATTGTTATGGTATCGCTCATCAACAAACTTCTTAACGATCGTGAGGAACGTCTAATGCTGGGTGGGGCTATTGTCATTGCAGCCAATGCTGGTGGCACATGGACTCCTATTGGAGATGTTTCAACAACACTATTGTGGATTTATGGACAAGTGACTAGTTTTGCAATCTTATATAACTTATTTTTCCCTAGCATTATAGGAGTGGCAGCAAGTCTTCTATGGATTGGTTACAAGTTCAAAGGAGAAATTAATAATGATGATGAAGAAATTCGATCGATTCGATCGATTAAAATTGAACCCGGAGGAACTCTTGTACTTATTATAGGTATATGTTCTCTGATATTTGTTCCTTTTTTTAAACTGCTAACTAATTTGCCACCATTTATGGGAATGATGTTCGGCTTAGGAGTTATGTGGGTTGTAACAGATGTGCTTCATTACAAATTCAAGGAAAGGCATCATTTACAGGTTGTTTCAATTTTACCTAAAGTAGACATCTCCGTTATTTTATTTTACCTGGGTATTCTTCTCTCAATCAATTCTTTAGAAAGCGCTGGTCTATTAAAAAAATTGTCTGAATGGTTCAATTTGCACATATCATCCCCGAATTTCATTCCTGTGTTAATAGGTCTAGCTTCTTCGGTTCTTGACAATGTCTCACTGGTTGCTGCGACAATTGGCATGTATGGTTTAGAACCCTTTCATACAGATTCATTTTTTTGGTTAGCTGTTGCTTACTGTGCAGGCACTGGAGGAAGTATCTTAATTATTGGTTCAGCAGCTGGGGTTGCATTAATGGCAATCGAAAAAGCCACTTTTATGTGGTACGCAAAAAAAATGACTTTTCCCGCACTGATTACATTTTTTGTTGGATTAGTCTCATATTTTCTGTTGAACCAGCTGACAGCCAGCCTATTGGTCTAATATTTGAACAGAAGATAAAACTAATGAGGGTTCATTTCCTCAAATGCCTTTAAAGCATCTGCAGCATATATGTAAGAAGGACCGCCTCCCATATAAATGGTCATTCCCAAAGTTTCAAGCAGTTCATCGCGAGTCAGGCCTAATTTGATCAAAGTTTGCATATGAAAACCGATACAACCATCGCAATGCGCAGCGATGCCGAGGGCTAAGGCTATGAGTTCTTTCGTTTTTTTATCTAGAGCTCCATCTTTTGTAGCTGCTTGGATTAAAGTGACGAATCCACTCATTACATCTGGAATTTCTTTATGTAGTTTGGCCATAAATGGACTTAAGTCCGAAGTGATTTCCTTATAGCTCTTAGTCATAAAGCCTCCTATATAGAAAAAGAACTTTTGTTCATTTTAATTTCCTTGTCTTAGTGTAATCTAAAATCCAATATGTCAGCAATTTTATACGGTCATTCAACAAGAACCACGCAATGACATAACCCCAAACAAAGAAGGCCCAGAGCCAGCCAATAGGAGTCATAAGAAATCCATAAACAGCGATCAGAGTTGCCACTATTTGAGTACCAAGTACAGCTATCCATAAAATTCGCGCAGGACGAATAGACCAAAATGGACCACGTGTGCGCGTTATAAAAATTGTCAAATGCCCGGCCACAGATAGCTTCAAATACATCAACGTTTGGATATGCGAGCGGTCAATAAGAAAAACGCGCTCTCCAAGGTAAAATAACCCAAAGGAGGCGATGACGCCAATGATACCTAGCGCTGTGGCGATTCCTAGCACCATCCGCATATCCCATGATTCTTGCTGATTCTTATAATGAACATTATCATAGGCAATGGAGAGAATCGCACCGTCATTGAGCAATGCTAATATCACGATCATTACAGCCGTCAATGGATAGAAATTAAAAAATAGAATCGCCAGCGTCATAAAAAATAGCACGCGCAGTGTTTCTGTAATGCGATAGATTGCATAACTATTCTATGGTCAACACCAATGCAAATTGTAATGTAGTAAGGACCGGATCGCCTCGGAAGATAGCAGCTATAATAATCACTACTACCAAAATAATTGCGAGAATGATCAGATAATTGCCGATCTTCAAAACGGCTTTTTGAAAATGGCTGACAGTCTGTGCCTCCTCTACCAATTCTGTTGTCTTGCCAAAGTAAGTATTCACACCTGTGGCGTAGACCAAAGCTTCAATTTCTCCTTGGTGGATAATCGATCCTGAAAATAACGTTTCGCCTGATTTTCGTTCGACAGGCAACGATTCGCCTGTCAGCACCGACTGATCTACTTCTACCGGGTCGCCATCAAGCAGACGAGCATCTGCTGGCACAATGTCACCGAGACGCACGCAAATGATGTCCCCTGGAACCAGTTCACGAGCCACTACAGTGGTCCACTTTCCATCACGTTTCACCCGAGCCTTTATTGCCAGCTTCGCCTTCAAAGCAGCGATAGCATTTCCAGCCTGGTACTCTTCCCAGAATCCAATGGCAGCATTTGAAATTAGTAAAAGGAGGATGATAAAAAAATCTGACCAATGTTGAACCACTGCAGATAGAATCATTGCTACTTCGATCATCCATGGAATGGGACCCCAAAAATAAGTGAGAAATTTTAGAATCGGGTTGATTTCTTTTTCTTCAATCTCGTTAGGCCCATATTGGACCAGCCGTTTTTGTGCTTCGGTTTGAGTAAGACCACTCTGTGATGACTCCAATATTTTTTCCAATTCCAACATGGGAATGAATTTTAAATCATTCTTTGCATCGGAATGTTCAACTTTAGACTTCATAATCAGGCAGATCTCATCCGTTCTTGTTGATATTGAGATAGTCTATCAATAACATCTTATACAAGCAGATAATAAAAAATTCGCTTAGCCAATGTCTTCAGAAGCGAATGCAGTCGCCTTCAGTTCCCCGATAACGAAGCACCTGAGCTTATAAGCCGGAATTCTGTATTCTGAATTCTGGCTTCTTGCCTTCCTACCGGCTTCTCTTTAACTCGATCTTTTTCACCACCGAGACAGGACAGCGAGACCACAGAGAAGGTCATCGAGATAAGTGAGCGTTGTGCCTTCTCCGACTAGTCGTTTCTCAAAGCATTTGGTAAATATGCTAAAACCTATCAGAAAAATCCATATCGAAAACCCCAAAATAGTAGCTGGTAGACACAACGCTCGAAGACCTCCTCTATGGTCTCACTGCCTTTTCTCGGTAGTGAAAAATCCGAATTCTAGCCTTTATCCCGAATTCCGAATTCTGTATTCTGAATTCTAGAATTTTGTGGTACCTGCCCTCCTACCGACTATTGGCTACTGACTACAGGCTACCTCATTCTGAATTCTGAATTCTCCTCTGAGGACTTTTATGTCTATTTGGGCCCTTGCCGATTTACATCTATCCTTTGGCGTCAACGATAAATCGATGGACGTTTTTGGACCACAGTGGGTTAATTATCCCGAAAAGATCCGCAATCATTGGCTGCGTTTAGTGCAAAAGGAGGATCTTGTCCTTATCCCCGGAGATATCTCGTGGGCGTTAAAGCCAGAGGACGCGCAACGCGATTTAGAATGGATTGATGCCCTTCCCGGCACCAAATTGCTTTTGCGTGGAAATCATGACTATTGGTGGACTTCACTAAATAAGCTCGAAAAAATACTTCCTCCCTCCCTGCATCTTATTCAAAATAACGCTTTCAAATGGCAAAACGTGGCGATTGGAGGAGCAAGACTTTGGGATACGCCCGAATTCTCCTTCGATTCTTTCATTGAATATCATCCCAATCCTAAAGCCAAGGAATTAACTCCAAAAGAAGACTCAAAAGATGTCGAAAAAATTTTTCAAAGAGAATTCGGACGCCTTGAACTTAGCTTGAAAAGTTTACCAAAAGACGCGTCGATAAGGATTGCGATGACTCATTATCCACCTATTAGTTCTGATTTGCAGCCCTCTCGCACTTCGGCTCTTCTTGAGAAATATGGCATTTCAGCCTGCGTTTTTGGCCATTTGCATAATGTCAGACCCAATTCTTTGCCATTTGGCATCAAGAATGGCATCCGCTACACTCTAGCCTCTTGTGATTACGTCGACTTTTCCCCAGTTCTTATCCACTCCTAAAAAATCTGGATAAGCGTTAGGATTTCAATTAAGGGCTGGTTGAAGGGTTTTGAATTGACTAGGGGTTGAAAAAAACACATCTTCAGTTGAATACTGTTTCTTCTTGGCAAAGCGATTGAGAAGTTCCACCAAGGCGAGGCTTTGTCCACAAAGGTTTAGACGGATAAATTCGTTAGTCTCTCCCATCGTATCCCCACTGTTTACGGAAACATTGAAATCTTCTAGAAGAAGATCCGAAGCTCTTTTTCCGGGAATCCTTCCATCCTTTACCTTCGCAAAAAATGTAGGACTTCCTGGTATGCTCACGATGGTTGAACCTGGATAACAATTTAGGAATTCTTTGGACATAAGAACGTGTCGTTTATAAAGAGTCTGCTTTGCATCTTGGCGTAATGCCTTGCCAGTATCCGGCATATCGAGAAAGCTTTTTATCAAGTCTAAAAAGTTAGCAAGTCCGACTGTCCCTGCAGCGACTGTTGAAGCTGAGATAAAGCTAAAAAAACTTTTAAAAATCATCTTCGCATAAGAATCATGCAAAGGGTACCAAATGTATCCGCACCTGGTGCCTGTTTTCCCAAATTGCTTCGACGCAGAGTTGAAACTAAAGACATGCTTACCTGCAGCCCTTGCTGACCTGATCCATTCAAGATTGCCTTCAAGATAACCTGTTGAGTCAGAACCAAATGCCGACGAAGCAAATACAAAATCGGCAATAAGAATGTTTGCCTCTGTTAAAGGCTTTCGGAATTTTCCATCTGGATTATTAGGTGAAGTGACAAATTCTACAAGTTGCTCTCCTGGCTCTAACACAATTTCGGATGGTTCGTGAAAGGCAAGAAATCTAGCATTAGGATAATGGAAAATTCCTGAAACTGCACTTGGATGGCCTGAATAGAAGGGAGATTGCTCGACAAATAGAAATTTTTTATCCGGCTCTGACATCGCAATCGCATAAACAAGGGCGACAATAAGATGTTTGGAACCATTAGCTGTATAAAAAAGCGGAGGCGGTTTATGCGGATCGATATAGAGTTCCAAATCGCCGATTTTTCTGTGGAATGCTGAAAGAACATCGCTCGCATGACCAAAGACAACTTGATTGGATGGTTGGAACGGCAATATGGATATAGGAGTGGACTGGTCGAGATAAATCGCCTCATCAAAGAATGTTTTCGCAGGAATAGGTTCTAGGCCATATGCCTGGTATAATTCTGTAAAAAGAGGGGTGATGTTGGGCTGAAAATAAAGGAGAGGAGTATCAGATTTATGATTGTCTCCCGGCAAAGATGCACTAAGGGAGGCAAATGCTATGCAAAAAATGAAGATTTTGAAATTAACAGATTTTGACAATTTTAACGCCTTTTATGCAGAGTTTATTCATCGCATATAGCGTGGATTCTTCATTATGTAAATGAAAATTTTCACAAAGAAAAAAGGAAAAGTTTCTTAAAAAAACTTTTCCTTTTGTAAGGAAGACAATACACAAAAAATTTGATATTACCGTATCGGACAAGCTCCTGTCGCACAGGATTCTGAAATCTCTTCATCTCTCATTTCGATGCCGGAATAGTCGATTTCTTTTAATCGCGACACATAAGCTTCATAGCCTTCTTTTGTCGTGACTTCCTGCGGTAAATAAGCGTAGCCCAGGTCTTCAGCATTTTTTGTAGGATCATTGCGGAAGAGGAACGAAACCCCTACATAACTATCCCAATATGTTAACAGCCAATCAATGATAGCTGGAACCTCCGAAGGATCATAAGAGACTGTATTGGAAACATTCTGCTCACACCATGTCTCCTGAAGCAGCCGATACCATTCGAGTTGCTGGACAGCCGACTCCATATTAATTTCAACCTCTTCCACCTTCCCTGTTTTACGTGTAACAGTGGTACGTGTAAAAGGAATACTGGAATATTTTACAGGAAATTTCACAAGGACAGATTCAGGCTCATAAGGCTTATCTATGATTGAATAGCCAGCGGCGCGGAAGCGAGCAACCAGAGGATCATGCTTTGAATAGGTGATATTGTTGAACAAATATTTACCCAGGGGCATGTGGATGCCTTCTGGAACTTCACCCCATTCTTCGGCGCCCATGATCTTGCTCAAAGTTCCACTAGGCTTGACGCAAGTGACGTTCTTCGGCAAAGGAGCATTGAGCTCGTTAGCCATGCTATAAGCCGCGCTGACAGTAATATTGCGCATACGCTTGTAATCGTAAGCTGTAAGGTCGGGACGAGCACGCAACCCTGTCAAACCAACCCCGCACAAATGCAAAAACTGGTTGTTGAGGTGCCAAGCTTCTTGCAAGATTTCATCGCGTAAATTAACCATCGTTTGGCGATAGTTCATACGTCCTGCAATATAGAGGGCACGTTCCAACCCAACTTTATCCCCTTTGAATGCCAACACATTGACTTCAGTCAAATTGCAAAAGCTCTTATTTCCAAGGAGAATTTCGACACAAGGATTGCATCCTTTAAACCAGGGAGCTCGCCTTTCGGCTTCAGCAGCATTGATAAATCCTGGTTCCGATCCACCTGATTCGAGAATCAATTGGAATAGCTGCTCCAATTCTTCACGGCTAGGCTTTGAACGGAAGAGTAGGCTATTATTCGACTGCTGGCGATGAGCATTGCCTTTTAACCACCATTCTTTTTTAGCCAAAGCGAACTCTTCCCATTCAGGCTGACCATACTCAAAGAGCGCAATTTGAGCCGAACGGCGGCTAGAAAGAATCGTTCCAAGCCAATTGACGATATCGAGGATATCCATCCGAGTTAACAGCTGATCGGCACGATCCGATAAAATCTTTGCAATCGCTTTGAAGGCAATAGAAATCTGTTCATCTCCCGAAGAAATCCAGCCATACCCCTTAAGACGAGTGCCGGCAGGACGGATTTCTGAAAAGTCTAAAATCAGGGTTTTTGCTGGAAATTTGCCAGCAACAAGCTTTCCGACAGCTTTTGCCCAGGCAATGGCAGAGTCTCCAACTTTGATCGTCCAAGTTTGCGTTTCAAGATCATAAGTTTCGACGTTATGTTGCACTCCCCCTTTGCTTGTGCGATTGGAGCGGATGACTTTAATTTCATGAAGCGGACGGCGGAAGCCATTTAATGTGCCTGTAATCGGCCGAAATCCAACACCGCAGCCTTGTAGAAGAAGCCAAAGAACATCGACAACATCATAGACAGTCTCTACGTGCGTATAAGAACAATTAAACATGCTAGATTCGCGTGTGCGGCTAAGTTCCGTTCCACCCAGCCATAAGGTTCTGCCGGCAACAGCAATATAGCGATTCAGAATCAGATTGCGCATTTCCTCTAATTCATCATCTTCGCGTTCATTAAGCGAACGTCCCAAAGCACGTTCCCAAAGCCAACGCTGATGGCCGACAACGCGTGATACAACTTGTTCCCAGCTTTCGAGTGATGAATCCCCTTCTCTTACAGGACGATGATAGGTCCGCAAAGCCGTCGCCATGGCCCGCGCCGTAGGTTTTGTCATAATAAATCCCCCTTACTGTATTTTAGCATAAAAAGCCGCCCTTCGCAATGTTTATACCCTTTAAAACACAACATCTTGTGTTCATTTGCAGAAAAAATCACAACAGATTGTGTTTTGCCTTCTTGATATCGTTCTTTCGAGTTTTAAAGTCAAGATGGAGTTAAATTTTGAAAATGTCCCTGGAATACCTGAAGAGCTTCTTTGGCATTTGAAAATAAAGGGATTGCGTTAAAAAAAATACGAAAATCAACGACCCTTTAATTTGTAAAATAACGCGAGTTTTGAATAAGCAATGCAGCTCATTCGAGAGAGATTTTTTTTCAGCTTTGAAAATTTTTTCGGTGCCTATAGCCCTGCGTCCTACAGGCGAGAAAAAATTTCCAAAGCTGAAAGAAAAGATCCTCGAAGGAGCCCCTTGCTTATCCAAAACTCGCGTTAAAATACCCTCTTAAGCAGAGCCATTCCCGCTGTAAATTTTCGAGAATCTTTCGGGAAATTTTTTAGCGTCTTCACCCTATCCTTCCTCATTCATATCTCAGAAGATATGAATTTCGGAAGGATGGGCAAAGTCATCTAAAATATCCCAATTCTTCTCGGAAAATTTACAGTGGGAATAGCTCAGGCTAGAATTTTTAAAAATTCAGCTAAACCAGCATCATTTGTCTTGAAATCGGCATCCAAATTCTTATTAGCCCGCTTATTTAAAATAACCTGCAGATCTTGTTCGATACGCTCATGGTCGAGACGATGATAGAAGTCGGCACTGAGCGAAACCAAATTTTGAAAATCTTCCTCCACTTCCAATAGCCTGGCTGAAAGTTTGGCTAAATTCTCAAATGTCTCTCTATCCCCAGCCCTCACTAAAAAGGATAGAAGCTCAAAATTGAAAGCCAAATCGCGCTGTCCACCTTCATTTTTGACTAATTGCTTAACCAACACATTCGCTTCCTCAGGATCCGTCACAGCAAGCAATCGAGCACGCAAAAACTCAAACCATTTTGTATCATGGATGTAGCCGGAAAAACCATCGAGCAGCTCATTGGCATAAGCAAAATTCTCTTCGTCGATCTGCTCAGCAATAAAATCATAGAGAAAGCTTTCAATATCATTAGCACAGCCACCTTCAATACATTCGAAAGCCTCGTGCGGTTCAGTCCCTTGATCGACATTTTCATCCAGGATCACTTGTAAGTTCGCCAAAATATCTTGAATTCCCTCATCATTGCCAACTTCCCTTCGGTCATAAAGATGAATTTGCTGATCAAGTTCATCGCAAAAGATCGATAAAGAAGGCTTCTCCGGCAATAAGCGGCGCCATAACTCAAAAACCAATAAATAGATTTGATCTTGAATCTTTGTATCGCTAGTGGAATCTCCCATGACAACTTCTGTTAAGTCTTCAGGACTATCCACTGTATCAGCAAAAGCTTGAAAAGAACTTCTATCAAAATGAATGTCATTATTTTCAAGCTTTTCAAAAATCGTATCGAGAGGCATTGAACGATAGTCCTCGACCTGCCATGGTTCCACTACCAAGGTAGGATCAAGCACCCAATTCATCCTCAATGAATTATAAAGAGCGCGACGGTTGATTTCCATAATGCAGTCATTGTGAATCTATTTCAAATTAAAGCATAGCGAAATAAGACTAACAATTCAAGGAAGCAGTAGCCAGTAGTCGGTAGTCAGTAGGAAGGAAACAAGGCATCGCTCCTAACTTGTTTGCTTGTCGCGAATGTGGCAAAGGCATGTTGGCCGATGAGTCGATCTTTTTTCAACTACCGAGAAAAGACAGTGAGATCACAGAGAAAATTATCGAGATAAAGCCCATTAGAAAAAAATCCATATCGAAAATCCCAAAATGGGTGCTGGTAGAAGGCTCAACGCTCACTTATCTCGATGATCCTCTCTGTGATCTCACTGTCTTTTCTCGGTGGTGAAAAAGCTAGAACAAGTTTTTGCAATGTTGGTGGAGTAAGCAGCTGAGAAGCTACTGACTACCTTAATCTATTGAATTCTGACATCGCTCTGCGGCGCATAACCCATTTCACCGCTAGGAGCCAACACCTTAAGCCATTTTCCATCATTGGATTCGCTAAGCACTTCGACATTTGTTCCTGCTGCCACTGGCTGCTTTCCAACTTTAGCATAATGCTCACCAGCATCCCTTCGCAAATCCACAGAATGCACGACTACAGCCTGGATGGGAGAAAAATAACGGGTGTACCCGAGACTGAGCAGCATCAACGCCATCAAGGCAAGCGAAAAGGCTGCAACTATCTTAATCCCACGGGATCTCCGATAAAAATACCATGAACAAAACATCAACGCTAAAATGTTGAAAGCAAAAAAAAGTTGAAGCCGCTCAGGCAGCGATAGATAGGGACGAAAAGAAAAAATGTCTGCAAAAAAACCATTCTCAGATGGATTTGGAAGAGATAATCTCTTTAAAGCGGCGGATAAGTTACGCTGAACCCTTTCGTCGCGCGGCATCAAAGCCTTGGCACGCTGGTAATACAGTATCGACCAAGCATATTCACCTAATTGATAATAGGCATTGCCGATGTTGTAAGAGAGTTTTCCCGTACCAAAACGAGGATTGTAATCCTTCTCCAAATCCAAATATAGAGAAAGGGCATGATTGAAAGCCGCCTGCCTCTCAGCAATCGTTTTGGCATTCTCCCCAGAAAGATAACTATTGTCAGCCTCCTGAAGTCGAGCATCCCCCCTGCGAAGTCCCATCACAAACAAGAAAAGCAATGCAAGACCTATCAACAGCATCATGACAATGCCAAGTAGGCGCGGGATAGTCCTGAGAAGATGAATGACGCCCTGAAACCTCATGGTCCCTCTCCAGATTTCTTGTGGATGCTCTGTAAAAGAGCTTTTACCGTTTTTCGAATAGAGGCAAAATCCATTGTTTCTCCTTTCGAAAACCGCCTTTCTTCGATATCCATTAAAAACTGACGCACTTCACCAGCGGGTCCTTTTTCAGGAAGATCCTCAGAAGGGATGTCAACAGATGAAAGACTTCCCGACTCAACCAAAGCAGTTTTTAAAGATTTTCCTATCAACTCAAAATACTCGGGAGACCCTTTAGGTTGCATAAAAGCCTCATCCAACAGTTCGCTACTGGTTTTGGCTTTTAATTTTTGACGCATAGCCGCTAGATAACTTCCTAAAATGAATTGATATGCCAAAATAGCTATTCCTAAAGGCAGAATGGCTAAAGATAGCCATGTACCGAAAATCCTAGGATGGAGATCTGAAGAACGAAGCAAAAAGATCCCTTCAATTTCAATCGGCGCCGGAGGATAAACTTTCGTTTCTTTCTTCACTCCGTTCTCAGTAGGGATAGTTGCTTTATCCAAATTGGGAACCGGCGGCTGTATTGAAGGCCTGACTGTAATAGGAATAGGAGCACTATGAAGGATCTTGTATTGAGAGTCTTCAGGATCAAAGAAAGAAAACTCAACACTGGGAATTTCTTTGATGAAAGCTGTGAGGGGGGTGAGTTTATACTTGGCCGTTTTTGTATCCCCCTGGATGGATTCTTCTGGCGGCAAATCACTTAACCGAAAAAAACCGCTAAAGCCAGGTTGACAGTCAATATCGGGAAAAGGAACACTATTGAGATTGCCTTTCCCCGCAATCTCTAGCGAAAGGGAAATCTCATCTCCAACATCCATTGTCGAAGAACTCGACAATGAAGCCTTGAAGGTATATTTACCTACAGCCCCATTGAAAGAGGCAGGCTTTCCCTTTTCAGGAAACGGCAAAACAGTAACAATCACAAGAGGAGCCTCGGACGTCAGCTTTGGAGCAAGATACTTCCTTCTTCCCAAAGCATCTTCAAGATAAGCATAGCCTTCGACCACAGAAGGACCAAAAGATAATTTTCCGGGTTTGACAGCTTCAACCTCTTGGGAGATTTGATTCACGCTCAAATCCCCTTCAGCATAATTTTTAGACTCTACCTTGCCGATTTTAATGAGGTCTTCGGCATCGAGAAGCGGGAGCTTTTCTTCAGTTAACGCAATATCCCCTCGAAAATAGTAACGATAAAATAGTTTGGTTCGTTGCCCAGGATATAAGGAAGCTTTGCCATCGACGCCAGCCTCTAAGCGCAATACAGGCTGAGTAGAAGATGGCGAGGATGGAGCTGGAACGGTTGAAGGAGCTTGTTGAGACTTCCCTGAGGATTGAGGTACTGAAGTTTGAGCTTGAGTGGGTGTTGTCGAAGGAACTGCAGCAGCTGGCGTTGCAGCTTCAATCTGATAGCTGGACATGATCGATTGATATTTCTTGCCGCCAACCTGGACGCTGATTTCCGGTAAGCTGTACAATCCGGCTGGCTTTGCTGGCAGCTGAAAGCTATAAATGGACAAGACGATAGAGCTATTGGGCGAAAATTTTACCTGTTTAACGAAATCGACAGCTAACGGCTTGTCTTCCATACGAAAGCTATTGGTATCGACTTTGTCCTTTTGATCATGAGTAATCGAAATAAGACCCGGAATGGGATGATTTTCATAAGCTTGGTAGCTATCGATTTCAGCCGTTACGCTGACACTGTCGCTCTGAGCATGAAGCAGACCGCTGAAAAATACCCAACAGAGATAAAAGCAAAAGACGTATATTTTATTCAAGCCCATAGAGAGTCTTGTTTTGGCTGTTGTTTTTCTACATTATCATTATATCTATATACCCCACATAACACACAATGTCATCAACTTAAGCATGTTTCGAACCGCAGAGCGGTTCCACATAGGTAGCCAGGGGTTTTACCCCTGGTAAGTTAGCCTAAGCTATGTACCCTGGAGGGGTACTACATCATGAATCAAAACCTATATAACATCTCAGCCGCCTCTCAAAGAAAGAGATGACAACAGTCATTTTTATTGCCCCATCCCAAAATAACATAATCTTGTTTGCACACATGATGGGGTGCCCCTCCAGGGCACATCGATTTAATTTTGATTCACCAGGGGTTAAAACCCCTGGCTACCTATGTGGAACCGCTTCGCGGTTCGAAACATGCTTACATTGATGACATTGTGCTAACGCATGGGGCTATACGCTGCCGGAACTTCGTTCCTAAATACTTGGCTCCTTCTACCGACTACCGACTACTGGCTACTGACTACCTTTATTCTAAATTCTTGCTCGACTTTCTCTCTACCACGGTCTTTCGACAGTAGATTTTGCAGGCGATTCTTGGATTGCAGAATAACTTTTGTCATCGGCTTCCATTTCCTGTATAAACCGCACAACCTGATTGAGGGACGATGTCGATGTCCCGGAAGGCGCTTTCTCGGCTTTCTTTTGCTGTTCTTGTTCGGCTTGAGAGGAGACAGTGGGGGCATTTAATTTTGACAGAGCCTCTTTCCATCGTGCTAGCACCATTTCTCCTAAAGGGATCACCGACCTCAACCTTGAAACATCTTGTGAAAGCACATCTGCCGCTCGTATAGCGCTATTCAATCCCTCAGTAAAAAGCGGAATAACCTCATCCCAGGGATGCTTTTGACAGGCAGATTCAGGGGGCTTTTTCTCAAAAATTTCCCTTTGGTAGGCGATTGCTGCTGCTAAAAAGCCATTAGCAACTTTAACCGTCTCTTTCTGTGCTTCTGAAGGCAACGCATCGACCTCTTCTGTCGATGGCTCACGACCTTGCATTTGTTGCCGCAGTCGATTTAAGCTTAAAGCCAATTGCTCTTGACGTATCGCTTGTTCCAAAATCGTTTTAGCTTTATTTTCAGATGGGGACTCAAGCTGGCTACCCAAACCTTGAATAGATGCCCTGGCTATCTCAATCCACATGTGAGCCTGAATGAGCTTAAAATCTTCAAATGCATGCTTACCAGACTCTAAGGCACCTTGCGCTTTTTGAAAACCCACATTCAATTCCGGCTTTTGAGCAGTCTCCAACAACTTTCCAAAGTTCTCTTGCAGTTGAACAACACCGTTCAAGGTCATTTCCTGCAGAGGATCCTGTTCCAATAAAAAATCATAGCTTGCAGATAATTGACGCACCGATTCTCTTAAAGGAGTTTTATCGAGTGCAGCCTGCAATAAATCCCTTAAGAATACATTACTTTTTTTAATTTCAACCTGACTCTCTTCAAACCGCATTTTTTGCATTAAGTCCAGTCCGCTTATGAAATCTTTCGACGCTTGCTTTAATGCTGACTCCATCTCAAGCTTTTCTTTTTTCTCTAATTCCTTAAGAAACGACCAGAGCGGAAGCCAAGTATCGGCAACGTCAACATAGGCAGTCGCATACTGAATTTTCAATGATTCGTCCATGCTGGAATTTTGCAAAAATTCCAAGCGCTTCAGCAGAGCCTCCGTCTCTGATAGCAAGGCAGCCGCCGCCCCTTGCAATGAAAGATGGGCCAAACGATAGGAGGAATATGTTTCGAGAAAATGTGCTAGGCCTATTTTTGCTTCTTTGCGCATTTCGATGATGTCACGAGGAACAATGCATTCCTTGGCACCTTCAGCTTCACCCAATTCACAGGAAGCGTGTTCCGCCAGAGTGAGGGTATTCAAAGTTTGATTGAAGAGAAAAAGGACTTGGCTGTAAGCCTCTTGTCCCTGATTGCCAGCAGATTGCTTTTCAAAGGATGCTGCAGCATCTTTGGCCTGCATCAATCGTGCAAAAGCCATATTGCTAGCAAGCCGCGCTTTGAGCAGCGGCGATAAATCATTTCCGGAAATATCTTGAAAAAAGGAAAGAGCTTGCTCCCATTTTCCTTGAGCCAACTCTGCCGTACCGATGTTATATTTTAAGGTCGCTTGCTGCCAGGGCTCTAATTGCCTATCCAAGAGAATTTCATAGAGACTGATCGCGCGTCCATAGTCTTCTGCCTCAAAAAGCACCTCGGCTTGATGCATCGTGCTCTCGAAATCTTGCTGTGCAGACATTCGACCAGCATAGATAAATAAAAATCCAAGTAAGACAAATTTCAGATGATGGATTTTCACTTTAAACATTCTAATTTTCAAGAACGTTGAGATTCTAATTATTTACATTACTATCAATCGTTATAGACAGTCAAATCAGTTGTATCATTCCACTCTTTTTCGTTATCTTCATCGGACTGAGTATCCTGTTCCTGTTGTTGAGCTCTTTTCAACATTGCTTTGTTTATACTTTTTGGCGCGTTCTTTTCAAGATGAACAAGCTTAGGTTTAAAATCTTTAATCAAATGAAGGAGTTTTACATGGAAATCAACAATTTTTAAATATTCAGGGTAGAATTTATTTTTTATTTTGTTTGCTGTTTTCTGAAAATTTTGTGAAGTCGAATTTCTTTGTTTTTGTTGGTAATTCTCTAATAATTCATAGTAAACATAAGAAATACAATTTTCTAGTGTCTTTTTATTTTTATCGCTAGTCAATTTTTCAAGTTGCTCTTCTAGAAGCAGTACCTCTTTCTTCAAAGCTTCAGTTTCTTGACGAAAGAACAGATCATCTAAAACCTTTTCGTTATACAATTTGGGCAATTTAATGAAATACCCCCAGGGATCGCTTATAGTATTTTTAATTTGTCCTAATTTAGAATTTAATTTAGAAATTGCATCCTCTCCCCTATTTTTCAAGAAACTACTTTTCTCATTTAAAAGCGATTCTATCTTATCGATAAACTCTTTTTCATTCGATGATTCCTTAATAAGCTTGAAAACTCCCATCAAAATCTCTGGAACATTCAAAAAACTCTGCTTATCTTGCTTGTCCTGTTTACTTTCTCGTATTTGCTTCAACAAATCTGATGGCATCCCTACAATTTTATTCGATTGAACTGATTGTAAAGAAAGAGATTGTGGTGGCAGAATTGGAGGTGGAGGTGGAGAAACATTTTGGGCTTGAAAATCATTCTGAGTGGAAATTTCAACTTGTTGTTGAACCAAGACTTCCGTTTCAGAACCCTCATTATCGCCTTGAATTTTGGATTGTAATTTTAACTTGTTTTGAGCGAAAGATTCTCTCTGCATTAAAGTTAAGGTTTCACTATCAGATTCAGATTCAGACACATCAGACACATCAGACCTATCAGTTTCAGATTCGGCATTAGTGAAATTCAAATGTAGTCTATTTAATTCTTCTCTAATTGATAAATCAAAAGCCTTTGAAGTAAAAACTCTTGGGTCTAATGAACTGAGGTGTTTTTGCAATTCATTTATTATTTGATGGAATTGACTTATTTTTTGAAATTTTTCTATTTTAATTGCTAGTTCATTTTTACATTCATCCAATATCAATAATTTATTCTTATATTCAGACAATAGCTCTAAATAAACAAATACAACATCATCTTCTTCTATTCCTAATTCTGTTATTTTTATTTTAAGCTTGGGAACTACACTAATAAAATCTTTAAATTTCAAAAGAAAATTATTTAAATTTTTAACAAGATCTGCTTTTTTTTGTTTATGTATACTCTTTATAGGGCTTCTTGGAAGTTTCAAATACTCTTGATAATTTTGTTGCCATTCATTTATTTTTTTCCCAAAATCAATCATTTTTTCATGAGTAATTTTCAATGAATTAATTGAAAAGACAAGTTCAGATAAATTTTCAATAAAATCCTTTTCAGAAAAAACTTTAAGAATTTCTTTTCTTTTATTTCCAATTCGCTTCATTACCAATTCAATTTCTTCAACATTCTGCTTATTTTTCCCTAATTCCTCATAAATCCGCTTCTCTAAATTCTTGATTGCTTCATTATTTTTTACTAACTCTTCGTTATTTTTTTTCTTTTTGTCTTCGAAATCCTTTATTTCTTTCTCTTTCTTCTGAATATCGCTCTCTAGCTTCGAAATTTCTTTTTCATTTTTTGTTTTTTCAGCCTTATGAGATTTCAATAATATTTGATCGCTCTCCTTATTCTTAGTATAAATGACCAATTCACGTTCTATTTGTTCAAGAGTCTTAATTATTTCACTCTTTTCCCCTTGCAATTGATTTAACTTTTCTGATAATTGGAAGATTCGTTTCATTTCTTCTTGATCTATCAAAGTTGATAAATCCAAAGACTTTCGTACTACGTCAGGGGAAGCACCCGGGTTAGGCTTTGAACCAGGCAATCCAGGAAGTGGAACAGGATCTCCAGAAAACGTACTAGGATCAAGAGATGAGTCACTGCGTGAAATTTTTGTATGATTTCGATTTTCTCGAACTTTGACCTGTTTTGCCTTTTCTAACTCCTCCTGTTTCAAATGGATTTTTATTTCGATGATTTTAGGTGGAGCATCTTTTAAAAGATTCTTGATAGCATCAAAATGATTTTTATTAATGGATCCTTCACTTTTAACAAAGGTTTGTTCAAGAGCTTGAAAATCGAATAACGTATTCTTAAAAGTTTGAATAATCGTTTCTTGATCTTTAACGAGATCATTGATTGGCTTTTTAAAGTCAAATTTTTCTATGAGATTGCAAATTTCTCTCGCTTGTTTCCCCTGTTCCTGAAAGGAATTCAAAGATATAGCCGAAGCTGTATCAATGACAGGCGTATTCAATAATTTTTCTAATACCGCACTGTATTCCTGTAATTTTTCTTCATGTTTAGCTTCTAGATCAATTTCACCTTCAAAATGTTGAAGGAATTGCTTTAGCTTCTTATGTTGCAATTCTCTACTGAGTTTTTCATTTTCTATAGTCAATTTTTCATGTTGAAATTCTAAAGAGAAATTCTCTGATGCTTTCAATGAATTTGAAATGCTGACTTTAAGCTGGCTAAAAGCATGAATTAAAACCTCACGAGCCTGCATCTCAGCTTTCTGATCTGAAGACAACGGCTTCAGCTTCTTTTTAAAAAATTCATGAATTTTTTCTAAATTAGTAATTAAAGAACTAATCTCATCTTTAATGCTAGGCCAATTTTTTTCAACCTCTAATACTCTTTCTTCTAAATTTTGGAGCCTATTAGAAAACCCTTTTTTAAGAACTTCTCCAGCATGCTTATTAAAGTTATCTCGTGATTTCGCTCTTTCGATTTTCTCCTGCAGCTTTTGAATGGTTTCATTTAATTTTAAAAGATCGTTTAATTTATTTTGAATTTCATCCAATTCAGGTAAAGATTGAACTTCAAGACCGTGGCACAAATCTCTAAAAAATTGTTTTTCCTTCTGCATTGTTTGTTGCTTAACAGATTCTTGTAGAGGCCGCTTTGTTTCATCCAATGTATTCAATACATGCAAAGCTTCTTTCAATGCCTTCAATTCTTTTCTTGGTTCTTCTTTTTCAGCTAATTCTTTTTTTAAGATCTTTGATTTGTTTTTTAATTTTTTTAATTCTTTTCTTATTTCTTCTTTCTTTAACTCCTCCGATTTTTCTTTTATTAATGCTTCTAATTCTTTTTTCTTTAGTTCTTTCTTTTTAGACTCTTCCTTATTTAATTTCCCCGGTTTTTCCTTTTTTAAGTCATTCAATTCTTTTCTTAATTCGCCCAATTCTTCATTTTCTAATCCACATTTTTTTAATTCATCCGATTTTTCTTTTATTGACAATTCTAATTCTTTTATTTTTTCTTCTTTATTATTTAATATCTCTTCGTTTAACTTCACAGATTTTTCTTTTATTAACAATTCTAATTCTTTTATTTTTGCTTCTTTTAATTTTTTTATAACTTGATCCGCTTTAATTAATATAGAAGGCTCTGATTTAGTCTCAACATCCTCAGTTGTTTTCACAGTCTCAACTTCTTCAGTTGTTTCCATAGTCTCAACTTCTTCAGTTGTTTCCACAGTTTCAACTTCCGCAGTTACTGTTTTTGCTGTTTCAGGAGGCTTATTTGAAAGAATCTTTATTTTTAAATTCCATAAATTTACAGGAAAATCTTGTAAAAATTTTAAAATATTAGAACATATTTCTTTCTCTTGAGATATAAGATCATTGCGAATAACAGGTAAAAAAGAAAGTATACCGATATATTGTTCTTCGATTTCTTCAATCTGCAAAACCTGTTTTTTATATTCTTCAAAACTGAGAGAAGCGCTCTTAGAAGAAGAAAGTTTTTTAAATAAACTTTCAAATGTTTTTTCCGTTTCTAATAATTTAGCGATATTAGGTGAGGAAGAAAATATATTGATATACTGTTCTTCGATTTCTACTAGTGCATCATATTCTTGCAAAGCTTTACCATATTCTTCAGAAGCTAGAGGCGCTCTCTTAGAAGAAGAAAGTTTTTTTAATGAAGAAGAAAGCTTTTTTAATGAATCTTCAAATGTTTTTCTTGTTTCTAATAGTTTAGCAACATTTTGTTCACTTTTTTTCACATTCTGAACATCAGAAGAAAAAGGATTTAATTTATTATTATCTAATACAAATTTTAATAACTCAGATAACTCCTTTAAACTCTTCGAAACGGCTGTTCGTTCGCTTAATGAACTTTGTGCTTTTATATTATTCTTATAGAAATCTGGTAATCCTTCCAAAAGATCTCTTAAACGAGTCTTTTCGGATAACTGCTGAGAAATCTTTTTATCTTTTTCCTTACCAACACTCTTGTTATTACCATCTTCCATAGATTGTTTTATAGGATTACTTTGCTCATGAAAATCCATTGTCGATAACTGTCTTTCATTAGCGGGTTCTTTCAAAGGAGATTTGACTGTATTTGTCGCTTGATCCTTTCCAGCAGAGTCATCCTGAAATGCTACTTTCTCTTTCGAATCTTTGTCTTCGCTTTTTGCTCCCCCAGAAAAATTTCCAAAAAGTCTTCCAAAAAATCCCGGAGCTTTTTCCTCCTTGCTATCCTTAAGAGATGGCTTTTCTTGCGATGACCCTAAAGGTTGCTCTGCCTCTTCAGCTTCTTCGGGCGGCTTTTGTGGTTCTTTTCCTTGAGTCTGCTTGCTATCTCCTTCTTTAGATGACTTTAAATCCTCTGTTTTGTGTTCTTGCTGGTTTTCTTTGTCCTTCACAGGAGGTTTTGAAGAAGTTTCGCTGCCCAGCTCTTTAATAGCATCTTTCTTATTTGTTGGATCAACAATAGTTTCTGGAGCGGAAGGGCCTTTTTTGTCTGTGGAGCGTTCGACTTTCGGTGTACCAAGGGTAGGTTCTTGTTCTGATAATCCCTCAACAACTTTTTCAATTTCTTCATCTGAACCAATCGTCTTGTCACCTATTTGACCGCTCGTACCTTTCTTATCCTCTTCAATTCTTGCACCACCCTTACCTTCTTCATGCGAAGATGCTCTTGTCTGGTCTTCCTTAGGTAAATCCTGTTTCTGTTCTTTCGAAGAGCTTCTTTGTTCACTCCCTGTTCCAAAAGTTCCAATTTGCCCTTTAAAAGATACCTGTCTTGGGGAAGCAGATCCTTCAACCTCTCCCTCGGCTTTTCCTTGATGTCGCTGCTTCCAGATCATTATTGCAGGGTAGCCAACGCCAAATACTGTTAATGCCGCTACATAAGGAAGGATATTTGATTCTACTAGTATCGACGGTTCCGGTATGGGAGGAGGTGGTGGTAGTATCGGAGGCACCTCGGCTTGCCCGAAGTAATAATAGGCGGCTAATCCTGCCAAAGGCAGCATAGCAAGTGATCCCAAGGCAATACGAGTGATCATTTTTCTTCGTGCTGCTTCAGCTGCGGCTTTTTCCAACCCTTGGATAAATGTACTCAATGCCTGATTTTCAGCAGTATATTCAAATTGTAGCGTCTTTGGATTTAGAGACTCGAATGTTTGAGGATGATTGATAATTAAATTCGCTAAACACCCTCTAAAAAATTTAGCCGCTTCTTTAGAACATGTTTTGTCCGCCTCGCTGCCAACACCTGTCAAATAATAAGACATCTGATACAAACGCGCAAACAAAGCGGCTGCATTTTCGAGTCCGATCTTGCTATCTAAATCAGCAAATTCTTTAAGATTCTCTATACGTTTTTTCTCAGGAAAATCTTTAGCAAAAACGATTCTTTCTTTCAGCCACTCATCTAAAAAAGTCGCTTCAGAACTCTTAGGAAAGATTTTTCCACAGAGCAAAACATAGCAGGTAGCGATTGTCGAATCTTCAAATTGATTCCAGCTAATTTCTTGTTCACGTAGTTGCTTTAGCCAATCTTTCGCCAACTCTTGAGGATCTAGCGTTTTTTCTTTGGTCGCAAAAAGATTCTCTAACCCATCTACAAAGGCTGTGGCCATCGAAGAAACAGTCGAAACGATAGCAGGCTCTTGCTGGGGAACATCCAAAGGAGGGTTTTCCTGTTGTACAAACTCTTGCGAGGAGGTGTCTTCCGACATCTCATTTCCGGAAGTCGTCTCACCTTGTGAGGCCAATTCGTTTTCAGAGGATTCTAAACCATTGTCATTGGCAGCAGACTCCTCTTCTTTTTCCTTTATGACTTCTTTTGGCTTTCCAAAAGTGAATTTTTCTTTGACTTTAGAAAAAAATGCCTCGACAGCAGCTCGATGGGCATTTTTTGCTTCTTCGTCCATTTTCGGTAACGAAGGAATCAATGGAAGAGGTTTGCTTAAGTGTTTGAGATGCCTTTGATTTTCGGAACGCCTATAAAAACGATAAGCAAAAACGAGATAACTTTCAGGCGGCAGACTGTGCTTCTCCAGGATTTGCTTGGCGATCAATCCGATCAAAGTCGACAAATCACGATGATCTTTGACACTCAAAGGATCGTTAGGAATAAGCCCCACCTGCATGGCAGCGCTTTTGATAAGTTTTAGATCGTTGACTTCAAAAATATTTTGCGCTGCACCAAAGCTCAGCAAGCGGATCAGTTCAAACTCCAAAACTTTCGGCTGTGTGTTGTCGCCTTGTCCTATCCAGCCCTTAATCCTTTCCTCAGCCGTTTCCCAAAACTCGGCATGCTTGATATAACCAGGTCCTTTAGCCTTCCAAGGAAACTTTTCAGGGGCATTTGCAAACTCTTGAAGCTGCTTGCGAATCGTGTCGATATCTTGTTGAGGGTTTATCGCTAAGACTGACGGAATTCCTGAAATGGTTGACATACTAAAATCTTTTTTTAAGTTTTTCTATGGTCCCATATTTTCGCAATAACACTTTATAACTTTTATAGTTTTGTAGTCAATAATACTCAGTCACCTAGAGATGGATTAAAAGTATTAGAAGATTATTTGTATAGCATTTTATGGCCCTTTTAAATAACCGCAATTTCAAAAATTCAGTACCTCACGTTATGGCCTGCATTGCATGTATGACCTTCACACGGGACTACCCACTTGCGCCACTGCTGTGGCAAAAAATTAGTCGCTCAAAGTGCCAAGCTCAAAGCCAATGTCATCAACTTAAGCATGTTTTGAACTGCTCTTATAGTTCGAAGAACTAAAAGTGCAACAGCCCAGGACATCCCCCTACCATTACCTATTTTTTAAAAATAATCATTAAATAGACGGGTGTTTAAACGTTTGGAACAGTCATTTTTTTACAAGTATTTTTGACACTTTAGTCTCTCCCTTCGGGAGAGAGCAAAAATGCATTTGAACATAGGTTAAATTGGAAGAAGACTCGGTTTCTAAACGTTTCACGTATTTAATAATTATCTTTAAAAAACAGGTGATGGTAAGGGCGTTGCCCTGGGTAGTCTGTAGATTAAATATTGCAATCTGAAAGGCTGCGTTTTAACAGCCTTACAGGCTGCGAATTTCTTTCAATTAGCATCCCTGGGCGTTGCCCAGGGCTAGGGTGATGATTTTGTACGTTTTTTTTGTGTAAAAAATCACACAATTCTCTAGTATTTTCTTTTTTTATCTTAACTCATTAAATCAAGATGACTCGTATTAAAGAACCTCTC
>Ga0153954_1000509_pt1 | contig 30293 bp, 26 predicted proteins | sample TSFL038MetaG_FD_102277 | JGI IMG/M metagenome (GOLD analysis project Ga0153954, IMG submission 102277) | Attine ant fungus gardens microbial communities from Florida, USA - TSFL038 MetaG | ecosystem: Host-associated > Fungi > Mycelium > Unclassified | place: USA: Florida, Wekiwa Springs State... | reverse complement strand
CACATCAGCGTTCACTTTCCGGACAGATTAGGTAATCTGGGTGGCCGGGGAGGAGCGCAGCGACGCCCCGGGGATCAGCCTAGGCTTGTCCCCGGGGCCTCGAAGACTCGTCCCCGGCCACCCAGACTGCGCATTCCTCCATCAAAATTTTCTTTTCGGGCAGCCTCTGACATCGCTCTCGGAAATCGCCCTGGCCTTCCGTGAGTCCTGACGTCATCGCGAGTCTCGTGGCACACCGAGCGGACCGTTGCGCAGTGACTTGCGAACGGTCGGCTCGAATGCTGTTGGCTCTTGCGAGGAGAATCAAACGATGATCTGGGCGCGTGTTTTGGCAGACGTGATCGTCGTGATCCACGCCTCTTTCGTGGCGTTCGTCGTGCTCGGGATGGCCGCGATCGTGGTAGGGTTGCTCTGCCGCTGGGCTTGGGTAAAGAACTTCTGGTTCCGTATCCTGCATCTCGCCGCGATCGGCGTCGTGGCCGCCCAGGCGCTAGCGGGCGTGATCTGCCCCTTGACGATTTTGGAGAACCACTACCGCCGTCTGGGAGGGCAGGAGACTTACCCGGGGGCCTTCATCGGCTATTGGGCCCATCGACTCATCTTCTTTGACGCGGAACCCTGGGTATTTACGGTCTGCTACAGCCTGTTCGGGCTCAGCGTGCTGGCCGCGTTCGTCTTGGGACCGCCGCGATGGCCGAGGATCGGCCGCCACTCAACCGGCGTGGAGAGTGACGCAAATTCATCAGTACGCTCTTGATTGACGAAGTTAGAAGCCGCCATGATGAGGACATAGAACAGAATCATTGCACTCCCCCTCTTCCTTTTCCGCGGAGGAGTCTCGATGTGGAGCGAATGTGGATTCAAAACGGTTCTCTTCGCGCTCGTCTTCCTCGCGGTGCCCGTTTTCGCGACGGCCGAGACTTGCCTCTCCCCCTTCGTGAAGCGTCTCAACCGGCCTGAGAAGTATCTCTATGTCTTTTGCGTCGATGCCGACGCCAAGGACAATGACTTCGTGGCGGTCATTGACGTCAATCCGGACAGCCCCACCTTCGGGACCATCACGGCGACGGTCGACCTCGGCAGCAAGGGGAACGAGACCCATCACTGGGGCTTCACCGACGACCGAACCCGGATCTGGGCGGGGGGTCTGTTCTCGAGCCGAATCTGGATCCTGGACGTCGCCACCGATCCAGCGAAGCCCCGGATTGAGAAAGTCCTGAACGACATCCCCTCGGAAACCGGCCTTTCGGGTCCCCACACCTATTACGCCCTGCCGGGCCGAATGCTGATCAGCTTCCTGGGAGCCGCGGACGGCGGGCTGCCCGCCGGGATGGCCGAGTTCACCAACGACGGCAAGTTCATCCGCCGGATCGATAACCCGAGCAACGCCGAGTACGGCTATGACATCGCCGTGAAGCCGGACCTCAACCGCATGGTCTCGAGCAGCTTCACACCACTGAGGAACTACCAGAAACCGCTGGCGGAGATGAATCTGAAGGACTTTGGCAGCGAACTCGTCGTCTGGGACTACAAGGCCCGCAAGCCGCTCCAGGTGGGCAAAACCGGCCTCGCTCCACTCGAGGTCCGCTGGAGCCTCAAGCCAGGCAATCACTACGGCTTCACCAACTGCGCGCTCGACAATTCGCTCTGGCTTTTCCGAGCCCAGTCCGACGGCTCTTACGAGTTCAAGAAAGTCGCCGACACCGGCGGTCTCCCCGCTGATCTCCGCCAGAGTCCCGACGACCGCTACCTCTTCGTCAGTTGCTTCAACGAGAACCTCCTTCAGCAGTGGGACGCAACCGACCCCGACCACCTCAAACTCGTCAGCTCCGTTTCCCCGGGCGTTCAGCCCAACATGATGCACGTGACGGGTGACGGAAAACGCATGTACGTGACGAACTCGCTACTCTCGACGCTCGATCACGCCAGCCGCTTCTGGGTCCGTCTGATCCATATCGGTCCCGATGGGATGAAGGTCGATCCATTCTTCAACATCGATCTCAACAAGTTCCCAACCGGACCCGCTCGCGGACACGACATGCTGGTCAATTGATACGACAAGGCCCGCCACCCCGGTCGGGGGATGGCGGGCTTCTTCGTGTCACATCATATTAGGAGTATTCTTCACTCATTTCGGCGGTCTCTCAATGCTGGCACAGATGTAGACCGCCATGATGGTAACCAAACACGCCTCTGGCATCAGAATGCGTCCGAGCTGATGACTTCGCCGCCGTTGCGGGTGGAAATGGCCTGGTAGACTCCGTAGGTCTGCCCGTTGAGGTTGTAGTTAGGATTGCTGAAGGTGATCGCCTTTGGATTCCACGAGCTGATGGAATCCTTGATGAACCGCACGGAGCCGTCGCAGAAGGCTGCGTTGACACCGCCCGGGTGGAGGCTCGACGCCACTGGCGTGAAGTTCCGTGAGGAGGGACGCGGGAACATATACGTACCGGGCCAGCTTCCGCCGTTGGACTTGGGTTCGGATTCAGCGTAGGTCTTGAAGTAGTTCGGCGTGAAGAGGGTCGCGATCACCGTGTCGCCATAGTCACCCGAGGTCCACCAGTTCGGGCCGTTCGGGTTATTGCCCGGAATCGTGTCCGACGCCTTGGTGAACGAGTGCTCCAGGTACAGAATGGTGTTGCTCGTGCCGTCGGTGATCCCCGAAAGGCGGGTAGGCGGCACGCTGGGCCGACCATCGTTGCAACATCCACCGATGTACGAGAAGATCCCCTGCATCTGGGCCATCGTGTTGGCATCACCGACGTTGGCAGTGTAGTAAAGCAGCGGTCCCGCATTGCCCGCGTAGCTGCTGTAGCAGACCGGGATCACGGAGTCGTCCCAACCAGTCTGGTCGGTGGAACGAAAGCCGACGATCTTGCCATCGCTGGGGCACCACAGCGTCGAGAGGCCGATGGCGTTGGTCGTGCTGTTGGGCGCGAGCATGATCATCAGGCTGCTGTTGAACGAATTGTACGCCGTTCCTGCCTCGAGGTATTGCGTGAGAGCGACGAACGGGCCAAAGTTCTGGCGGATCGTCGAGCCGTCATAGTTTCGCCCGCGATGATCGCCCATCGGGAATGTTTCATTTGACGCAATGTAGTTATGCGTGGCGAGTCCGAGCTGCTTGAGGTTGTTGGTGCACTGGGCGCGTCGGGCCGCTTCGCGAGCGGCCTGAACCGCCGGCAACAGCAGGGCGATCAAGACCGCAATAATCGCGATCACCACGAGCAGCTCGATCAAGGTGAAACCGCGCGACAATGCGATACGCACACGGGAACGCAACATGGGACTCTCCTCGTCCAGAATGAGGGGCAAAGGCCGATCGAACCGAGTTCGGAGTTCGGTCACGAAGGAAAACGGTGGGTTCACAATTCGCGGTGCATCGGGGCAGAATCGGGGATGGCCGAGAGCAGGCGGCTAAAGCGCGGCCGTGTTCTTACCTCGCGGGCTATTTCTTCTTCCGGGCGTTCTTCTTCATGTTCTTGCCGGCAAGACGCGCCTTCTTGTACTCGGCGACTTCGTCAGGCTCCATGTTTCGCATCTTGGCCAGCTGGCTCGGCGTAAACTCCTCGCTGCCGGAGACGGTACCCGTCGCGACCGGCGTCTCCGTTTGGGTGCCTCCACATCCCACGATAGCTACCGTCAACAATCCGGCGGCAACCAGGAGCGCCCAGCACGCGCTGCGCAGCGATCGAACAACGGTCGAGGATTCAGGTCGCATGGGTCGAACAGCAGCTCCAAGTAATGGATAAGTACATCTTCTGGATTCGCACCCAGAACCAGACAGGCGAAAGTTAGACCGGTCACTTCCCTTCTCAGGTCGAAGGAGATTGGCCGGAACGGGAGTGGATCGCCGATTCGAGCGGTTATCGCTGGGATAGCTCACACTCAGGCCAGGGAGTGCCCCTGTGGCTCGAAGGAAGTCAAGAGGCCGGTGGGATGGCACACCAGTGGCGTCAGCCTTGGCCCACTGGTGGACAAGCCACCAGTACCACCCCATCCGCCCATCTACATTTCATTGGTTTATGGTGCATCCAACACATCAATCATCGTGGTTTCAATCAGATCTTCCGGAATTTTGTAGGCGATCCCATCGCAAACCGTTCTAGACCATGTCGTCCATTTGCTGACGCATGCGCAGCAAGGCGCGAAGCAGGCGTGACTTCACGGCCGATTCGCTGATCTCCAGCGCCCCGGCGATCTCGGCTGTGCTTAAGTGCTCAAGGTGCCTCATGAGCACGATCTCGCGATCGCGGTCTGTTAGCGCACCGAGCGCTTTCCTGAGTTGCTCGTGCCGTTCCTTCCGGATCACATGTTGACTCGGGCTCGTATCTCCGGCGAGGAGCCGGCGGACGAGCTCATCGGCCGATGCATCGACTGGTTCGGAATCCCGGTGCTCACGCATCACGCTTCGGCGCTGGGAGACCACATGCCGTCGATGCATGTCGATCATCCGCTCGCCGGCGAGTTGCCGCAGCCAGCCAAAAAACGGCAGCGGTCGCTCACGCAGGTAATCGTCGAGCCGGCGAGAGGCCTCGACCAATGTCTCCTGGACCACGTCCGAAGCGTCCACGCGCGCGGCGAGGCGTCGGTCGAGGCGAACTTCAACCATCCTTCGCAGGAAATCCCGGTACCGATCCAGCAACTCCTGCCGCGCGGGTTCGTCACCACCACCCGCCCGAGCCATCAAGTCCTGCGTTCCCGAGAGTCGTTCGTTCACGGATCCGAGTCCTCCCCCCAAGCACCCCGCAGAACCGGAGAGGAAGTTTCACGAATTTCTTAAGATTCACAGTTTCTTCTTGTTCATTGGGATTTCACGCGGCGGACAGCTCTGTGATCTGCCGGAGTGATCGACAAGGACGGGGCGTCCGGAGAGGCCAAATCGCGGAGGAAAAGTTGAAAGTCTCGGCGTGAATGGAGAGGGATGAAATCCGGCTCGGTGCGCAGTTGTTCCGCGGCACGATAGCCGTACTCGATGGCCCGACGAAGCGCGACCATCGCCCTACCAGCCTGCCCGTCGCGCATGTCAGCGGAGGTGAGTTCGATGAACCGAGACTCGGTGCGGGCCAGATTGCAGAGCGTCTCGGCACGCGCAGGCAGTCTCTGCAACAGGTTCCGGGCCAAGGCCAGTTCATTCCGAGCCGAGTCGAACTGCCGACGGTCCTCGAGTAGGGATCCGGTCAGCAAAGCGTTTTCCGCGAGGTCGGACTGATACGGAAGAAAATCCGGATAATCCGCGTGAAGCCGATCCAGCAAAGTACGAGCTCGTGTTAGGGATTCGAGCGCCTCCTCCTGACGTCTCAACTTGATAAACGAGGCTCCTCGTACGTTGAGGCTCTCTGCAAGCGCACGCCGATAACTCGGCACCGACGGCACCTCTGTCGTCAGGGCCTCGAGCGTCGAGACCCCGCGTTCCAGGTAGGTGATCGCTTCGGCCACCCGACCGGCGTTCGAGTGGGTCCGCCCGAGGTCGGTGATCGCCTGGCCGAATCGCCGACGAAAGTCATGCGTGGCCGGCCTTTCGGACATGAGGGATTCAAAGATCTCAGCCGCACGCCGCTGTGAAGCAACGGCCGCGGCAAAGAGCCCCGCACACGCCTGAATGTGACCGAGACGACTGCATGCCCTGGCGAGTCGACTCTGATAGTCCAGGTTGGCGGGGTGCGCCGTTGCAAACCGCTCGAGCATATCCCGCTCGCGCTGAAGGGCGCGAAGCCCCCAGTAAATCTGGCCTTGGCGAGCACGTTCGTAGCCGATCGCGCCGATTGTCTCGGCGACAGCGAGAGGATGTCGGTCGTCGTTAGGTTGTTGCGACAGGAGTTCCTCATGAATCTCGAGAGCCCGTTCGAGCGATCGCCGGCCATCGGCTTCGCGCCCCGTTGTATACAGCTCGAGCTTGCCGAGCTGCTCGAGACACGAGGCGAGCTCTGCCTTCACACCCTCCGACCGGGGATTCTCTTGGACGATCTGCTCCAGCAGCGAACAGCTCCGCGCGAGCGCCTCGAGGCCGCTTTTGCGGTCACCAACGTCAATAGCGATCTGTCCGATCCGACGCGAGACGGCGGCGAGGTCGGCCCGAGACCGGAGATCCTGGGGCTGAGCCTCGATCGTTGCCTGCAGCCGCCGGTAAAACTCCAGTGCCGTGCCAAGCAGCCGATTCCGCAGCGGCATCATCTGAGGCTGCTCGGGCATCATCTCTTCACTGGCAACGGAGTAGTACTGTTCGACCGCGTCGCGAGCCAGGTCAAAGCGAAGCTGGGCCTGTTTGCGCGAGCCGCGTTCCCGGGCGCTGGCCACCCTGAGCGCGGTGTTGGCCTGGGTCAGAAGATTCTTCTGGTAGACGGCCTCGCGCCAACTCCAGGCCACACCCGCGATGCCGGCGACAAGGCTCGCAAAGAGACATCCGACCAGCGCGGCGGGAAGCGGCCTACGACGGCACCAACGCCAGATGCGTTCGACCGGCCCGGTCGGACGTGCCGTGATCGAACGGCCCTCGAGGAACCGCTTCAGGTCATCCGCGAACAGTTGCGCGGTCTCATAGCGATCGGCCGGATTCTTGTTCATCGCCTTGGCCACGACCGTAGCGAGGTCGCCAGGGACCGCAGGATTCAGCCGACGGATCGACACCGGATCCTCCTCGACGATCTGGCGAACGACATCCCGCCGGGCACAGCCGGGCACGGCCGGTCGCAAGGTGAGCAGCTCGTAAAGCGTCGCCCCCAATGCATAGATATCCGTGCGACGATCGACGAGTGTCTGTCTTCCCTCGGCTTGCTCGGGACTCATATAACGAAGCGTTCCCATCATATCGCCGCTGAGAGTCAGACCCACGTCGCCGGGGATCCGCGCCAGGCCGAAGTCCGTGACCCAGAGCACGCCTTGCCGGTCAAGTAGGAGGTTGGCCGGCTTGACATCGCGATGCACGACCGCCTGTCCGTGCGCCGAGTCAAGAGCCTCCGCGGCTTGAACCCCCAGCGCCGCCACGGTCCGGGGATAGTCGCGACCCTTCGATGCGCCGTCCAACAACGGCTCAGGGACCGTCGAGGACGCGGTATTGTTCGTCGGAGGCGATCCCTCCTGGGACTCCAGCTCGTTCGCATCCGGAGGGCCGAACCGGCCGGAAAGGAGCTGGCGGGCAAGCTGGCTCACTCCTTCGGACCGTCTCCGGTAGAGACTACCGCCTTCTGTCAGCCCCTCGAGCCGGCGCATCTCGACGACGAGTTCCGCGAGGCTGGCGCCGTCGATGAACTGCATTACATAGTAGGGTACGTCTCCGATCGACCCCACTGCGTAAACCGGGACGATCCGGGGGTGCTGCAGAAGCGCGGCCGCCTGCGCCTCGACTTGGAAGCGCTTGAGCGCCCGAGGGTCCATCGCCGCCGCGAGTGGAAGAACCTTCAAAGCGACGCGGCGGCCAAGCGAAATCTGATTCGCCTCATAAACGATCCCCATGCCGCCACGTCCGACTTGGCGAAGGACGCGGAAATCATCGAGAATCCGTCCTTCATTTCCCGCTTCGGCCATCGTGCCGGAGGTAAACCCAGCGTCGAACAAGGGGTCGGACGGGTGAGCCATCTGCGCCATCTCGCGAAGCATCGGCGCAAGACGACAAAGCTCCACCTTCAGCTTGGGATGCCGCTCGATGAAGGCGTCAATGTCGACGTCCTCCCCACCCTGAAGGCGCTGCGTGATCTCCTCGACCACCTCCCCTAGCACGGAATCAAGGCTCGAAGCCATCGACGAACGCTCAGCGCCGACAGCCCCGTCAAGCGGGTCGGAGTTCAGCCCCCGCCCCACAGAGCGATCCAGCTTCGGCATCGCCGAATTGCTCATTCCGCTGCTCTTAAGCACACAGCACCGTCTCCGAGACCAGACGCGATCCTCGCCAAAATGTTTAACAGCGATTCTCTCTCACACAGATTTGCAGTAGATTGCGGTTCGATGTCAGATCGATGAAGATTTTCATCGAAGATGTCCACCGGGTGTATCCGCACAATCTTGGGGTCAGGCTGTCTGCGCCTCGAAGAAGCCCCCAGTCAACGGCCTGGTCCGCCGAATTGGCGTGTGAGGCGGTGGGATTGCACCTCTTTCAGCATGGCGGAGCTATAACCAACATTTGACGAGCCGACACGATCTCAACAAGTTCCCAACCGGACCAGCGCGTGGACATGACAAGTTGATCAATTAAGAATAAATTCGAATTACCCGTTGACAGCAAGTTATCGAGTTCAAATCCGGATCTCGATCTTTCATGCCATCGAGCGATTCATAGCGACCCACTGAAATTGCGTCCGAGAACCCTTCGGTTGTGTTAGACCGAAGCGCAGCATGTCGGATTTCCCAGGTTCAAAGCTCACTCCGCCCCGCTGGCGGATGAGCTGAGTCGTCGGTCAGCGGGAAAATGGCTCGATGTTACGCGTGCCCGAAGAGATGCTCTTGGCGATCCAGCATCACTTTCATGAAGGCATTCGGGGGCGGGCGGCCAAGCTAGAGCGGTTTGCGATGAGATAGTGTACGAAACCCCGAAAGAGCTGAGCGAAATCCCTGGGATCTATGTGTTGAACGCACTATCAACCGATGCCATATAGATAGACAAATAGGTTGGCACTCCCCGGCAAAATCTCCACGTCGTTGATTCTCTATCTCGCGAGGGAGAGGCCGGGAGTTCCGGCGAGGCGCAGGCCGTACTTCGCGGCGAAGGCGAAGATCTGCTTCCGATCGAAATCATCGGCCTCCCGACTCGCCCAGGGCAAGGCGGAGACTTCGGCCCAAGCCCGCTCCGGAGACCAGCCTTCGTGTCGCATGCGGTAGGCGGCCAGGGCCAGGCTCGTGCGATGGTGACCCGCCACGCAGTGGAAGAAGATCGGGCGCAGTTCATGCTCGTTTAAGAAGTCAGCCGCTTTGCGCATCTGCTCGAGCGACGGTCGGGAACCGATGATCGGTACGATCATCCAGCGCACCCCGGTCTCTCGAACCACCGGGATCTGCCGCCGGAATCGCTCATCGGTCTCACTGTAGGCCGTCAGAGTGACGATCGCCTTAACATGTTCACGCTTGATGATCCGACGCAAAGATTCGGGGCGTTGGAACGCGCCTCGGACTAGCTCACCGGGAGCCACGACCATCACGCGTTTCTCGAACCAGTCGTGCCAGTGCTCAATGAACAGTCCTTGAACCGTGCCCCAGGCCACGAGACCGAGTGCGGCCCAACCCAGGCCATATTCGCGCAGCCAGCGACGGCCCTCGAGGCGAAACGCCCCAAGGCGAGAATGTAGACTTTCGCCGCGCGCAGTGGTCTCGCCAAGCGACTCCATGACGCTCACTCCGGACCTTGATCTTCATGAGGCCGTCGTCAAGACGCGATCGATCCCAGGCTCGACGTGCCTCCTCCGAGCGGAGCGGCGTTCGACCAGATCCGTCGCATCATCAAGCCCAATCCAACCATCAGGATCAGGCCGGCGAAAAACAGGTTGCCGTAGGCCTGCGACTCCCGCAGGAAGGGGATCGCCAGCGAAAGCAGGACCAGGGGTGCCCCTAGCCAAACCGACAGCAAGAGCCGTTCCCGCGATTTCTCGGGCGCTTCCAGTACCATGGACAGCGCCACGGCCAAGGGATAAATAAGCCACACGTAAAAATAATTAAACGAGAGAGGCGAAAAGAAGACGATCATGAGCAGGAGCATGCCCCCTTCGATCGCATCGGTGCGATCGGTACGTCGGGGTTGCGACGGCATTGTGGCCATGTAGAAAAGGCACAGTGAGGCCGCCACCAGCAAAATCACCGCATTGACCCCTCGGAACCCGAGATCCGCGACGTTCACCCGCCAACGTCGGTCAGCCTCACCGTCAGCCAGCACGGGACGCAGCATGCGATTGACCAAGGCCATCATGGATTGGTTCTTGTAGCTGTAGGATCGGTCGGGGCGCTGGGCGATGCTGCCGGAGTCGTACTTGAGGACCATACCGCGGGTCCAGGTCCCCAGGTCGTCCCAGGCACGGACCGGGCCTCGAAATCCCGAGGGCAAGACCAGGAGCAGGATCGCCAGCCAGGCCACCATGGCGGCCGTCGCTTTCCACTGCCGGCGATAGACGAGGTAACCGATCGCCATCACGGGAAAGGCTTTCACCGCAGCCGCCAGGGCCATCAGACCGCCCGCCGACCAGGGCCGCCGGATCCGAAGGCACGCGAGCGCCCCCAGCATCAGGGCCAACAAGAAGAGGTTCGGCTGACCGAGCAGGTACATGTCCGAGACGAACGGAATCACACAAAGCGACGGAACCAGATATAAGAGCGGATGTTGCCGGAAGGCATGCCCGGTCGCCAGGTAGACCGAGAGCAAGACGCACGAGAGCCAAGCCGTTGTGTTGAGCACCACGAGCCCGATCACGAACGGTACTTCTCCGGCAAAGGTCGCCACGGCCAGCATCGTCGCGCACGAAGGGGGGTACATGAAGGGGAAAGGCCGATGATCCTTGGGATAGATGTCGTTCCCCTCGACGATTTTCCGCCCGGTTCGATACCAGAGGGGATAATCTTTGTTCTTCTTCCCCTTCAAGACGTGCGACACCGGCGCGATCGAGAAAATGATCGCCAGTACCGTGAACAAGGCGAAAACTTGAAGGTAGGCATTCCCCCAGTACCCTTTCGGGCCGCCCTGGGAAATGTCGGGTGAACCTGCGAGACCTGTCGACTCTTGCAGGATCGTCTCCTCTTGAGGAACTCGCATCGCGCGACCGCTCATCCTTGGTTTCTCGGTCCGAGAGACATGGTCGGTTGCCATGGCGATGCCTCGATCCTACACGGATCCATCGATCGTCGGGAACAACTCCCTGTCCGGAAAATCGACGCGCGACGTCCAGTCGTCGACTGTCGAAACAGCCTGATCGCCACTTCAGCGATCGCAAATCCGGCGAAAAACCGCAAGCGGAATGATCCGCCTTGGCTCCTGCTCTAAAGAGCGCGGCCATCACAACTACGTATCGGTTCGTCCAACCACGTAATTCAGAATCGACTGGCTCATTTTCGGAAAGATGGTTGCATCATAGGGTTCGAGATGGCTCGAATGAGTTCCGAAATTCCTAATTACCGAATTTCTTCATCGAGTTCCGAGTCATCTTGTCTTCAGAGCGCAGGGATTCCCGGATAGGATCGTGGGGTGAAGTGCGACCCGCACGTTCCCCCCTTGGCTTCGAGCATCGTTGTTGAGGACGAGTCATGCAGCGTCGCAACTTGATAATCGCGGCGGTCGCCGCTCTGATCCTAGGTCAAGGCTGGTCGGCCTCTGCGGACGCACCGAAGGCGGCTTCGCTGGTTTCGGTCATCGTCGACGTGTCCGAGGTCCCCGACTTGAAGGAGTGGGGCGAGAAGGCCAAGACCCTTGCCGAGACGTGGTACCCGAAGATCGTCGACGATCTGAAGACCGACGGCTACATTCCTCCCGCCAAGGTCACGATCGCCTTCAAGGCCAAGATGGACGGAGTGGCGGGAACCTCCGGTGATCACATCGCCGTCAGCGCCCGGTGGGTGCGGGAACATCCGGATGACTTCGGCATGGTGATCCATGAACTCACCCATGTCGTGCAATCGTACCCCAAGTATCGCCCCTCCTGGGTTGTCGAAGGGATCGCCGACTACATTCGTTACTACCGCTATGAGCCTGAATCGCCAAAGCGGAAGTTCGACCCGAAGCACGCGAACTACCGACGAGGATACCAGCCCGCGGCGGCCTTCCTGGTTTGGCTCGATGAGACGAAGCGCAAGGGGATCATCGGCGAACTCAACCAAGCTCTGCGCGACGGCACCTGCACCGAGAAGACGATCGAGACACTGACGGGCAAGCCCGTGAACCAATTGTGGCCCGAATTCGTGGAAACGCGAGAGAAGAAAGCTTCCTCCTCCGAGGCTCCCAAAGGGGGGGGCGTCCGTACCTCGAGCATCCTGGGAAATATCGGGCAGGCCCCCGACTTCTCTCTCACCGATTCCTCAGGTCGGCCGTTCGCTCTAACGAGCCTCCGTGGTAAGGCGGCTCTTGTCAGCTTCGTCTTCACCACCTGCAACGGCAGTTGCCCCGCGACGACTCACAACCTCTACCGAGTCCAGGAAACACTCAAAGGCGCTCGGCTCTGGGGAGAGAAGGTCGAGTTCGTGTCGATCAGCCTGGACCCTGCCCGAGACACGCCGGAGGTGCTGACCAATTACGCCGGGTTCTACAAGGCCGACCCTGCGGCCTGGCACTTTCTGACCGGTACGCCAAGCGAAGTGGCCAAGGTCGTGAGCGCCTGGGGGATGTGGGCGAAGCCCAGCCCCTCGGGTGCCCTGGACCATCCCTCACGGATCTTCCTAGTTGACCCGCAAGGACGCGAACGCGAGATTTACAGCCTCGAGTACCTTAAACCCGAGATGGTCCTGCAAGACGTGAAGACCGTACTCGCGGAGGGACCCTCCACTTGACTCCACCTCCCGGACACTCGAGTAACGGCCTCCTTGAGAAGAAGGCGGTTCGTCGAGCCTTCGTCGCCCTTAACCCCGTAGCAGGGAGTTGCACGGCGAAGGACGTCCGACTGGCGTTGGAGCGACGGTTCGCAAAATCCGAAGTCGCCTGCGACGTTCATGAGACGGCGCCGGGAGAGGCTCTGCCGGACCTGGTGCGGGAGGCCCTTTCTCAAGGATATGACCTGGTGGTCGCCGGCGGCGGAGACGGAACCGTCTCCGCGGTGGCCAACGGCCTCGTGGGAAGCGAGACCCCCCTCGGGATTGTCCCTCTGGGAACCGCGAACGTACTGGCGCGCGAGCTCGGTATCCCCGTGGATCTCGAAGCCGCCTGCCAGCTTCTGGGCGACGCGTCTTCGGCGTTCGTCTCGATCGACGCGATGCGCGTCGACGATCGATGCTACTTCACGCAGGTCGGCGTCGGCATCGACGCCATCATGATCCGAGACACTCATCGCGAGGCCAAGCGGCGGTTCGGCCGGATTGCCTATCTCTGGACCGCCTTCACCCGGCTCCTCGGCTTTCAACCCAGGCACTTCGCGTTGGTGATCGATGACCGGCCGATCCGACAAAGCGCCTCTGAGGTCCTGATCGCCAACAGTGGGATTCTCGGTCAGCCTCCCCTGCGCTGGGGTCCCGGGATTCGGCCCGATGACGGCCAGCTCGACGTCTGCCTCGTCCGCGCTCGGACGATCCGTCACTACCTCTCCGTCGCCGGGCATTTCCTCCTGGGCCAGCATGCCAAGAGCCCTAACGTCCGTTACCTGACGGTCCGGAAAAGCGTGTCCATCGCGACCCCGCGACCACTTCCCGTCCAGGCCGACGGCGAAATCATCGGCGAAACCCCCGTCTTGGTTCACGTGATCCCGCAGGCGCTGCGGGTGGTGGTCCCAGCCCAAGCACCACAAACTTTGTCGCAGGGGACGTAATGGACGTCAGCTACCAGCTCGAGCCGAACCTGTCCGCGAGCGAATTCATCGACCTCCTCGTGCGTTCGACGTTGGCAGAGCGTCGCCCTGTGCAGGAACCCGATCGCATCAGGACGATGCTCGAGCACGCCGACCTCATCGTCACGGCCCGCGTCGGCGAAATCCTGGTGGGCGTCTCCCGAGCTTTGACCGACTTCAGTTATTGCACCTATCTCTCCGACCTGGCCGTTGACGAGGCTTATCAAAAGCAAGGGATCGGCCAGGCGCTCGTGCGACACACCCACGAGGCCGCCGGCCTCAACACCAAGCTCATCCTGATCGCGGCCCCCAAAGCGCGAGGCTATTATCCTCGCATCGGCATGACTCAACATGACTCATGTTGGATCATGCCCGAGCATTCCTGACCCGTAAAGGGAAGCCGAAACCGGAATCCGCCCAATCGATTCGAAACAAGAACGACCCGGGCCTTTGGGCTCCAGGTCGTCGTTTCTTGTTTTCAACAAGACAAGGGTGTCGATCACCGCGAGATCGTGACGACAGCCGGGCCGTGAAGCAGGCCGGCCCAAGCAAAGACGGCCTCTCGGGTGAGCCGCATCGCATGGCTGAACTGATCTTCCTCGACTTGAGTTCCCCTGGAGGGCGTCGAGGACTTCTTCGTCACCGCCGAGACTCGAGCGGGACCCTCCGCGGAGTCGCTTTCTCTCGGTTTAACCGCCGCAACCGACGCGTCGCCCTTCGAGACTAGGGGCCGATGGGCAGCTAAATCGGCTACAAATCCGCCAACCGTTTGGTCCATCACCGCCTGAAAGGCGACATCCTCATTGGCCTGGCCTTCCCGCTCGGTCCTCATCGGTTCGGCCGGAGCCTCGAGCGGCAAGGTCTCTTGAACCGGTGTCAACCGAGGAGCCTCAACAACCAGGGCAGGCGACTCAACGACGACGGCCGGAGCCATCTCTTTCGCGAACGCCGCCGTCATATCTGCCACTACCGCATTAAACTGATCATCCAACGGGACCGTCAAAGCCGGCACAGCTTCCGCGGAAGCCACCGCCTCACGCCCGAAGCGGAAGGCTGACCCATCCACCGGCATTCTCGAATCCCAATCGTCAAAACGAGCATTTACCCAACATTCGACGGCACGGCGCCAACTCGCCACGTCATCGTGGGTTGGCAAATTCATACCCATCCCCGCCACTACACCCATCAAGATCAATCGCAGCGCCATCGATCGTTACTCCGCGCTTCGATAAGAACCACAAGGCCACCCACTTCCCCCCGACGCGAGCCCGGATGCCGTCTCTTTGAGGTCGTTCTTGTGCTCCTGTTAAACATTATCGGCAGAGCAGACTGGGCTTTTTAGCGAGTTCGAGATAAACACACAAAATCTAGGATCCAGTAAAGACAAATCGACCAGGCTAAATATAACGGAGACCACCCCCGCGCCGTCGAACGTGCGGCCCGCTGCACCGCTCCAAGTTCGTAGCCTGACGAAGTTTCCGAGAAAAACGGTCCGATCCGCGTTCCCGAGGCAGTACCTTGAGAAGGGCCGAAGAGTGTAAGTGGCGATCCGAATAAGGTTTGGCTGTGTGAAATCAGAAAAGATGGGTGGCCAGGGAGGAGCGCAGCGACGCCCTGGGGGCAGGGCCTCGGTTTCTGCCCGGGGCCTCGAAGACTCGTTCCCAGCCACCCGAATCACGCACTCTCCCATCAGTATCCTGTTTCCGGGTAGCCGTAAGGAGAGCGACGGGCATGCGGGGTGCACATCACGAGGCCGTGCTCCGGGAGATCGGGCAGGCATTCCGAGGCGGGACCGTCTCTGGGTTGTCGGAGGACGAGCTTCTCCAACGCCTTCTCGCGCACGGCGATGAGTCGGCCTTCGAGGCGATCGTGCTACGGCACGGCCCGATGGTCTGGGGAGTGTGCCGCCGCCTTCTTCGGGATCCGCACGACGCCGAGGATGCGTTCCAGGCGACCTTGCTGATATTGCTCAGAAAGGGCGGGGCACTGCGTGATCCGAGCGGAATCAGCCCCTGGCTCTATGGAGTCGCCCATCGCGTGGCCTTGCGAGCCCGTGCCAATGCGACACGTCGCCGCGAGCAGGAACGTGGCGCGGCCAAATCGGAGGCGATCGCCTCCGACGGGGACAGCGATCTGGATCGCCTGCGCCTCGTGCTCGACGAGGAGATCCGTCGACTTCCGGAGAAGTACCTCCGGCCGGTGGTCCTCTGTTACCTGGAAGGCCTCACCTACCAGGAAGCGGCGGATCGTCTCAACCGAACCCCCGCAACGATCAAGGGGCGGCTCGCACGGGCGCGCGAGCGATTGCGGTCGCGCCTGACCCGAAGAGGCTTGGGTTCGGTACTCGGGTTGGTCGGGATCGACTCATTCTCCGAGACGGCCTCCGCCGCAGTCCCCCCAGCGCTCGTCGACGCGACGACCAAACTCCTGCGACACACTTCGACCCTTGGTTCGATCTCGAAGGTCACAGCTTCGGCCACGATCATGACACTGGTAGACGGAGTGATCAATGCCATGCGAGTCTCTCGAATCAAGGTTGCCACGCTAGCGCTGATGGTGATCACCGCCACGACGCTGATCACGCTTGCCTGTGCGTTTGCCCAAAACAGCTCCGAGAACCCAGGGGCGATCGCCGGGCGACCGAAAACATCCGCACATCCCGATGAGATCAAGGCCCCGGTCTCATCGGATCCAGCCAAGACAGGCCAGCCGGGACGAACCTTGGAGATCCGGGTCATCGACAAGCGCTCCGGGAGAGCGATACCGGAGGTCCCTTTAAAGATCGCCGTCGAATCCCAAAAGCGAGAGGTAACGACAGACTCATCAGGTCGATATCTTCTCACTTTGCCGGAAGCGGAGCCGGATTCGTTTTGGATCCACGCCAATAAGGAAGGGTTCGTCCCGACCTGGGTTGGCTGGAGCAACCTCGTCGACTCCATTCGTTTCTCGCTGCCGAAAGCCGTTGATCTCCCCTTAGAACCTGGGACGAAGATCGGGGGGCTGATTCAAGATCCGACAGGGCGGCCCATCGAGGGAGCCCTAGTCTATTTGTTGACATCGGGAAGCTTTGACCTTAACGGAGGCATCGCGCGTCCCAGCCTCACGAATTACCCGATCAAGACTGACGCCGAGGGACGGTGGGTCTGCAACTTCGTACCGGCAAACTTCGATCGCCTGTGGTTCCGGCTCAAACACCCCGACTATGTCAGCGACACGAGTGTGTCCCGCGAAGGTCCGCGGACATCGGCGCTTCGAGACTTAAGCAGCGTGATGGTCATGGAACCGGGAGTGCCGGTGTCGGGAAAGGTGGTCGATCGAGACGATCGCCCAATCGCAGCAGCAACCGTCATGCAGGGGATCTTGCCTCAAGGAATCGAGACTCCCCTGACCAAAACCGACGGCCAGGGACACTTCTCGTTCCCGCATGTCGCGCCCGGTGATCTTGTCCTCACCGCGCGGGCATCCGGTCACGCTCGCGAGCTGCGCCAGGTTAGGGTGAAGGCGGGAATGTCCCCGGTCGAGTTTCATCTCGATCCAGGCCGTGACGTTCGTGGTCGCGTCGTGGACCAGGCTGGCAAACCTCTCGCAGACGCATCAGTCGATGTCCGGGAGTGGCCGAAATACCAATATTTCTGGTCGAGGACCAAGACAGACACCGACGGTCGGTTTCTCCTTACCGACGAACCTGCCGATGCACTCACCCTCCGGATTCATAAACCGGGCTTCCTCTCCAGTGACCAACCGGTGCCGGCAGACGCTGGAGAGCAGCTCATCACACTGACTCCGGAGCTGAGAATTCGCGGGTCGGTGGTCGACGCGGAAACCGGCCGGCCGATCGACGCGTTCACGCTGCTCATCGGCGACGAGACCAAGGACGAGCTGCATCGATGGAACCGTGACCTGGCCTATCATCGGCATGACGGCCGATATGAAGCGGTTCTGGTGATGCCGAAACCCGAGGTCCGCAGCCTCCGGGTCGAGGCGGACGGTTACCTCCCGGCCGTTTCTCGCGAATTTCGGAGCACCGAGGGTCTTCAGACCTACGACTTCAAGCTGACCCGTGGGAGCTTGCCCGCCGATCCGGCACTCTCAGGGATCATCCGACTTCCTGATGGAAGCCCCGCTGAGGGTGCGACCGTGACCCTGGCCACAAAATCGTATCCTGTGTATCTCAAGGACGGTCGAGATGAGAATCCTCAAAGGCACCCGACTCTGAAGACGGGTCCTGAGGGTCGGTTCGCATTCCCACGTCAAACCGACCCCGCGATGATCTTGGTCGAGCATGAGCAGGGCTACGCGCGACTTCCTCAGGAAGACCTGGACAGCTCGCATGTCGTGACGCTTCGCCCCTGGGGCAGAGTCGAAGGGATCCTCAAGATCGGAACGCAGCCAGGAACCTTTCAGATGCTCCGCCTCTCGAGCGGCCCCATGTTGAGGCAGAGGGACCCCCGAGTCAACGTCAGGGACGACGAAGCCGAAACGGATGCCTCCGGCCGCTTCATCTTCAAGCGAATCATTTCAGGCGAGGCAAGGATCGCGCGGTTGACCAAGATCCGCCCCGGATCGCAAGGCATGGGTCCCTGGGTACCTTTTGATGTCAAGCCAGGCGCGACCGTCCACGTCGAAGTCGGAGGGACCGGCCGTCCCGTTGTGGGCCGCGTTGCCAACATGACTGGCGTCGACGGAAGTCCAGTGCCGGTCAACATCCAACTCAACCTCAAGCTTCCCAAATTCGAGGCACCCCAAGGTCTTACTCGGGAGCAAAGGGCTGAGTGGGCCAAAGCGTGGAGACAAACCCCGGCCGGAAAAGCCTTCTTCCAGGAATGCGAACGGGCGATGCACGCCAGCTATCCCGTTAAAGTCGAACCCGATGGCTCATTCCGAATTGAAAACGTCACGGCTGGAACCTACGAGTGGAGAGCCTACGCTACGGGATCGGCGGAAAGTAACCGACAGTCGTGGTCGGTGACTCCGAATACGATCATCGTCCCCGAAATCCCAGGCGGGCGCAGCGACAAGCCGCTCGGGATCGGCGAGCTAGAGCTTGTCGCCAAGGAGCGAACGGGTCAGTGAAGGTGGTCCCGCGACCGGAATGGTTCACGGGACCTCCTGCTGGCGATCACAAGACAGGGGAAGAAGAGGTTCAACCCCGCTTCCGCGCATTGTGATAGGCCTCGAGCCCAGGAGGCTCGGACGGCGTCATGCCAGCCTCGGTGCCGAAACTCAGAATCGCGGCTGCGGCATTCTCGAGGTGCGCCGAGAGGTTCTTGCTCCCCGGGCCGAGGACACCGATCCCATCAACGGCATTCTGGGCGGTGTCAACAGCTTTCATGGCCTCATTGAGTTCCGCACGCAGCGTCTTGATCTCCTGGGACTTCTCCAGGTGATGGGAAGACTTCACCACCTTGACCGAGTGGTCATTGACAGCCTGGATCTCACGGTTGATCGTGTGAATGAACGAGCGTGCAAGGTCCATGTCTTCGAACTTGGCAAGATCTGCAAGCATTTCCAGGGCGTCCGCATAGGCAAGCGCCGAGAAGAGCGCGGCTTGGGCGGCGTAATAGTTGAGCTTGGCTTCGCGATCGGCAGACTGGGTCGATTGCGGTTCGTCAGCCGTCACGAAAGCGACAGTCCCGGAAGCGAGCGGAAGCGCGGCCGAGAGTTTCAAGACTTGTCGACGGTTCATGATGACTCCTCAACGTGTCGAAGGAGAATTGGTATCATCCGAGAATCATTGGATGATTGAATACCAACAAACACCGACAGGGTCCCTGAGGTGCCGAGAATTGAAGGTTCCGGGCCGGTCGATTCGAACCGAGGAACCAAGGCTCGACATTCATCCGTCAGCCGAGCGGCAGCCGTGAAGGCAATTCGAGCCGCGGCGGCAACCACCTGTTCCGAGCCGTTGCCGAGAACTCGGATGTAGGCGTCTCCTATGAGCGTGATCTGTGTGCTCGTATCGCCGTCACAACTTGCGGAAAAATTCGCGAAAAGGCTTCTTCCGAGAAAAAAATCGGCTCCTGGCGGCTTGACTCGAACCGAAATGCAGGCTGCCTCGTTCTCTCCACAGTGCGACAAGCAAGGAACCCGAGCTCGGCGCACAGCCCTGCAGATGCGCGCCTCGAGCCATGCTCGGATCGCAGCCCACCAGTTCCGGTGAGGGATCGAAGTCCGTACGTTCTTCGATCAACCGGGTGAGTCGCTCGCTCACCGTGCGATCGACCTTCCTACCAGCTTCGGCAGTCGCGTTCGTAATTATATGATGACCTGGTCACCCCCCCGTTGTTGCGAATATTCGCCAACAAGAACGGAGCCTCATCACACCTTCGCCGCGAGTCGCAATCCATCACGTCGCGATCGGCCCACATGAGGTGCCGAAGCTGCCTCTTGATTACCAAGAGGCCACTCTGCGTGATCCCTGGCCACCTTGCATGGGATCTTGTTCCTCTTTTATGACGCCGACCACCCCAATTATCACATCGAGGAGATCGGGTGAAAAGGTCGCCGCGAGGTGATCGCCTCTCAACTCGACAACCGGAGGTGGCCGCAGTAGCAAGCAACGATGCCAGCCAGACGATCCTGAGTGAACAGGAACCTGCAACTCAAAACACTCGCTCGAAAGTCCCAAAACGCAGGATTTGGGCAGTTGCGAGACGGCTCGAGCAGCTTCGACCGCCAAGTTCAATCGAGGGATGAGCACCGAGAACTCGGTACTTAAAAGATAGGATCACGTGTGGGGAAGGTGAGAAGAGGGGGTCAGGAAACGGCGTCGAACCATTTCCCCCCCCAAACTCGAAACGTCGCGCGCCGCGAGAAACAAGCGTTTCAGAAAATCATGCGTTCAACTATCAAGCAAAAACACGAATTGGTTGCAAAAAAAATTGCCAGACAAAGGGAAGGAAGATCAACCCCGCTGCTTGAGAGCTAGATACGCCTCGACTCCGGGGGGATCGAACGGCACGATGCCCGCACCGATGCCAAGGTTGAGCATTGCCGATGCGGCGTTTCCGAGGTGAGCCGAGATGTTCTTGCAGCTCGGGCTGAGAACGCCGATCCCATCAACGGCTTCTTGAGCAGTGCCAACGGCTTTCATGGCCTCCTTGAGCTCGGCTCGGAGGTTTTTCATCGCGTCGGTCTTTTCCAACTGATGGGTCGCCTGTCCCATCTTGACCGTGCCGTCATTGACCGCCTGGATCTCGCGGTTGATCGTGTGAACGAACGAGCGTGCGAGGTCCATATCCTCAGACTTGGCAAGGCCGGCGAGGCGTTCGAGGGCAGTGCCGTAGGCGAGTGCCGAGAAGAGCGCGACCTGGGCGGCATAGTAGTTGAGCTGGGCCTCTCGATCGACCTTCTGTGTTGAGGTCGGCTCATCCGCCGCTTCAGCCGTTGCGGAAGCAAGTACACCTGAAGCGAACGGGAACGAGGCACCGAGGACCAAGGCTTTTCGACGATTCATGATGACTCCTCATCAATGGAAGGAAACGAAAAGGGAGCAGGGACGTTCGAGGATCGCAGAGCGATCGAGTGCCGGCTCAATCAGCACCAAGGATCAGGTCGCCGGGGGCGCCGTGAACCAATGACTTGGTGCCAACCGATTCGAGTCAAGGAACCAAGGTTCGGCATGCCCGGCCAACCGAGCGGCGGCCGTGAGGGCGATTCGAGCGGCAACGGCAACCACCTGTTCCGCATCATTTCCTAGGAGCCGAACGCAGGTATCCCCCATCGCTGTCGTTTGTGCAATCACTTCTCCATCACGGAGCTCAGGCAAGGACTCACGAGTCACCTTCCCCGAGATGAATAAGCTTGCGGCAGCTTCCCCTGGGCCGAAATGCCAGGCGGCCTCGTCATCATTCCAGGGGCCTTTCCAGGCGAATCGTTCGTGATGAACCAGCCGTCCCTCACGGATAATCCGGAGCTCCTGGATCAGGCGATCAAATGCAAACCTCTCGGAGCCTCGAGCGTAATGCGTTCGACCGGGGAGCAGGATGTCTCCCCAAACAATCGAGGCGCCTGGCTCGAGGAAGATCTCGGTCCGTTGACAGAACCGGGATTCGGCGAAGGGGATCGTGGGACCGGGAAGGCAGCAAAGCACCCCACCGGCCGCAACCCTCAGATCGAAGCGAGCCGAGGCGTGCCAGCGAGGGCAGGGGTGAATCCGTCCAGCCGATTGGCTCGTGACGAACGCGTGCACCCCCGGCCCGATCTCGAGTTCCACCCACTGGCCGTCGCCGTCGAGGAACCCGGCCGTCGAATTCATCAGCAAGAGGAGGGCAGGTCCCCCTGGATATTCCTCGATCGGATGAAAAACGCGAAGCGGGTTCTGATAGTAGGATCGCCCGAGCCGGACCGCCCCATCACGAACCCTGAGTTCAGCGCGCAGACCACCCACGTGTTCGCCCGGAGCTTCGTTCGGATCTCGGCCCATCAGTTCGGGAGGGACCGCGAAGTCCTGGCGTTCAATGACGAGCCGGCGGGGAGCCTCGCTCATGTTGTCGCCGGCGTTCCGACCGGCTTCGGCAGTCGCGTGCGTAGCCATGCGATGACTTCGTCAACTCCCTCGTTCTTACGAATGCTCGTGAACAAGTACGCGTTCTCTCCTCGCATCCGGCGCGAATCGCGATCCATGACAGCGAGGTCGGCCCCGACATGAGGCGCGAGATCCGTCTTGTTGATCACCAGGAGATCGCTACGAGTGATCCCCGGGCCCCCTTTGCGAGGGATCTTGTCCCCTTCGGCCACGTCGATAACGTAAATCGTCACGTCCGCGAGCTCGGGCGAAAAGGTCGCGGCGAGGTTATCGCCTCCCGACTCGATGATCACCACCTCCAACCCAGGGAAGGTCTCCTCGAACTTCCGCACCGCCGCCAGGTTGACGCTGGCATCTTCGCGGATTGCCGAGTGAGGGCATCCCCCCGTCTCAACACCGACCACGCGGCCCTCGGGGAGCGCCTCATTCCGAATCAAGAATTCAGCATCTTCGCGCGTGTAAATATCATTCGTCACGACGGCGATGTTGAACTCGGGCCAGAGAGCCTTCGACAAGACCAGGGTAAGGGCCGTTTTGCCGGAGCCTACCGGCCCTCCGATTCCGACGGTGAAAACGGAGTGCTGCGGACCGTCGAAGTGGCTCACCTCGTGGTCATGACTGGAAGATTCGTGTGTAGAGTTGGGTCTGTGCATCGCACATCACCTCATAGCGCGGACTAAAGCCGCCGAACTGGTCAAGCGAAGAGCGGACGCAAACCTCGGCGAGCTCGTTCAAAAGCGGATGGAGCCGCGCCAGGATTTGCTGTCCGTGAGTATGGCCGATGGGGACGCCTCGAACGGCGGCCGAGACGACCCCGGTGGCCGCATTTTGCAGGTAGAGCGCGATCGTCTCCTCCACGCTTGCCCCCGCCGGATGGGCAAGCGCACCGAAGACAATCGCATGATGCCAGGGTCCGGGGTTGGTCGCGCGGAGCAGCGCCGAGGCGTGCCCCGACCAGGGCCAACCCGCGGTGAGGTTCAAGAGAGCCTCTCCCTGTTGAAAGCTCGCGTTCCGAAGCGACTCCGCAACCCGGTTCACCGTGAGCAAGTCGTTGAGGGAGGCCACCCCCTCCCAATCGTCACGCGAGGCGCAATGCCAGGCCTGAACCACCAAGATCCCCTCACCCGGCGCGACGGTGGATTCGAGCCAACGTCGAACCCACCGGTCGAGCTCCGCCGGCCGGCGAACCGAACCGCGCGTGATGTAGGCTTCCAGGCCCCAAGACTGCGAATAGGCCCCGATTGGCAGGGCCGAATCGCAGAATTGGATGAGCCTCAACAGAGATTGGGGATCTGTTCGCAGGGCGCCGTTGACGCTCAAAACAGAAAATACCTCTGGGACAAGGGCAATTCCTTGGCCGCGTCCACCGGGAGTAGGTTACCGTCGAGCGAAACGCGGAACGTTTCCGCGTTGATCTCGATCTTGCCAAGTCGGTCGTTGAGCTTCAGGTCTTTCTTACCGATCTTGCGGCAGTTCTTGACCGGAAGGACGGGGCTTTGCAGGCCGTAGCGTTCCACGATCTTGTTGTCGAGCGAGGCCTGCGAAACAAACGTCAATCGCGACTTGGGCAGCGCCACGCCGAACGCCGCGAACATGTCCCGAGGAATAATCGGCTGCGGCGTCGGGATGCTCGCGTTGGGATCGCCCATCTGCTGCATCACGATCATCCCGCACTTGTACACAGTCTCTGGCTTGACACCAAAGAAGGCGGGACGCCACAAGACGATATCCGCGAATTTGCCGACCTCGATCGACCCCACGTACGAATCGATACCGTGGGTGATGGCCGGGTTGATGGCCAACTTGGCCACGTAGCGACGCGCCCGGAAGTTGTCGACCCGATGGTTACTGTTCGGCTCGGACCACTTCTGAGGCAGGTCGCCATAGGTCGACTTCATCTGGCTGGCCGTCTGCCAGCAGCGGATCGTCGTTTCGCCGATCCGGCCCATGGCCTGGCTGTCCGACGAATACATGCTGAGCAAACCATAGTCGTGCAAGATGCTCTCGGCGGCCATGGTTTCGCCGCGGATGCGGCTATCGGCGAAGGCGACGTCCTCGGGGTCGCTGGCATTGAGGTGGTGCGTCACGATCACCATCGGAATGCCTTCGTCGATCGAATTCGTCGTGTAGGGGCGGCTGGGCGCATTCGTGCTCGAAGGAAGCACGTTCGGCTCGCCGGCAATGACCATGATGTCGGGAGCGTGTCCACCACCGGCCCCTTCGGTGTGGTACGTGTGGATCGTGCGACCGGCGATCGCTTTGATCGTCTCCTGCACATAGCCCGACTCGTTCATCGTGTCGGTGTGCAGCGTGATCTGAACATCGTACTCATCGCCGACCCGCAGCGCGGCGTCGATGGCACCGGGGGTGCAACCAAAATCCTCGTGGACCTTCAGTCCCAGGCCTCCGGCCTTGACCTGTTCGACCAAGGGATCGATGGCGCTGCTGTTCCCCTTGCCGGTGTAGCCGATGTTCATCGGGAGACCGTCGGCCGCCTGAAGCATGCGCTCCATGTGCCAAGGGCCCGAGGTCGCGGTGACGGCATCGGTTCCCGTGTTGGGTCCTGAGCCTCCGCCGATCATCGTCGTCGTGCCCGAATAAAGGGCCGTCCAGACCTGCTGCGGGGAGATGAAGTGAATGTGGGAATCGATCGTCCCCGGGGTCGCGATCAGGCCCTCGGCCGAGTAGACCTCGGTCCCGGGTCCGATGACCATATTCGGGTCCACATCCGGCTGGAGGAACGGGTTACCGGACTTGCCGATGCCGACGATCTTGCCATCGCGGATGCCGATGTCCGCCTTCACCACGCCCCACCAATCGAGGATGATCGCGTTGGTGATGACCAGGTCGAGCGCTTTGTGCCTGAAATTCCGATCGGCCAGGTCGCAAAAGGCCATCCCTTGGCGAAATGTCTTGCCGGTTCCGAAGACGGTTTCCTCACCGTAAACGGAATAATCCTTTTCAATCTCGATAAACAGCGACATGTCCGCCAGGCGGATGCGGTCCCCCGTGGTGGGACCGTACTTGTTGGCGTAGGACCGACGAGCCAGTTTGACACTCATGACTCACTCACCCCCTTTCTTGGCGACATCCTGCCCGGGGTTGTAGTCCTCTTTCATCCGCTGCATGGCACGGGCACGGACCTCAGGGTCGTCGAGTTTGCCGTTGACGTAATTGCGAAAGCCAAGGCAGATCCGCTCACCCCGGTAGGGAATGAGCCGCACGGTCTGGGTTTGTCCGGGTTCGAAGCGGACGGTGGTGGCAGCCGGGATGTCGAGTCGCCGACCGTAGGCCTTCTCGCGATCGAACTTGAGCGCCGGGTTGACCTCGAAGAAGTGATAGTGGTGACCGATCTGGATCGGACGATCACCTCCGTTTGTCACCCGCAATGTGACCGTATCGAGCCCTTGGTTGAGCTCGATGTCGCCGTGGGCGAATGTGATCTCGCCTGGGACCATGGAAACCTCCCGGCGGAAAGAGTTAGCGGATGGGATTGGCGACCGTCACCAGTTTGGTGCCGTTGGGGAACGTCCCCTCGACTTGAAGCAAGGGGAGCATCTCAGGCACACCTTCCATCACGTCGTCGCGCGACAGGACCAGAGCCGCCTCGTATTGGAGTTCGGCCACGGTTTTGCCGTCGCGTACTCCTTCGAGGATCGTCGCCGTTAAGAGTGCGACTGCCTCGGGGTAGTTCAATTTCAGGCCCCGCCCCCGACGCTCCTTGGCCACCAGGCTGGCCAGGTAAATCATCAGTCGTTCTTGTTCATGGTTTGTCAAATGCATGGGCATTCTCCGTGTCGAGGCTGTGGCACGCTCGATGGGACTGAAAGCGCCGGCCTACCACGTCGAACCGCAGAAACGCGGCGCGCTAGGTTTGGCCGAGCGACGCCTCGTGTGTCGGATGAAATCTCATCATAAGGCTGAGCTAAGCTGAGAAACAAGCAAGCACCGAGAGGATCGACCGGTTCGAGTCCTGAGCGGGCGAAGAAGATGTCGAAGTGATGAGAGCGCCACTACGGGGAGCGCAGAACGAACCGGGAGGGCAAGGTCGTGACCGCACGGCTGACAGCTCACCGCCAGATTCGTGCGCAGTTCCTATATACCTCGTCTCTCGGCTGCGTTTCGTCCCCGTACGCGCTCTTCCGGACAATCACACCCCAGGCGCGCAGCAAGGCCTCGTACAGACCATCACATAATTCGCCGCTTATCCAAAAGAGTGACTGAGCACGAACCCACGGCGGTTGCCGGTTTGTCGCGGGGCACAACTCCCGCTAGGGTCCGCACTTCACCAAATCCCTTGAAAAGGCAAAGCCACGCCTGGTGATGGTCGAGTCGCCGCGCGAAATCCTCCGCAACAGGATCGCAGGTGACGCCTCAGCGCCTTGACCATCACCAGCAGCGGTTCCCTTCGTTCGGATCGTGGCAGTCTCGAAGCCGGGGGGGAGATTACTCGAGATGCGCACAGAATTTGGGCGATTTCGCGCCACAATTTCGTGATGATTGCTTTTGGGGTTGTCGATCCCCTCGCCTCATCACCCAAATTGTACTCCTCGAACAAAGGATTCGTATAGTCCAGCAGCGGAGAAGTCAACTCGATCTCAGAAGAAATTCGTTGCGAATCGGTTCTATCCTGGTTGCGTCTCGGAGGGGGTATCGCTTAAATGACGGAAGGCGTGTAAGTGACGAAAGGCGTGAGACCGCTCGGTTGCAAGTGAGTCATCCGTGCCGAATCCGGTCTCACCTTCGCGCCCCAAAATCGGAGGCTCTTGCGATGGATATCGGCATCTCGCGCCGTTCAGTCCTGAAGGCAGTTGGGGGAGGAGGAGCTTGCGTGGCCACCATGGCCGCGGGGACCGCCGTCGCGGCCTATCGCCGAGGACTGCTGAGTCCCAGCGAATTGTCACTCATTCCCAGAATCTCTGAGGAAGTCCGCGTCACCGACCGGGCTGCGCTGGGACGTGATGAAATTTTGCGACAAAGCTCAACTCCTGCACCGGCCGCTCGCTTGCTCGAGCGTCGCCTTTCCCCTGGAGAGAACCTTGAAGGTCTCGGCCTCGACGTCCACTCGGTCGTCGCCGAGTTTCTTTGCCATCCCGGCCGACCCAACATCTTGCTCGAAGGGTTCGAACGGGTTTCGTACGAAATCGTCGAAGTCGCCTGGTGCCCCGGCTCCGGCTGGCCCGTCTACCGCGACCGTGCCCCGAACTCGGAGCCCGTCTTCGGGATGCGTTACGCGGGGGTTCCCCGTCACCAGATCGTTTTCATGGACGATCGAGCCCTCTACGTGGGCAACCCCGGCGCGGTCGGCGTCATCTCCGGCATCCAAGGGCCGTTGCGTGTCGACGTCAACGGCAACACGCATCAGGACCATCGTGGCTTTTTCAAGGTCTTAATTACCGGTTTGGCCTGAACTACCGAGCCCCGAAGGGATTCGGCACCAAATCCGCTCAAGCGTTACAACCCATCAAACCGATACTACGCGACATCCCCTTACATTTCTGTGGAATGTCGAGGACGGTTATGGGTTCATTAGCGAGCACGCTTCGAGCATCCGGCGTGGCTAGCGTCACGCTGCTCCTGTTGACCTTCGGTTTGGCGAGCGTCTCTCAAGGCCAATCTCCCCCAGTTCCTTCGGGGACGCCGCCAGCCACCCCCTCGACAGCTACGAACGCCGAGTTGCTTCGTGAGATGCAGCAACTCCGCAAAGAAGTCGAGGAAACGCGAAAGCTCAAGGACCAAGTCCAACAACTTCAGAACGAGCTCTCGGTCTTGAAGAGCGCGCCACCTGCGGCCGCTCCCGGCCAGCCCCTCACCGCCCCAAACCCCGGTCTCCCAGCCACTTCGACACCGGCGTGGGCGCTTCCGCCTGATGGGTCGACCGGCGAGGGGGGCCCGGATGACGACAACATACCGCTCAAGGCCTCTTACAGGTATCAGATCGGGACCGGTGCGCTCGGAGGCGGCGGATACTTCCATGTAGGCGACGCCAATGACGAGTTCACCGTAAACCTCACGAACCAAATCACGGTCGACGGCACCTTCTACGACCGCGCCAACGAGCCAACCAGCGAGCAAGGCTTCAACATCCCGTTCGCTCGTACTTTCATCTATGGCAATATCACCAAGGACTGGAAGTATCAGATCGGGACCCAAGGTTTTCTCGGCACATTCAACCTCTTAGATCTCTGGATGAGTTACACCCTCGGCGATTGGATGACCATCCGTGCCGGTAGGGGACTCACGCCACCACTCTACGAATACTACGCCTTCTCACCGGCCCTGGAACCGGTGATCACCAACTCTCCCTTGTTTCAGTTCGCTGCGAAACGTCCGATAGGTGTCATGTTCACCGGCAACATCTTGAAAAATCGCCTTCAGTACTGGGCGGGCGTCACCAATGGGATGAGCGGTGGCTTCTTCGACCTCGACCGCAATGCCGAATTCAACGGTGCGGTGGACTTCACCCCGTTCAAGACGGATGCGGCGGAAAAGTCGATCTTCGACAGCCTCGGCGGCGGCGTCGGATTCTCGGCGGGTAAACAGCAATATCTGTTGGCCCAAAACTCGATCTCGTTCCAGAACGACGGTGAAGCAACGACCAACGCGAGTTACATCACCTCAACCGGCGTTCCCTTCTTCACCTACAACCCAGGCGTTCGCGCAGACGGGCTCCAGACGAGGGTGGCTCCACACATCTACTGGTACGGACGGTTCAGCGTCCTGGCCGAAATGATGAACTTCAGCCGTGAGTTGGCTGAGGGCACCACCTCGGGCCGATCGACGCAATGGAGCTATTTCGTCAATCTTTCCTACTACCTGACTGGCGAACGCGACTTCAGCGGCAACGGTTTCCAAGGCTACGGCACCGTCGAACCGCTCCGTCCCTTCCTCCCGGGGCGCGGCCTCTACGGTCCTGGTGCCTGGCAGATCGCCACTCAATTCGCGCAAGTCAACGTGGGCAACGGCGACTTTGCCCGAGGTTTCGCCAACCCAGCCACATCGGCCAGCCGCCTCGACCAACTCATGGTCGGCATGAACTGGTGGCCCAACCGCTACACCCGTCTCAGTTTCGACTACGTTTGGACTCACTTCAACAACGGGATCCCCATAACCGGCCCATCCCCGATCTCGTCCTACAACATCGCCTGGATTCGATTTGCGATGTTCTTCTGAGCTTCTCCCGCGCAGCCATCATCGAAAATGCTCAGCGTATTTAATCGCCGAGCTCGAGGTGTGAGAAATGACGATGTGTTTTGTCGGCCCACATACGAGGATGGCGTCAGGATCGGGCGGGTACCGCGCCGAAGAGCTCGCCAAGTCCTTCCGCCATCGTCGGGTGGGTCAGGATTGCGTCGCGCAGGGCCGTGTAAGAAAGCCTCGAAGCGATCACGATTTGCACGGTCGACATGATCTCTCCGGCCTCCGGGCCGAATGCGGTGACGCCGAGGACATGATCGCCGTCCGCTGCGATCAAGGCCTTCATAAAGCCACGAGGCTCGGAAAGAGTCCGAGTACGAAGCACGGCAGCCATCGGGATTTTTGCAAGCCGGTAGGACACGCCCTGAGCCTTCGCCTCCGACTCGCTCAGGCCGACCCGGGCCAGCTCAGGATCGGTGAACAGGCAAGAAGGTACCAGGCGGCCGGTCGTCACACGGTCGATACCGGCGAGGTTGTCGCGGACTACGCAGAAGTCGTCGTAAGAGATGTGCGTGAAGTGGGGACTGCCGGCGCAATCGCCCACCGCCCAGACCCCAGGGTCAGTGGTCCGGAGCCGCTCGTCGACCTTGATGAAGCCCCGATCGATCCCAGCGGTCTCCAGGCCGATACCATCCGTGTTCGGGGTCCGGCCACCCGCGACCAGAAGGTCTGATCCCTCGATCAGATCCTCCGCCCCGTCGCGCATCGCGTACATCCTCACGGACTCGCCGGACCGCCCCTCCACGCGCCCGACATGCGTCCCCGTCCGGACCTCGATCCCCTCGTCCTCGAAGAGTTCCTGCAGCGCTTCCGAGACGTCGCGGTTTCGCGGTGGGCCAGGGCGTTATTCCGCTCGATGATCGTCACGCGGCTTCCGAAGCGTCGCATGGCTTGGGCCAGTTTGAGTCCGACGTAACCACCTCCTAAGACCAAGAGGTGCTCGGGGACACGGTCTAGAGCAAGTACCGTTCGGATGGCATACACCCAAAGCAAGAGAATGGAAAGTCCCAGGTCGATGTAAATGGGCGTATGGGGTGGCACTGGTGGCTTGTCCACCAGTGGGCCAAGGCTAGCGCCACTGGTGGACAAGCCACCAGTGCCACCCCATACAGCCATCTACAGAGCATCGGTTG
>Ga0153954_1000508_pt1 | contig 30377 bp, 30 predicted proteins | sample TSFL038MetaG_FD_102277 | JGI IMG/M metagenome (GOLD analysis project Ga0153954, IMG submission 102277) | Attine ant fungus gardens microbial communities from Florida, USA - TSFL038 MetaG | ecosystem: Host-associated > Fungi > Mycelium > Unclassified | place: USA: Florida, Wekiwa Springs State... | reverse complement strand
TGAGTTCATCTACGTCGAAGACTGCGCCGATGCCATCGTGCTGGCCGCCGAGAAGTACAACGACACCGCCGTCCCCTTGAACATCGGCACCGGCATCGGCACCACGATCCGAGAACTGGCCGAGACCGTGCACGCCGTCTCGGGCTATCAGGGCAAGATGGTCTGGAACACCGACAAGCCCGACGGCGCCCTGCTCAAGGTCCTGGACGTGACCCGCATGAAGCAGGTGCTCGAGGGCTGGACCCCGCCCACCGACCTCAAGTCGGGACTCGCCAAGACCGTCGCTTGGTATCGCGACAACAAGGCCGAGGCCGACGCCAAGTGGTAAGCGGAAACGCCTATTGAGTGGCTTGAGCCGTCCACTCCGCGATAACTTTGATTCGCCCGACCTTCGCTGAAGAAGGCGACCGATCGTCGAAGGTTTCGGGCGAATCATCGATGCGGATCGGCCGGTCCTTATGGTCTCTTCGAAGGCTTGAGGCCAACGCGCTCCAGGGAGCGCTTTCGAAAAGGCGGGAGCCACTCCGGGGCGAAGGAGAATTTCGATCGGGTCTCGGATGCGATCGAGAACGTTTACCAGGCCGGTAAGTCCGTGTTGGACATCGGCAACGGAGGCTCGGTCACGACCGCTCGCACCATGGCGACGTTCTCAACCAGCCCACGTAGCGAGCCGTAGGCATTCCGGATCAAGGATTCGTCCCCCCCCCAATCCTGCGGGCTCGTCGGCGGAACCCTCTGTCTCGCCCTGACAATAAGACCTCGGTAAACTCACGACGCCTTGGTGTCTCTCTTTCGCATCGCCATGAGTTGAATGAGGAATCGACACATTATGGAGTTGGGTCAAGCTCAGCGTACGCCTATCGACCTCAGTCGGGCCGGCAAAGGAAACTTCCGACGTGAGTGGCCGCTTTGGTACGAATTCCTCTGGATGGTGGCCGAGGCAATCTTCGTCAAGAACCCCCTCCAGGTCTCGGCCCGACTCCGCGTCGCGGTGCTCAGACTTTTCGGAGCCAAAATCGGCCGAAAGACGCTCATCCGGGATATCCACGTCAAGTTCCCCTGGAAGCTCGAGGTGGGGGACCATTGCTGGCTGGGCGAGCGAGTCTGGATCCACAATCAGGATCAACTCACGATCGGCCACAACACGGTGATTTCGCAGGAATCATTCATCACGACCGGTTCACACGACCCGTACGTCACGATGGATCTGATGACCAAACCCGTCCGTATCGGCAACGGCGTCTGGATCACTTCCCGCTGCATCATTCAGATGGGGGTAGAGATCGGGGACAACGCGTTGGTCACTCCCGGTAGTGTCGTACCGAAATCGCTCCAGCCGGGGGGAATCTATGGCGGCAATCCCGCGAAATTCCTCCGACCTCGCTGGCCCGAGGAACAGTAGCGAGTGTGGCTTCACCTCAGCTCAGGCGTGCGTCGAGCTCAGCGACGGGTTGGTAGCACCGTTGGCCGCCGGCCTCGGTCATTCTGACGTCTACCGATCGGTCATCGCCACGATGGGCGAGGCGATGTGATCGCCCTGGCGCCGATGCTGGTCTCGAAACGAATCGTGTGACGGCTTCGCCACGACACCGGCCGCCAAAGATTCCACGACGCTTTTTGGCTTCGGCAACGCGAACGCGAGCGTTCACCCCTACTCAAAGTAGCCGTAACATGGTGGACCGCCGAGACGGGAGGGAGTTGCCGAATTGACGTCCGGCGAACCGGCCGATGCGACTGTTATGGCAGAAGTCCTTGAACGAGCCGCCATGGCCCGGTAGCTCGTTCCATAGAACCACCGTGCCAACCATATTGATTTTTAATCATCAAAACCGGAGGCAAATCAAGCGCATCTTAACATTCTCGGTCACCGTCGGTTGGCGCGTTATAGAATTTCGATGTTGCATTTGATTATTCCCGATCGTATTTTGTTATCGTCTCGCTTTATTGCTCTGCGGATCTTCGATTGGCGGATACTATCCACAACTCACAGTGCCTCCGCACCCTCCCTTAACAAACGGGCCGGGGAAGGCCTTTCACAAGGCTGACGCCTGATCCGGATCTGTCTTTCCCTCTCATTTTTTTGTGAAGAGTGGCTTCTGTTCCCCTGACACGATGATTTTGGCGCTCAGCCGATCTTATCAAGAAGCTCCCCTCAGATCACACCTGCATTCGGAGATTCCTTTAATGAATCCTCTGACAAAAATTATTCAGGCTACCGAGAATAGGAAGACTAGGCTGCATGATTTGAGTGGGAATATCGTCGGTCCCAGTGGTCTCCTGAACATGCCCATGGCGATCGCGACGGGCTTGCTCTTGAAGATCAATGGATCTCGACCTGCTGTGCCCTGGATTTCCTACCGGGCGACTCGAACCATCAAAGGGTTGGCTCGCAAGGATTGGAAGATCCTGGAATGTGGATCCGGGATGTCGACCCTCTGGCTCTCCCAACACTGCGAATTCCTCCACAGCATCGAAAGTAACCCGGGTTGGCACGAGAAAGTAAAATCCATCATCGAAGAGAAAGGTTTAAAAAATATCAAATATGAGCTTCGAAGTCCGGAAACCTACGCGGACTTCTCGAGTTACGAGGATGGGTATTTCGATTTCGTCTTGATCGACGGATTGAAACGGGATGCTTGCGTCCGGAATATCGAGTCCAAAGTCAAACCGGGCGGCTATATCTATTTGGACAACACCGACCAGGAGCCGCAGGCCGAGAAGGATCTCCTGGAGGTCATCAAGCGACGCGGCGGATCCCTCTCCTACTTCACGGACTTCGCGCCGACGTGCTTTCACGTCACTCAAGGCGCCTTGGCAAAATTCTGATGCGAGGGTCTCAGGCCAACCCGGCGTGAAGACGATGGCTCCGGATGCGCTAGAGCATGCTGAAACATCCCCGGTGCTGAATTACAAAACGTTGGTTGAATTTTGAAGGTCGTCACACCCGGAGTCGATCATAACCGCTGCAAGGCGACGAAGATGTCCATTGCTTGGCATCGCGGTGTGTATTACTCTTCGACGAGGTGTGCGTAACGGCTCCGGGTGACTACGTCTCACTCGTCTTGGCCCGAGCAACGAACGGGCTGTGGGGATACCCCGTTGTTGTGCCCTCGATACGGACCGGACCATAGCATGCCTCACAAGCCGCTTGACGGCACTTACGCGGGATTGAGGAAACAACGCCGATGGCACCGATAGCAAGGCCTGGCCAACGGAACCACGGATCGTCGATTCGTCGCAATTACTTCTGGACGATGTCGAGCACCTTGGTTTTCGCGGCCAGCCAGTGGGGGTTGCTCGCCTCCGCAGCCAAATTGGGCCAACTCGAGGATGTCGGGATCTTCTCGTTGGCGCTGGTCATTACCGGTCCGGCGATGATTTCCGCCTACCTCAACCTTCGAATGGTTCAAGCGACCGATTTGCAACGCGATTACCGTTTCCGAGATTATCTCGGTCTTCGGCTCGTATGTATTTTCATTGCGGTTTTGTTCATCGCTGTCATGGCGCTTGCGTCACGTTACTCAGCTTCGGTCCTCATGGTCATCGCCATGGTGACGCTGGCGAAGGCTTTGGACCTGGTCAGCGATGTCTTCCATGGGCTTTTTCAGCAGTTCGACCGGATGGACATGATCTCCAGGTCGCGGATCCTGCAGGGAATCTTGCAGGTGGTCATCTTCAGCGCGTTCTTGTATGCGACTAAGAGCATCGTGTGGGCGACCGTGGCCATGGCAGCCTCATCGGCCGTGGCTTTGGCCTATGTCATTCCTTTCGCGCTCACGCTTCTCCATGAGTCCGGAGAATCGCTGACGATGAGTGCCCCCGCTAGCGGAGGGCAGGAGATCCCCCCCCCCCCCTCCAAAACCTCGTCCCTGAAGCATATGTGGCAATTGTTCTTGCTTGCACTCCCGCTCGGGATTGCCGCCCCTCTACTGTCCTTGCAGCAGAACATCCCTCGGTACTATCTCGACTACTGGATGGGTGAGCGCGCGCTCGGGATCTTCACGGCGATGTCCTACATCGTCTTCGTTGCGGGGAATCTCGTTACGGGGGCCTACATTCAATCCTCGGTTCTTTACCTCACGCAAGCCTTCCGTGATGACATCGACGCGTACGTGCGACTGGTTTGGCGCCTCTTGGGAGTGGCGACCGCGAGTGGAGTCGCGGGGTTCCTCGTCGCTTGGATCGGCTCGAAGCCGCTCTTGACCCTGCTCTATAACACCGAGTACGGAAAACATCCGCAAGTCTTCATGTGGCTAATGATCGGCGCGACGCCCTTCTACATTGGCAGCGTCTTCTCCGGTGCCCTGGCCTCGACGCGGACATTCCAAGTGCAGACGGTCTCGCTGGCCGTTACGGTTGTTGCAACGATTCTGGCTTCGGTGTTCCTGATCCCTCGCTACGGCATGCTCGGTGCCGCCTGGTCTTGGACACTCGGGGTATCGGTTTGGGCTCTGATCCTCGGCGCCATCTTGTATCAAATCGTTTCACGGCGAATACAGGTTCGTTTCGGCCAGCTCGCCGAGGCGCGTGCAATGCCGACCCAATCATCACTGAATTAGGGGATCTCGCGTTTGGATCCGCATACGAAGCACGGGATAGTGCCTAATGTAGACAGCGACTCAGCCTGACCGAATTCGGCTCATTGGCATCTGATTCACTCGAGCTCCAGAAGCGACCCGTGGTGTGACGTGCGAGTCCGCCGGATTTCTGTACAGATGCGTACATCATGGTCTCTGAAGGGGCCGAGATCCTGTCGTGGAACCAACCACGAGATTCTTGAATTTCATGTGAGCACGCAACAACTATCGTTGTCGAATCAATCGGGGAGGGAATTGCTTTCCGTGCCGGTCCTTCTTACTGATGGCCAGGATCGAAACGTTCGCGCCGCGCGAGTCTCGTAGGACAGGCCTTGGCCTGCCAAGGCCGTTTGCGAGAGCCTCGGCAGGCCAAGGCCTGCCCTACAGAAGCAAATCTCGATGCGTGGTTCCGATTGCATAGCGGACTTCGCTTTCCTGACTCTCGGTAGGACTGCTCAGAAGTGTGTTTTGCCAGGTTCTCGGCAACATGCCGGTTGCAGCCACGGTCTTAAGAAATCAGACAAGTTATTTCTGCGCTAGGCTTTAGTGGAACATCCGGCAAGTTTTTGTAGGGCAGGCCTTGACCTGCCAGGTCTCAAGCGAACAGCCCAGACAGGCCAAGGCCTGCCCTACGAGAAGAAATCGTTGATGGGCGGTGTCCACTCTACGGCAAGGGGACTTGCCGGATGCACCATTTAGCGACGTGTCCGGGACTGGAGCACACCTATCGCCAAGACGGCGGGTTCCCCAGTTCAATTCCCTGGAAAGGATTGAGGAGCAAAGACCCGTGTCAGTTCCGATGCCAAGCACCAGCTCATCGATCCGCCCCTCGGTTCTGTTCGTCCAGCGGATCCTCGCACCCTATCGGCTTGCCTTATTCCAGGGACTCGCCCGTTCCGGTGAATTCTCGGCGACCTTCGCCTATGGCGAGGCCCCGCCCCAAAGCGCCCTGGAAAGCATTGCCGATCCGCCCGGACTGACCGTGCTTCCCTTACGCAATCACTTCTTCGGAGCGCACGAGACGGTCATCGTCCAGCGCGGTCTCTCGCACCTCATCGCGTCCATGCGGTATCGCATCGTGGTGGCCGAGTTTAATCCACGGATCGTCTCAAATCTGCTGGCTTTCTTCCAGGCCCGACGCCGAGGGATCCGGTTCGTGTGGTGGGGCCATGGCTTCCGCCCCCGGTCAGGGGCGATCGCACGGCAGATCTACCTCTGGCTCGCCGCTCGAGCCGATGCCATCATCTTCTACGATGCTCAAGGAGCCGAGAAGTTCGTCGCATCAGGAATGCCGCGAGACAAGCTTTTCGTGGCCTGGAATAGTATTGATACGCAATCGATCGACCAGCTTTTGCGTCCGTGGGTAACCGAGGAACGGCCCAATATCGTGTGCATCGGGCGGCTCATCCCTGAAAAGAAAGTCGACCTGCTCATTCAAGGCTTTGCGCAAGCTTGCCCCCAGCTCAATCCGGCCACCAAACTGGTACTTATCGGGGATGGTCCGACGCGGGCATCCTTGGAAGAGCTCGTGCGCCAAAACCGGATCGAAGATCGTGTCGTATTCGTCGGCAGTGTCTATGAGGAAGAGAACCTAGCGCCTTGGTTCAATTCCGCCTGGCTCTCCATCTCGCCTGGTTATATCGGCCTCAGCGCGATACACAGCCTCGCGTTTGGCGTACCCATGCTGGTCGCCGACAAGGAGCCCCATAGCCCCGAGATCGCCGCCATCGAAGCCGGGACAAACTCCCAATTCTTCCAAGCGAATAATGCCGAGGATTTGGCGAGGAATCTCGTCGAATTATCTCGGGAACCTTCCCGCCTGGAACGTATGAGCGCGGCTGCCCTGAAGACCGTTCGCGAGAGATTCAGTACAGGGAGCATGATTCGGACTTTTGAAGCAGCTCTGCGTTTTGCCAACCGTGATTCCTAACGACCAGACACGGACCTGGTGCAGAAATGGCGTTTCGAAGATGGAAAATCTGAAAAAAGGTGGCCTCAAGTCGACTCCTCAGAGCGTTTATGAACGGGAGTCCGGATCGGGACGTAGTTCAGCGTATAGGACCGCTTTCGTATTCAACCCACACGTGATCGCCACCCCGGTAAGCTACGTGATCGCCACCCCGGTAAGCTCCTTCCGTCGCATCGTTCGGAATGAGTCTCAGGCTAATTCACCTGAAAAGTATGACTCCCAATTAACAACATGAGGAGTTTTCTGATGAGCGATAACATGAATTCATGTGAATTTTCATGCCCCGAAACCAAACAGAAGCTAAGGCTTACCTCCATTGAAGAGGCGGAACAACTGATCAGCGGCGGAGTTCCGCTCATTTCCCGTCCGAATCATGAGAAGGCCACTCCGTTTGGGCGCACGGCGACGGTGATGCTCAGGGAAGATCATGAATGTGCCTATCCGGTTGTTGATGGGATTCCGATCCTTTTGACTCCGGAAATGCTGTTCGCACCCGACCGGCCTCGCCAATTCGACCTGACGCACCGCTACTGGGCCGAAGCTTACGAGGAGATGGATCACTACAACCGAGTCGCCACCGAAGAGGTCAAGAGCGTGGCCACCTCGGCCTCTGCGAAGTGCCTCGAGGCCGCGTCCAAGTCGACCGAGTTGGAGCGAGACTCGTTCCCGGAACCTCCGAAAATCTGGATCGACAGCGCCGCTGAAGCCTCAGCCCAGTTGAACGCACTCCGCCATATGGGAAAGGTTCGCGGTAAACGATTTCTTCAGCTCGGTGGCAAGGGGATCCACGCGGTCAAGTTCCTGCTTGCCGGTGCTGAGGAGACGTTTTTGATCAGCCCGATGTTCGGTGAGGTGAAATACTCTCTCGCCCTCGCTCGTCACTTCGGTGTCGAATCTCGACTCCGTTGTGTCGTGGGAATCGGTGAACAAATGCCCTTCGCCGATGCCACATTCCATGGCGTCTTCTCGGGCGGTTGCATTCACCACACGGTCACGGAAACCGCATTGCCCGAGATCGCTCGAATTCTTCAACCCGGTGGCAAATTCGCAGCGGTTGACCCCTGGCGAACCCCAATCTATCAGATGGGGATCACAATCTTCGGTAAACGCGAGAAGGGAGTCTTCTGCAAGCCGATCACCAAGGAGCGAGCCAAGCCTCTCTTCTCGTCAATGGCCGAGGCGAAATTAGACCACCATGGAGCTCTGAGCCGCTATCCCTTGATTCTCCTGGAGAAAGCCGGCTTCCGGACGTCCTTATCCGCTGCCCATCGCATTCAAGCCCTTGATGATGCGATTTCCTCGTTGCTTCCCCCATGGCGCCACAGCATGGGTAGCTGCGTGGTCATGCTCGGAACCCGAGGTTAGGCCAAACTTACCTGTCTCATGAGCGAACGGGCGTGATATCTCCCGGTTCGTAGCATTCAATTGGAAGATCCTAGTGGTCCACCACCATCGATCCGCCGGATTTTCGGCCGCCTTGGCTGTGGTTATCACCCCACATGCCAAGTCCGGTGACCCACTAGGTCATTACCTCCGCGGTGTGATCGCCGATTGCGGATGAGCAGTCGATTTTGCGCTTGGTGAACGAACCAAAAACGTCGACGGTAAGAGCTCCTGAAGACCTTCGACGTATCGCTGGACTAGCTACTCTGCACCTTGTCAGCGCCTCGGCGACGGAGAATTGCTTGATCCTTGGCGAAATCGCGATCATCGGGCAAGAGATCGAAATCGCAACCACGCTGAAGTTGAAGCGTAACGATCCTGACTCGTCGGGACCGCTTCAAAATGGATGATGAGATCGACGGTACCGCCGCATTGCGCATTTTCCCTTTTATGTGCATCTGTTAAGAGTGAATCATGAAATCTTCAGGATCATCGCTTTGGGCGGCAATCGGCGTCTTCGCCCTCCTGTTGGGAGCGGCAATGGTACCCAAGATTTCCACGGACGGTGAGGAGACTGGGCAGTTATTACCAATGGCTGCGCTTCTGAGAAACTATTCCACATTGATCGTCGTGGCTGGATTGGCGTTTGGATGGGCCGCGGTTATCAGCTTGGTTTTATCTCGTCAGGAGTATGTGCGATTTACGATCCCACTGGTGGTGATTCTGTATGTCATGTTCCACAGCATACAAAGCATAAGGATGACAGTCGAGGGCGGTGAGACGGGCGAGCTCCTGAGCGGATTCCTGTTGACAGGATCGCTTGCTGTATTTTCAAGCTTCGGTGCCCTCGCGATTGCCAACAGCGTAGAGGTGAGGATCAGGGTCTGCCAGAGCGTCTTCTTGTTCGCTGCTGTTTATGCAGTGCTCAACATTTTAGAATATTTCCTAAATCCCGAAGAATCGATTCGTTCTTTCCAACGGCGGTTTTATGGGGTAGCTACGCATCCGAATCATCTTGGAGCGACCTGTGCCTTACTTTTTAACTTTTTTGTGTTTACGAGATGGCGAGGCTGGGCTCGGATTGCTGCCTACGGCGTATCGGCTGCCCTGTTGTTCAGCCTCATCGTTTCGGGGTCTCGCAGTGCCATTATTTTGGTAGCGATCGGCGTGGGCGCTGGGTATGCGGCGCGGCCGCTGGGAATCCGAGGGCAAAAAATCCTTTTGACGAGTATCTTGGCCGTTCCCGTAGTCGCGCTCGTGGCCATTATGATCGATTGGTCGTCAAGTAGTTCGTCCGAATCCAACGGTGCCTTCGATCGATTGACATCAACGGCGGATACCCGGTCCGAGGCGCTTTCGTCGATGTGGGAAGACTTCATGGAGAATCCCATGCTCGGCTCCGGGCGCGGGGTTGTATCTTCAGAGAATTCCGTATTACGATGTCTTGCGCGAACAGGGATGTTGGGTGGCGTCTTCTTTATTGGGCATCTGCTGGCCACGTTGATCTTGTTGGTTCTTGCCTTTGCACGACGGAATAGTCCGCGTCTCTTGCAATTATGCTTGGCTCTGCTCGTCGGGCTTTTGTTCCATGGTTTGCTGGAGGGGGAACTTGTCGATCGTCGATCGGTTTTGGTTTTCTTCTGGTGGGGCCTGTTGGGCGGCATCAGCCTCCTGCCGAGGCATGAGATCTCGATCGAGATCAGGCCGGATGATCCGCTGGCATACTGAACAGCATGGTTTACTATGTATCGCGGTCCAGCATAAAGCCAAAGAACTACGTGATGATGTGCGAAAATCTCACCGATTCGACCATCAACTGGAACACCAGATTAACTTTCATTATTAATAGCCAGAAAAGTAATGTCCGGTGCTACGCAACTCTTGTAGGGCAGACCTTGGCCTGCCGAGTCCATTCGCCAATGTCTCGGCAGGCCAAGGCCTGCCCTACAGAAGCGAATCCTGATGCGTGATTCTGAGCAGGGAACGGACTTTGTTTTTTGTCCATCAATAAATTCTTTGAAAGTTGACGTCCAATACACGGCGCACCAAACCCACGCACCAAAGAGACTAATTTTCATTCCACTTATACCACGAACAGGCGCGGTTAAATCGCGAGTTTGTTTCCATTAGTATTCGACCATTTGTTTTCGAATTCAAGGAGTCAACAGTCATGAAGATTCTTCATATTATTGAATCGATGAACCCGGACCATGGCGGACCCGTCGAGGTGATCCACCAGTTCCAACCCCACTTGGCCGCCGAGGGACACACTCAAGAGGTGCTCTGCCTCGACCCTCCCGATCGCCCCTGGCTCCGTGATGTTGCCTCTCCGATCTACATCCTGGGTCCCTCGCTGGGGAAGTATCACTATAACAGTCGCGCGGCTCAATGGATCCGTGACCATCAGACGGACTACGACTGTTGCATCGTACACGGCGTATGGCAATATTGCGGCGTGGCAGCCTGGCAGGCCTTACGACACTCGAAAACACCTTATTTCCTGTTCGCTCACGGCGCACTCGACCCCTGGTTTCGTGACACCTATCCACTCAAGCACATCAAGAAGTCGATCTACTGGCGACTCATTGCAAACCGGGTTCTTCGCGATGCGAGGGCCGTTCTCTTCACCTGTGAGGAAGAGCGGAGCCTGGCCAGACTGTCGTTCCAACCCTATCGCTGCACCGAGGCGATCTCCTACTACAGCACGTCCGGACCGGAGGGTGACGCCGAAACTCAGCGCCGTGCGCTCCTCGAGAAATTTCCTGACCTCGCCGGCAAACGCCTTCTCTTATTCCTGAGCCGGATCCATCCCAAGAAGGGATGTGACCTGTTGATCGACGCGTTCGCCGAGGTCGCTCGAAGCGAACCCAACCTGCACCTTGTCATGGCAGGGCCGGATCAGGTGGACTGGAAGCCCAAGCTTCAGGCGAAGGCTGAGGCGGCAGGTGTCGCCCAACGGATCACCTGGACCGGCATGCTTTCCGGTGACCTGAAGTGGGGGGCTTTCCATGCATCAGACGCATTCACCCTCCCCTCACATCAGGAGAACTTCGGCATCGCCGTTGCCGAGGCGCTAGCATGCGGCCTCCCCGTCCTGATCTCCAATAAAGTGAACATCTGGCGAGAAATTCAGGCCGACAGCGCAGGATTCATTGGCAATGACGACTTCCAGGGAACTCTCTCTTGCCTGAAGCAATGGCTCGCGTGCAATGCCGAAGAACTCGCGCAGATGCGACAACGCGCGGTGTCGTGCTTCACCAACCGCTTCACGATGCGTAGTGCGGCGAAGAACCTGATCCAGACCCTTCACGATCACGGCGTCGGTAGTCCGAATTCGACCGTCTTGAATTCCTAGCCCCTGTTCGAGAACCACTCGGCGCTCTTCACGATCAACGTGATCAACGTGCCAGCGCAGAAAGTTCGCGGTGTCGGGACCCGGCTTGCGGATATCGGGCTGAGTCGGATCCCTCCGCACTTCGGAAACAAGGGCGGAGTCTTCCTCGTCGACTTCGTCCTCGACCGAGCCATCCAGCAATCATCGGAGATCGGCCTCCCAAACGTCAGACCCTGCCGAGCCCAAATCATCCGCAAACTTACACTCGCTTATCGGTCGAGCGAAGCGCGTGCTGTCCGAGTGGCTTGCAGGTCAGCGGATTTGGGCTCACGAAGGGCAGGGGAGGTCAGAGGCCTTGGACGGCTTGGCTCAAGGACCGGCGGGGCTTGAGACGACCGGCTCAAGGCTGACGTCGTCGATCCACATCTCGCCGATGTCTGCGCCGCTGATCCTAAAATCGAGAGCCAGGGTCGTGGCATCGGGCTCGGTGCGGAAGATTCTTTCGACGCTGACCCAGCGGCCGACGGTCGTCAGGGTTTCTTCGTGAGCCCCTTCGGTCAAGACTTTCCAGACGGTGGGCGTATCCTTGTACTGGGCAATCCGAGCGCGACACTCCCCTTCGGTACCGGAGGCGATCAGGTACCAGTAGCGCAACCGCATCTTGGTGCTATAACGGATCGGCCGATCGGGGAAGCGGTAGTTCTGGTTGCCTGGGACGTGGGCCTCCAGGTGGAGGCTGTCGGGGGCCGAAACGTAGTGATGAGTGTCCCGGCGCTCTTCGGGAGGGGTGGGCCAAGTCAACTTCGGCTGAGCCATGTATTGCTCGGCATCCATCGGCAGGGTGTCGCGGAGAACCGCCGCGCCGAGTTGCAGTTCGACGTTCCGCCGTCCTAGAAGCGGGTCGTAGTCGCCGTACAGGAAGTGTTGGTGCTCGAACCGGAGCCGAACTCGCACGACCGCACCGGAGGCGAAGCTCAACTTCGGCTGCTTTTCGACATCCACGGCCCGGACAACGGCTTTGGAGATCGGGTCGGGGGGACTGCTCGATTCGTCACCGTTCCAAACCTGGAGCACCACGCGTTCGCGACAGCGCCGCGCTTCGTCGAACGTGGCGATGACGTCGGTCGTGGCCGACAACCCTGACGTTCCCGAGACGACCAAGGTCGAGAATCGAGGGACGGCGTGGCTGGCGATCCGCGAGTTGGAAACCCAACCCTCGACTTTGGCTTGGATTTCCTGGGGGGTCACGACCACGTCCGTATTTCCCTGGTAGCGTAGTCGGTAATCGACTTGCCACCCTCCCTGGTCTTGGGAAACGGATCGCTCCAGAAGCATGAACGGATTCGACGCGGACGCCGGCTCTTCGGCAAGGGTCACCCAAGGGAGGGATCCCCAGGCCGCGAAGACCAAGGTCGTCAGGATTCGTGAGGCACGGATCGAAGCAAGGACCGAAGAGCAACTGCAGGCGGGCATGAGGGTCAACCCTCCTTGGGTGCGGTGCATGCCAGCCGTCCGGAAGCCCCGTAGCTACCACCGGTTGGAAACTCGAGGCCGATCATCGACTCTCGAGCGCAACAAAGCAACGCGACGAGACACGTGCCGGGGCGGGCATGCATGCGCCTCGGCACCAGGTTCCCACTCACTAAAACGAAAATACGAACATAGGATCAGAAATTCGGCGAAGGCGAAACGCAGAGATCGGCGGCTCCCTGTTGCTGGGACCGAAACTCGGTCGCGCCCCGATCGGGATCAGGGCAACCGGGCTGAAATGCTCGGCCACGAAGAGAGGGATCTCTCACGATTCGGACTCGGCAATCATTCGGACTCGGCAATCAATCGGTGGAGGGAGGATCGTTCAATCAATCAGTGTCATCAACGTCGAGGTCACTGGAGTTCGAGGCACCAGCAGGACAGTTTTCCAGAAAACGAGGTAGAAAGCGTTCGATAAAGACGGAAACAGCGATCTGGGTTGTGGCGTTGTCCATCCCCCAGATACTCGCGCGAGACTCGTCGAGGTCGGGGTCCATCTGGATGTAGTAGCGGCCATCGACTGCGAGCGAAACGGGGATATCTTCCAACCAGCGGTGCGCCAACGCATTCACGCCAGGACCGCCGATTGAGATCGTCGGCAGACTCTGGAGGGGCTCATCATGAATCCAGCGGAAATCGGCCACTACATGGATCCGAAAATGATCTGATGTAGAACCCTCGTTCCCTTCAGTCGGCGGGGACTGCTCGATGCGCTGCTTGAGGTAATACGCCAGAGGACGATCCACGTCTTCGGCTCGGAGCGTACTCCCCGTGACGATCAAGAGCAGCTTGGCCGGTGCTTCATCGGCCATTCGCGGGCCTTTCTCGGGGAGCGCCTCAAGCGGGCAAGAGAGGAACTTTGCATGGTTCTACATCCTCTCTTCATTATAAGGAGCAAGTAAAGTCGGAGACAACCCAAGGAAGGAACTCAACGAATTCGAGATGACCTAAAGATTCAGGGACGGGTGCTTTCGGTGGCACGCCAAAGGGCGATGCGGCGAAGTGTGAGCTCGGCGGCCTGGAGCTCGTCGTTTCCTTCGGCCTCGAAATGCTGAGCCACGGCGCGTCGGCCTGCCAGCGGGATGATGCAGTGGAATCGGACGCGCCCCTTGGGCTCCCCTTCAATCCCATAGCGCGAAACCCCTAGTTCCGCCAATTTGCGCCGCACTTCGGCCCATCCGGTGATCGAGGAAGTGCTTTGGGCGGGGTTCTCCGTTGCTCCGACCCGACCAGCCGCCGGGGCATCGGACCGAGGAGTGTCCGAGGCCTTGGGTTCGGCTCCCTTGGTGTCGTTGGTGTCATTCTCGGAAGGAATCGGACCGGGCTTGACGGCGGGTTCCTCCGACGGCGAGGACTCGCTGCCGGAGGGATCCAGGGGCAGGGGGCGATCGTCGGCCGTTGACGCCTGAGCCAGCCGAACTCCGGCATCCGCCACCGATTTCGAGTCGACCGGCTCGTCGGAGAAACCCACCGGCTTAGCCTCCGGAGCCGCCGCACGGTTTGCCACGGGAGCCGGGGGAGCCTTGGGGTCGGGGGCCTCGGCCTTGGGTTCAGGAGTCCGGGCCGGAAGAGCCGTCGCAGTCGCGTTGCTGGTTTTCGAGACGGGAGCCGACGCGGAAGTTGCGTCCTTCGATGTGTCGACTTTCTTGACGGAGGAGTCGGCGGGCGTAGGTCCGACAAAAAGCGGCGGGACCGGCTTGGATGGGATGATTTCGGCCGGGGCAGGGTCCCCTCCGCTCGACTCGCTGTCCACTTCGAGCCCGCCTTCGTCGTCCCCCTCGGGGTGCAGACGACTCAGGATCATCGTCTGCGCCCAGCGCAGCCCAGGACCGTTGACAACAGCGCCACCAGCGAACGAAGCCGCCACGAGCACGACAGCGAAGAACACTTTGCGCAACGGAGCGGCCTCCCTGCCTGCCAGATTTCCAACTTCGGTCGCGGCGCCCCGACGATCCGCTGGTCGGTGGCCCAATTCCGTGAATGATCCGTTCGTCCCAGCGAACTACCCTCAGGGCAAAACACGGGCATTTGACTCGAGCCTGCCGAAAGCCGCAAGGCCAAAGGTGGTGCCAAGACTTCCCAAAATAGCGGTCTGTCCGAGGAGAGAGCAGGACAGGGTTCCCTCGTCAACCTCGATTATGATAGGCTGAAGACCATGCTGGAGGCCGTGTTCGGAGCCATCTGGACGGTTGTGACGCTGCCGATCCGCCTGGTGGTCTGGGTCGTCGAGACCCTTGGCCGCCTCTCGGGATTGGTGTTCGGTTTTGCGTTGATGGTGGTGGGTGTCGCACTTTGGGCGGGCCCGCTGTTCATGATCGGCATCCCGCTCTTCATCGTCGGCCTGCTCTTGATGCTCCGCTGCCTGGGTTGACCCGACCTCTTGTTGGCGTGAGCGATGCAACCCTCAATCTATCTCGACCATAACGCGACGACCGCGCTCGATCCCGAAGTGCTCGAGGCGATGCGTCCTCATTGGCTGGCCGCGGGTAATCCCGAGAGCCGCCACGGCGCCGGCCGCGCCGCGAGACGCGCCTGGGAAGGCGCCAAGGAAGCCGTCGCCCGAATCCTCGGCGCCGACCCGGGCGAAGTGATTTTCACCTCGGGCGGAACCGAGGCCAACAACCTGGCCATTTTCGGACTTGCAGGCGCCGAGCACGAACCGGGGCATGTCGTCTCCAGTCCGATCGAGCATCCGGCGATCGCCGAACCGGTCGCCCGGCTCGAAGCGGCGGGCTTTGCCGTCGACCGGCCCGCCGTCAACGCCGAAGGGATCGCCAGCGCCGAGCGCATGGCCGAGACTTTCGGCGATTCGACCCGGCTGGCAACTCTCATGCTCGCCAACAACGAAACCGGCGCGCTTCAACCTGTTGCGCAGCTTGCCGAACTGGCAAACGAACGCGGCTTGCCGACGCACACCGACGCCGTTCAGGCGGTCGGCCGGATCCCGGTTGACTTCCACAAACTGGGGGTGGCGACATTAGCGGCCAGCGCCCACAAGTTTCACGGTCCGGTGGGCGTCGGCCTGCTCCTGGTCCGCCAGGGTGTCCGACTCGGCTCTCGACTCTTCGGCGGTGGGCAGCAGCAAGGGCGGCGACCAGGGACCGTCGCGGTCCCTTTGGCCGTCGGCCTGGCGAAGGCGCTCGAGCGCTGGCACGAAGAGGCAGAGACGCGACGCGCGCGGTGGACAACGCTCCGCGATCGCCTTGAATCGGGCCTGATCGCCGCGCTTGGACCCGATCGGGTCGTCCGCAACGGACCAGGCGACGACCACGCGCGCCTGCCTCAAACCCTGAACGTCGGCTTCCCCGGACTCGACGGCGATGCGCTCCTGATCCAGCTCGACCTCGCCGGCATCGCCGCCTCGCTCGGCTCCGCCTGCGCCAGCGGATCGACCCGGCCTTCACCCACCCTCGTCGCGATGCGCGTCCCTGACGACCGCCTCCGCTCCTCGGTCCGCTTCAGCCTGGGCGCCAACACCACTGCGGCCGAGATCGAAGCCGCGATTCCGCGAATCATCGCCGTCATCGAGCGAATCAGGCTCGCGGACACCATGGAACCCGTGGCCTGACACGCTCCTCATCCATCATATTCCGAAGCATATTCCGCACTCCCATATGATTTATCGTACGACGACGTCAGAATCATGCCGGTATCATGACGCAACATCCCGAAGCCGGCCTTTGTCGTTCGAGAAGCGCGATCCGTGATCGAGGTCGCGTCTTCCCTTACGAGATCAGGAGCCCGGCACCATGGATAACCAGTCCGTTCCTGAGCCCGGGTCAAACTCGACGCAACAGCCGCAGCGGATGCAGCTCAAAGTGAAGGACATGGCCGCAATCGGCGTCTACTGTGGAGCTCTGCTGTGGGCCTGGCGTTATGCCCAGGAAAACCGGCCGACGAACCTTCAGATCCGGACGCTCCGATCGGAAAAGGCTCAGGAGCGCCGGATCGCCGCGCGGGCTTTGGGGAATGCGGTCCGGGCGGCGCGATCCCAGCCGGCGGCAATTCCGACGTCGAGCGGGAAGCTGTCAGCGCCATCCAGAAAATCGAAGAGAACAGCCAAGCATCGGGTTCACCTACCTCGCCGGCACGGGGAAGGAAGTGATCGCTGCCCATCCCACGAAGAGCTAATCACCTCGAAAAACTTTCGGAGACTGCTCGCTCTTCACTCATGTCGGAGGATGCGGTCGAGGATTTTTCGAGATTGTTGGATGGCGGGCTGGGCGGCGGGGCAGTCGGCGAGATTATGGAGTTCCCGAGGATCGTCGAGGAGGCTGAAGTACTGTTCCCGGCCATCGCTGAGACGATGGTAGACCCCTTCAGGCGTTGTGATCGACTTGGCTCCGATCTGCGTGACGGCTCCATGGGTCGCCTTGACGAGGCCCGACTCTTCGACTTCAGACAACACGGGGAGATCTCTGCGACAACCAGATTCACCGCCAGATTGCCAGAATCGAGCCAGCGTCGAACCTGGGAAACGAGACGAAGCACCGAGACCGGAGAGATCGGCCACGGTGGCAGGGAGGTCGCGGAGACTCACCGGGGCGGGGTACACCTTCCCCGCCAACGCCGACCGAGGATCGACGACCACGAGAGGTACATGCACCTCTCCTTGGTAAAGGCTCACGCCATGACCGAACAGCCCGTGTTCCCCAAATTGCTCGCCGTGATCGGAAGTCACGACCACGATCGTGTTCTCGCGCAAGCCTCGGCGCTCGAGTTCGTCGAACAAGCGGCCCAGGTGATGATCCAGGTAGGCGACGCAGTCGTCGTAGGAATCCCTCGCAAGCGACACCTGCCGCTCGGTGACCTTCTGCTTGTCAATGTGAAGCCAGTCGCGAAGCAGTTCCGTCTCCCCTCGGGTCGACGGTCGTAGACCAAAGTGGCGGTCGACCCCATCGGGTAGCAGGAACGGGTCGTGAGCGTCGAAATAATTGAGGAAGACGAAGAAGGGGCGCCTTGTGTTCGCGTCGAGCCAACGCAAGGCGTCACGGTTGACTCGAGGCGCATCCTTACGACGAAAGCCTTGAGAAAGCAGCACGCTCGTCTCGAGGCCCGCAACACGGCGATACTCGGTCCGGACCATCGCCGCCGCCTTGACGACTAGCCAGCCAAGGCCCGAAGTGCCGAGCGTCGAGACCGGCGAGACGTCATAGTCTTCATAGTGAGCAAACCCCCGAGCCAGCCCGCTTTCTCGGCTGCAATTGAAGTGGTTGGCCACAAATCCGGCCGTGGCATAACCGTGCGCGGCCAAAAACTCGGCGAGCGTCGGAACCCCAGCCTCAAGCGGCTTGCCCCAAAGGGGCGCCGTCTCATGAGCCCATCGCCCCGTGAACATACTCGCATGTGCAGGCAAGGTCCAAGGGGCCGTCGTGGTCGCTTGCTCGAAGCGAACCCCGCGCACCGCCAGGCGGCTCAGGTTGGGTGTCGTCTCCCGCGCGTAGCCATAAGCGCTCAAGTGGTCGGCACGAACCGTATCCATGACGACCAGCAGAATATTGGGCACGCCCGCAGGTGCTTGGGGCAACGCTTTGAGCGCCTGGCGCTCGATCCAATGCTCGCCCCCAAGCCCCAGAACAACCAGCCCCATCCAGGCTCCGCTCAACCAAGGGAGGGTCTTGCGGATCACGATTCGCAGCCATCGCGCAACCCTCTCGGCCCTGAGCCAGGGCATTCCGCGCGCGGCGAAGCCACCTGCCAACAACAGGCTCGCCGGAGCACTCAAGCCCCGGATCGTCAACAGAATCGTTAATGCGAGCAGAAACAAAAGTCCATAGTTTCTCAGCGAGGAGGACAGGCGCGGATGTACCCTCGCGACCAGCATGAGCAGGAGACCAAACACCGCGAAGATCATCAGGCTCGAGGCCGGAATCATCCAAGGGAAATGGCGGCTCATCCCGTAAAGGACGTGGCGCCCGGCTCCGAGATTCTTCCGCGCCACGAAGATGGCCAGTTCGGCAAACCCCGCCACGAGTCCGCACCAAAGCACGAGGGCAAAGGTACCGACTCGAGCGCGGCCTCCGCCCGACGCCACTCCCGGGGTCCGATCCACCGTCGGGTAAGGCTCGTCCACAATCATGAAAAACCCCGACGGACGGAAGGACGGGTTTCTGTTCGCCCGCCCCCAAAAGAAAGGACAAGCAAAACGATCCTGCCCGCGCGCACACGAGCCCCGCGATGCCGCGAGCGATTCGCGGAATTTCGCGTCTCAAATTCACTCAGCGGAAGTTGAGCCTCATCTGTTGAATTTTTAGGAACAAGGCAAGAGGCGTGATCAAATGAACGCAAAAAATGCCCACTACCCATGACAAGTGGGCATAGCGCATCGCGCTCAATTCGAGATCACAGGCCGCTTCGATCCGCCTCGGTACGCGTTGAGATCAGGCTTGTGGAGCTTCTGAGGTTCCCGTCTCCGTGCCAGGAGTAGAGGACGGAGAAGTTTTTGCCCAAATCAAACCCTTCAAAATACGAATGGCTGACTTCCCGAACATCATGACCACTCCGGCTGCTGCCGCCGCCGTCGAAGCCAGGGGAAGGGTCGTTTCGGGCGCGAAATACGAAAAGATCATAATTCTCGTTCTCAGGCCGGGAATAAAAAGGGAAGACCATCGAGAACAAACGGTCTGCTAAGTTGAGGAGCGTCTCCGTTCCTCGCGAGGCCCTTGTTCCGATCGTCGTAGCCGAAAATCCACGATTTAACTCAACGGATCATCCAGGTGAGGTCCATGCGTCAACTCGGCATGTTGGACGCTAAGAGGGCCAGTGATCGCCCTTCGAAGACCCCTGCTTGTCACCGCGCAGCCCAAACGTGACCTTAGCAGACTATCCATTCTTCTCGCATCATCAGAGCGAGTTTTCAAGTCAAAACACGTTGGAACATCGCGATCAATCCGCTTGACGGTGCTCACGCACCTGCTTTCGCGGCTGTACGCTCACAATCACGCTGTTACGAAAGATTCACTCTGTCGAGAAGGATTCGTGAAAAAGCTTATAGAGGAGTTGGCGACTTTTCGTGCTTGGATGGCCCTCATTTTCTACGATCGTTACCGAAGATCCTAAAATCAAGAATCGAGTTGCGGGGATTCTTCTACTCTCACTGAAGGGATCTCAGGTAAATCCGAAGCGAAGAGACTCTTCACTCGCCCCTTTTGGTGGGAAATCCGACAAATCCCTTGTCTGCAAAGCAAGGGCCTGCCTACGCGAAACGGTCGGCCAATGCCCTACAGAAAGACCTGGCGGATGAACCACGTCGATGACCTCGAAGGCTTCGAAGAAATGGCCGATGTCAGAGCAGGGATCCTCGTGCGCAATAGAATGATCACTACAGTTCGAGAATTCTAAGGCGCGGGTTCTGTGAACAACGTTGCCAAACCACGCGCCGGGGGATCGAGTTTGCGCGGGGTCGGCGCGCCCTACTGGGAAGCGGCGAGTTTCTTCCGACTTCCGGTCAAAGATTGGGAGTCGTACGCTGGGCTGGCGAGCGATCCTCCGTCCGTGTGGTTGTGGCGATTGGCGAGGTCCGGGGCCAGCCCCGACTTCGACGAGATATCGCTAGTACAGGGAGTGGGTGAGGGAAGTAAGCCCAACGCTCCCGTATGGATCGACGAACCCTGAACCACAGGCTTGCTCACGTCTTGAGGCCGGAGAAGGGGGGTCATACAATGGGAAGCTGCCCCGACCAAACCAAGCGGCTCCGTGAGGGAGGTGTGTCTTGAGTGCGTGGAACGACCCCGAGCTGAGCGCCTGCCGTGACCGTTTGGTGGCCACCCTGAAAGGGTATGGCCGGGTGGCCGTTGCGTACTCCGGAGGCGTCGACAGCACCGTCGTCGCCCAGGCAGCCCAGATTGCGCTGGGGGACGCAGCGGTCGCGGTGACGGCCGTTTCCGAAAGCTTGGCCGCAGGGGAACTCGAGGAGGCGGAGGAACTCGCCCGTCGAATCGGGATCCGGCACCGCGTGATCCGGACCGAGGAGTTCGCGGATCCCAATTATCTGCGTAACAACACCGACCGCTGCTATTTCTGCAAGAGCGAGCTCTACGGGAGGCTTTCAGGCCTCCTGGGAGAGCTCGGGGTCGACGTGATCGCCTCGGGCGCGAATACCGACGACGCCGGGGATCATCGCCCGGGCATGAAAGCGGCGGGGGAGAACGGCGTGCGGCACCCGCTCCAGGAGTGCGGGCTCGGCAAGGCCGAGGTCCGAGCCTTGGCCAAAGCGTGGGACCTGCCCACCTGGGATAAGCCGGCCACTCCCTGCCTCTCGAGCCGAGTTGCCTACGGCGAAGCCGTGACGCCGGAGCGGGTCCGGATGATCGACCAGGCCGAGCAGTGGCTAAGAGGGCAGGGGATCCGCGTGCTCCGCGTGAGATACCACAAGGGAGACCTGGCCCGCATCGAAGTTCCGCTCGAGGAGTTGCCCAGGCTCGCCAATCCTGAGATCCGCGAGGGCTTGATTCCAGCTTTCCGCGCTCTCGGATTCAAGTTCGTAACGCTCGACCTCGAAGGGTTCCGGTCGGGCAGCCTGAACACATTGGTTCCGCTTGACAAGCTCCTACGACCTGCCTCATTGAACGTCCTTTGACGGTTGGTGACCGCGCTCGGTTTTCCTTTCCTTGGCATTTCGAGAGTTGAAGGGTGGCGCCATGTCTCGAGTGACCTGCCGTTGCGGCCACACTCTGAGCGTTCCGGATGACGGACCGGATCGTGTCGTCTGCCCCCAATGCGCCGCTCGGATTAGGGTCCGACGGAACAAGCCCCAGGTCAGCGAAGCCGACGCGTTCATCCGGTTCACTTGCCCCTGTGGCCGCCGCCTCAAGGTCAAGTCGGAAGGAACCCCTCGAGCCGGCAAATGCCCCGACTGCGGCCGAGTCGTCCCTGTTCCGACCTCCGCCTCGAGTGGGATGCTGTCCACCACTCATCCCGAGGCGAACACCGATGAATTCAACGAAGCCGATCGGCTGATGATCGAAGAGTGGTCCCAACGCCACCTGAGCCAAACCGCCCCAGCGGCCGCCCCCGCCACGGCCGCCACGATCCGAGAAGAGGCCGGCCTTCGGATCTGCCCCCGCTGCCGCAGACCCGTGCACATGGGAGCCGTCGCGTGTCGCGAATGCGGCACGCATGTCCCCAAACGGTGACTCAAGAGCCGCCCTCACAATTGCGTGATTTGGGTGGCCGGGGAGGAGCGCAGCGACGCCTCGGGGGCAGGCCTTGGTTTATCCCCTGGGCGTCGCTGCGCTCCTCCCCGGCCACCCACCTTTTCTGATTTCACATGGCCAAACCTTGTTCAAACAGCCGTTCACAAACCACGCCGTCATTCTCGACGTAAACTGGGAACCTACTGCGAGTTCGGACAAAAGAGGGCGGCAAGGGCACCGGCCGGGTCCTGGATCAGGCAATAGCGGCCCGCGCTGCCTGACTCCTTGGGGCCAAGGACGACTTTCCCACCGAGTTCCAGGCAACGCGCCATGCTCTCGTCCAGATCCTCAACCGTGATATAAACCAGCCAAGTCGGCGGCAATTCGGCGTTCACGCCGCTCGCGTGGCAAACGCCCGCAACCGGCGGCTCCCCCGGCCCGGGGTGCATGCAAAAGTCGCTGTAACCGCCCATGTCGACCTCGGATGAGGCCCATCCGACGACCGCCCGATAGAAGTCGCGAACCTCCGGGGCATTTGCCACGGTGAGATCCACCCAACCGATCGTCCCTGCTTTCGGCACCTGGCTCATGCGGACCTCTTCAGCGACTGACAAAGGTGTTGCCATCGTGGCGTGAAGGCTCCATCGCATGAACTAGTTTAGCCGATCTCACGTAATTTCCGCTCCCAAAGACTCACCCGGCGTTCTTCAGTGTTTCCCATGAAGCGGGGTGGCACGGCCAAGCCTGCGCTTGACCGTGGATCTCCCCCATAAGCCGATCGCGCGTGAGCGGAGCGACGAGGGAAAGGGGAGTCGGTCTTTGCCTTTCCCGTTCTCCCCGGTCTGTCGGAATACGAGAGAAATCAGGCCGGGACCAGCGTCGCGAACTTGGCCTTGGCATCATCCCAAACCTGGGTTTGCCGAGGTTCGAAGACAGTGACCGGGAATGAGCGGGCGACGATCTCGCGGGCATCGGTGAGCGAGCCAATCCGCCCGCGTCCCATGGCCTGGAGTAGGACGTTGCCGGCAGCGGTCGCTTCAATCGGACCGGCGAGGACCATCCGGCCACAGGCATCGGCCGTGAACTGGCAGAGTAGGGTGTTACGAGCACCGCCGCCCACAACGTGGATCGTCCGGATCGGCGAGCCGATGATCCGTTCGAGCCGCTCGATGGTCCAACGGTACTTCAGCGCCAGGCTCTCGAGTGCGCAGCGGACGAATTCCCCCTCGTTTTGGGGGATTGGCTGCCCGGTTTTGGAGCAGTAGGCGGCGAGCCTCGTGGGCATGTCGCCGGGGGAGAGAAACGAGGTGTCGTCGGGGTCGACCAGGGCCGCGAACGGTGGTGCCGCCTCGGCGCGGACAAGGAGCTCGTCGTACGAGAACTCACGACCGGCCCGGGCCCAGGTTCGGCGGCACTCCTGGACGATCCAGAGCCCCATGATGTTCTTGAGCAAGCGGGTCGTGCCGGCCACGCCCCCTTCGTTGGTGAAGTTCCCCTCAAGCGTCTCGGCCGTGATGATCGGCCTGGGAACCTCCACCCCCAGCAGCGACCACGTCCCCGAGCTCAAGTAGCACCAGTCGGGGGGCCCCACCACGTCGACGACACCCGCCGGCCGCACTACCGGCACCGCGGCGACGGCGCTCGCCGTATCGTGGGTTGCGGGGGCGAGAACGCTCAGGCTCTTCGAGATCCCGACTTCCTCGGCCACCGACTTCCGCAAAGGTCCGATCTCAGTCCCCGGGTCGATCAGTTCGGGCAGAATGTGCCGGGGCAGCCCAAGCTCCTGGCAAAGCGGATCGGACCACACCCCCGCCCTGGGGTCGAGCAATTGAGTGGTTGATGCATCGGTCCGCTCCCCAGCGCGTCGGCCGGTGAGCAGCCACGCGAACAGGTCCGGAATCATCAAGAGCGTCTCGGCGTTCTCGAGCAGCGGCGAGTTCGCCAGCTTCATCGCCAAGAGCTGATAGAGCGTGTTGAATTGAAGGAACTGAAGCCCGCTGATCTCGTAAATCCGCTCGCGAGGCACCCGGCGAAACGCCGCCTCAAGCATCCCCTCGGTCCTGGCGTCACGATAGTTGACCGGGTTTCCGAGCAGCGTATCCCCACGTCCGATCAAGCCAAAGTCGACCCCCCAGGTATCGACCCCCACCCCATCGAGCCCCGGATACACCGCGGCCGCCTTCCGCAAGGCTGTCTTGGCCTCGTCGAAGAGCCGAGGAAAATCCCAATAGAGCGTATCGAGCATCCGGATCGGCCCATTCGGAAAGCGGTGGATCTCCTCCAAGGTGAGCCGCTCACCGTCGAACCTGCCCAACAGCCCCCGGCCGCTCTCGGCGCCGTAGTCCAACGCTAGGTAATCACTCGTCTTCGCCATGGCGCACCGCGTTCTCTCGAACCAAAAACTCTGCCCGATCCGTACCGGGAACCCAAGGGCACAACTCGCCCGACCAAGAGCTCGCAACATTACGAGAAATAGCGACCGGCTTCCGGATAGCGTGAGTGGCTTGTCCACACGGGACCAAGACTCACCCCACTGGTGAACAAGCCACCAGTTCCACCCGAAGAACATCGCGCAACAATTTCAAGAGATTGCAATTCTCCCGTCCGTGCGGCAGTCTCGAGCGCCCCATCATATAGACCGCCACCTCTCGCCACAATGAGCCAAGCGAGATCAGTCCTACCGTGTCAAGGAAACGGTCGATCGACTGGGAAAGGTCCACAGGGTGGTTGAGCAGACCATCGGTTGGCTTGAGGAACTGCGTCGGCTGCGGGTGCGGTACGATCGGCTGGGATTAATCGTCGACGCCTGGATGACGCTGGCGGTCAGCGTCATCTGCTTCCGCATCGTGCAAGAGGGTGTCCTTTGAACTATCGGGCTTTGGTCAAGTCTCGTAAAATCCCGTCGCAGAATGCCAGGCCGGGACCGCACACGTCCGCCACGGAATGGAGGCCCTGATGAACCGCCGCCTTCCCGCCACGGATCTAGGCATGACGCCGGTTCGTCGCGGTTTCACGCTGATCGAGCTTCTGGTGGTGATCACGATCATCGTCGTGCTGATCGCGCTGCTCCTGCCCGCTGTGCAGAGCGCCCGCGAAGCTGGCCGCCGTGCCCAGTGCGCGAACAACCTGAAGCAGATCGGCCTGGCCCTGCACGGGTATCATGATGTGTGGCAGACCTTCCCGCCAGCCTATCTGGCCCAGCCGTTGACCGGTCTCGAACTCGGGGCGGGCTGGGGGTGGGGGACGCTCATCCTGCCCTACTCGGAGCAGAGGCCGTTGTATGACGCCGCGAACTTCGACCTGGGCTTCGGTGAGATGCAGGTGAACCGCCCGGATTTCCCTGGTGGCCTGTACGCAAACCACACCGTGAGGCGGATCAGCATTTCGATGTTCCTCTGCCCGAGCGCCGGGGGCGACGGCCCGATTGACCTGGGGTACAATTCCGCAGACGTCGCTGAGTCTCCGAGCCAGTACATCGCCTCGGCGGGGTGGATGGACTCCTCTCGGTCGCCGATCCAGGGCAACGGCGTTCTTTACCCGAACAGCCGGGTCGCCATCGGTGATATCAGCGACGGGACGAGTGCGAGCTTGATGATCGGTGAGCGCTCGCGCAACCTCGCCGATGCCGCCTGGCCAGGCGTCTGGGGAGGTTATTCCGAGCCAGGCCCCCTCTGCACCAAAAGGGGTTGGCCCATCAAGTCGTGCGTCGGGCTCATGTTCCTGCTCATGGGCAGGACGGGGCCTTCCTCCGACATCCTCAGTGGGAACATCCCCGGAGGGAACACCCCGAATTACCCGGGGGCAGGAGCCGATGGCTTTTGGAGTCGGCACCCCGGTGGATGCGAATTCCTGCTCTGCGACGGCTCGGTCCGGTTCGTGAAAGAGACGCTGGCCCCGCAAGTCTTCCAGGCTTTGGCGTCGCGAGCCGGCAGTGAGGTCGTTGGTGCCGACGCGTTCTGACCTCACTTGTTACAGATTAGCCATCACATCCATCCCACCAGGTCAGCGCGAGGCACCGGCCAGTGCGATCGCTCTACGATGCATCGGCCGTCGATCTTCGGGTGACCAGAAGAATGAGCCATGCAAGCAAGCCCCCCGTGGGAGCAATGATGGCCGGGGCGCGCCACTCGATGCGGGCTTCCTCCGCCAGTCCAGCGGCCACTCCGACGACGGCAGCGACGCGTCCACACCATTCATTCCTCACCCCGCAGCTTGAGTGATTGGCCTTTTCTCAACGCTTGAGAACGGCCGGTGGACCTCCTGGCGTTCGAGGGATGTTACTCTTGGCTTTCTGCTTACCGGCCGGCTTCATGAGATCGTCGTTGGGGCGCTTTGGCGGCGGACCGGAGATCGCGGCTGGGGTTTGTTCCACACCGCCTCCTTCGCCACATCCGGACACGATGAACAACACCAATAGGAGCGCGATCGCACCACGGAACAGTGACCCTTGCATGAATCAAAAGTCTCCCGGTCTGTCTTCATGTAAGAATATTAACGGCAGATGGTCAACGATGCCGAATCCCGCGGTTCGCCGTGCCATGGCTTGAGGACAAAGCCAAGGCTCGGCGATTGATGATGAACGGAAAGGGATGTTAGTACGAGTCGGCACTGAGGACTTCGCCGCCGTTGCGACTTCCGAGAGCCCACCATGTCTGGAGATTGATCGAGTCCTTGATGAAACGGACCGAGCCATCGGCAAGAGCCATGTTCACCCCGCCGGCGTGAGTGCTATTCGCCGTAATTGCCGCGTACATGGTGCTGTTCTCCGATGCATAATTGCACGAGGCTTTGTTGGGTGTATTCCAGTGGGTATAAGTCGTGTTGCCGGCCTCGTAGGGCATGTTTGAGAGGTAACTCCACCCAAAAACCCATGTTCCGGCCGAAGGCGTCGACGTGGGAAGGGCGTTGCAAGCCCGGACGAAATCCAGCGCCACCTGGCCGCCGTTGGCGGCGTTGGGGGTCGGTGACGACGGGGAAGGAACGTTGTAGTATCCCTTCTTGCCCTGGTTGGAACCCAACGTGACTACGGGATTATTGTTCAACCCCCCGGTGTGCTCGCTGAGCAAAGCCGTATTCGACGAACCGTCAGAGATCGCCGCCATGGAAACCGGTCCGCAGCCTGGACCCGAATACCAGAGGTTCTGGGTGGGGATGATCACACCATTCCAGAACTGCATCGGCGAAGGTCCGCCGATATTGCCGGCATAGTTCGACGTGGCCCAGTAACCGCTTGGCCTCACGGTTGACGTGTCCGACGGGCAAAGCAATGTGTTCAACTGAGTGCTTCCTGCCGTTGTGTTGGCAGGCAAATCAAGATAAAGGCTGAAGTTGATCGCGTTGTAGATGGTCGCCTGCTCAAGATTGCCCAGCATTCCTGAAGCCCAACCGGCCCAGCCCGGCCCCCATTCATTCCAATTGAAACCGGCCGCGCCACAATTCGAGCAATTTTTGAGCGACATGACCGGCAGCACATTGTGAGCCGAAATGTAATTATGAATTGCCAAGCCGATTTGCTTCATATTGTTGATGCACTGGGCCCGCCGCGCTGCCTCGCGTGCAGCCTGCACGGCCGGCAAGAGCAAAGCGATGAGCACGGCGATGATGGCAATGACCACCAACAACTCGATCAACGTGAATCCACGAGGACGATTCGTCATGGAAATGTTCCCTTCTTTTTCGCACGACCGGTCTTGATGAGAATTAAAGAAGAGAGGAGAACTGGCCTTGTTTAACATATAGATGAGGAATCGGTAGAGAACAAGTCCCAAGTTCCTCATTTTTGACAATCAGCCAAAAATCTTAATTTTGAGATGGGGAGATCCTGGCGGTGCGTACTCAAGGGAGAGACGATCGCAAGCGTCGAACGGAGAGATGACCGTTCGACCCATTCGACTCGGTGGGTGGGCCTTGCGTGGGATTGGGCGGGCGATCCAGGTTATCTCGCGCCGGCGGCGTCAGGATGCGCGGGGAGCCAACTCACGCCAGTACTCGAGCATATCTTTGAGTGTCTGCGTAATCGAATACTGGGGCACCCAGCCGGTGGCGGCGTGGAGTTTGGAGGCATCGGCGACGAGGAGGGGTTGGTCGACGGGGCGGACGAGGGCGGGGTCGACGTGGACGTCGACGGGGGTGTGAGTCAGGGACGTGAGAATGGCGAGAGCGTCGGCGATCTTGGTTCCCTGGCCGGTGCCGATGTTGTAGATCTCGCCGGCTTGGCCGCGTTCGGCCAAAAGCATGTGGGCGCGGACGATGTCGCGGACGTCGGTGAAGTCGCGCACGACCTCGAGGTTGCCGACTTCCACGCGAGGCTTGCGCCCGGCCTCAACCTCGGCCACTTGCCGAGCCAGGGCGCTCAGGACGTACATCGATCCCTGGCGAGGGCCGGCGTGGTTGAAGGGGCGCGCCATGACGACGTCGGTGCCGTGCGAGAGGTAATGCTGAACCCCCAAGAGGTCCGCAGCCCCCTTGCTGGCGGAATAGGCGTTGTTAGGCCGAAGGGGGCAGGACTCCGAGACAGGCAAGTGCTCGGGGGCGGGGTTGCCGTAGCAGACTCCCGAGCCGACCAGCACGACGCGAGGTTTCAGCCCCGAGGCCTTGATGGCCTCAAGCAGGTTCAGCGCACCGCCGAGGTTGAGGTCCCAGGTCCCTCTCGGGTCAAACATGCTCTTCTGCGGATTGGCCTGGGCGGCCAGGTGGTAAATGACCTCGGGCGTCTCGCGGCGGAGCAGGGCGGTCAGTTCGGCCTCCTCCGTTCGCGCCAGGTCGCAGCGAACAAGGCGAACCTGTTGCGACAGTCCGGCCAACTCCTCCGGCCAGCGCCCCGAGGCCGATAGCCCCACCACCTGATCCCCCGCCTGGATCAGGCGCTCAGCAAGGTGCCCGCCGACAAACCCCGTGATTCCGGTCACCAAGACATGCATCGACGAGCCTCGAATCCTTGAGTCTTTCCTACGAACCCCGCCTTGAAACCGTCTTCGACGGCTCAGGAACCTTACCGCGTGCCGGGAAAGCCCCGCGAGGTTTCGATCCTGGTCGGCTGGTGGGCAATGCCCATCCTAACGAATCGAGTCGAGGAAGCGAGGTTCACCTTAGCCTGGGGGAGGAGAGACTGCAACGGTCCTCAGACCCGATAGCACCGGCCTTGATGGAGCGGTTCGATCAGGCTTGAGACGACGTCGAAGTCGTCGGAATAATGAATCAGACGCATCTTGTCGCGAATCGCCGCGGGGAGAGCCACGAGACGCTCGTACGGCGTGTGAAAGGCCGAGTGGTTCTGAATCGTGACCTCGTGAACAATCAAGTCCGCCTCCGCCAGCCAAGCGATGAGATCGTTGTCGAAGACCGTATCGGCGCTGAAGGCGAGGGTGCGATCGCCGGCTCGAATTCGAAAAGCCGTCGTCGGGATCGGATGGATCGTGGGACGGCACTCGATCGAGAACCGGCCGGACGTAACGGCGGACGATTCGCTCAGAGGCACCAGGTCGAAGAAATCTTCGAGCTTCGTGGTGACGACCGGCTTTTCCGGGTCGATCCGAGCCTCGCCCATGCCAGCCGAGAGCAGACCGTTCCAGAGCTTGGACGACACGGCCGGATGCATCAGGAGCCGGGCCCGTCGCTTGAGGGCAAAGTAGCTATAATAAGCGTAATCCTCGAGGCCGGAGCAATGATCGGCGTGGAGATGGCTGACCGCCACCGCGCTGATGCGGTCGAGGTCGAGCGGGATCCCGGCCGCGCGGGAAGCCTCAAGCAACATCTTGCGGATCGGGTGCGGACACTCGACCAGCAGCCACTCGTCATCCACACCGACGACCATGGACGTCGTATAGTATCGCCCGGCAAAGGCTTCCCCCACCCCCAACGGAATCATCTGAACTTCACTCATCGTGAATCTCGACAGTCAAGTGGGAGGGTTTCGTGCGGGACATGGTCACCGGCCAAGGGAACACCAGGCTCTCGACCAGCGAGCCGATCGGTCGCGCGTCATCATACCGCGCTCGAATCTTGCGGGAAGAGAAGCGTGCCGGATCATCTCCAGGATGAACTCGCTTCGCCCAAGCGTAGTATTCGCCGTCTCTTAGCCTGGGGAAAGACCCGGGGACAAGCGAGTACGCTTTTTCGCGCCGACCTGACCCAGGGAAAAACCTGAAAAACGGAAGGCAAGGGATGCACTCCCAGCGAAATCCGTACTAGAGCAAGTACCGTTCAGATGGCATACACCCAAAGCAAGAGAGTGGAAAGTCCCAGGTCGATGTCAATGGGCGTATGGGGTGGCACTGGTGGCTTGTCCACCAGTGGACCAAGGCTAGCGCCACTGGTGGACAAGCCACCAGTGCCACCCCATACAGCCATCTACAGAGCATTGGTTGATGGTGCGTCTCATACAGAACTCCCAGGGAGTTCACTCCGATCTTCCGGGATTTTGTAGGCAATCCAAGCGATAACCGCTCTAG
>Ga0153954_1000507_pt1 | contig 30400 bp, 28 predicted proteins | sample TSFL038MetaG_FD_102277 | JGI IMG/M metagenome (GOLD analysis project Ga0153954, IMG submission 102277) | Attine ant fungus gardens microbial communities from Florida, USA - TSFL038 MetaG | ecosystem: Host-associated > Fungi > Mycelium > Unclassified | place: USA: Florida, Wekiwa Springs State... | reverse complement strand
GTAGGTCTCGGTGTAGTGGCCGTAGCCGCGCAGGTTGACGCCTGAACCGAACCGCACCACGTCTTCCAGCGCCCACACCCCGTGCGCCGTGCTCGGCGAATCCAATTCGATGTCGGGCGCATGGACCTGGTGGACCGTCGGCTGGTCCCGCAGACTTTTGCGGGTGAAGGCCACGAATTCGTCGGCGCCGGTGATGACTTTGCCACCCGCACTCGACGTATCGCTGACGAAGTCATCGGTGAACAGTGCGCGCCAGGAAGCCCAGTCTTTGGTGTCCAGGTAGCGGCAGTAGCGAGACTTGAGGCGTTTGATCGCCTCGATCTGCGCCGCGGCGTCGTCAGCCACGATTCGGAGCGGGTTCGTAGCGCAGCATCGTGACGTCGTGGTCCGGGTAATCGCAGAACACCGGTTGCACCCGCATCCCCACCACGAGATCGCGCGGCTTATGCGACGGTCCCAGCTTCGCCTCTCCTCCGTCGAGCCTCGCTGAACCGCCGAGATCGACGTTGACCAGTTCGGTGGAGAACCGCGGGCCCTCATCCCATTCGACGATCGCCAGCAGTTGCGGCACCGCGTCGGCAAAGTGCAAGCCGACCGGACGGCGGGCCACGGTGAAGGAGTACAACGTGCCCATTCCGGAGATCTCGCGCCATTCCAGATCGTCGGCCAGGGTGCGCGGCGCCCGGACTCGCGGATAGAACACGTAGCTCTCGGTCGATGGCGAGTACTGGATGACGATGCGGTGCTGGGCCAGCGCATCCCAGAACGGTGCTGTGGTGGGAGTTTTGACCGGCATCGGGCGCTCAAAGGTGGTCATCGGGCCTCAGTCCCCTTCCAAGATGAGCGTCGTCTGTTCCGACAGGATCCCGCCGTTGCCCGAGACGAAGGCCCGGTTGCAGTCGGACACCTGCGCAGCCCCAGCCCGGCCCATGATCTGGCGGGTGGCGTCGCAGACGTGGTGCATACCGCCGGCCAGGCCGGCTTGGCCGAATCCGAGTTGGCCGCCCGCGGTGTTGAGCGGGAAGTCGCCGCGGAAGGTCAGGTCGTGATCGGCGAGGAACTGCATGCCTTTGCCCTTCTCGCAGAACCCGGCATCCTCCAGCGACAGCAGCACGGTGATCGTGTAGCAGTCGTAGATGGAGACCATGTCCATGTCCGCGCGAGTCAGATCAGTCATGGCGAAGGCGGTGTCGGCGGCCTCGCGGATCGGGGTAGCCAGCAGGTCCGCGGCGTAGGTCGGCGTTTTGAACGGCACGTGTTCGCCGAATCCCTTGATCCACACCGGACGATTGCGGGCCCGCTTGGCAACCTCGGCGCTGGCGATCACCACGGCCGCGCCGCCGACACAGGGCATCACAATCTCCAGCATGTGCAGTGGATCGGCGATCACCGGACTCGCCAGTACGTCCTCGACAGTCAGCGGGGTGTCGCGCCAGATCGCGCCCTCGGTGTGATTGGCGTTGACGCGCTGATCGACGACCAGTTTGGCCATCGCCCGTTCGTCGTAGCCGTAGACGGCACCGTAGCGCGTGGCGACTTGGCCGTAGGGACCGTTCTGTCCCAGATTTCCGTAGGGAATCTCGAACTCGGCTTGCGGAGAACCGTATTGGTTGCTCGAGGAGCCGAAGAACATGGCGTCGACCAACGGCCTGGGTTTACGTTCCGACATCGGGGTGATGTAGCGGGCCGGCAATGTGCACAGGACAACATCGCAGATGCCGAGCTCGATCGCCGCCGCGGCGCGCCAGACCATGGCCGCGGCACTGGCCCCGCCTAAGTCGACGATCTCGGCGAACCGCGCTGGAACCCCCAGGTATTCGGCGATCGTGGAGGGCACGAAGATCTCGGATTCGCCCAGGTGCGAGGTGACGATGCCATTGACGAATTCAGCCGGCAGACCCGCGTCGGCCAGTGCCGCCGCACTCAGCTCGGCCCACTGCTCCAGGGTGAACGGGGCCGGGGTGGCCTTGTTCATCCGTTCCGGCGGCAGCTCGACGTAGCCGACGATCGCGGCGTCTCCGCGTAATCCCATGTGGCTGTCCTTTATCTCATTTGCGGGGCAGGCCGAGAATCATCTGCGCGATGATGTTCAGCTGAATTTCCTTGGTACCGCCGCCGATCAACTCGGCCGGTGACAACAGATACGGCTCGACGACGGCCGGGTCGGAATCTGCGACCATCGCCAATCGCCCGACTGTCGCCAAGGTCGCGTGGAAGGTACGGCGCAACAGCACGTTCATCGCCACTTTCGCGATGCTCGACGACGCCCCGAAACCCTCGCCATCCAGCAGCCTGATGGTCTCGCGCACCCCGAGCGCCCTGATCGCGTTGGCATAGGCATCGAGTTCGCCCAGCGCGCGCAGCGCGTCGCCGCGCGATCGGCCCGGGGCTGCGGCGATGGCCCGCAGCGCCACAGCCCGGTCGTTCTCCACGTATCCGCTGATGGCGGTACGCTCCTCAGCCATGGTGGCGATCGCCAGCTGCCAGCCTTCGGTGGGCTCGCCGAGCAGCATCTCATCGGGCACGAAGACGTCGGCGAGAAACACTTCGTTGAATTCCGCAGCGCCGGTGGCCATCACGATCGGCTGGATCTCGATCCCTGGCGAACGCATGTCCACGATGAAGTAGCCGATCCCGCGATGTTTGGCCGCCGTGGGGTCGGTACGAGCCAGCAGGGCGCCGTAGTCGGCGCGCTGCGCCGCCGATGTCCAGATCTTGTGGCCGTTGATGCGCCATCCACCGTCGACCTTGACCGCTCGGGTGGTCAGCGACGCCAGGTCAGAGCCGGCGCCGGGCTCGGAGAACAGCTGACACCAAGCGAGCTCGCCGCGCTGGGTCGGGGGAATCAGCCGCTGCTGCAGCGCCTCCGGTGCGGCCCGCACCAGTGACGGCAGGATCCATTCGGCGATCCCCAGTGACGGCCGGACCAGCCCGGGGCGTTTGGCGAACTCCTCGATGATGATCAGCTGCTGCAGTGGGGAGGCATCCAGTCCCCACGGCGCTGGCCACTGCGGGGCGATCAGACCGGCTTCGGCGATCATCGTGCGCTGCGGGCCCGTTTCGAAGTGCGGGTAGTCGCCTTGGCGACCCGGACCGTCGTTGACCAGTGCCGCGGCGGCATCGAGCGTCGCGGCGACACCCGACCGGAACTCGGCTTCCGCGCCGCCGAGATCAACGGTGAAGTCCCGCTGCCGCGCGACGGTCAGCTCGCCGAGCCGACGAGCCCAGTCGGTGGCGGCGCCGATCGAGCCGGCGAGGCTGGTGGCACGGCGCCAGTACAGGTGCAGATCGTGCTCCCAGGTGAATCCGATGGCGCCGAACATGGTCAGGGTGTCGAACACGGTGTCGGGGCACGGTGCGATCGCCGTCAGCGCGGCGGTGGCCGCGGCCATCCGATGTTGTTCGGGACTGTCGGTCGCGGCGCGCAGCGCGTCCCAGGCCGCGGCGCAGGCCAGTTCGGCGTTGACCAGCAGCATGGCCGCATTGTGTTGCAGGGCCTGGAAGGTGCCGATCGCGACGCCGAACTGTTCGCGGGTGCGCAGGTGCGCGGTCGCGGCCTCGACACACCATTCGGCGATCCCCGCGCACACCGCAGCCACCAGCCCGACGGCGAGGTATTCGGCACGCTCGGAATCGATTCCGGTCAGGACATCGTCGGTGCTCACCGGGTGATCGGCGACGGTGATGGTGGCCAGATCGGTGAGCAGGTCGGTTCCGGTCACCGACTGGACTTCTGCTCGGCCGGTGTCGATGACCGCCCATACGACCGTACCGTCATCACCGGTGGCGCAGACCAGCGCAAGCCGGGCCGCGCGGGCGCCGGAGATTACCTCGGAGGTACCGCTAATCAACCAGCCGTCATCGGTCCGTCGCGCGGTGAAGTCGGACTGTCCGGCCAGCACGACGGTGGCCGGGGCCCCGGCGGCGACCGCCCGCAGAAACTCCTCCCGCGCCGGCGTGGCCTCGGCGAGCAGACCGACCGCGCCGGCGGTCACCGTCGGCAGCAGCGGCCCCGGCAGAGACACTGTTCCCGCGGCCTCCAGTACCGCGGCGACGTCGAGCAACCCACCGCCCTGCCCGCCGTACTGTTCGGGCAGGTGAATCGCGTGAAACCCGTTGGCGACCAAGTCGTCCCACCAAGACGGCAGCTCCCCGGCAGCCAGCGCATCGAAGGCCTTGCGGGTATCGGTCATCGGCGCGTGCCGGGCGGCGAACTGCCGCAACGACTCGCCGAGGTGGCGTTGTTCGACGCTGAGCGTCACACTCACGAACTCTCCTCATGTTCTCCACGTGCAGTCCACTGCGATTGGATACGCGCGGCAGTCTCTCGCACGGCCATACCGAGATCGGCGACCTCCGCGGCGGTCAAGGTTGCGAACGGGGCGACTCCCACCGACATCGCTTCCGTGCCGTCGATGTCGCGAACTGGCGCCGAGACGCTGGCGATCGGATGCTGCTGGGCGCCACCGAGTTCGTCGGGAAGGTAGTCGACCTCGGTGAGATCGGCGAAGGCCGTGGCCAGTCGCGCGGTGATCTCGTCGGGCTCGCCGTCAGCCGCCAACGCCTGCAGCGCCGAGTACACCCGGACGTATTCGCGGCTCATCCGATCGATCGCGTAACCGCGCAGGCCGACCTGGTCGAGCACCGCGGCCAGCCGGCGCCGCAGCCGCGGCGACGGTGCGCCCAGCCCACTCAGCCATTCCTTCTTGACCTGCTCGCCGGCGCCGGCGATGAACTCGCGCCCGAACGGGGCCACCAGCGGTATCCGGAATCCCGCTCCCAACTGCAGCCCGGTGATCGACTCCCCCACCGAGTCGGTCACCACCACCGTCGCACCCTGGCGAACGCCGAGGATGACCTGTCTGCCGACCGCGTCGAACAGCCGCTGCAGCTCCGGCCGGAACGCTTGCTTATTGACGGGGCGGGCCAGCACGGCCAGGGCCGGACCCCAGGAATATCCACCGGAGCGCCGATCCCGCACCAGCCACTGCCGGTTGGCCAGAGTGGCGAGAATGGCGTGGCAGGTGCCGTGACTGATGGCCAGGGTGTGCGAGATCTCCGAGAGGGAGAAATGGCGTTCCGGGTCGGCGGCCAGCAGCTCGAGAATCCGGATCACCCGCTCGGTCGGCGGCGAGGAGACCGGACGGGCCATGCCGTCTCCGTCGATCGTCGCCGTCACACTTTCGAAAAGTACGTCGAATAATCGACGCACGCAAGTTCGTGGCGGGCCTTAGCCGGCAGCCGCCAACCGCGCGCGCTCCCGTACCGACGCCACCACCCCGCCGTCGTTGAGGATGTCGGTGCCGGTCAGGTAGCCCGCCTTGGCGCTGAGGCAGAACGCCAGCAGCTCGGCCATCTCCGCCGGCGTTCCCCAGCGTGGGACCGCGGCGTCGGCGACCAGCGCCCCGGCGCCGGCCCGCTCCTCGAGCCGGCCCATCTCGGTGTCCACCGAGCCAGGTGACACCGAGACGATGCGCAGCCCGCGCCCGTTGAACCGCTCGGCCTGCGAGCTGGAGTACCAGCGCACGAAGGCCTTGCTCACCGCGTAAGCGATGCCCGAGCGCGCCTGCGGCGGCATCGGCTCGCAGACCTCGGCCACGGCCTGCGCGAAGCCGCGAACATCCCGCAGCGCCAACGGGAATCGGTCGGTGGGGATCAGTTCGTCGGGCAGCAGGTGTGCGGCCATCGACGCGACGTTGACGATCGCGGAGCCTTCGGGCGCGACGCGAAAGAATTCCTCGTTGACGTTGAGCGTGCCGATCGCATTCGTCCGCACGATGTAGTCGGCGGCGCCCATGCTGGGGCTGACCCCGGCGGTGTGGATCACCGAGGTGACGGGCCCGATGCCGGCCGCGGTGTCGAACAGCGCGGCGACCGCGTCGCGATCGGTGACGTCGCAGTTGACGATCGTGACATCGAGGTCTTTCAACGCCGCCGCCGCGGCGTCCAGCCGCTCCTGCCGGACATCGCAGAGCACGATGGGCTGCTCGCCCCCGACGATCGTTGCGGTGGCCAGACCCATCCCGCCGGCACCACCGGTGATCACTGACACCATCGCGTCAGGCCTGCGCCAACTGCTTCTGCACGTACCGCTGCGCCCATTCGGCCCGCGGCCGGATCGAGACGTCCACGTCGGTGGCCGTGGCCCGCAGCGCTCCCACCGTCGCCTGCGCACGCGGGGTGTGGGCGAACGGATCCCAGCTGAAGAACCGGGCGGAGTTCTGCCAGGTGATCTTGTTGATGTCGGAGTCGTCGGCACCGGCGGCCTCCAGCTCGGCCAGCACCTGTTCGGGAGCGTCCGGCCAGAAGCAGTCCGAATGCGGGTAGTCGCACTCCCAGGCGATGATGTCGATGCCGATCTCGTGGCGCAGCTTCAGCGAGGTCTTGTCGGTGACGTAGCAGGCCAGCGAGTGCTCGCGGAACACCTCGGACGGGAGTTTGTCGCCGAAGTCGCGGCGCAGCCACTTCTGGTTGGTGTAGTGCCGATCCGAGCGGTCGAGGTAGAACGGGATCCAGCCGATGCCGCCCTCGGAGAACGCGAACTTCAGGTTCGGGTAGTTGCGCATCGCCGGGCCCCACAGCAGATCCTGGGCGCACATCGCCGAGATCTGGGTGGCCAGGATGATCATGTTGTCGATAGGTGCGTTGGGGGCCATGCTGATCGCCCCGAAGCCGGTGCCGATGTGCAGACACATCACCACATCCTCGTCTGAGAGCGTGCGGAACACCGGTCCCCAGTAATCCTCGTCGTGGTAACTGGGCAGCCCCTCCAGGTGCGGCAGTTCGGGCATGGTGACCGCGCGGCAGCCTTTGGCCGCCACCCGGCGGATCTCGGCGCACATCGCTTCGGGGTTCCAGGTCGGCAGGATCGCGATCGGAATGAACCGGCCCGGGGCCGAGCCCGCCCACTCGTCGATGTGCCAGTCGTTGTAGGCCGAGACCATCACCAACGTCACGTTCTCGCGGGTCATGTTGAGGTGGCGGGCGGAGAATCCGGTGAAGGTCGGAAAGCACATCGAGGCGAGGATGCCGTTGCGGTTCATGTCGCGGACCCGCTCGTGCACGTCGTAGACGCCGGGGCGCATCTCGGCGAAACCGGCGGGGTCGCGGCCCCACTCCTCGGCCGGCCACGACACCACCGCATTGAGCCCGCTGACGCCTTGCGGACGGCCCTGATACATCCACTGGTCGACACCCTTTTCGTCGGTGACGACGATCGGCGCCTCCTCCTTGTACTTGGCCGGTACATGGCGCAGGAACATGTCGGGCGGCTCCACCACGTGATCGTCGATGCTGATCAGGATCAAGTCGTCGATGTTCATGCCTTTACTAGTACCCTGGAAAATCGTGACCGTCTCCGCGCGTTCGGCCATAGATTTTGCAGAACCGGCCAACATCGATCTGCGCCGCGGCGGTCGTGCCCGGGCCGGCAGTTACCTCTACGAGGGGCGGCAGCTGGTCACCGGGTGGCATTCGCACGACATGCACCAGATCGAGTACGCCGTCGGTGGCGTAGTCGAAGTCGAGACCGCTGCGGCGCACTACCTGCTACCCCCGCAACAGGCGGCCTGGATCCCCGCCGGCCTGGAGCATCAGGCCGTCATGCGCGAGGAAGTGCGCACCGTAGCGGTGATGTTCGACCCCGAGCTGGTCGCCCACGCCGGCGACCGGGCCCGCATCCTGACCGTGTCGCCGCTGATCCGCGAGATGATGCTGCATTCGCTGCGCTGGCCGATCGAGCGGCTCGACGGCGATGGCGTCTCTGACGACTTCTTCCGCACCCTGGGGCATCTGGTCGCCGCGGCGCTGGAGCACGAGGCGCCGCTGAGCCTGCCCACCTCCGATCACCCGATCGTCGGTGCGGCAATGGTCTACACCAAGGAACACCTGGCGTCGGTGAGCGCCGCCGAGGTCGCCCACGCCGTCGCCGTGTCCGAGCGCACCCTGCGGCGCCAGTTCGAGGCGGTGATCGGCATGTCGTGGCGTACCTATTTGCTGCACGCCCGGATGCTGCAGGCGATGGCGCTGCTGGCCGCCCCCGATCAGGGAGTGCAGCAGACCGCGGCCGCCATCGGCTTCGACAGCTTGAGCGCGTTCACCCGGGCGTTCACCAAGTTCGCCGGCGAGGCGCCGTCGAGCTACCACCGCAGGATCATGACTACTACGACGTCTTAACCACCGGCGGAGAGTAATTCGGCTTGCCCAGACCCAGCACGTACTGGGCGATCATGTTGCGGAACACCTCCAAGGTGCCGCCGTAGATGCCGACCAGTGGCGCGAATCGGAACACGTAGTCGCTCGCCCCGTTGTCGATGGCGCCATCGGTGTCGATCGGCAGCGCCGACGCACTTCCGAGCAGGTCCATCAGGTCCGGCGAGACATCGCGCATCGCCTGCGCCAGTGCCACCCGTCCGAAAATGGAGGGAGCCGACAGCGACGCCTCGACCCGCGCCGCGGCGCGCCCGAGCCGGTAGGCCACCGAACGATCCGCGATGCTCCCCGACCGCCCGGCCACCTCGCCCGCCTTGTCGACAGCGACGGCCATGAAATTCGCCTGGTGCATCATGATCGAGACATCCTGCAATCCATCGGGATTGGCGTCCACAGCGCCGTGTTCGACGTTGAGCGGCTCACGCAGCACGGTCCATCCGCCGTTGACCTCGCCAAGGCGGTACTTGTCGTCGACGCGCACGTCGCTGTAGTAGACGATGTTGGTGCGGTCGCCGTCCACGGTGCGCAGGCCCTGGATCTCGATGCCCGGAGTGTTCAACGGCACCAGGAACATGGTGAGGCTCTGGTGTTTCCGCGCGTCCGGATCGGTGTTGGTGATCAGGAAGACGTACTGGCAGTTATGGGCGCCGGTGGTGAACATCTTGGAGCCGTTAATGATCCAGTTCTCACCGTCGCGCACCGCCCGGGTCTTGCAGGTTGCGACGTCAGAACCGCCTTCGGGCTCTGTGTAGCCCAGGCAGAGCCGGATGTGGCCGCTGAAGACCCCGGGCAGGATCTCCTCGCACAGCTCGGGCGAGCCGAAGGAGGCAACCGACCGGGCGACCATCGCCGTGGTTCCCCAGGTGACCCAGGGCACGTGGGCGCGACGCTTCTCCAGTTCCCAGATACGCCGGCGCACGCGGGGAAAGCCGCCGTCGGCCTCGGTTTTCCACTCCGCCTCCAGGTAACCCGCGGCACCCAGCGCCAGGTGAACGACCTCGTCGAAGTTGTCCCCGGTCTCGCGGTCTCGGCGCTTGACGTCCTCAGTCACGTGGGTGGCCAAGAAAGCGCGCACCTCGTCACGGAAAGCGATGTCGTCGTCGGTCAGCTGCGGTTGTGAGAAGTCCATAATCGTTGGTGTCCTATTCGGCTGCGCGGGTAGTGGTTTCGCGGTCGGCTGTTTCACGAACAGCGATGAGATCCCCGATGCGGCAGGCGGCGGCTCCGGGATCGCCCCCGGCCAGGGGCCAGCCGCGGGCCCGGACCAGGTAAGCGGTGGCCGCGGCCTCGGCTGAAACGCCCAGACCCCCCTGAATGTGCACCGCCATGGTGGCGGCCTTTGCGGCTTCTTCTGCCATGAAGACGAACACCGACGGCGCCAGTTCCGGACGCTCATCGGGCTCGTTGTCCATGAACCAGCCGGCGCGGTAAGCCAGGTTGCGCCCGGAGGCGACCGTGATCGCCATATTCGCCAGTGGGTGCGAGATCGCCTGCAGGGTGCCGATCGGCACTCCGAGGGTGTAGCGGGTCTTGGCGAATTCCGCGGCGATGGTCATGGCCTGCTCCACCATCCCGACCAGCGCAGAGGCCGTCAACAGCCGCCATTCATCCAGCGCCCGCTGATATTCCGCCAGCGCCTCAGGCCCGCTGGCCAGCACGGTCACTGTGTCGGCGTCGGCCGGGTCGACCCAGGCCATCGGCAACCGGCCGATGTTGTCGACCCGAACCGGCCTGGTGCCGAAGGAAAGTCGCACCACCGCATCTCCGTCACGGACGATGATGGTGTCGGCGATCGAACCGGTCGGCAGCAGTCGGGGGCCGGCGATTGTCTCTTGGTGCGGGTCGAACGCAATCAGACGAGTCCCGCTGACGATGTCGGCGGTGTCGTCCGCCTCCGGCGGCAGGCCTCCAAGCCGTTGCAGCAGGCGCGCGGCACAGACCTGGTCGATCCAGGGAACCGGCGCCAGCGATCGACCGATCTCCTCGGCGACCAGCGCAAGGTCGACCAGAGTGGCGCCGTCGCCGCCAACCGATTCCGGCAATGCCATGGTGGTGGCGCCCATCGCACACAGCCGCTCCCACAAGTTCTTATCGAAACCGGATTCCTCTGCGGCACGCACCGTTTCGATCGGACAGTGCGTGGTGAAGAATTGTTTGTAAGCAGACTGCAAGGCGACGTGGTCCTCGGTCAGGCTGTAGTCCAGCCTGCGCAGTTCGAAACGATCCATCTCAGCTCTCCTGTTCGGGTACGGCGCCGCGTTCGGCAAAGAAGAAGTCGGCGGCATTGCGGTAGAGGTACTTGTCGAGCACGTCGGGTGGCAGGTCCAGAGCGCGCGCCTCGGGCACCACCCGGTCCATCCGCAGCACTGGCCAGTCCGAGGCGAAGATGACCTTGCCGGCGCCCCGGGTGCGCATGAAGTGCAGCAGGCCTTCCGGCAGACGTTTCGGCGACCAGGCCGAGGTCATCAGCCGTAGGTTGCGGTACTTGATAAGCATGCGGATCGCCACGTCCCACCAGGGGTCGGCGCCGTGGATCATGCACAGCCGCAGTTCGGGAAAGCGCACGCAGACCCGGTCCAGGTGGATCGGGTGCTGCACCTCACCCGGGATCGGCGGCCCCGGAATTCCGGTGTTGACACACAGCGGTAGATCCAGCTCGGCGCACTTGGCGTAGAGCGGATAGTAGACCGCGTCACTGGGAGGATACTGACCATCGCCCCAGAAGCTCGGTCCCACAACGGCATAGGCCACCGGCAGGTCGTCGACGACGGCGCTCAACTCCCGAAGCGCGGGCACCGGACGCAGCAGGTTCGTGCCTCCCATTGCCAGCGTGAACCGGTCTGGCCGAGACTCGACGAACTTTCGGGCGGTCACCGACGGTTTGACCAGGTTGTCCATCAAGACGGCCTTGGTAACACCGTGGGTGTCCATCTCGTCGAGCAGCGCCGACATGTCGACCGGCGCGAACATCGACTTGGGTCCCTTGAAGTAGTCATCGCGAGTTCTGACCATCCAGGACGGCTGCTCGTTCTCGCCGAAGTGCACGTTCACCAGACAATCGATGACCTGTGACTGTTCGCTCATGCCGTGCTCACCTCTTGAATCACCTGTCTTTTAGCCCAGCGGTAGTCGGCCTTGCCATTGCCCAGTCGGCGCACCTGCGCGACCATGGCGAACGCCTTGGGCACTTTGAAGCCCGCCAGCACCGATCGACAGTGTGCGTCCAACTGCTCATCGGAAACTCCCGAATCCGGTTGCGGTACAACCAGCGCCACCAGCTCTTCACCCCAGCGCTCGCTCGGTCTGCCCACCACCACCGCATCGGCCACCCCCGGGTGAGCACGCAACACGCCCTCGACCTCCTCGACGAACACCTTCTCCCCGCCGGTGTTGACCACCAGGGAGTCGCGGCCGAACAACCGCAACGTGCCGTCGTTCTCGATGCTGGCGCGGTCGCCGGAGATCACCATCCGCTGACCGTCGATCTCACCGAAGGTGCGCTGTGTCGCGTCCGCGTCGTCGAAGTATCCGAGTGGGATCCGGCCGGTCCGCACCACCCACCCGACCTCGGGATCGCCGGGTTGCAAGAACCGGGTCCGGTCTTGCGACACCACCGATCCCCCGGTCCGCAGATCGAAGGTGTCACGCCGCGCGTCGCGCTGGCTGCGCCCGAAGCCCAGATTGCCGGTCTCCGAGGAGCCGTACCCGTTGATCAGGGTGATCTGCGGGAGCAGTTCCAGCAGCGCCGCCTGGTACTTCGGATTGGTTGCAGCACCGCCGGTTCCGATCGAGTGCAAAGAAGACAGGTCATAGGTACCCCCGCGGAGTTCGGCGACCAGTGGCGCGGCGTAGGCGTCACCCACCATGGTCATCAATCCGACCTTTTCCCGCGCGGCGGTTTCCAGCACCGCGCGGGGGTCGAACTTGGTGCGGGTGTCGTTGAGGATCACCGTCTGCCCGCTCAGGATCGCCGAGAATGCGGTCCACAGCCCGGCGGCGTGCATCAGCGGTGACAGCGCGAACCAGGGCGGACCGGCGTACTGCACCTTCTGGTGGATCTCCGCCACGCCGGCGTGATCGTCACCGACCATCGACGACACGTAGATGTCGCTTTGTCGCCACAGCACGCCCTTCGGGCGCCCGGTGGTTCCCCCGGTGCAGATCATCAGCAGATCGTCCGGGGACGGCTTCACCGCCTGATCGGTATCGCCCTGGCCTAGGGCATCGTCCAGCGATACCGCGTCGAGCCTGGGTCCGTCGGCGATGCTGTCGTCGATCCGGATTAACAGCTCGGCGCCGGATTCGCGGAGCGTGTCAACGAATTTCGCCTCCAGGCTGGAGTGGTAGATCACCGCGCGGGGACGCAGATAGTCGAGGAGCTCACCGGCCTCGGCCGGGGTGTAGTAGTGATTGACGTTGACCGGGACCGTACGGGCCTTGAGGCAGCCGATCACCATGTCGGGGTACAGGTCGTTGTGCATGAGCAGCGCGACCCGGTCCTGGCCGCACTCCCAGTTGCGCAGCACCGCGCGCTCACGCTGGGCGCCGAGTCCGCGGCCGGCCAGGTAGTTGGCCAGCCTGCGGGTGCGTTCCGCGGCTTGCGCGAACGTGCTGCGCCGGCCTCCGCAGATCGTCATCGCCCGGTCGGGCACGGCCTCGGCGATCGCGTCGAGGACCGCGCCGAGAGTCCATTCACCCACGTCAGACCGAAGCTGCCAGGTGGGCGACGCCCGGTGCCCTACGGTTCGGATCACCCAGCAGAGTCAATGCGTTGTCCCGCATCACCATTCGGGTATCTTCGGCGCTGAACTCGGGGAACTGCGGGATGTCGGCGGTGAAGGTGGTCGGGTCGGCCAGGCCCTCACCGTGCGGCCAGTCCGAACCGAACAGGATCTTGTCGACGCCGATGGTGTCGGCCAGCAGCTTCACGTCGTCCTCGTAGTAAGGGGCGATCCAGACGTTGTTACGCAGCTGCTCGATCGGATCTTCCTTGTAGTGGTACGGCGCGTTGTTGGCCGACTTCTTCAACCGCTTGATCAGCCGGTAGACGAAGTACGAGCCGTTCTCGATGCTGACCACCTTGAGCTTGGGGTGACGGGTGAACACCTGGTGCACGATCATCGAAGCGATGGTGTCGTGAATCGCGCGATCGTCCATGATCACCATGTCCAGCGGGTCGCGCTTACCGAATCCCTTGAACACGCCACTGCCGCCCCACAATGCCGGGATCGCCATGTAACCGGAGTCGGACAGGTGGAAGACGACCGCGACGCCCGCCTCGGCAAGGCGCGCCCACACCGGGTCGTGCACCGGGTCACCGAGGGACCGGGCCCGAACCTCGCCGGGCACCGGCGCCGGGCGCACACACACCAGCTTGGCGCCGCGGCTGATCACGAATTCGACTTCCTCCACCGCCTTTTCGGGGTCGGCCAGCGAGATGATCGGTGCGGATATCACGCGGCCGTCGGGGCGGTCGAAGCCCCAGTCCTCGTCGAGCCACAGGTTGAACGCGTGCACCGACGCAATGGTGGCGGGGATGTCGTGCTTGAGCCCCTCCTCCACGCCACAGGCGAAGGTTGGCAGCATGAACACCGTCTCCAGCCGTTGTCGGTCGAGCACCTGCACGCGGGCGTCGCGGTTCTGGTATTCGGGATGCTCGGAGAGCCGGTCGAGCTTCATCAACGACGCCGGCTCCACACCTTCGGGGATCTCGCCGCGGAACAGCAGATCCAGGCAGCCGGGTTCGATAATCGGGTCGAAGTTCGGGTTCGGGATGAAGTGATTGACGACCCCGCCGAACACCGCCAGGGTGCGCTTGCCGTCCTGCACCATCTGGACACCGCGGCTGCGGAATTCTTTGGGCAGGTGCCGAGTGAAGGCGTCCAGCGGCTCGTAGTAATGGTTGTCGACGTCGACGGCCAAGTACGGGAGCCGTTCAGGTGCGGCAGTCATCTGCTCAACCTTTCTTCGGTGAGGGGCGGGAAGTTCGGCGGGCGTTTCTCGAAGAAACTTGCGATTCCCTCGATCAGGTCGGGCCGCGCCAACGATTCGTACATCAGGGTTTCGGCACGTGCACTGACCGCGGCGACGTCGTCGAGCGCGTCGCGGTAGACCTGACCTTTGATCACCGCCAGCGACACCGGTGAGCAGTGTGCGGCGATGTCACGCGCGTAGGCCGTCGCACGCTCCAGCATTTCTTCGGGTTCGACGACGTGGTTGACCACGCCGAGTTCGCGGGCTTCCTCGGCGAGGAAAGTGCGCCCGGACAACAGCAGATCCATCGCCGGGCCCATGCCGGCCAGTCGCGGCAGTATCCAGGTGATGCCGTGCTCGGCGACCAGTCCGCGACGGGTGAAGGCGGTGGCGAATTTGGCGCCGGCCGCGGCGAACCGGACGTCGCACATCAGCGCATGGGTCAGCCCGATCCCGACACAGGAGCCGTTGATGGCTGCGATCACGGGTTTGCGCAACTCGGTCAGGAAATGCGGGGGGCGGTCCCCGACCAGTTGGGACACGTCGGTGCCGGATGCGTCGACGGCGTCGGGACCCGTTTGAGTGCCGCCACCCAGATCCGCACCGGCGCAGAATCCCCGGCCACTACCGGTCACCACGATCGCCCGCACCGCGGGATCCGCCTCGGCACCATCGATGGCGGCGTAGAAACCGGCGGCGATATCGGGGCCCCAGGAGTTGAGCCGCTCCGGACGGTTGAAGGTGATCAGCCCGACGCCGTCACGCACGTCGTAGAGCACCGCGGTCATCGACCCCGCAACCTCCGCCTCGAAGCAACCGGATAGTTCTTACTGTATACCTTTCGGTAGCGCATTCCGCAACCTCCGAGGTTCCCGCCTAAAACCACTATGCACGCAGGTCAGGAGCAAATTCGGGTCAGCCGATCAGGTGAAATCCGAGCCGCCGTCAACGTTGACGTTGGCGCCGGTCATGTAGGCGTTGCGACGGGAAGCCAGAAAGGCTGCGACCGCGCCCACTTCGTCCGGCAGGCCCGCCCGTGGCAGCTGCGCCGGGTGGCCGAAATGCTCGGCAATGGCCTCCATCAGCCGGTAGGGGTCGTCTCCGTCCACCCCGACCGAGCGGGCCCAGCCGACCAGCGCCTCGGAGGCGACGCTTCCGGGCGAGACCACGTTGACCAGGATCTCCTCGGGCGCCAGGAGCAGCGCCAGGTTCTTCGAGATGCTGTTCACCATCGCCTTGGCCGCGGTGTAGGCGACCAGGACTGTGCTTTGGCGCTGCGTCGACTGTGCCGAGAAGTTGACGATCCGGGCCCATTCGGCCTTGCGCAGCAACGGCAGCGCCGCCCGCACGGTATGCACCATCCCCATCGCGCCCTGGTCGATCGCCCGGCGCCACTGCTCATCGGTGAGATCTTCGAAGGTGCCCTGCACGTCGGGGCCGGCCGCGTTGATCAGGATGTTGAGTTCGCCGTCCCAGCGTCTCCCGAGTTCGGCGAAGGCTTCGCGCACCCGCTGCTCGTCGCAGGCATCGGCGACTATGCCGATCGCGTCCGGACTGCCGCGTCCCCTCAGGTCGTCACACGCGCGGTCCAGGTCGGCAGCCGAGCGCGCCATGACCGCCACCCGAGCCCCGTCGTCGGCCAGGCAACGAGCGGTGGCCAGTCCCATCCCCCGGCCACCACCGACGACGACGGCGCGCGCGTCGCGCAAGCCCAGATCCACGGCCGCAGAACAGGGTCAGGCGCCGGTCCAGTTCGGGGCACGTTTCTCGGCGAACGCGATGGCACCCTCCTTGGCGTCATGGGAGGTGAACACCGGCGCGATCAGTTCGCCCTGCTTCTGCCAGATCTCATCCTGACTCCAGCCGGCGGACTTCACCATGATCTCCTTTGTCACCGCGACGGCCAGCGGGCCATTGGCGGTGATCCGCTCGGCCAGGGCGATGGCCCCGTCCAGCGCTCCGCCCGGTTCGGTGAGCACGTTGACGAAGCCCCACTCGGCGCCCTGCTCGGCGGTGAAACTCTCACCGGTCAAAGCCAATTCGAGCGCCTTCTGATACGGAATGCGATGCGGCAACCGCAACAGGCCACCGCCGGCGGCCACCAGCCCCCGCTTGACCTCCGGGATACCGAATTTCGCGCCCTTGGCGGCCACCACCAGGTCGGTGGCCAGCACCAGCTCGGTGCCACCGGCAACCGCATGTCCTTCGACCGCGGAGATGAGCGGCTTGCGCGGCGGGCGCTCGGTGAACCCGAGACCACGTCCCGGGACATACGCCAACTCCCCGGCCGCGAACGCCTTGAGATCCATTCCCGCACAGAAATTGCCGCCGGCACCGGTCAGCACCCCGACCGACAGTTCGGGAGTGTCGTCCAGTTCGTCGCAGGCCGCAGCCAACCCCTCGGCGACCGCCTTGTTGGCCGCGTTGCGCGCTTCCGGCCGGTTGATCGTGATGATAAGAATCCGTCCGCGACGCTCGCGCAGTACCGCTTCTGACACGGCTCACCCTTCAGGCGTTGTGACAAGGTATATCAAAATGCTTACCATAGGCTTTACGGTAAGAGAAGCTCATTACCCCGCGCGGGCGAGCGGCACAGGTAGGTTTGACGGCGAAAATCCGGCCGTGTCGACCAGAACTGGAGGTACCCGCAGTGGCAAAGCAGCCAGTCGCCGAGAAACGGCAACGGCGCGAACGCGGATCGATCAACCCCGATGACATCATCGACGGCGCCTTCGAGCTCGCCGAACAGATCGGGGTCGACAACCTGAGCATGCCGTTGCTGGGTAAGCATCTCGGCGTCGGCGTGACGAGCATCTACTGGTACTTCCGCAAAAAGGATGACCTCCTCAATGCGATGACCACCCGGGCCCTGCGCCAGTACACGTTCGCCACCCCGTACGTGGAGGCCAAGGACTGGCGTCAGACGTTGAGCAATCACGCACACAGCATGCGGTCGACGTTCCTGGGTAACCCGATCTTGTGTGATCTCATCCTGATTCGGGCCGCACTGAGCCCGCGGGCCGCGCAGCTCGGCGTCCAGGAAGTGGAGCGGGCGATCGCCAGCCTGGTGGAGGCCGGCCTATCGCCGCAGGATGCCTTCGACACCTATTCGACAGTCTCGGTGCACATCCGCGGGTCGGTGGTGCTGCAGCGGCTCTATGAGAAGAACCGGGCATCGGACGCCGAGGGGCCGTCCGATTTCGAGGAGGCCCTTGTCATCGACCCTGCCGTGACCCCGCTGCTGGCTGAGACCACCCGGCAGGGGCATCGAATCGGTGCAGCAGATGACGCCAACTTTGACTACGGGCTCAACTGCATTCTCGATCACGCCGAGCGGCTGATCGATCAGAACTCCAAGCCGGCGCGGCGTCGCGCCACGCCGGCTTCGGCCAAGCGCTAGCTAGACCTCGATCACCACCGCGCCGCCCTGGCCGCCGCCGGCGCACATGGCGGCCACACCGATGCCACCGCCACGCCGCTTCAGTTCGTAGAGCAGCGTGGTCACCATCCGGGCACCGGATGCGGCGATGGGGTGGCCGAGGCTGCAACCGCTGCCGGAGAAGTTCACCAGCTCTTCGTCGATGCCGTATTCCTTGCACGCCGCGATCGGCACCGAGGCGAAGGCCTCGTTGATCTCCCACAGCGCGACGTCGCCGACGGACAGCCCGGCCCGCTGGAGCACCTTGCCGATCACCTTGACGCCGCCGAGCCCGGTGTCACGCGGCGCGACACCGACCGAGCCCCAGGCTTTGACGGTGCCCATCACGGTCAGACCGTTGTCGCGGGCGTAGTCGGAGTCGACGAGGGCGACCGCGGCCGCGGCATCGTTGGTGCCGCTGCTGTTGCCGGCGGTGATCGAGAATCCCTCGATCTCGGGGTGCAGCACCTTCAGGCCCGCCAGCTTCTCCACGGTGGTTTCGCGGCGGGGGAACTCGTCGACCTTGAACTCGGTCACCGAGCCGTCGGGCAGTTCGACCTTCAGCGGGATGATCTCGTCGACGAACTTGCCGGCATCGATCGCGGCGATCGCCCGCTGGTGCGAGCGCGCGGCCCAGGCGTCCATCTCCTCGCGGGTGATGCCCGCCGCCTGCGCGGTGTTCCACCCCACGGTGATCGACATGTCGCGGGTGGGCGCATCCGGGGTCTCCGGGTGCGTCGGAGGCATCCAGCGCTCCTCGAACTTCAGCTCGGGACCAGGGATGCGCCAGTTCGTCAGCGGCGTCATCGACAGCGACTGCACGCCGCCGGCGATCAGCACCCGCTCCATCCCGGAACCGATCTGCGCCGACGCGTTGCCGATCGCGGTCAGACTGCCAGCGCAATGCCGGTTGACCGACTGGCCGGGCACCGACTCCATGCCGCACGCAGCAGCCGCGTACCGGGCGAGATCGCCGCCACCGTAGTGGGATTCAGCGAAGATGATGTCGTCGATCTCGGTCGGCTCGATGCCGGACCGACGCACCACCTCGGGCAGCACCGTGGTGATCAACGTCTCCGGGGGCGTGTTGACCAGTGTTCCCTTGAACGAACGTCCGATGGCCGTACGAACGGCGCCGACGATGACAGGTGTAGGCATTTTTCCGACCTTACATTATTCGCTGTTTTTGTAAAGCTCACGGCTCCGGAACGTGGAAGTGCTCGTCACGCAGCCGGAACGCCTCCTTGGTTCCATGCTGCGCCCGGGTCTTGACGAAGTTGAACTCCCCCGGCGCGAACTGCAGGTTGGTGCCGTAGGCGTGAAACAGATAGCTGGCCACCTCTTCACCCTGATACGCCTGGCTCTGCTCGACGAGCCGAAACGCCTCCTTGGCGATGACGACGCCGTCGGCGGGCATCTTCGCGGCTTTGCATGCCCAGTACCGTGCCCGCGCGGTCACCGCGCCCGGGTCGCAGGTCTCGGTGAACACCCCCAGATGTTCGACCGCGGCGGCCTCGATGATGTCGCCGGTCAGCAGCAGTCGCCGCGCCAGCACCGGACCGAGCCGGTGGAAGAACATATGCAGGCTGCCCAGCGCCGGGCCCAGAAACCGCGTCGCCGGCATGCCGATCTTGGTGTCACGCGCGATCACCGAGATATCGGTCATCAGCGCCATCTCGAAACCGCCGCCGAGCGCATACCCGCTGATCTCACCCACTGTGACCTTCGGGAAGCCCATCAGATTGTGGTAGAAGCCGAAAGATTTGCGGTCCACGGTAAGTCGGCGCCGCTGGCTGGGCCTGCCCTTGGCCGCCGGCTGCGCGGTCTCCCCGCGCTCGCCGTACCAGCCGTAGGCGTTGTTCATGTCCGCCCCGGTGCTGAACACTCCTTCGGCGCCCCGCAGCAACACCACGACCAGATCGTCGTCCTCGGCAACCCGGTCGAAGCAGCGGGCCACCGCGTCGCGCATCGCGGCATCGTAGGAATTGCGCCGGCCCGGGTTGTTCAGCGTGATGGTCGCGATACGCCCATCGGGATCGACATCGAAGAGCACGCGATCGTCGCCTGCGTCGGTGGGGCTCATCGGGGGGACTCCTCACCCTTTCGGCGGCCGAATCGCACGGCACTCAATTTGTTCGGCGGGGCCGCCGCCGTGGTGACCTCGCCGGTACACAGCAACTCGCCACGATGGAGAAGCCGCGCAGTGGAAGCGATACCCCGCTCCACCTCGGTTCGCACGATGTCGAAGTCCAGCTCGGTGAGGATCGGCGTCGGGCGCCGGTAAGTGACCAGCAGTGAGCGGGTACGCCCGGCCGAGCCCGCCGCGCAGCTCTGCTGCTGAGTCACGCAGTCGAAGAACACCCCGAGAAAGCCGCCGTGCACCAACCCCGGGGGCCCTTCGTAGGGCAGTGGGAAGGTGACTGTGCCCGAGGCGGTCTCGCCATCGAGGTGGTCGAACCGGTACTCCGGAAAGCAGGGGTTGAACGACCCGACGTCGAATGCGTGCGCTAGGTAGACCCGGCCGGCGTCCTCGGACTCCAGGCGCGGGACCGCAGCCACGGGCGCGACCGCAGCCAGTTGCCGTTCCCAGTCGGCGAACCGCACCAGCATGTCCTCGACGGCCGGGTGCGGATGCTCCAAAGCCAGCAGCAGGCCGGTCAGGCGCCGCATGGCAGCGGCCGCATCGACGGTCTGCGACAACGGCAGCTCGCCGAACCGGGCCGCGCCGGAGTGCCGCGAAACCTCTACGTCTTCCGCCATGCGCCCTTCCCGCCCGATTCCAACAATCGTATAGCATACTGTAGATATGACGATATAGCTTCGAAGGGTGGGTGCCACAGTGACCGAAGGCTCGGTGACGGCGCTGCGCGACGGCGCAGTCCTCCACCTGACACTGGATCGTCCGGACCGCCGAAATTCCTTGAGCTATAAGATGATTGATGATCTTGTCGACGCCCTCACCGCCGCGGCGACCGACGACGCCCTGCGCGCCGTCCACCTCCGCGGCGGCGGTGACGACTTCTGCGCCGGCGCCGACTGGGTCGCCACCAACTCCGGCGACCGGCGGCCGCGCACCGGCGACTTGGTGCGCCGCATCCCGCACACCGCGCACCGGCTGATCGAACTGGTGGCGACCATCCAGCTCCCGGTGGTGTGCAGCGTCCGGGGTTGGGCGGCGGGCCTGGGCTGCAACCTGGCGCTGGCCGCCGACTTCACCGTGGCCGCCACCGACGCGGTGTTCTGGGAACCATTCGTGGCGCGCGGCTTCAGCCCCGACTCCGGGTCCACCTGGCTGCTGCCACGACTGGTGGGGGTGGCCCGGGCCCGGCGCATGCTGCTGCTCGGCGAGAAGGTCAGCGGCGCATCCGCCGAAGACTGGGGCCTGATCCATCAGGCGGTAGCGCCGGCGGACCTGGACTCCACCACCGGCGAACTGCTGGCGACCTTGACGGACGGGCCCACGGTCGCGATCGGCCTGACCAAGCAGGCCCTACATTACGGGCAGCACGCAACGCTCCCGCAGTCCATGACCCAGGAGCTGTTCAATCTCGAACTCAGCTGCCGTACCGGGGATTTCAAAGAGGGCCTTGCCGCATTTTCGCAGCGCCGCCCGCCGGACTTCACCGGCCGCTGAGAGGAAAGAGACCAGTCATGCCGACGTTCGACACCATCGACTACGAGGTGCGCGGGCACACCGCCACCATCACACTGAACCGCCCGGAGGCGCTCAACGCGCTGAGCCCGCACATGGTCACCGAACTGCGGACCGCCTATGCCGAGGCCGAGAGCGACGAGGCGGTGTGGGTGGTCATCGTCACCGGCACCGGGCGGGCGTTCTGCACCGGCGCCGACGTGAAGGAGATCCCCGGCGACGGCAAGGTGATCAACGAACGGCCCTATCTGTCGACCTACGAGCAATGGGAGGCTCCGCAGGAGGGCACTCCCCCGTTCCGGACGATGGCCAAACCGGTGCTGGCGGCGATCAATGGGATCTGTTGCGGCGCAGGGCTGGACTGGGTGACCACCTGCGACATCGTGATCGCCTCGGACCGTGCGACGTTCTTCGACCCGCACGTCTCGATCGGCCTCGTCGCCGGTCGCGAAGTGGTGCGGTTGGCCCGCGTACTGCCGCGCTCCGTCGCGCTACGGATGGCCATGATGGGCAAGCACGAGCGTATGGACGCACAACGCGCCTACGACCTCGGCATGATCAGCGAGGTGGTGGAGCACGACCGACTGTTGACCCGCGCCCACGAGATCGCCGACATCTTGAACTCGAACGCTCCGCTGGCGGTACGCGGAACGCGGCTGGCGATCCTCAAGGGCCTGGATCTGCCGCTGCACGAGGCGGAGATGCTCGCCGAATCGTTCCGGGAACGCAACCTGCACACCGAGGACTCACTGGAGGGGCCGCGGGCCTTCGTCGAGAAGCGTGCACCGGAATGGCAGTGCCGATGAGCAGCGAGTTCACCACGGTCCTGCTCGACTTCGACCGCACCGCACACGTCGCGACCATCACGTTGAACCGGCCCGAGCGGCTCAACGCGTTCGACCGCACCATGTGCGAGGAGATGGCCGCGGCATGGCGGATCGTCAAACTCGATACTGAGGTCAACGCCGTCGTGCTGCGCGCCGCGGGTGACCGGGCATTCAGCGCCGGACTGGACATCAAGTCCTCCTACGGCCAGCCCAACAACGTCTGGAACCACGAAGATCCCGGCGAGTTGCTGAGCCCCAAGTGGCAGAAGATGTTCAAACCGGTCATCTGTGCCGTGCAAGGCATGTGCACGGCGGGTGCGTTCTACTTCATCAACGAGGCCGACGTGGTGATCTGCTCGGACGAAGCCACGTTCTTCGACTCCCACGTCTCTGCCGGACTGGTCTGCGCTCTCGAGCCGATCGGGCTGATGCGCAAGATCGGGCTGGGCGAAACCCTGCGGATCGCGCTGATGGGCAACGACGAACGGGTCGGTGCGGTCACCGCATTGCGGATCGGGCTGGTGTCCGAAGTCGTGACACGCGAACAGCTCTGGGCTCGCGCCCACGAGATCGCCACATCGATCGCGGCCAAGCCGCCGACGGCCACCCAGGGCACGGTGAAGGCAATCTGGGAATCCCTGGACAAGCCCTACCGCGCCGCTCTCGATCAGGGACTGATCTACACCCGACTGGGAAACCCACTGGGCAAGGCCGAACTGGAGGCTCAGTCGCCACGCCCCGCCACACCGCCCCGGATCCGCTGATGGTCCATCCGCTCAGCCGGCGCATCACCACGGTGCTCGATCTGGCGCCCGAGGCACCGGCATTGCAGTACGACGGCCGGTGGCATTCCTGGGCGCAACTCGCGGCCCTGGCGCAGCGCATCGCGGAACAGACCCCGGCCGGTGGACGAGTCGGCATCCTGCTGCGCAACCGCCCCCCGCAAGTGGCCGCATTGCTGGGGGTGTTGCTTGCCGGGGGCTGCGTGGTGGTGATCAATCCGTCCCGCGGGGATGACCGCACCCGCACCGAGATCGCCGCACTGGAACTGCCGGTGATCATCGGGCAGGCCGACGATCTGGCCGCCCTGGTCACCGCGACACCACGCACGACATTGGTGACGATCTCCGATCTCACCACGGACCCGCAGATCACCGTGGCAGACGAGCCCAACCCGGATCCCGGGCGGTCCGGCGTGGCGGTGTGGATGCTGACCAGCGGCACGACCGGCCCACCCAAACGCGTCGACTTGCGCTACGACATGCTGGCGCACAGCGTGATCGGCCCCGACCCCAAGCACGCCCCGGCGCCGACGCAGCTACGGAGTGGCATCGCGATCGTCAACTCGCCGCTGGTGCATATCGGCGGCGTGTACCGGGTGCTGCAGTGCATCGCCGAGGCACGACCCTTCGTACTGCTGGAGCGATTCGAACTCCGCCGCTGGGCCGAGGCGGTACGAACCTGCCGGCCGCGCGCGGTCTCGTTGGTGCCGGCCGCGTTGCGCACGGTGCTGCATTCGGACCTGAGCCGCGAGGACTTGGCCGGGATCCGTGCGGTCACCTCCGGGACCGCGCCCCTGTCCGCCGACGACGCCGACGCGTTCACCGCCAAGTTCGGCATCCCGGTGCTCACGTCCTACGCCGCAACCGAATTCGGCGGCGGTGTCGCCGGCTGGACGCTGGCGGACTATCAGCAGTACTGGCAGGACAAACGCGGCAGTGTCGGACGGGCGAGCCTCGGCGCGCAACTGCGCGTCGTTGACGACGACGGCGCGCCGGTGGATCCCGGCCAGGCCGGGCTGCTTGAGGTCAAGCCGGGCCAGCTGGGTCCCGACACGGACTGGATGCGCACCACCGACTTGGCGCGCATCGACGCCGACGGCTTTCTGTGGATCCTGGGCCGGGCGGATCAGGCCATCATCCGCGGCGGATTCAAGGTGTTGCCCGACGATGTGCGGGTCGCGCTGGAAGCACACCCGGCGGTCAAAGGAGCTGCCGTCGTGGGCCGTGCCGACGAGCGTCTGGGACAGACGCCGGTGGCGGCGGTCGAGCTGCGTTCTGGAGCCTTCGCCGACGCCGGGACGCTGACCGCGTTTCTGCGCGGGCGGCTGGCGGGCTATGAGATTCCCACCGAGATCGCGATCGTCGACGCCATCCCGCGGACACCGTCGGGGAAAGCCGATCTGGGTGCGGTACGGGCACTGATCGGTGTGTCGAGCGAGCATGCCCGCTGAGACCCTGCCGCAGATCCTGCGCACCCAAGCGCAGGCCCGCGGCGCCCACCCGCTGCTGATCTGCGACACCGAGCGGATCAGCTACGCCGAAGCCGAGCAGCGCTCCGCGGCGTTGGCCCGGCGTCTGGTCGCGCTGGGCGCCGGTAAGGGTTCGCACATCGGGTTGCTGTATCCCAACGGCACCGCGTTCGTGATCGGGATGCTCGCCGCGGGCCGGATCGGCGCGGTGGTGGTCCCATTCCCCACCTTGTCAACGGCTCCCGAGCTACGTGACCAGCTGGTGCACAGCGACGTGCAGATCCTGCTGGCCGCCGAGTCCTACCGATCGCACGACTACCGCAAACGGCTGGCCGAGGTGCTGGCCGATGTCGAACTCGACGACACCGCACCACTGTTCAGCGTGCACGCCCCGCAATTGCGCCAGGTGCTGTTCGGCGACCGGCACGCCACTTCGCCGGATGCCCCGACCACCCTGGAAGACCTCGAAGACGCCGTGCACGCCGGTGACCCGCTGGCGATCATCTACACCTCCGGCTCCAGCGGCACGCCCAAGGGCGCGGTGCACAGCCACGCCGCCCTGATCGGCCACCAGCGCAACCTCAACGCAATCCGGCGACTCATCGCCGAGGACACCCTGTTCTGTAACTCGCCGTTCTTCTGGATCGGCGGGTTCGCATTCGCGCTGCTGGCCACAGTGCTGGCCGGATCGACATTGCTGTGTTCCAACGCCTCCGACCCCGCCGCCACGCTGGACCTGCTGGAGGCCGAGAAGCCCACGCTGGCCAATGGTTTCGTCAACAGTATCGTCGCGCTGAGTCAGCATCCCAGCCTCGGCGACCGGGACCTGTCCGCCCTGCGCCGCGGCAACCTCTACCCGATCATGGCGCCAGATGCGCGCCCTGCCGACCCCGAGTTGCGGCACAACATGCTCGGGCTGACCGAGACCGGAGGCCCGGTACTGCTGTGTGACGACGAAACGGATCAGTCCGAACACCGGCGCGGAAGCTTCGGCGTGCCGGCCCCCGGATTCGAGTGCCAGGTCAAATCCGGCGAATTGTGGGTGCGTGGTCCCTACCTGATGCAGCGCTATTACAAGCGGAGCCGGGAGGAGTGCTTCGATGCCGACGGCTGGTTCCACACCGGTGATCTGGTCCGCACCGACGCCGACGGCTACTTCTACTACCTGGGCCGGCAAGACCGGGTGATCAAGACCGCGGGCGCCAATGTGTCCGCGGCCGAGGTGGAAAGCGCCATCGCCAAGGTCACCGGCGGAGCCGTCGCGCACGTGTTCGCCGTGCCCGACCCGCAACGGGGCCAGTTGGTGGCCGCGATCATTGTGGCCGGCGACACCGATGTCGACGAGGGACAGTTACGCGCGCGGCTTGCCACCGAGCTGTCCGCCTACAAGATCCCGCGCCGGATCGCCTACGTCCCCGCCGCCCAGATCCCGCTGCTGTCCAGTGGGAAAGTCGATCTGCGCCGGCTGGCGGAGGTGCTCGATGCCTGAGGCTCTGACTGTCGATACCGTGGTGCGCTCGCGCGCCTGCGCCGATCCGGCCAAGCCGGCGGTGATCGACCCGCTCAACCGGCTCAGCTACTCCGACCTCGAGGTGTCATCGCGTGAGCTGGCCGCGGTGTTGGTGCAGGCTGGTGTCGGCAAGGGGAGCCGGGTGGGGCTGATCATGCCCAACGGTGTCGACTGGGTCCGCATCGCGGTCGCCGTGACCCGGATCGGGGCGGTGCTGGTGCCCCTGAGCACGCTGCTGACACCGCAGGAACTGGCCGCGCAGCTGCGTGTTGCCTCGGTGCAGTTCCTGATCAGCGTCCAGGAGTTTCGTGGCCGCCGTTATCTCGACGGCCTGCCCGGAGATCTTGCTTCGCTGCAACATATCTGGACAGCAGATCGGGTCGCCGACGCGGTCGCCGAAGCCGGACCCACTCGAATCGTGGATGCCCTGACCGCGACAGTGACTCCCGCCGACCCGATGCTGATCATGTTCACCTCCGGCAGCAGCGGCCCTCCCAAGGGAGTACTGCATTCGCACGGCAGCGCGCTGGGAGCGGTCGCCTCCGGCCTGGCAGCCCGTTGCATCGACTCCGGCACCCGGCTGTATCTGCCAATGCCCTTTTTCTGGGTCGGCGGCTTCGGCGGCGGCGTGCTCTCGGCGTTGCTGGCCGGGGCGACCTTGATCACCGAGGAGATCCCGAAGCCCGACACCACTTTGAGTCTGCTGGAATCCGAACGGGTCACGTTGTTTCGTGGCTGGCCGGACCAGGCTCAAGCACTGGCCCATCACGCCGGGGCCACCGACCTGTCGGCGTTGCGGCCCGGCAGTCTGGAGGCGCTGCTGCCGCCGGATCTGCGGGCCGAACCCGGGGCGCGGGCCAACCTGTTCGGGATGACCGAGGCATTCGGGCCGTACTGCGGCTATGCCGCCGACACCGACCTACCGCGTTCGGCGTGGGGCAGCTGCGGAAAGCCGTTCGCCGGCATGGAGGTTCGGATCGTCGACACCGACACGGGCGTTCCGGTACCCGCCGAGACGATCGGCATGATCCAGCTGCGTGGCCCACACACCCTGCGCGGCATCTGCGGACGCACGCGGGAGCAGGTCTTTACCGTCGACGGCTTCTACCCCACCGGCGACCTGGGCCGCCTCGATCACGACGGGTTCCTGTTCTACCACGGCAGATCCGACGACATGTTCAAGGTCAGTGGCGCCACGGTCTATCCGAGCGAAGTCGAGAAGGCCCTGCGCAGCATCGCCGGTGTTGCGGCCGCGGTCGTCACCAACGTGCCCGACGGGGAACGCAACCGAGTGGGAGCGATGGTGGCCGGCGCGTTGACGGTCGAGCAACTGCGCGAGCAGTCCCGGAACCTGCTGAGCTCATTCAAGGTGCCGACGGTGTGGCTGCTGGCCGACAATCCCGATGCCATTCCGCGCGGGTCGACCGGAAAGGTCGACATGCGCCGGCTGCGGGAATTGATCGGCGCCGGCCGCGAAGCAATGACTGATCAATAACCGATTAAGCAGGACGCTCAATCGCTTTCGGGGTTTAGCGTCGAACGCAATTGACGTTCGGGGGTAAGGTCGTGGTTTGTCACAGGAGGAAATGCACGTCATTCGTGGTCGCCATCGCGGTGGCCTCTTTGGCGGGGCTTCCGGTGCTTTCGTCCGGTACGGCCCGCGCGACGGTTACCACTGGAACGGTGCGTTGAGCCTCAAGGTTCGTTCTGCCCGCGGATACCAGCCCTGCGGCGCGTATTGGCTCGTGTGCAGGTAGCACTGCACCCGGACCTCGCAACTGCCCGGGGTGAACGTCAACAGCCGGCTGACCGGAAGCGTGGTCAGCGGCATGTGATGGCGACTCAACGAAGCCACGTTGAGAAACCATGTCCCCCAGCGCTGTTCGATATGCGTCTTGCCTCCGAAGCAGTCGTCTGGATTGGTGTGGGTGTGGCCAGCCAGCCACATCTGGACCCGGCCGGGATGCGCGGCCAGGAAGTCCTCGAACGCCGCCGAGTCGGGTTTACTGTCCACCCAGTAGAGGTATGACGCCCCCTGCGGGGTGCCCTGTTCGAAGTAGCGGTGGTAATGCTCTTCCCATTGCCCGTTCGCGCCTCGTCGCACGCCTTCCCAGTCCCCGGACGCCACGGTGGTGTTCTTCAGGACATAGTGATGCGTTGAGATGATCAGCGCATCGGGGTTGTCGTGGACCATTTTCTGCCACCAGTCAAACGTTTCGCCACTGACCACCCCGCCCGGGTTACCGCCCAGAACACCGCGGCCGACGGCCTGGGTAGGTTCATTGCGGTCACTCATCATCAGGAACAGCAGGTTGCCGACCCGAAACGAATAGCGGTCCCACCTGCCGTCAACGCGATACGGGCGTGCCGCCGGATCGACCCCGGAATACGCCGTATTGGCGCCGAGCGGGTCGATCCACCTCTGCCACCACCACGCCTCGAGTTCGTGGGTACCGCTTCGGTCGTGGTTGCCGCAGACGCTGTAGACGTCTTCGCGACGGTGGCGGCGCAGCGCGGCGAACTGGCGTCTGACCTCCTCACCTTCTGCGTCGTCGGGAAGGCTGTGGTGGGCACCCGACATGTCGCCGACGTCGATAGCGATGTCCCATTCGAAGGCGGGTCCGCCGTCGGCTCCCCCGAATTCCGAGTGCGAAATGGCGTCCGCCAAGCTGGAGCGGCCGAAGCGCAGGTCGGTGCCGACGTGGGCATCGCCGAATGCCCAGATGCGGAGCGGTGCCGCAGCGGAGGCTGGTGACATGGTCAGACAGCTTCTTCCTGCGAGGTCAGGCCCCAGCGGCGACGGATCGCCTTGTCCACCTGGCTCAGTAGCGCATCGATCACCATTCCGGCGGTCAAGATGACGATCATGATGGCCATTGCCGATGGCATGTCACTGAGGTTCTGGGCGTTGTTGAGCAGTACTCCGATCGAGGGGGTGTTGGCGACGATGACGAGGAGTTCACCGGCCATCAGGCTGCGCCAGGCGAACGCCCAGCCCTGTTTGAGTCCGCTCACCACCATCGGAAGGGCGGCGGGCAGCACCAGATGCCGGTACAGGGCAATTCCCCGCAAGCCCATGGTCTGCGACGCTCGCACCAGTAGCGGAGGAATGTGATTGATCCCCGAGGTCACACCGGTGGCTACCGAAGGCGCCGCGCCGATGACGATGACGAAGACGATCGCCGCGGTATTCAGACCGAAGAAGATGATCGCGAACGGGAACCACGCGATCGCGGGCATCGCTTGCACCGCGGCGATTATCGGCCCGAATCCGGAGCCGATCAAGCGATTAGCCGAGACGAGCAGGCCGATACCCGTCCCCAGCAACACCGCCACGCCGAATCCCAAGACGGCCCTGCCCATCGTGGTCTCGATCGCATGCCACAGCACCGGTTCGTGCATCTGTCGCCACAAGCTGGCGAAGACGACCGCCGGACTCGGCAGTACGGACGACGACTTCCACCCGCTGAGGTAGACCGACTGCCAGACGATGAGCACGATGGCGATCGCCAACAACTTTGCGCCCAACACGCGGACCAGTTTGGCGATCACCTGCCGATGACGTGGCGAGGGCGCGAACCGCCGCCGCGACGGGGACAGGGAGGGCACCACAACGGTGCTAGCCATCACTGCTGACTCGGTGCAGGCGGTCGATGATTTCAGCGGCAAGTTCGGCGCTTTCCCGGGGGTGGGCCTGCCGTGGGCGCTCGATCGCCACCGGGAACTCGGCGGCCACCCGACCGGGCCGATTGCTCAACAGTATGACGCGATCTCCCAGCCGTACCGCCTCGCGGACGTTATGGGTGACGAACAGGATCGTCAATCGTCGTTCCCGCCAGATACGTTCGAGTTCCTCGTGCAGTAGGTCGCGGGTGATCGCGTCCAGCGCGCCGAACGGCTCGTCCATGACGAGCATGTCCGCCTCTTGCGCCAGGGCACGGGCCAGCGCGACACGTTGTCGCATACCCCCGGATAGTTGGTGCGGCCGTTTGTCGGCGAACTCCCCCAGGCCGACCGTGTTGAGCAGCTCCTGAGCCCGACGCCGTCGGGTCTCCCTCGGCGTCTGGCGTGCCCGCAGCGGTAGCTCGGTATTTCGCGCCGCGGTGAGCCAGGGAAACAGTGCGGGCTCCTGAAACATCATGGCTACCCGCCGCCCCGCGACATCGATGACGCCGGACGTGGGTTGGTCGAGTCCGGCGACAAGCGACAGCAGCGTGCTCTTGCCGCAACCCGAAGCCCCAACGACACAGATGAATTCGCCGACATCGACCGTCAGGGAGATGCCGTCGAGCGCGGTGACCGACGAGCGGCCGGCCCCGTGAGTCTTGCGAACATCGACCAACCGGGCCGCGGGCGACGCGGTCTTCTCGAACACCGCGGTCACGGGCGAACCGTCGACTTCCCCGCCGCCTCCAACTCCTCGTTCAACAGGCGCCTGTCGAAGATACCGTCCAGGTCCAACGGTTCCAGGAATCCCAGCGCTATCGCCTTCGCTGCCTGGTCGCTGAGCGAGCGCATATCGGGGTCGTTGGTGAAGGTGGTCTCGGCGAAGGAAGCC
>Ga0153954_1000506_pt1 | contig 30405 bp, 23 predicted proteins | sample TSFL038MetaG_FD_102277 | JGI IMG/M metagenome (GOLD analysis project Ga0153954, IMG submission 102277) | Attine ant fungus gardens microbial communities from Florida, USA - TSFL038 MetaG | ecosystem: Host-associated > Fungi > Mycelium > Unclassified | place: USA: Florida, Wekiwa Springs State... | reverse complement strand
TGTCTCCGGTTTGCGGACCTGCGCTGCGAACCGGCCTGCCAGCGTCAGGGCCAGCGCGGCCAGGCCGAACCGGCCCGCCGCCATGGCGACCGCGGTCGTGAAGTGATAGAACGGGCTGTTGGCATTCAGCCCCGCCATGGTCTGGCCGTTGTTGGCCATGCAAGATGCGTAGCCGTACAGGATCTCGGTCAATCCGCGATGGCCGCTGCCGTGACCGCGATGACAGCCAGGTGGTCCAGGCCGAACTCTACGAGCGGATTGGGCGGCCCAACATGGAAGTCGAATGGTTGAAGAAAAGCGTTGCCCGCTTCGGTTGACGCCAGGCGCGTCCTCATCACACAGCCTACTACCTCTCGCCAGCCGTTGAGTCGGCGGAGAACCTGCGATTGATGAGGTTGATGGGCCTGGAAGGACTTCAACCCCGACGGCGGACCACCGTCGGCAACCCAAACGCCAAGGCCTATCCGTACTTGCTCCGCGACCGGACGTTGACCCGTGCCGACGAGGTCTGGAGTTCCGACATCACCTACGTGCCGATGCGCCGGGGTTCATGTTCCTGACGGCAGTGATCGATTGGTTCAGCCGGTACGTGCTGTCGTGGCGGCTGTCGAATACGCTGGAGACCGGTTTTGCTTGGAAGCCCTGGACGAAGTCTTGCAGCAGGGGCACCCGGAGATTTTCAACACCGACCAAGGTTCGCAGTTCACGTCGCGGGAATACACCGGCCGGTTGGAAACAGCCGGTATCGCCGTGAGCCGGGACGGTCGCGGCCGGGCGTTAGATTACGTGTTTGTCGAACGACTTTGGAGGAGCATGAAGTACGATGATATCTACATCAAGGATTACGAGCAAGTGCCGGACCTGGAAGCGGGCCTGACGGCCTACTTCCTGTTCTACGATGAAGAGCGTCCTCACCAATCGCTGGGCTACCGCACTCCGGGCGAAGTCTACCGTTCGGGACTCGAACCGGCGAATCCTGGGTAAGGACCATAACAAATCCAGGCCCCTGAGCTGTCCAGTTTGAGGGGCCCACCTCACATGCGCCCATTTCTATTTCTTATAGCCTTTCAGTTGACACATAGCGGCTGAACACATAACATCTCTGCATCGTGCGGCGTAATCAGACGTGAACAAAAATCCTGTACAGCAACTCCGGTTGTGCAGAAGCTGTACGCCCAAAGAGATGAGCGCAGTTTATGCTTATGTTAAAGCGTCACATTGGTCGGGGCTTTACACTGATCGAACTACTGGTGGTCATCGTGATCATCGCAATTTTGATCGCACTGCTACTCCCTGCGGTCCAATCAGCCAGGGAATCCGCACGACGGCTCGCCTGTGTAAACAACCTAAAGCAAATAGGACTCGCTATTCACGGGCACGACGATACTTTTGGAAAATTCCCTGCCGGTATGGGATCGCCTGTTGCTGACGCATCTTTCCTTCTACAAATTTTGCCTTTCGTAGAACAACAGCAACTTTACAATGCCATCAATATTAATGACATGGAAGAATTCTCCGTTCTAACTAATGCCAACACGACAGCCATAGCTATGATGCCGTCGTTATTTCTCTGCCCGTCCGAATCTTCTGGCCCCAGATCACAATACGATCGAACGAATTACGCAGCAAACGCCGGCTTAGATGTACTTCGAGGCGAGGGGACCTTCATCGGTAAGCCCTTAGCGCCGCGTGATATTACCGACGGCTTGTCTCAGACAGTGGGGGTGTCCGAGTGGGTTGCGGGGAACGGCACTCTACAAAGGGCTGACCGGCTCGGATCCATATTTGGCCTAACGTCGTATTCCGGAGGTCCGGACATCTGGGCATTTGCGAAGGCTTGTGAAACCATTCCTACTGCAACGGCAACAATCTCAAAGCCTGAAAAGGGATTGCATTGGATTATCGGCGGTTTCAGCAATTCGCAGTACAATCACACCCTTCCGCCGAATCGCCCATCTTGCTTCCCCGCAGCCAGCAGCCTAAGTGCAGTAACCGCTGGCAGCCGTCACGCACAGGGTGCCAACACCCTGAGCATGGACGGCAGCGTACATTTCGTAAAGGACTCTTTAGATGCACGGTTTTGGTTCGCTCTCGGTACGAGAAGAGGCGGCGAAATAATCGACAGTTCAGTTCTTCCGTGATCCCAGCCATCTCCGGCGTATTGGCCGCCGGTTTGCTCGTGGCATATGCGACTACCTTTAAGACAGCACCAGGGAGAATGAAATGATTTCTGGAATTCTGCGTATGTCGGTCGTTGCGTCGTTGCGCTATTGATCTGCATGGGCGCTACGGCCGCGAAAGCACCTGGCGAGGTCACCGTCCAAGACCCTGCCAGCAACTCGACCGTGACCCTTCCAGGCACATCCACAATTTTGGCTCTTGGAGCGAATTCGTGAACTGATGGCGGCCGGACAGCGTTCGGGGCTGATTGCAACGCAGTTGAACGCGGAAGGGTTCCGATCGCCGAGAGGAGATCAGCAGTTCACTTCGGACCGGATCCGACAGATCGTCTGCCGGTTCGGGCTTCGCGCGCGTCGACCCGCGCTCCCGGCCGATGCGCCGAAGCTGAAGCGTCACGAGACGTGGATGACGGATCTGGCCGAGGAGTTGGCCATCCCGATCCCAACGCTGATGGCGTGGTGTAAGCGGGGCTGGGTCGAGGCGCGGAAGGAGGCGACGGTGCTCCGCTGGGTCGTCTGGGCCGACGAGGCGGAGAAGAGCCGCCTCAAACGTTTGGCCGGGGGTCGAGCCAGCGGGTTGGAGCATCCGTACCCGGTGGAATTGACAACGCCAAGGCGACTGCGAAACAGGAACGCGCGCAATGATTGACAAATGCCGACTTGATTCCAAGTCGGACCGAGCAATGGCCTGTGACAAGGGAGGCATTATGTCGCAGCAATCAAGACGATCAAACGCCAGATGTACGGCCGTGCGGGCTTTTCCCTGTTGAAAGCCCGCGTTGTGAGCCGGGAATAATCGAGATGATCGACCGCGGTCAGTCAAGATGGGGACTTTGTCACCAAAAGTGCGGTAGAACCCCGCTTATGCGCTCATTTCCATGTCGGCGTGTCCGTCCTGGGCGGAGTCATCGCGGACTCTGGGGCCTTGCGGATATGAGCGACCGGCGGACGCCGTTGTCGGGCGGAGCGGAGGGCGAAGGCAAAAGCCGGGACATCGGGAACCACGACGGCCGTCAATAGCTGGGATGTCCCGGTTTCCTGGTCAATGGCGTGGCGATGCCGACTGCCGGGCCTCGAGCTGCCGGATGTAACGGCGGAGTGGTTCGGCGTGCGGGCCCCGCTTCAACGAGGCGGGGACGTGGCGGGCGATGCGGCGCAGGAGCGAAGGGGCCGCCTGACCACCCACAGAGGCCGGGTCGATGAAGGTGGGAGCGTAGGTGTTGAGATCGAACGCCTCAAGGCCCTCCGGCCGCCGGTTGTAGAGGGGATCCGCACGCCGGACGGCACGGGCCGTAAGGACATGACGGGGGTTATTGTTCCCGGCGTCCCAGAAGTCGAACTCATCTTGAAGCTCAAAGTAGCTGCACTCGACCCACTGGCGGAGACAGTCGATCGTCGGCACCCACCAGTTCGACAGCTCGTTGAGATGGACGTCGCGATAGAAGAACCGCGCGTGGCAGCCCGGTTCGCGAAGGATGACTCCCTCGACGATGATGGTTGCCCCCTCCTTCATCACGTTCCGTAACCGAGAGAACGAGAGGAGCGGGTCTTTCAGGTGGTAGTAGACGCCGGGGTAAATGACCACATCGAAGTCGTTGATTCCCAGGCGCTGGACGTCGTAGACGGAAACGTCCGGGTGGTAATGCACACGCGAGCCAAGGATCTGCTTGGCGAGCAGAAAGGTCGACTGCTCGCTCCATCGGCGCTGGGTCACGAGGTCGATCCCGTGGACCTCCGCAGCGCCCCGGCGCTCGGCTTCGAACGACCAGAGACCATCCCAGCAGCCGACGTCGAGAACCTTTTTACCGCGGAAGTCCACCGAATCCGCCGCCTTCACGAGCGAAGGGTTGGGCTGGCTCCAGGTCCCCGGAGTGAAGCAGCCATCGCCAAGGTCGATGATATGGACCCACGGTAACTGTGCCGCCAGCACAAGCAAGCGTTCGCGTTCGGTTCCTGTAGGCCGCATGACGCGATGACCTCCATGTCACGTGTCGAATCCACCTTTGACCTTGAGCCTCAAAGGCCCAATCTCAGCCGGTCAAGTCGATGAAGCACCGGCCCGGCGGGCATACACTCTGCGAGAAGCCTGTCAAGATAAGACATGAGACTGTTAAGACACCGAACTCTTGAGACTCGTCGGAAAAAGGGGACGGAGACCGCATAGGAAAGGCTGGAGCAGAATTCCGAACCTCGGCCGCGAATCACCCGCCCCCCGGTTTTCAGGATGACAAGCGTTATTTAGGCGCTCCAAAGAATTTAAGTCGCCCGTCTCTTCTTCGGCCTCCCCGCGAAAGACACGAACCTCTTTTCCAGTGCGGGAAGGCAGGTGATCGACGACTCCAACGCCTCCATCACGGCGGTGGATTCTCGAAGGTTCCCCCAATTCAAGGACGCACGGTTCATGAGTCGGCCGAAGGTTCTTCCTTGGGTGGATCCAGCGAAGGCTCTTCATGCTTCGGCGTTTTCTTGGTGCGGAACCCCTGGATGACGTCGTAGAAGACGGGGGTGAGGAAGATCCCGAAGAGGGTCACGCCGAGCATGCCGCAGAAGACCGCCGTTCCCAGTGATTGGCGCATCTCGGCGCCGGCACCTTGGGCGATCATCAGGGGCAGAACACCGAAGAGGAAGGCGAAGGAAGTCATGAGGATTGGTCGTAATCGGAGCCGGGCCGCTTCGAGAACGGCTTCGCGAGGGGAGGCGCCGGCATCCTGACTTTGCTTGGCGAACTCGACGATCAGGATGGCGTTCTTGCTCGCCAGGCCGACCAGAACGACGAAGCCGATCTGGGTGAACAAGGTCACGTCCATACCGGCCAACTCCACTCCAACGACGGAGCAGAGGAGACACATCGGCACCACCAGGATGACCGCCAACGGCAGCTTCCAGCTCTCGTATTGTGCGGCCAGGACGAGGAAAACGAAGACCACCGCCAGGGCAAACACACCCGTGGCAGTGTTGCCCGCCTGGAGCTGCATGTAGGCGAGTTCGGTCCAATCGTAGGCCATCGACTTCGGCAATTGCTCCTCGGCGATCTGTTGCATGAGCGCCATCGCCTGCCCGGAGCTGGTCCCCGGGGCCGCGTTGCCGGTGATGGCGGCGGCTGTGTACATGTTGTAGCGCAAGAGCAGGACCGGTCCGCTCGAGCCCCGCACGTCCATCAGCGTCGCGAGCCGGATCATCTGCCCTTGATCGTTGCGCACCTGGAGTTCACGGAGGTTGGGAACCTGTCCTCGGAAACGCGGATCGGCCTGAATGTTCACCTGCCACGTCCGGCCGAACTCGTTAAAGTTATTGACATAGTAAGAACCAAAGTAAACCTGAAGAGTATTAAAAAGTTCGTCGACCGAGACTCCCAGCGCCATGCACTTGGTTCGGTCGATTTCGAGATACAGCCAGGGAGTGTTGGCGCGGGAGCTGTTGAACAGACCCTGAAGTCCTGATGACTTGTTGCCTCGCGCGACGATCTGATCACTGACCCGCTGAAGGTCTCCCAGGCCGAGGTTGCCTCGGTCTTCGATCATGAGCTTGTACCCACCGGTCGTGCCCAGGCCGTCGATCGGAGGGGCACCGAACGCCGAGACAATCGCACCTCGCACCTCGCGGTGACATCGGGCTTGGAGCTCCCCCGCAATGGCGTCGGCGGAGAGCCGAGGATCTCGCCGCTGGGAAAACTCCTTGAGCAAGACATACATCGAGCCCAGGTTGGGCGCGTTGGCGTTCAGGATCAACGACTGCCCCGAGACGCCGACCGTGTGCTCGACTCCAGGAATCTTGTGGGCGAGCGTTTCGATGTGCGCCATCACGCGCTGGGTGCGCTCGACCGACGCCGAATCGGGGAGTTGAACATTGAGAAGCAAGTACCCTTTGTCCTGCTGCGGGACAAACCCGGTGGGAGCACGCTCGAAGACGAAGTACGTCAGGCCGAGCAAGCCTCCGTAAGCGAGCAGCACGATCGTGCTGAATCGCAACACGCGGCTCATCATCGCGCCGTAGAAGGTGGTCACGCGGTCGAAGAGATGGTTGAAGCCCTGGAAAAGCCAGCCCAGCGTGGCGTTCACCGGGGCAATCACGAACCAGCCGATCAGGCCACCAACCAGCACACCGGGAATGGCCAGGACGGCGGTCACGATCCAAGAGGGCCACTGCGAGGCCACGTTTTTGATGACCTGGCTCGAATTCGCCGGCAGATTCCAGTGGCCCGAGAGCACCTGCTCACCCAGCCAGACGGTCAGGATCCCGCCGAGCACGCCAAAGATCCACCAGGGGAGGGCCTCGCGCTTGTGGACGTGCCCGTGGCTCCCCTCCTCGGTCTTGAAGATCATGACGGCGCGGGAGGGGGTCATGGTCAAGGCGTTGACGGCCGAGATGATCGTCGAGGCGGCGATGGTCACGGCGAATTGACGGAAGAACTGGCCGGTGATCCCCCCGAGGAAGCAGCAAGGGATGAAGACCGAGCTGAGCACCAAGGTGATGGCCAGGACCGGGCCGGTGATCTCCTCCATGGCCTTGATCGTGGCAGTCCGAGCGTCCAGGCCAGTGGCAATCAGGCGCTCGATGTTCTCCAGGACCACGATCGCGTCGTCGACCACGATGCCGATCGCCAACACCAGGCCGAACAGCGTCAGGTTGTTGAGGCTGAACCCAAGCGCCGCCATGACCGCGAACGTGCCGATCAACGAGACCGGAACGTCGATCATCGGCAGGATCATGGCCTTCCAATCCTGCAAGAACAGGAGCACGACGATGCCGACCAGGATCACGGCATCGCGCAAGGTCTTGAAGACCTCATTAACCGACTCCTGGATAAAGGGGGTCGTGTCGTAGACGATCCGGTAGTCCAATCCCTCCGGAAAGCGGGCCTTCAGCTCCTCCATCTTGGCGTAGACGCCGCTGGCGGTGCTGAGCGCATTGGAGCCGGGGAGCTGGTAAATCGACAGCGCCACCGACGGCTTGCCGTTCAGCGTGCACGACTGCTCGTACTGGCGAGACCCGAGTTCGACGCGAGCCACATCGCGTAAGCGGACAATGCCGGGGACCTGCGGAGCCATGTCCCCCTGGCTCATGGACGCGCTCTGCCCGCCTTGGCCGGTCTGCCCGGTCTGGCTCGACTGCCCGGTCGTGCCGCCCTGAGACGCTTGGGACTGGGGAGAGCGCGGACCGGCTTTGAGGATGATGTCGCCGAACTGCTCGGGATCCGTGAGACGGCCCAGGGTGTTGATGGTCAGTTGGAATTGCTGCCCCTTGGGAACGGGCTGCTGGCCGATCTGCCCGGCGGCGACCTGCAAGTTCTGCTGGCCGATGGCATTGACGACGTCCATCGCGCTCAAGCCGAGGGCCGCGAGCTTGTCGGGATCGAGCCAGGCCCGCAGACTGTAGTCGCGCTGGCCGAGATAGGTGATGTTCGCGATCCCGGGGAGGCGGCCGAGCTCGTCTTTCAGATAAATCGTCGCGTAATTGCTCAAAAATGTACTATCGTATCGGTCATCGGGCGAGATCAGGTTGACGATCATCAGCGTGTTGGGGGTCATCTTCTTGACGCTGATGCCCTCGTTCTGGACGAGGAGCGGGATGACCGGAAGCGCCAGCGACACACGGTTCTGCACCAGAACCTGGGCCATGTCGGTGTCCATGCCGAGCCGGAATGTCACGGTGAGGGTGTAGGCGCCGTCGTTGGTGCATTGCGAAGACATGTACATCATGCCCTCGACACCGCTGACCTGTTCCTCGATCGGTGCCGCCACGGTATCCCGTACCGTGAGCGCGTTGGCTCCCGGGTACAGAGCCGTGACCTGCACGGTCGGCGGCGTGACCTCCGGGTACTGCGCCACCGGCAGCGTGAAGACGGCCACTCCCCCCGCCAGCACGAAGACGATGGAAAGGACCACAGCGAAAATGGGCCGGTCGATGAAGAAGCGCGATATCACGACTGCGGATCTCCGCCGGGTGGACCGGATTTCGGACGGGCGGGGGGGGCTCGCCTCGAGGCCGGCTTCTGAGGCCAGATTCTGCCCTGAAGTCCCTGGAGCGCCAGGCCGGCGAGGCACCCCGCACCGGCGCCGATGCCAAGCCCCCAGTCCGAGCGCACCAATCCTAGCTGCCCGAGCAGATAACCGATCGCGCCCCCCAGGAGCGTCCCCAGCAGGGTCGAGCCGATCCATCGTGTCGGGACGGCCGAAAACAGCTTCGTCTCGCTGACTCCCTGGATCACGTAGAAGAAGACCGGAGTCAGGAAGATCCCGAAAAGAGTGACGCCGAGCATGCCGCTGAACACGGCGATCCCCAAAGACCGACGCATCTCCGCTCCGGCCCCGACGGCCACGACCAGCGGAAAGACCCCGAAGATGAAGGCAAATGACGTCATCAAGATCGGCCGCAGCCGGAGCCGGCACGCCTCCTGCGTCGCCTCGAAGACCGGCCGTCCCTCCTGATGCATCTGCCGAGCGAACTCAACGATCAAGATCGAGTTCTTGCACGCCAGGCCAACCAGCACCACCAGGCCGATCTGCACAAAAATATTGACATCACGATTCGTATACAGCACGCCGGCCACCGAGCAGAGCAGGCACAAGGGAACGACCAGGATGACCGCCAGCGGCAGCGACCAGCTCTCATAGAGAGCCGCCAGGGCAAGAAAGACGCACACGACCGCCAGCGCGAAGACGTACATCGCGGTGTTACCCGCGCGGATTTGCATGAACATCAACTCGGTCCACTCGGCCTTCATCGACAGCGGCAGGATGCGATCTGCCAGGCGATCGATCGACGCAATGGCGTCTCCGGTGCTGACTCCCGGGAGCAGGTTCCCGTTGATGGCGGCGGCGGCGGCGAGGTTATAGCGCGTGACGAAGACGGGGCCGCCGACCTCTCGCACGTTGACCAGCGTGCCCAGCGGAACCATCTGCCCCCACTTGTTCCGGATCTGCAAGAGATTGATGTCCTCGACCTGATCGCGGAACCGCCCCTCGGCCTGGACGGTGACCTGCCAGTGCCGGCCGAACTCGTTGAAGCTGTTGACGTAGAGCGAACCCAAGTACATCGAGAGCGTTTGGTTCACGTCGTTGAACGCCACACCCAGGCTCTCGGCCTTGGTCCGGTCAATGTCGAGGAAGAGCTGCGGGGTATTGGAGCGGAACTGGGTGGAGACCCCCGTTAAGCCAGGCTGGTGCTGGAGGCTCTGGGTCAGCGCGTCGGCCTGACGCTGCAAATCGGGCAGCCCGAGGCCGCCTCGGTCTTCGACCATAAGCTTGAACCCGCCGGCAACGCTCAGGCCGGGGACGGGTGGGGCCCCAAAGACCGTGACACTCGCCTCTTTGACCTGTCGCGCGCACTCCCGGCGCAGCTTGGCCATGATGGCATCAGCGCTGCGATCGGAACTCCTCCGCTCGTCGAACGGGTCCAGGACGATGAACATGGAGCCGAAGTTGGCGCTCGTGGCCGACTGAAGGAACGAGAGCCCCGAGATGATTACCGTATGCGCGACCCCCGGCGTTTCCCGAGCGATCTTGTCGATTCTCGCCAGCGTTTCCTGGGTGCGCTGGAGCGACGCCGAGTCCGGTAGCTGAACGTTCACGATCACCCGCCCCTGGTCTTGCTGCGGGATGAAGCCGACGGGAGCCCGAGTAAAAACCACATAAGTCAAGACGAGCAGGGCACCATAGCCGAGCAACACGAGTAAGCTCAGGCGCAGGAGTCTTCCCACCACCCAGGCATAGGCGGCGGTGCCGGCCTCGAAGGTTCGGTTGAACAGTCGGAAAAAGAAGCCGAGTACCGTGTCGAGAAGCCAGGTCAGCGGATCGCGCCGGCCCCCTCGAGGTTTCAGCAAAATCGCGGCCAACGCCGGGCTGAGTGTCAGCGAGTTGAAGGCCGAAAAGACGGTCGAAACCGCGATCGTCACGGCGAACTGACGGAAGAACTGCCCCGTGATCCCGCTGATGAATGCGCAAGGCACGAACACCGCGCAGAGCACCAGGGCCACGGCGATGATCGGTCCCGTGACCTCCTCCATGGCTTTGCGGGTGGCCTCGCGCGGAGCCAGGCCGTGCTCCAGCCAGCGCTCGACGTTTTCCACCACGACGATCGCGTCATCGACCACGATGCCGATCGCCAGCACCAGGCCGAACAACGAAATGTTGTTGAGACTGAACCCGAGCGCCGCCATGACCGCGAACGTGCCGATGATCGCCACGGGAACGGCAACCAACGGGATGAGCGCCGCACGCCAGTTCTGGAGGAAGATCAGCACGACAACCCCGACCAGCAGCACGGCTTCGAGCAGAGTCTGCACGACGTCGGCCACCGACTCGCGGATGAAGGGGGTCGTGTCGTAGGCGATGTTGTAATCCACACCGTCCGGAAAGCGGGTCTTCAGCTCCTTCATCCGGGCTCGCACACGCTCGGCGACGTCAAGCGCGTTCGTCCCGGGGAGCTGGTAAACCGAGAGCCCCACGGACGGATGCCCGTCGAAAGTACAGCCCTGGTTGTAGTTCTGGGCTCCCAGCTCGACGCGGGCCACATGACGCAGGCGGACGATGCTGGGAGCCGGCAGGCTCGGACTTCGACTTAGCGTCGCCCCTCCGACCGCACCCATGCCTGACGAAAGGCCGCTCTTGTTCTGGTTGATCAAGAGGCTGGTCATGGTTCCGCTCGCGGAGGTTCCTCCTCCCCCGGTGGTTCCGCCGCCTCCTGCACTCCCTCCTCCCATGGTGGTTCCGCCGCCCATGGTGGTTCCACCGCCCGCGTTCCCGCCTCCCGCAGTGGTTCCACCACCTCCCGTGCTTTCCCCTCCGACGATGCCTCCGGTAACCCCTGGCCCGAACGTGAGTCCAGGGAGCGGCTCGAAGCCGGAGATCACGCTGTTCGTCGTGGTCATCAGGCTGTTCGACACCGTCATCTGGCTGTTCGCCGGGTTGGTACTCGTCGATCCGATGCCGCTCGACCCGAGCTGGCTCCCGCCACTCTGGATCCCGGTACTGCTGACGCCCCCGGCCGGCGTGGTCGTACTGATTCCCGTCGACTGGTTGTTCTGGAGTGGGGCGACGGTGCTGGGGGCCGGCGTGGTCGAGTCGCTCGTTGGAGAAACCTGCGAGAGTCCTGTGGAAAGTGGAGTAGGGGTCCCTTTGCCAACCTTGACGATGATCTCGCCGAATTGCTCCGGGTCAGTGAGCCGACCCAGGGTATCGACCGGCAGTTGAAACGATTGATTTCGAGAGATCGGCGCTTGACCGACCTGGCCGGCAGGAGCATCGAGGTTCTGGGCGCGGATCGCATTGGCCACATCCATGGCGGTCATATTCCGCGAGGCGAGTTCCTGGGGGTCAAGCCAGGCGCGGATGCTATAGTCGCGCTGGCCGAGATAATTGACGTCCGAAACCCCCTCGACGCGCAAAAGCTCGTCACGAACGTTGATGGTGGCAAAGTTGCTCAGGTAGATATCGTCGTAGCGATCGTCGGGCGAGAAGAAGTTGACGATCATCAAGATATCGGGAGTCTTTTTCCGGATCGTGATCCCTTGGTTCTGCACCGCGGTCGGCAGTTGCGGCATGGCGAGCGCGACGCGGTTCTGGACCATGACCAGCGCGGTGTTCAGGTCGGTATCGAGGTCGAACGTCACGGTCAGGGTGTACGAGCCGTCGTTGCCCATCTGCGAGGACATGTAGAGCATGCCCTCGACGCCGTTGACTTGCTGTTCGATGGGAGCCGCCACGGTGTCGGCTACCACGGGAGCGCTGGCTCCGGGGTAGGCAATCGAAATCTGCACGCCGGGCGGTGTGATGCGCGGATACTGCGCTATCGGCAAGGAATAGAGCGCGATCCCGCCGATCAACGTGATCACGATGGACAGCACCGCCGCGAAGATCGGGCGGTTGATGAAGAAGGGAGCAATCATGGCTCATGCCCGTCCGGGCGTTTTGGCTGGCCTTCCGCGGCGGGGGGTGGTTTCTGGGAAGGCTCCGTCGCGGGCGTCCCGGCTCCGTCCGGCTGACCGAGAACCGGCATGGGGATCAGGTCGGGCTGAACCTGCATGCGCGGGTGGATCTGAGGTAGTCCTCCGACGATCACCCGGTCGTCCGGCTTCAAACCGCTTTCGATCACGCGCAAACCGTCGCTTTGCAACGACCTGGTCGTGACCCGACGATACTCAACCTTGTTCTGGGCATCGAGCACGTAGACGAACTTCAGCCCCTGGTCCGACCCCACGGCGCGGTCGATGACCAGAAGCGCGGGGTGGGGAAGGCCGATCGGCAGACGGATCCGCACGAACATCCCGGGCGACAAGACCCGCACTCCTCCAGGGGGCTCAGGGTTCGCGAACACTCCCCGGACCAGGATGCTGCCCGTCGTGGGATCAACCTGGTTGTTCACAAAATTAATCGTTCCCTGGTGCGGATAGCCGTCTTCGCCCTGCAACCCCATCAGAACGGGGATCTCCGTGCCTTGAGGATGACGCTTGACCCTCCCCTCATTGATCGCCCTTCGGATCCGCAACAGAGTGGGTTCGTCGACCTCGAAGTAGACATACAGGGGGTCGAGCGAGACGACCGTGGTCAGCAGCGTCTGGTCCTGGTTGACCAGGTTGCCCAGCGTCAGGTAGTAGCGACTGACCTGACCGTCGATCGGCGAGACGACTTTCGTGAATTCATGATTGAGTTGATAAACCTCCATGTTCTTCTGATAAGCTTTGACTCTCGACTCAGCCTCTTCGACGTTGGCCCGGACCTGGTCAAGCTCTTGCTGACTGACCGAATTCGGCAGCCGGCTGTTGAGAGCGACATCCCGAGCGAGCGTGACCTTGGCAAGCTTGAGCTGGGCTTCGTAGAGGTTCACCTGCCCCTGGGCCGAATCGAGCTGAGCCTGATAGGGCCGAGGATCAATCTCGAACAGAAGGTCCCCCGCCTTGACGTTCGCCCCTTCCTTGAAGGGAATCTTCACCAGATAACCGGTGACCCGAGGACGGATATCCACCGATTGGACCGCTTCGGTCCGGCCGGTGAAGTCGACGTGGTCGGTGACCTCGCGCTGCACGGGCAGGCTGACCGGGCTGACCGGCAACCCGGCAGGGGCCATCGTCCCCTGATGGCGTTGGCACCCGCTGGCCGCCGTCAACAACGACCAGGACAACGCAAGGATGAGAAAGCCGTGAGGTATCGTCGACTCACGTTGCGAGAAGTGTTCGCCAAGAACCCTTCCCGGGTAGTAGAGCAGGCGCCGTTCGTTCGACTTGCCTGCGAGGAGCGTCCAAAGAATTGTCATAGAAACGACCGTCCCTCACGGGCCGCGGTGAGCTTCCTTCGATCAGAGGAGAACCCCTATATGATGATACAAGGGAGAGTTCTCGGAAAGTCCGAGCGGGGAGAAGCCCGAAAGCCAGGCAAACGGCCATCGCCCTCCGCCTGTTCGGTTGCCTTGATTCCTTCCGAGACTGGTCGTCCCCAGTGGATAGCAAGCCGCAAAGAATTCCCAAAACCAGGGCTCACCGAGACACACCGACTCGGTTCACCCCCCAGGTGAATTTCACCGGCGATGTGTCGGGTCCCAAACTCCCGCCATCGTTTTCCCTCCTCTTGCATCATTGATGCCGGTTCGGCCTGAAATAAAAACGAATTCCGAAAGACGGAAACGGGACAACCGGGGCAGTCCGGCCACCCGTTCCGTGGCGATGGGGAACAAACCCATGACGGATACGGAACTGGTAAATTGAATCCTGCAGGGCGACCGCGAGGTCTTCGGCGACCTCTACGACCGCGACGCGACGACGACCGTTACCAGGTCATCTATGGCGACCTGAGAGTCGACGTTGAGGGTCCGGAGCGCCGGTGAACACCCAGGGCCCGGCGGCGGGTGGCCAGGGAAGAGCAAAGCGACGCCCCGAGACGAGCCTCGGCCGATCCCTGGGGCCTCGAAGACTCGTCCCCGGCCACACAAACAGCATATATCAGCACCCAGAGCAATTCTTTTTAATAAACTCCAGGCATATCCTGAATTCAGTTCGACGCCTTGGCTGATTCGAATGCTTTGAGGAGCACTTCGTTCAATTCACCGGATGCTACGATCTTGCCCTGACGGTCGACGAGGACCGCATGGGGAATGCGGTCGACGGCGAGTTGCTCGTAGAGCCGTCCCCAGGACACAGTTTCCTCAGTGGGCCGGACGTCGACGCACACCGGGTAACCGAGGTCGAAGTCTTTCATGACTTTGCGAATCGCGGCCGGTTCGCTCCCCGGCGGATGGACTCCGATGACGACCAAACTGTTCTCGTCTCGCTTCTTGTGGAGCGCACTCAACGTCGGCAGGTCATTACGGCAAGGCCCACACCACTCGGCCCAAAAGTCGAGGACGACTTGTTTGCCGGCCAGGTCGGGCCAGCGGAGCGGTTTACCGTTGAGCCAGGTCGCATCCGCCGGGAACTCGGGGGCAGGACGGCCGATGAGAGCCTGTTGTTTCCGTTCGCGGTCCTGGTCGCGTGTCGCCCGCTTCTTTCCATCGGCGACGATCGCAGCCCACTCCTCGGGCGTAAATGTGGGCTTGTAACGGTACGTCAAAGGCGGGTTGTGGGTCTGGTCGTGGACTCGGGCGCCTTCCTGAAACTCGATGGAGAAGAGCGAGTCGGGAAGAGGTTCGTTGATATGGACCTCGGTGATCTTGATCGCCTTCTTCAACTCGACGGCAATGCGGCCATCCTCATCAACAAATGTTTTAGCATATGTCTGTATCATCGGCAGCAAACAGCCCGGCGCCACTTCCCGATAATCCGCCAGCCCAAACTCGAAGATAGGTTCGGTGAGTTTGAGCATGTTCGCCGCGAGTTTTAGGTCGACCGCCCGCGCCTCCTCCGGTTTCCGTGATTGGTACCACTCGGCCAATTCCTTTTCATCCCGAAAGACATGTCCCTCTTTCCGGAAAAATTCGAGGAGCTGTGGGATGTCGTTCGGTCGTCCCCAGTTGCCGGTCTTCAGCCCCCGAAGCCGGCCATCGGCGATGGAGATGTAGTACCGATGCCAGGTTCCCCACGTGCACACGACATGGCACTCGACGCCATCAAAAGTGTCGCGGCCTGCGTAAGCGAAGTCCTCCGGCTGCCCCATCAGTCGAGCCACGTCTTCGTGATCTTTCGAGTTGAGCCACCAGAATGGATGAGCCGCTGCCCGGAAGCACGACAGGCTCATGAAAACAGCGTTCAAACGGTGGTCCGAGCCAGGGCTGATCAGGTAGCTGTCACCCTTGGGGGATTTCTTGTACTGCTCCCGGCCGATGTAGCGCTTCCCATCCCAGATCTGTAGGTCGTCGACTCCCCAAGGCCAGAGTTCCCGCGTCCGAACCCGCGTCCGATCGAACGCAATCTCGGTTCGTTGCCTATCCAGAGGTTGAAGATCGGGAAGTGAGTCGACATTCTGGCCAGGGAACTGCTTTTGGAGTTGCCTCCGTTGTTTGGCGATCCCTTGGGGCGTCCTCTCCCAGGTCACCTCCGCCTTCAACCAAAGGCTCTTGACCCGATCAAGCCACGCCTCTTGCGCACGGACCTCACGGACCAAGGCCGCCGCATTGGGCTCCTCGGCCTTAGCCCATCCGGCAACCAGGATCACAATCCCGATCCCCATCCGGCCCCAGCGAATGTTTGCCATGGTCTAGCTCCGCCACCATCCTATTACAAATGTCGCAACAACTCAGCATCCTATCAGGACCGAGAATGAACGACAAGTGTCGTTGGCGATTCCGGATCTCTTCCACCGCCATCCCTCTCCCCATGAGTCTGCCCCAGATCCAAGGGATCGGAATGGCGGTGGAGACCTTGGTCGGCATCAAGCTGCGGAGTGGAGCGTTTCGGCGACAGGATGTTGATGCGATACGGTGGGAGCTTGGTGCCGCAGAGGGATGAGTGCCCGCAGGCGAGGCTCCCGCAAGTAGAGGCTTCCCCAGATCAGGGCTCCGAAAATGATCGGGAAGACCATCGAGAAGATCGAGTCGCCCTGTCGTACGTGGGTCCAGACCGCGCCGCCGAGATAGCCTGTCAGCAGGATGGCTCCCAGAATCGAGGTTTGTGGAACGGCATAGATCAGCGCGGCCGCGATCAAGACGACCCCAAGGCCGGGAACCACTCGTTCGGGGATCTCGTACTTGGCAGAAGCCTTGATAACCTCATCCACCATCGCAACTTTTACAGCCCCGTCGAGCAACAGAAACAGCACGACGAGTACCGTCAGGATTCGACCACCCCAAAGCGCTGGCTTCGAAGCGGGAGCCGTGTATGCTTCTAAATTCACAGGAGAATTCCTATTCATTTTACTTGAAAGTTCGTCATTGATATCGGGAGGCTATTGGTTTTCGGGAAGGTCACCGAGTTCCACGATCGGTCGGATCTCGACGGTACCGACACGGGCACCCGGGACTCGGCCGGCGATGTCGATGGCCTCTTCCAGATCCTTCGCGTTGATGAGGAAGTAGCCGCCGAGTTGCTCACGTGTTTCTGCAAACGGACCGTCGGTGGTTAGCCGTTTTCCGTCGCGAACGCGAACGCTGGTGGCCGTCGAGACCGAGTGCAACGGCGATGCCCCCAGGTACTGCCCCTTCGCGTGCAGTTGTCGCGTCAACTCGACCGACTCGGCGTAGCATTGCTGGCGCTCGCTTTCGGTCCATGCATTCTCATCACCGTAAATCAGCAACATGTATTTCATACTTTCTTCCCCATATTGTGACTGATTTTCCGATCGGGTCTATTTGCTGCGTCGGTAATGAGCCGTCATAAAATGATTCCAGTTGCCGTCGTCACCCAAAACTCGCGATGACAACACCCGGTGGTCATCATCGACGAACTCGATGATGTCCTGGTATTTGGCCAACTTCTGGCCGGAGAAGTCGAGTCCTTCGGTGTCCAGAGTGAGCACTTTCTCGGCCGTGTCGAGGGCGCCGTTGTAAATCCAGAGATGCGTCATCATCGAGGCGATGAACGTCCCCACATAGCGTTGGATCCTCGGGTCGTAGCCAAGCGACATGATGGTGTTCGAAGTACCGCCGCCCGGCATCTCCCCTTGGCCCTCGGCGACAACCCAAAGGCCGCCGAGAGACCGAACAACCTCAGACCCTCGGGCCGTCATCAGCGGCTGATCCGGCCCCATGCGGAATTCCATTTCGCTGGTCCATTCTCCGATGAGTTTGTCCAGCCAGCGGTGTTCTCGTTGCGGTTCTGCATGCATAGCTTCTCTCCCGGGGGTAAGAGGTTTGCTAGAACGAACCGATCCTGCTTCCAAGCTCGGAGTCCGCACTCACATGCGTTCCGTCGCCGAGTAGTCGTTCGGTGAAGGAACGAATCGACATCGGGCCGGTTTTTTTCAATGAGGAGTCTTCGCGGAGTGGGCACGGCCCACCAATCCTCAAGCTGCTGGGCAACGCCTCTGGTGGGCGGTGCCCACCTTACGAAGACTTGCGAATTCTCGCCATATCAGCCCAGCTCGCGAAGGCGTCTCTCGAGGAAGCGACGCTCCGGTTCTTGCCGCACGAGTGCGAGAGCCCGTTGGTACGACTCTCGGGCTTCGGCCGTTCTTTCCAGTCGTCGGCACAAATCGGCCCGGGCCGCGTGAGCCAGGTGGTAGTCGGCCAGGTCGCCACGCCCGAGGATGGTGTCGATCAGTTGCAGCCCAGCCGATGGGCCATCGCGCATCGCTACGGCCACCGCCCGATTCAATTCCACGATGGGTGACGGTTCCGCGCGAGCGAGCACGTCGTACAAGGCCACGATCTGCGCCCAGTCCGTGGTCGCGGTGCTCGGCGCCTCGGCATGCACCGCCGCAAGAGCTGCCTGGACCGTATAAACACCGAACCGTTGAGACAAAAGCGCCCGCTCGACCAGTTCCTTGCCTTCAGAAATCTGCGCTCGATTCCAGAGGGAACGGTCCTGATCCTCAAGCAGCACTACGTCCCCTTCCGGCGACGACCGCGCAGCACGCCGGGACTCCTGAAGCAACATCAGGGCGAGCAATCCCATCACCTCCGGATCCGGCAGCAGTTCCAGAAGCAATCGCCCCAGTCGGATCGCCTCGCCCGAGAGATCGGGGCGAGTCACCGTCTCGCCGGATGAGGCTGAGTAACCTTCACTGAACACGAGATAGATGACGGACAGCACGGAATCGAGACGTGCGGGAAGATCGGCGATCGACGGCACCTGATAGGGAATGCCCGCATCCCGGATCTTCGCCTTCCCGCGCACGATGCGCTGGGCGATCGTCGAGGGGGACGTGAGGAACGCGCAGGCGATCTCCTCGGTCTTCAGGCCGCAAACCTCCCGTAGCGTCAGAGCGACCTGCGTGCTCGGCGGTAGCGCCGGATGGCAGCATGTAAAGATCAGTCGCAGGCGATCGTCCTCGACTTCTCCGTCTTCTTTCCCTTCCAGCGCCGCCGTGTTTTGATCGAGCCTCGCGGCCAATTCCGCGAGAGACGAATCAAACCGGATACGACGCCGAACGACGTCCAAGGCCTTGAACCGACCCGCCGAAACGAGCCAAGCCCTGGGATTCGCCGGCACACCATCCCGCACCCACTGCTCCAACGCCGCCGTAAAAGCTTCGTGCAACGCCTCTTCCGCAAGATCAAAGTCGCCCAGCAACCGAATGAGCGTGGCGAAAACCCGGCGCGACTCCGATCGGTAGACGGCGTCTACCGTCTGGCTTACATATTCGACCGCACGCCCATCCATGACTCGGATCCTCCGAACCTTACAGTCTCGGATCTGTGCAATGAAGTTCCGAAAAGTACGGCATTGTAGCTGAAAGATGGGAAAAGCTTCGATTTCGACCAAAGAAAAACAATGCAATCATACACTAATAACACTATCTCCTGATCAAAAATCAGATTTAGATGAACGGTTGAAAAGCCGAATTACGACAGACTATTTTTGACTTCCCTTGAGGCCGGTCTAAGTCGAATCTGACATCGAGCGCCAATCCACCTCCTATTCAAATGTCCAGAAGGCCATCTTGTCAAGATCGTCAATCCGGATTAGACTAGATCCGATAGACCAGATTCGATAGACCAGATGCCAGAGGAAAGGGAAACTCATGAAATCCGTCGGTTCGTACGAAGCCAAAACGCATCTGCCTCAGCTCCTCAGTCGTGTGGAAAAAGGTGAAACGATCACCATTACCAAACGTGGTAAGCCCATTGCTGTGCTGTCACCAGTTCAGGAACAGCCCGCACGTGACGTTAAGGCGGTCATTGCGGAATTCCGGGCTTACAGCAAAAAACAGAGCTGCTTGCACGATCCAATTTCTGTTCGGGAAATCAAAGAAATGATCGAGGAGGGACGGCCTTGAGTAAAAAGAAGGGGATCGCCAAGGCATCTAGGAAGGGAATCGTCATCGACAGTTCCATCGCCATCGCATGGTGTTTCCACGACGAAAAGGACGATTACTCCCAAGCCATTCTGGATGCTCTCGCCACCGAAGCCGCTTTTGTGCCTGCCCTTTGGCACCTTGAAGTCGCCAACACGCTGGTCGTCGGAGAACGTCGCAAGCGTTCAACTCAGGCGGACACCGCCACTTGGCTGGGCTTTCTTGCTGCCCTACCAATTGCCATCGATGAAGACACAATGATCCATGCTTTCGCGGACACGATCCACCTTGCCCGTCGGTACAACCTTTCTGCATACGATGCCGCTTACCTCGAATTGGCTATGCGGCGTGATCTTCCGTTGGCGACGCTCGATGAAAAGTTAAAAACCGCTGCAGAGGCTAGTGGTACGATGCTATATGCGGCACGCTAGTAAAAAAACAACCGGATCAACAACATACAAATTAGGATTACGATGACTGCCGATCACAAGTTAGCAACAACTCGGGCTGTTCTTGCTACACTCAAACGCCAATTCGAAGCTGGAGCGAGCCGATATCCTCGCCTCAATCACCTTCTTGTAGAGGCCCCAGACGACCAACGCAAATGGCTTCTCGGCCCCTTTCCAGTAGAAGGATGCAGATATCCAAAACAAGCAATTGCATTTTCTTCTTCACCTTCTGAAATTCAACTTCGCGTCCAAACAACCGAGCCCAATGAATCACGAATCGCAAAACTGCTTGGGCCAAAATTATTTCAAACTCATATGCTTTACATTTCCGGTTCTAATCTAACCCACGAAATTACAGTCGATTACCTTGCCGGAAGAGATCATTTCGTTCGACTGGCCGAGCGGGCAGGTGAATGCCTTCTATCGCTCCCGTCATCTATTATTAATACGCATCCTCATGAGTGGACGGATTATGAACGACACCTTAGACCCCACTCCATCAAAAAGATAGAACGTTTGACCAAACAAGAAAACCCACAGATTCAAACGGTCCAACGAATTTACGACGCTATTCTGCCATCCGGCAGTACATGGTCAGACAGATGGTGTGTCTTTCTACACTGGATGGCTTGGCGAGGTGGCGAGGGGTCGATCCTAAAAGCGAGCCGAAATACTTGGTCGGGCACTGTCATACTTCCTTGGCTACCGACACGAACCGCTTACGAAAGTTTCACGTCCATGGCTCCACCACTTGCTCAATTCCCTTTCGACAACACAAGACATTTTTTTTCAATTATAGACAACATATTTTTCTGCACCGCAATAGGCATTGATATCCTTGAATCCAAGATTTCACAGCATCTTACCAAATCAGACAACACAGCCGATGTGTCAGAAACACCTGAACCGACCGTGCAAGAACAACCGAACACGAAAATCTTCCTTCTAACCGATCCGAGAGGAATGGATACGGCGCCTACCACGAAGTGCCCTCTGTGCAAGCGGGAAGCAGCGATCGATCCCAACAGGAGAGGAGACGCCGAAACGTTCAACTGTCCACGTTGCGGCAAGTTTACCATCGGAGGAAGCCTGTTAAGCGTTTTGAGCCACGATCAAGAATCGCACTTCTTACTTTCCGGTGTTACCCGCAACGCCACCGAACGTGGCGAAGAACTACCAGTTCTCACTATGTCGTACAAACAAGTGATCGAGCAAATTCCACACAAAACTTTGGAGCAGAAGCTAAATAGACTCTTAGAAGCGATCAGGAAAAGGACTGAATTTCATGGACACTCTACCTCTATCAACCCAGATATCGATTATCCGCTTGCTTACTGTTGCAACGAAGCCGAACTCACTTTTTGCCTGAAGACCCTTGCAGACACTGGATCAATTAAATACGAACACAAAACATCCACTTGCATCCTCACACAAGAAGGTTGGTCCAAATTCGAGATAGGAGATGCAGCCAAGACCGACTTCTCGCAGATCGCAACGAATTCAGCGTCCATAAGAAATACGGATGCGGTCCAAGACGCTAAAACTCCACTAAAAATCATGTTTTGCTATTCACACCGAAACAAGATTCAGCGTAGGCAAGTCGAAACGCACCTCGCACTCTTGAAACGGCAGGGTCTAATCGAGATTTGGTACGACCGAAAGATCACAGCAGGAACGGAATGGAATGGCCTCATCGACAATCATTTAAACACATCAGATATTACCCTGCTTTTGATTAGTGCAGATTTTCTCGAATCTGATTATTGTTGTGACGTTGAAATGAAGCGTGCTATCGAGCGACACAAATCTGGTGAAGCCCGTGTGATCCCGGTCATCCTCCGAAAATGCCAGTGGAAGGATACTCTGTTGAAGGACCTTCAGGCACTGCCATCAGATGGCCTCCCCGTTGACCAGTGGACTCGCAGTAACGATGCTTACGATAATATCGCCTCAGGAATCCGCAACGTCATCGCGGAATTGAAGACTCGCTCTTAAATGTTCGCTAAGGAATGGGCTTCTCTAAACGTCCATAGCACTCCGAAAACCCTTCGAGAGGATCGATCCTGCTCGCCTCATGAGGCTCCATGTAGAGGCTGTCGCTTGATGCGATTGAGGGAAGACCTTGCCTCTTTGGTCCCTACGCCGTCGTACCTTGCTTCCAACGACTCTGCGATCCATCCGAGAGCGATCGCAAAAATTGCGGCGAGACGCCAAAGACAAACCCCGCCTGGAAAGGGCGGGGCTTGTCAACAGCAGAGAGTGGGTCGGAGAAGTCTCGGCTTACTCTCAGTAAGCATCTGAACTGATGACCTCACCCTGATTCCGGGTGCCGATCCCCCACCAGACCTGGGGGCTGATCGTATCTTTGATGAAGCGGACCGAGCCATCGCAGAAACCGACGGTCACACCTCCGGGATGATTGCTGCTCGGGGCGATCAGACTGTTGAAGCCTCCGGGAGCCCCCCCTTCGCCATCGGTGGTGATGCAGGTGAGTTTGTTCGGAGTGTTGAAGTGGTTGTACGAATTAAACCGAAGGGTACCCCGGTGGCCTCCCGGCCAGATCCCGCCGCTGTAGCGATCGTCCGCATCGGACATCGTGGTCGACGGAACGTTTTGGCAAGCCTGGAGGAGGGCCATAGCCTGGGTCATGCTACCTGAGTTGGCGTTCGCTGGGAGGCTGACCTTGTAGGCGACCCGACGCGCATTCCCGGAAATCGGCGAAACCGACCCCGAGCCAGTGACCCCAATCAGGCGCTCGCTGTACATGGCCGTGTTCGAGGTGCCATCGACCACACTCTCGACACCCACAATGCCCAGCCCTGCCTGGACCGAACAGGCGTTGGTTCCCTGGGTCGAATTCGCCATGTAGACGATCGGGCCACTCCAACTCGCCAGGGTCGAGGGACCACCAAAGTTCGCCGCGTAGTTGGTCCAGGATGTCGGGTAGAACGGTCCCTGGCTCGCACTCTCGGAGGGGCAGATGAGCGTGTTGACCTTGGTGGCGCAAAGCGTCAAGGTGTCGGCGGAGCTATTGACGCTCAGGCTGTAGTTCGCCGTGTTGTAAAGCGCTTGCTGCTCCATGCCGGACAACAGACTCACGGCCCACCCCAACGGCCAGTCGTTCGGCAATTTCGGTCCGCCAAATCCAGGGTTGGCGAAATTCGCTCCCAGGGGTACAAAGCAGTTGTTTTGTGAAATATAATTATGCGTCGCGATTCCGAGCTGCTTCAAGTTGTTGGTGCATTGCATCCTCCGGGCTGCCTCCCGCGCAGCCTGAACGGCAGGCAGGAGCAGGGCAATCAGCACAGCGATGATCGCAATGACGACCAGCAGCTCAATCAAGGTGAAAGCACGGCGGAAGGCAGCAGATCTTCTCAGCATCGATGAAACCTCAGGAAACTTAGGTAGGTTCCGGCGTCTGTTCACCGAAATGCGGGATCAGGAGGGTCTTGCAGCGGGCGGGTCGCGCCGGACGATCCCTTCCGTAACTTGGTCCGGATGGAGCAGTATCGGTTTCTTCAATGGCCGGAGAGTGTGGACGCAATGAAGATTTTACAAAAACTCGCTTTATTTAACTATCAAGGCTAAGCCAAATATGCGCGAGCCTATTATCACGCTCGATCATGCTGAGGGAATGTCGATTAACGGAGAAAAGAGAAGCTGTTACACATAGCGGCGACAACTGTTCTCTTTCGTCTCATTCCTGTCGAGTGGGGACCGCCCCATCAACGAGGTCTTGTCGTAGGGCAGGTTTTCCTGCCAGGGCGGTTCGCTTGAGCCTCGGCAGGCCAAGGCCTGCCCTACAAAAAACTGATCAGGTGGTTATGCGAACCAACTCTCGCCAACGAGCTTCCAGAAAGCCGGAGTAGGCGAGCAGGCCGAATCCGAGGCTGCCGAGCGAGAAGCCATCGTTGACTTCGACGAGGTATGTTCCGCCGGCGTCGAGGACGCCGAAGTCGACCCCGAAGGCCACGGGCGCTTCCTCGACGTCATCGACGATCGCGGCCCGGACGACCGAGGTCTCGGCGAAGGGGAGCGGGTCCCCCTGGTGGTGCCCGACGCCGATGACCTGGCCGCCGCGAAGAAGAACCGCATGAGGAGCCGAGGGGCTAGCACCGCGTCGGCTCGTTAGTCGTCAACGCCTTTAGATCAAGGCCTCAATGGGGCGAGTGGTGCTGGGCAGAATGGGAACCGGGCGGCCGGCGATGTCTTGGACGAAGGAGTGGGGGTCGATTCCCAGGTTGTGGTAAATCGTCGCCAGCACGTCGAGGTAATGGATCGGGTGGCTGGCGGCGGAACCGCCGAGGCGGTCGGTTGAGCCGATGACCTGGCCCACGCGCATCCCGCCCCCCGCCAGCAGGGCGCTGTTGACCGGAGCCCAGTGGTCGCGGCCGCCGTCTTTGTTGATCCGAGGGGAACGGCCGAACTCACCCCAGACGACCACCGTCACGTCCTGGTCCAGGCCTCGTGCGTAGATATCTTCAACCAGGGCCGAGACCCCTTGGTCGAACAGCGGCAGCCGTTCTTTGAGCCAGGGGAAGTTCCTGCTGTGCGTGTCCCAGAAGCCGTATGCCACGGTCACGCAACGCGCCCCGGCTTCGACCAGGCGACGGGCGATCAGGAACTGGTCGTTCCACATCGGGCCACCGTCGCCGAGATGGGTCGCTGAGCCGATGCCGTATTTGTCGCGTACCCTCGGATCCTCGCGGGTGACGTCGAGCGCTCGCGCGACTTTATCCGAGGCCAGCACGTCGAAAGCGCGACGGTAGACCCCCTCCATCCCGCCGACCTCGACGGTATCCACCTCGCGGCGGAACTGATCGAACTGGTCGAGAAGCCGTTTCCGCCCCTCGAAACGGGCGGGAGCCACGCTTCCCCCCTTCAAGAGCGCGAGGTCGTCGCCATCCATCCGCGCGGGGCGATGGGTCATGCCCAAAAGTCCAGGCCCCGGGGTGTTGTAGGGCCGGTGTTGCATCGTCGGGAAGAGGTCGATGAAGGGGGGAACCACCGGGTCGTGCGGCCCCTGGACTCGCGAGATCACCGAGCCGAAATGCGGCTTCCCCTCGCGCTGGCTGACGGACATCGTGTAGCCGGTGGTGTTCTGAAAACTCGAGTGCTCATCGCGGAGCCCAACCACCGAGCGAATCACCGCCATCTTGTCGATGGTCGCCGCCGTCCTGGGCAAGAGTTCGCCGACCTCGATTCCGGGGATCTTGGTCGCGATCGGCTTGAATTCCCCTCGGATCCCTTCGGGGGCGTTTGGCTTGAGGTCGAACGTGTCCTGGTGCGGCAGGCCCCCCGTAAGGTAGACCATGATCACCGACTTGTGCAACCGCCCTCGACCCGCCTGTTCCTCAGCCTGTAGCAGTTCGGGAAGGCCCAGCCCCCCCATCACCAGGCCGCCGATCTTGAGGAACGAGCGCCGCGATACCCCGTCGCAATAGCGCCGCGAAGGACCCGATAGCGTTAGCATGTCTCGAACCTCTCCATGCCGTCACTTCGCAAACGACACAATCCGACGATTCTTAAACATTATGACAACATTCTCGGGACGAGCAAGCTAGTTGCCATTAATGCCTGCGAAATTCTGCCTGAGAAGGCCGAACCGGCTTTGGGTGCGGGGATGCCCTCAGGGGATTCAGGAGCCCCGCCGCGCGGCATTCAATCGACGGACCCAGGCGGCATGTGCTGCACTTGCGAGACCGAGGTCAAGTACCGCACGCAGGCGTCGCGTGTCATGCGCCAGAAGGGCCGAGGGATCCAACCACAAGCCGGGGAAGACGCGAGAGCGGTAGAAGCCGTCAGGATCCCGAGGTAGTGCCACAAAACGGCCTTCGTGGAGAGCGTACCAGTGCACTTCGTCGGGCTCGAGCGCACGCACCAGATATTCAAGGACTCCCGCGCGCTCGTAGTCATCCAACTTCGGGCCCAGGTCGTGATAGCGGGTCGAGTGGGCCACCTCAACGACCAGCTCCGGCACCCCTCGTACGAGTTGCCGATCCGTTTCCGTCCTCCCACCCCATTCCGCCAGGAGGCGCAACTGCGCATCGGGTTGCGGTTCACTCCGAGCACCCAGCGCTGTCGACGTGTTATCCAAAACCTCGACTCCGGGCGCGTTCTCCGCGAAATAGCTGAGCCAAACGAGTACCGGAACCTGAGCACGCCCGTGCTCCGGACCAACGGGACTAGGCATGCAAACCACTCCGTCGATTAACTCGGCATGCACGCCAGGCGGCATCGCTTGATAGCGCTCGTGGAACGTAGCTTGGTCAAGACGCTGGCCGGCAACCAGGGGAGGAGCCACGCGCGGAGATTGCTCAGTCGTGCTCATCCTCGAATACCTCAATAGAATGGGAGCGTTCAACGATTAGCCCAGTAACAGAGGGATTGCCCGATATCCCTCGAAAGCTTGCCATCGTCCTCAAACAAGATCCTATGGTGATGCGCCGTCCTTCCTCATCAAGTTCTACGATACCAGGTCCCTCAGAGGACAAAAAACGGATCACGGCGGATCGATGAGAGAAACAGCGCAACTCGCTCTTCCGACAGCTCGGGTTTATTATTACGCGACGATACCCCAGACTTACTATGTTGTGCCAATCCCCAGGACTGGCCCCTTCACCTACGGTCCGGGTCGCTTCGATTGCAGCGGATCCCCTCCCACGCCCGCCAACGGTTGGGCTACGGCTTGCTGGCAGCATCCTCATGGGCCTGGTTGGCCTGAGTATCCTTCGAGGTCGCTCCTGAGAATCTACGCCCCTACGTCAAAACGGTGCCGTCCTCATTTTGATGAATCTTGAGTTGGGGACGACACCGAAGACCTCTCCAGGTATAGTCACCCCCGAACGGTGCGCGAGGGTAGGGAAACCAAAGGGGGAACTCGCTGTTCGGGATCGAGCCGACCCGACGTCGAGTTGAGGTCCACATGGAGGTGGATCCATGCGCCTTGAGGCGCGAGGTGACCAGGCCGAGACTTTACCTCGGATCGACTTCCTCGACGGGCTCCGAGGGCTGGCAGCCCTTTACGTGGTCCTGCACCATGCTGCGCTCATGATCGCGCCGGCGAATCTTTCGGGACCTTTCTCAAGCGTCCGGTATTTGCTCCGCCACGGCCACTATGCCGTCTCGCTTTTCGTGGTCTTGTCCGGCTACTGCCTGATGCTACGGGTCCTCGTCAGTGGTGACGGCCGGCTCCCCGGAGGGACGTTGGCCTACCTCGGGCGCAGGGGAAAGAGGATCTTGCCTCCTTATTATGCGGCGCTCGGGCTCTGCTGGCTCCTGATCGCATTGGTTCCGGCCCTGGGCCGACCTGACCTGACCCCCTGGGATCGCGCGTTGCCGGCCTTCGCGCCTCAGTCCATCGCCGCGCACTTGCTCTTGATCCATAACCTCGACGGGCAATGGATCTTTCGCGTCGCGCCCCCGTTTTGGAGCCTGGCCACGGAGTGGCAAGCTTTCCTGCTCTTCCCGGCCTTGCTGGCCCTGCGGCGGCGATGGGGGATCACGGCGGCCGTGGCGACAGCCCTGATCGTCGGCGAAGCGATGGCGGTTCTTTCCCTACCTCTTGAGCGTCCCGCACTGCGAGTGCTCTGCCCCTGGTATCTCGGACTTCTAGCCATGGGAATGGCTGGGGCCGTCGCCTCGCGGACGGATCGCCTCCGGGACTCCTTGCGCAAGGGTACCGGGATCAACCGAGGAATCGTTGCCGTCGGCCTGCTGGCTACGGGTCTGGCTTGGTGGTGCCTGCGCGGGACGGCCGAAGCTTATCTCATGGTCAGTGACCTCGTCGTCGGAGCGGCGATCACCGGCCTGGTGGTTCGTTGGTCGCACCTGTCGGCGAGGGCCGACGCCAGGCCATCCGCGCCCCGTCCTATTGTGCTTCGTTGGCTCGAAAGCCGGTGGCTGGTCGCGGCGGGCACGCTCTCGTACAGCCTCTATTTGACTCACTACCCGATTCTCGCGCTCGCCAACCTCACCTTGAGAATTCATGGGTGGAGCACCGATGCGAGGCTGGCCGCGTTGGTTCTTGCGGTCTCTCCCTTCTGCGTTCTCACCGCTGACCTCTTCCGCCGTATCTTTGAACGTCCTCGAACTTCGTCTCCGGCTGATTCTCGCGAACGGTCCCGCCTTGCCGATGCCGAGCTCGTGGTGGGTCGGACATTCCCCGCGATCGAGGGATGAGACTTGCCCGCCACCCAGAGAGCCTCTTACCTCGGTCTGACGACGTTGCCACTCGCTTGATCTGGAGTGCGTCCGCCGAGCGAAAACCGCTCTGAGTTCCAGCATCGAGTTTCTCCCGTCTGATGAAGACGCGACTCCCCTATGCTTCCCTTGTGGGTCCAGGGCTCAATGCGCCCGCCAACGTTCAGGGAATCGCAAACACCTCGCTGTCTTCATATTCTGGGATCATCGTCAGCAACATCCCACGGTCGATCTTGCCGGCGGTATTCCGAGGGATTTCACGGACGACGTTGAGGCTTTCCGGGACCTTGTAGTCGGCAAGCTGCTCGGCGACCCTGGCGAAGATCTCGTCGAGGACGGTGCTTGGCACCCCGCTCGCCAACTGCACAAAGCCGACCACGCGTTGACCGAACAGGGCATCAGGCACACCGACCACGGCGGCATCCTGGACTGCGGGATGGGCGATCAAGACACGCTCGACTTCGGCAGGGGAGATGTTCGAACCGCCGCGGATGATCACGTCTTTCTTACGAGACACGAACCAGAGATCATCATGTTCACCCTGGCGCATAAGATCGCCGGTATGGAACCAGCCATCCTTCGGCGCGTCCTCGATCAGGCCCGGCCCGGCCCAGTAACCGATGGTGACATTGGATCCGCGCAGGACCAGTTCGCCGACCTCACCCCGAGGCACCAGGGTGCCGGAGTCGTTGACCAGGCGAACCTGCGCACCAGCGACAATCCGGCTCACCGGTCCGGGAACCGTCCCGTAACTGAGAGAGCCAAACGCCTCCGTCGACGCCCAGTAAGAGCGTAAGGGGGTCCCGAAAACGGAGAGGAACTGGTCTTGTTGCTGCCTCGAACAGACATCCCCAGCGGCCAGGCAGGTTCGCAACGAGTCGACATCCCGCGCATGGGCCCGCTGATGATTCAGCAAGGCCACGTACATGAACGGGAGTAGAGCGATCCAGGTGCCCTGATGGCGCTCGATCGCATCGAGTACGGCATCGGGATCGAAATGCTCATGCAAGATGACCGGCGCGCCGAATCGGATGCTTCCGAGGAAGGTGAAGAGGCCGCCGGCATGAGCCATGGACCTAGCCTGGATCGCGACCTGGTCGCCATCAAGTCCCAAGTGCTTCCATGATTCCGCAATTTCGGCGAGCGTTCCCAGGGTATGGATGACGATTTTTGGCTGGCCGGTCGTTCCGGACGTCGCGAAGAGCAAAGCGGGCGCCTGGACATCCGAAGCCGCGGGCACCGGTTTGCCGAGGGCATTGCCGAACAGTCTTGCCCATGGCCGAGCCCTGGGATCATCGACGGCGCCGCCAACAATGAAGCGTATGTCCGACGCGAGGATCGAAGAATCAATGGCAACCGCCTGGCTATAGAGATCCGCCTGGCCGATGTAGAGAGAGGGCTGTAACCGCTGCAAAAGCGTGGTCAGTTCCGCGGTCTTGAATCGGTTGTTCAAGGGGGCTGCGATCGCCCCCGTCTGAAAACAGGCATAATAAGCAACAATCAGTTCGGGCCGGTTCGCCATATGCAGAGCGATGCGATCCCCCTTTCGTAGGCCACGCGCAACCAGTCCGCCAGCGAGGCGCTCGACTTCCGCTGCCAGCCGCTCATAAGTCCAAACGTCGTCGCCCGCGATGAAAGCCACGCCTTTGGGGCGAGTTTCGGCCTGATGGCGCAACGCTTTTATGGGTCCCATGGTCGTCCGCCTTTCCAAGCGATGTTGATAGAAGCGAGCATCGAGTCATCGCCGAGTCGAGGATCCGTATGCCCAGCCTGATCCTCACACCCTCCTTGCCTGAGGATGTCTCCGTCTCAGGCACGTTGCCCACGTTCTCGAGCCTGCTGCTCAACTCCTGTCTTGGATCATCTTGAGAGGTGTGCGCACCAGAGTTCCCGCACCTGGCGAGCCAGGCGTCCCGTCCCTGGTGGGTTCGCCGGGGCCATCGCCACGTTGACCCTCAATAAGTTGACCCTCAATAAGTTGAGCGAAAAACATCGCCGGAACTCTTCATCGTTTTTTCGGAGCCGCCGATTCTCCCACGGCCGAGTCACTGAGACATGGGACCAGCCTCGGTATACTTCGTCCGGCTGACCATCTCGGAGGTCGCGGCGGCCCTCGGGGTCTCACCTGAACGCTCAGAGGCTGTCCGGAAAGTGGACACTGATGCGAAGCTACGTTATTTGGGTGGCCGGGGACGAGTCTTCGAGGCCCCGGGGATCAGTCGAGGCCGTTCCCGGGGCGTCGCTACGCTCCTCCCC
>Ga0153954_1000505_pt1 | contig 30415 bp, 25 predicted proteins | sample TSFL038MetaG_FD_102277 | JGI IMG/M metagenome (GOLD analysis project Ga0153954, IMG submission 102277) | Attine ant fungus gardens microbial communities from Florida, USA - TSFL038 MetaG | ecosystem: Host-associated > Fungi > Mycelium > Unclassified | place: USA: Florida, Wekiwa Springs State... | reverse complement strand
GCTCAAGAACATGATCAACGCGGTGTCGCAGATCGGCATCCTGCTGCTGCTGCTGCTCACCGGCATGGAGACCAACCTCACCTTGATCCAGCGCCGGCGGCGCGCCGTGATCTCGACGTCGCTCTCCGGCATCGCCGTGCCCTTCGTCTGCGGCATGGCGCTCGCCTACGCACTGCCGTCCGACGTCATCCCGCGGCACGAGAACCCGCTGGTCACCGCCCTCTTCCTCGGCACGGCGCTGTCGATCTCCTCGGTCAAGATCGTCGCCATGACCCTGATGGAGATCGGCGTCATCCGCCGCGATCTCGGCCAGCTCATCCTCTCCACCGCCATCCTCGACGACACGCTCGCCTGGGTGATCATCGCCGTGATCTCGGGCATCGCGAGCCGCGGTACGGTCGACATCCCGGGCGTCGGCGCGAGCGTGATCGGCACCTTCCTGTTCCTCGGCATGGCGCTCACCGTCGGCCGGCGCTTCGTCGCATGGCTGATCCTGTGGGTGAACGACCACATGACCATCGAGGTGCCGGTGATCACCGCCATGCTGGTGGTGATGTTCACCATGGCGCTCACCACCGAGCTGATCGGCGTGCACACGGCACTCGGCGCCTTCGTCGCTGGCATCCTGATCGGCCAGTCGCCGATCCTGACCGAGCATATCGAGGGCGAGCTGCGCGGCTTCATCATCGCCTTCTTCAGCCCGGTCTTCTTCGCCGTGGCCGGGCTCGGCATGGACATCCGCACGCTGATGGACCCGACCCTGCTGCTGTTCACCGTCGCGGTGATCCTGGTGGCGAGCGTCGGCAAGTTCGCGGGCGCTCTCGCGGGCGGGCGGATCGGGGGCCTCACCACGCGCGAGTCCCTCGCGCTCGCGACCGGCCTCAATGCCCGCGGTTCGACCGAGGTGATCGTGGCGAGCATCGGTCTCGCCATGGGCGCGCTCTCCAACGAGCTCTATACGATGGTCGTCGCCATGGCGATCGTCACCACCATGGTGATGCCGCCGACCCTGCGCTGGGTCATGGCGCGGGTGCCGCTCGGCGAGGAGGAAGCGCGCCGGCTCGAGAAGGAAGAGGCCGAGGCCGCGCAGGACCTGCCGCAGATCGAGCGCGCGCTGGTCTATGCCGACGACAGCCCCAACGGCCGCCTGGCCGCGCGGGTCGCCGGCCTGTTCGCCGCGCGCCAGCAGGTGCTGATGACCGTGCTGCAGACCGAGTCGAGCGAGCTTCACTGGCGGGTCGAGAGTGCCGCGCGCTCCTATCTCGCCGAGGCCGCCAAGATCCCCGTGGCGGCCGGCAGCAGCGCGCCGCCGCTCAAGACCGCCGAGCAGCTCGTGCACGTGAAGGCGCTGGCCAATGGCGGCGGGCCCGAACAGGAGGCCGCGAAGGGCTACAACCTCGTCATCATCGGCATCGAGCGCCCGCTCGACGAGAAGGCGGTGCATTTCGAGGAGCGCCTGCAGAAGCTGGTCGAAAGCTTCGATGGGCCGGTCGCGATCATGGCCAACGGCACGGGCGCGCCCGGTCCCAACGATGCACCGTTCGACATCCTGATCCCCACCACCGGCCGGCAGGATGCGCGCCTCGCCACGGAGATCGCGCTCGCCCTCGCGCATGCGAGCCAAGGCGCGCTGACGGCGCTGCACGTCTTCGATCCGCAGGAAGAAAGCGAGGTGGTGCGCGGCCGCGCACGCCGGCACGGCATGTCGCTGCTGGTCGACGTGCACAGGCTCGGCAAGCTGAGCGGCGTCGCCGTGAAGGGCCTCACCGCCACCAACGAAAAGCCCGAGACCGAGATTCGCAAGGCCGTGCGCGGCGGCCGGGTCAATCTCGTGGTGCTGGGCACTTCCTTTCGCCAGAGCGGCGGCAAGTTCCTCGGCCCCCGCGCCGCCGCCCTCATCCGCGACATCGGCACGCCGGTACTGCTGATCGCGCGATAACGCTCCCTCATAGCCCTCCTCCGTCTCGGGGGAAGTGGCAGCGCGAAGCGCTGACGGAGGGGGCGTGATGCACCACCTCCTTTGCCTTGCCCCTCCGCCCTCGAAGACGAGGGCACCTCGCCCGAGACGGGGGAGGGAAAGAGAAGGAATGTGTAGTTTTGCCCTCTTTTTAATTTTTCGGGCAATCGGGTCTTGGACGATAGCGATCGGCATCACCCCCGAAGCTACGCGCCCTTCAGGTCACGACCCGATTCCGATCAATGAATCAGCAGCGCCATCCTAATCCTTGTTGCGATTGACGCCGCGCAAGCGCGCGGCCGCCTGTAGCCGGCGGATTTGCTGAAGGACGGTCTGAAGCGTGGCGGGGCTCAGCTCACCTCGAGGCTCAACGGCGCCAAAATCAGTGAGCTGTTCGGCGACAGTGACATTGTACTCGTCGAGGATCAGCCACGATGGATAACGCAACTGCCCCCGCCGGCAGTCAATCTCGTGGAGCGCAAAGGCGGCGCGATCGGCGGACGGTGGTTGCGTGGTGATCGGAAACAGGAACAGCCGTTGCGGGTCGCGGGCGCTGACGAGGGCGAGACAGACGGGCCGTGCCTTGCGTCCCGATTCCTCACCGGCCTCAGCCTGCCGGTGCCACAGATAGAAGTAGTCGTAGAGCTCGCCCGCCCTCATCGGCGATCGTTCTTGCCGAGGTCCGCCAGGGTAACGTCGATCGCTTCCAACAGCTCTTCGGCATGCGGTGCGGAGGGATCGTGGATGGAGTAAGCCGCTCGGACGGATTTGCCGACGAGGCGGTGGTAGCGCTCGGCCGACAGGATGACGAGACGCTCTTTCCCGTGCTTTGTGAGCGCCACGGGATGCTGCATCGCCTCGTCCAGGATCTCTCCCGGAGTCTTGTTCACATCGGTGAATGAGTAGCTCTTCATCTAGCCTATATAGCTAAAAGTACGTAATATATCCAGATTAGGTATTTCTAACCGACCCCCCGGCCGCCTCGAACTGGTCATTCAAGGCTTGGTATGATCTCAGTCGTCCCCTCCGGCGGGTCATTGATCTCCTGGCTGTATTCGAAATCTGCGCCCGGAGCGATCGGACCGAAGGCACGCGGATAGGACCAGCCACCGATCACCTTGCCATCCTTTTTGAATGTCAGTTTGAGCGCTCGAGCCCAGCCTTCCTTCATGCCCGTATTCACCATACGAACGTGAATGACATGCGTGCCGTCGACCACCTCGACCCAGCTGGCATTGAGATCCACCACCAACCTCCCATCGGCGGAAAGCTGGGAAGCGCCTTCGGCGTAAGTCTGAGAAGCTTCTTTGCTGGACAGGCCGGGAACTCCGATCACGGCAACGCTGTCGTTGCGAGGGTGGAAAAATCCCCAGTGTGAGCCCAGCTCGACAATCTCCCCCTGATAGTTTCTCGCGGTCAGTAGGACGGCCCACAATGCGGCGGCGATAATCCATCCCCTTTGGTGTTTCGTCACCCGATCCCCCTTGAAGCCAAGCCTACCGGGTGGGCCGTGAGAAAGTAAATGCAGGGTCAAACTCTCTCGCTAGTGGACGCCGTCGCTCCTGATTGTGTGCTGAACCGAACAACACCTTTGGCATCCGAGCCAGGACTGAAAGATCCTTTCTCAGCAGCGTCCGCACAAATCCTTCGGCTACTCCGAAGCGACGGGTCTGAGTTACAAGGATGACAAGTTTCCCGCCGCGGCGCAGTGAATTGCAGATCGTGTGATCTGCATTCCATCCCCTGTCCCGGCACACCTTATGCCTTCATACTTTTGTCATCCGGCATCTGGGGAGTTGTCGTCTCATGGGAAACAAGTTCACGCGTTATATCCTGATCGCCATGGCGCTCGGCGTCGTCATGGGTTGGGCGATCTTCGAATACCTGCCGAACCAGCGCGTCGAGCTCGCGACCGATATCAACCTGATCGCCATGCTCTTCCTGCGGCTGATCAAGATGATCATCGCGCCGCTGGTCTTCGCCACACTGGTGGGCGGCATCGCGCACATGGGCACGGGCGCCAAGCTCGGCCGCATCTTCGCCAAGACCATGGGCTGGTTCATCTCGGCCTCGATCGTCTCGCTGCTGCTGGGCCTCGTCATGGTGAACCTGCTGCAGCCCGGCGCCAACTTCCCCGGCACGTTGCCCGACAAGGCGCAGTCGACCGGCCTGCCGGTCTCCGCCTTCTCCGTCGAGAAATTCCTGACCCACCTCATCCCGACCTCGATCGCCGACGCGATGGCGACCAACGAGATCCTGCAGATCGTGGTGTTCGCGGTGTTCTTCGCCATCGCCATGGGCGCCATGCCGGAGCGCTCCAAGCCGATCCTCGGCCTGATCGAGGACGTCGCCCACATCATGCTCAAGGTCACGAGCTACGTGATGCTGTTCGCGCCGCTGGCAGTGTGGGCAGCGATCACGGCGACCGTGGCCAAGAACGGCCTGGAAGTGCTGTGGAAGCTGATCGTGTTCATGGGCGGCTTCTATTTCTCGCTCTTCATCCTGTGGGGCATCCTCGTCGTCGTGGGCTTCATAGTCATCGGGCCGCGCTACAGCCACCTGCTGCGGCTGATTCGCGAGCCGCTGATGATCGCCTTCTCGACGTCGTCGTCGGAGGCGGCCTACCCGAAGACGCTGGAGGGGCTGAACCGCTTCGGCGCCTCGAGCCGCATCTCGAGCTTCGTGCTGCCGCTCGGCTACTCGTTCAACCTCGACGGCACGATGATGTACTGCACCTTTGCCAGTATCTTCATCGCCCAGACCTACAAGATCGACATGCCGATCGGCACGCAGCTCGCGATGCTGGCGACCCTGATGATCACGTCGAAGGGCGTGGCCGGCGTGCCGCGCGCCTCGCTGGTGGTGATCGCCGCCACTCTCGGGCAGTTCAACATCCCGGAGGCGGGCCTGCTCATGATCATGGGCATCGACACCTTCCTCGACATGGGCCGCAGCGCCACCAACGTGATCGGCAACACGCTGGCCACGTCGGTGGTCGCCAAGTGGGAAGGCGAGCTCGGTCCCGAGCACGATGCCAGCGCGCTCGACTCGGTGTCGTCGGACCAGGTGCCCGGCGATCCGGTGAAGACCTGATGCGCCGCGCGACAACAGCGGGACTCCTCGTCGGAGTCCTGCTGGCGGGGCCGGTCTTTGCCCAGGACACGCCTGCCGCCACCGGCCTCAGCCCGACGCTCGCCGCGATCAAGGCGGCGCACACGGTGAAGCTCGGCTATCGCGAGGCCTCGCCGCCCTTCTCCTTCCTCGACCACGCCGGCCGCCCGATCGGCTACAGCCTCGAGCTCTGCCAGGCGATCGTCGACGAAATCGGCACGACGGTCGACGATGCCGACCTCAAGATCGAGTACGTGAAGGTCACATCCGAAGACCGCATCGATGCGGTCGTGACCGGGAAGATCGACCTCGAATGCGGCTCGACGACAGCCAATGCCGAGCGCGCCAAGCGGGTCGCCTTCTCGCCGCTGATGTTCGTGGCCGGCACCAAGCTCATGGTGCCCGCCGCGTCCCCGGTGAAGAGCATCACCGATCTCAAGGGCCAGACGATCGTGGTCACCAAGGGCACGACCAACGAGCAGGCGATCGTCGCGGCCGACAAGAAGTTCTCGCTCGGCCTCAAGATCCTGACGGGCGAGGATCACGATCAGTCCTATCAGATGCTGGCCGACGGCAAGGCGCAGGCCTTCGCCACCGACGACATCCTGCTCTACGGCCTGATCGCGCGGCACAAGGCGCAGGACAAGATGAAGGTCGTCGGCGACTTCCTGAGCTACGACCCTTACGGCATCATGTTCCACAAGGGCGAGCCGCAGCTCTCGCAGGTCGTCGAGCGCAGCTTCCGCAAGCTCGCAACCAACCACGACCTCGTGCCTTTGTACGAGAAATGGTTCATCGCCCGCCTGCCCACCGGCGAGAAGCTCGGCGTCGCCATGTCGCCGCAGCTCGAGGAAAGTTTTAAGGTCCTGGACGACAGCCAGGCCGCGAACTGAATCGACTCCCATGAGTGACGTCAATCGCAGGGCCATCCTTGGCGGGGTGGCCCTGATTGCTTTATCGCCCGCGGCGCGTTCCGACGACCGCGGAATGCCGCCCGCGATGGAGGCCGACGACAGCCCGGCCGTGCTGACCCGCTTCGCGGCGCACCGGACCGGCCGGCGGCCCAGCGTCGTCATGCTTCACGGCGCGCGCGGTTTCGATCTCAAGCCGCGCGCCTACGAACGCTACGCCGACGCGCTGACAGCCGAGGGCATCGATGCCTGGTTCCTGCGCTTCTACACGCCCGCCGACGCGCAGAAGATGGCGACGCTCGCCGAGCAGCCGGCGCGCGAGGCCTATGACAGCGAGCGCTATCCGGCGTGGTCGAAACGGGTCTCCTCGACGATCACCACTCTCCTCGCACGCACAGACAGCTCCGGCCGGATCGGCCTGCTCGGCTTCTCGCTGGGCGGCTTCGTCGCGGCAGCGACCGCGGCCAGCGACCCGCGCGTTTCGGCGCTGGCGCTCCTCTACTCCGGCATGCCGGACACCTTCGTGCGACAGGTGACGCGCCTGCCGCCCACGATCGAGCTTCATGGCGAGGCCGACCGCAACGTGCCGGTCGCCACCGGCGATGCGTTCGTCGCGCTCGCCCGCGCGGTCGGCGCGCCGGTCGAGCAGGTCCGTTATCCCGGCAAGGGCCACGGCTTCGACTTCGCCGACAACGATCCCGACATGATCGACGCCATCATCCGCGTCGCCCGTTTCTTCGGCGAACACCTCGGCGCCGGCTGACCTCGGACCGGTGCTCACATTCCTCCCCATTCAAATGGGGAGGTGTCAGCGTCTTACGCTGACGGAGGGGTCATGGACGAAAGGCGAAATCTCGCCGGCGGTCAATGACCCCATCGCCCCTTCGGGGCACTTCCCCATCTGAATGGGGAAGCAAAGATCGCCACCTCCCCATCTGAATGGGGAAGGTCAGTTCTTTCGTGATAGCCTTTCCGGCAAAGGGAAAGGAAACGGCTTGAGACAGTGGATGATGGCGGCGCTGATGGCAGCGGCGTTGCCGGTGGCCGCGCGTGCCGACGATCCCGGGACCTTCAACCCCGACAAGGCGCCGGTGAAGATCGTCGTCGGCTTCCAGCCCGGCGGCATCGGCGACACCGTCGCGCGGCTCTTCTCCGATGCGGTGCAGAAGCAGCTCGGCCAGCGCGTGCTCGTCGAGAACCGCAGCGGCGCCAACGGCATGATCGCCTTCGAGGCGGCGGCCAAGGGCAAGACCGACGGTATCGCGCTCGTCCAATGCACGACCGGGCCGATGGGCGTCAGCCCGGTGCTGCCGGGTCTTGTCCTGCCGATCGAATGAACAAGGACCTGCAGCCGGTGGCGCGCTTCGTCCAGGCCAACTGGGGCATCGCCGTGCCGAAGGACTCGCCCTATAGGACGCTGGCCGACCTCATCGCCGACGCGAAGAAGCGGCCGGGCACGCTCAACTTCGGCCATTCGGGCATCGGCTCGCTGCAGCATCTCGCCGCCGAATGGCTGGCGGTGAAGGCCGGCATCAGGATGCAGGGCATCGCCTATCGCGGCACCGGCCCCGCCGTGCAGGAGCTGATGGGCGGCCGCATCGACCTCGTCGTCACCAGCCTCGGCGATTTCTCGGGCCAGGCCAAGGCGGGCCAGGTGCGCCTGCTCACCCTGATCGACGATATCGGTTCGCCGCAGTTCCCCGACGCGCCACAGGCCTCGGCGACGGTGCCGGGCTTTGCGGTTACCGGCTGGGTCGGCGTGTGCGGGCCGCGCGGCCTCAGCCCCGCCGCGACCGCCTGGTGGGAGAAGGCCACGCAGGCGGCGCTGACCGATCCCGACCTGCAGAAGCGCCTGCCCGACTTCGGTTTGACAAAGGGCTACGAGGACGCCGAGGCTTTCCAGAAGACGGTGACGGCCGAGCAGGCGCGCTGGAAAGCGGTGATCGACGCCAATCACATACGAGCAGAGTAAACTGGCCGAATAGGAGCACGCGATGCGCAACAGTCGGATCGAGGTGAAGCCGATCTCCGGTGCGGGCGGTGCGGAGATCTTCGGCGTCGATGTCGGCCAGGAGCTCGACGACGGCACGATCGGCGAGATCCGCGACGCGCTGAACGAGCATTGCGTCGTGTTCTTCCGTGACCAGGAGATCGACACGGCGCAGCACAAGGCGTTCGCCCGCCGCTTCGGGCCGATCTTCCTCCATCCCAACTTCGCGACGGTGATGGAGGATCCGGAAGTGGTGATGGTTCGCCGCGAGCCGACCGACCTGTCCTATGTCGGCGAGATCTGGCACACCGACACGACCATGGTCGCCGAGCCGCCCATGGCCGCGATCCTCTACGGCATCGACGTGCCGCCCTATGGCGGCGACACGATGTTCGCCAACCAGTACCAGGCCTACGATGCACTCTCGCCGGCCATGAAGCGGCTGCTCGAGGGCCTGCGCGCGGTGCACAGCGACATCCACATTGCGGGCCCGCAGGCCAGCCGCAACAAGGAACGCTCGACCAAGAACCGCGACGACGAGGGCTGGCGCGAGACGCGCAGCCTCCATCCGATCGTGCGCACCCATCCCGACACCGGCCGCAAGTGCCTGTTCGTCAACGGCTCCTACACGATCGGCATCGAGGGCATGAGCGCGGCCGAGAGCAAGGGATTGCTCGACTTCCTGCTCGAGCACGGCCACCGGCCCGAGTTCACCTTCCGCTTCCGCTGGCAGAAGGGCTCGATCGCCTTCTGGGACAATCGCAGCACCAAGCACATCGCGCTCGGCGACACCGGCCCCTTCCGCCGCCTCATGCGCCGCATCCAGGTCGGCGGCGCGGGGGTGCCGGTGTGATCGCGCCGACATCCGCGAGTTGGCCGGCGCTGCCGTACGATGACTGGCAGCCGACCTGCACCACCCTGCACATGTGGACACAGATCGTCGGCAAGGTCCGGCTGGCGCTCACGCCCTACGTCAATCACTGGTGGCACACGCCGCTCTATGTCGGCGTGCGCGGGCTCACGACCTCGGTCATTCCCTACGGCGACCGGAGTTTGGAGATCGAATTCGACTTCGTCGATCACGTGCTCGCCATCCGCTGCTCGGATGGCTCGTCGAGGACGCTCGCGCTCGTGCCCAGGTCGGTCGCCGCCTTCCTCGCGGAATTCATGGAGGCGCTCAAGGCGCTCGGCATCGAGGTGCACATCTGGACGATGCCGGTCGAGTTCCCCAATCCGATCGCCTTCGACCGGGACACGATCCATGCCGCCTACGATGCCGAGGCCGTCGGGCGTTTCTGGCGCGTGATGCGATCGGTCGACGCGGTACTGAAGGAATTCCGCGGCGGCTTCATCGGCAAGGCGAGTCCGTCACATTTCTTCTGGGGCAGCTTCGACCTCACCGCCACCCGCTTCTCCGGCCGCCGCGCGCCGCCCATGCCCAAGGCTGATCCGGTGACGCGCGAAGGCTATTCCCACGAGGAGAGCAGCGTCGGCTGGTGGCCGGGCGACGACACGACGAGATTTCCCGCCTTCTATTCCTATGTCGCGCCCGAGCCGGCAGGCTTCGCCAAGGCCGCGGTCTCTCCCGCGGCCGCGTATTACGACACCGCGGCCTCGCAGTTCCGGCTGAAATACGATGATGTCCGCAGCGCCGCCCAGCCACGCCAGGCCCTGCTCGATTTCTGCCAGAGCACCTACGCGGCCGCGGCCGATCTCGCCGCCTGGAACCGCGCCGAGCTGGAGCGCCGCGCTCCTAACTAAGCCGTTCGAGCTTGGTTATTTCCTGTGGCGGCAGCTCGGACAGATAGAGATTGCCGTCCTTGTCGCCCGACAATCCATGCGCGCCGTTGATGGCGCCGCGGCAGCGGCCGACCAAGGTGCCGTCGAGCGTGAGCAGGCTGATGCGCGGGATCTGGTCGGTCACGAACACCAGGTCGCGGTCGTCGATCCAGATCTGCATGGGATGGTAGAAGTCGCCCCATTCGGCGAGATAGCGGCCATCGCGATCGAAGACCTGCACGCGGTTGTTCTCGCGGTCGCCGACCAGCACGCGGCCGGTACGATCCACGGCGACGGCATGCGGCGTGGTGAAGGCGCCGGGCCCGTTGCCCGGACCGCCCCAGGTGGCGATCAGACTTCCGTCGGCCGCGAAGCGATGGACGTGCGAATTGCCGTAGCCGTCGGCGACATAGATCTCGCCATCGGCCGCCTCGGCTGCCGCCGTCGGATGGTTGAAGGGCGCGGCGAGCGCGGGCCAGTGCCGCTTGCCCAGCGCCTGCAGCAGCTTGCCGTTGCGGTCGAAGCGCAACACCTGGTGTGAGTCGCGGTCGGCGACCAGGATCGCGCCGTTCTGCCCGGCGGTGATGTAGTGCGGCTCGGCCAACACACCCTCGCCCCAGCTGCCGGCGAACCGGCCGTCGCGCTCGAACACCAGGACGGGACGGTCGGTGCCGCGCTGTGCGACATGCACGCGGCCTTCGCCGTCCACCATGAGATCGGACAGGAAGCCGAAGCTTTCGCCTGCCGGCAGCTTCGCCCATTTGCGATGGATGGCGTAGCGCCGGTCGCCCAGAATGACGGTGTAGCCTTCGTCAGACATGCATCAGCAATACAGTGCAAGAGGACACCCGACAATGAGCGACCCCGAACGGCTGGTGCTGCACGGCAGCTTCACCTCGAGCTCGAGCTACAAGCCGATGCTGTTCCTGGCGCTGTCGGGGCTGCCCTTCTCCTTCCGCACGGTCAATCTCAAGAACGGCGTGCAGAAGCAGCCGGCGCATCTCGCGATCAACCGCTACGGCCAGGTGCCGGTGCTGCAGCATCGCGGGCTGACGCTCGTGATGTCGAATGTGATCCTCGACTATCTCGCGCGCACGACTGGCAAATTCGAGGGCGCGACCGAGCAGGACAGGATCCACGCCCGCGAATGGCTGTCCTGGGAGAACGACGCGATCCAGAACGTCGCCCGCGTCCGCCACTTCGCGCGCTTCCGGCCCGACGTGCCGCAGCAGATCGTCGACTATTTCCGCCCCGCCGCCGAAGCCTGCCTCGACTTCATCGACAAGCATCTCGAAGGCCGCCAATGGCTGGTGGGCGATCATCCGACCATCGCCGATCTCGGCTGCTGGGGCCGCATGGTGTTCATGGCCGAAGGCGGCATGTCGCTCGACAAGCGCCCGAACGCCGCCGCCTGGCGCGACCGGATCCTGGCGATGCCGGGCTTCGCGCTGCCCTACGATCTGATACCGAAGAAGGATCGCGAGTTCGATCCCTAGACCCGCATGGCTGGTAAACGTCTCTTCCGCCGCTCCGGATGGCTTACGAGCCCAGGTCGGACAGGGAAGCCTCGGCTCGGCGTTGCAGGATGACGGCGGCCTGGCGCCGGGCAATGTCGATGGCGGTCACGATGGCCGCGCGGGCATCCTCCCGGTTCCGGCGGTCGAGGGCGAGCAGGCAGGCACCGCGCAGGCGGTAGATCTCGGGGAGATAGACACCGATGCCGGCCTCGTCGATGCCCGCGAGAGCGCGGTCGAGATGGGCGAGTGCGTCGGCGGGGCGGCCAGCGGCGAGCAGTACCTCGGCGGCGAGGCCGAGATAGTATTGGGGTAGCGGACCGACGGCGGTGGCGTTGGCAATCTCGGCGTCGATCAAGCGGACGGCACCGGCAAGCGAGTCGCCGATTTTGGCCCAGCCGACCAGGATCAGGCTGCTGGCGCGCCATGGCGGCAGGCCGAACTTCACGGCCACCGCCGCTGCCCGTTCGGCCGTTGCCCCTGTCGCCGCGTGGTCGCCCGAAAACTGAAGTCCGATGCTGACATTGTGCAGCCCATGGCCGAGCGTGTTGGGGTGATCGAGGAATTCGGCGAGCGCGATGGCCTGCGCGTAGTGACGCTGCGCCGGGCCGGCCTCGCCCGCGAGCTGCCAGGAATTGCCGCACTGGGCATGGGCGCAGACACCGGGATCGTGGCCGCCGAAGGAATGGGCGAGGTGGCGATGCTGCGTCCTGTCATAGAGTTCCAGCACATGTTCGCAGCCTTCGCGCGCGCCGCGCACATCCCCGCGAAAATAAGCCGTCGAGAACTGGCAGTGATAGGCCTCGAGCAGCAGCTCACGCTCGCCTGACTGCTGCGCCAGCGACACCAGTTCGTCGGCGCGATCGCGCGCCAGAGCCGTGCGGCGACGCAGGTTGGCATTGATCCAGAGGCCCCACTTGGCCTGGAACGAGGCGGCGCCGTCGCCGAGTGCGCCACCGATTTCGGCGGCTCGAGTGAAGGCCATCTCGGCCTCGGCGCTTTGCAGGCCATGGGCGACGGCCGACGCCGAGCCCAGCCTCAGCCAGAAGTCGAGCTGCCGGCGAAGTCCCTCCGGCGGCGCCAGCGTCCGCGCCTGTTCGAGGCCCGCCGAGAAATGCGCGATCGCCTCGACATAGGCAGAACGACCGACGGCCTGCTCGCCCGCGCGCAGGCGGTAGTCGCAAGCAGGCGCGGCCATTCCCGCTTCGGTGAAATGGTAGGCGAGCAGGTGCGGCTCGTTGGCGGCGACATCGGGGAAGCGTTGCTCGAGCGACCGGGCGACGCGCGCGTGCCATTCGCGGCGGCGCATTAACAGCAGGCTTTCGTAGGCGGCATCGCGCACCAGTGCGTGCTTGAAGACGAAGCTACGCTCCAGCCCGCGCTCCTCCGGGAAGACGATCCCGGCGTTGTCGAGTCGGGCCAGCATGTCCTCGAGCTCGCGCGGACTGCGGCCTGCGACCGCATCGAGGAGAGCGAAGGTAAACTGCCGGCCGATCACCGCGGCGATCTGCGCCACATCGCGCGCCCCGCCGAGGCGATCGAGCCGTGCCATCAGCGAGTCCTTCAGCGTCGCCGGCACCGTCGATCCTTGGCCGGTCGCCTCCAGGACGCTGCGCGTCAGCTCCTCGACAAAGAGCGGCACACCATCGGTTCGTGCGACGATGGCAGCGATCGTGTCCTCGGCCAATCCACGCTCCGCCGAGATGCCGGCGACCACCCGCAGGCACTCCGGACGGCCGAGCCGTCCCAGCGTCACCAGGGTCGCATGCGGCCGGCTCGACCAGGGCGGCACAAAATCGGGCCGTGCCGAGACCGCGGCCAGCAGTCGCGCGCTGGCGATGCGGTCGGCGAGCCGCATCATCAGCTCGAGCGTGGTGGCGTCGATCCAATGCGCGTCTTCCAGCACGATCAGCATTGGCTGGCCGTCCGCTGCCCGCACGAGGATCTCGACGAGCAGCGCGAGCGTCGCGGCCTTGCGTTGTGCCGGCGTGGCAGCGGCGGGTGCGGCATCGGCGAGCGGCACAGACAACAGCTCGGCAAGCAGGGGAAGCGCCGCCGGATCGGTGAGGCCGCGCGCGGCGAGCAGCGCACGGAGCCTGGCGGCGCGCGTCTCGGCAGGATCGCCGGGAGCCAGGCCCGCGACACGCGCGAGATGCTGGATGACCGGATGGAGCGCGCTCTCGCTGTGATGCGGTGAGCATTGCAGGGCGACGCGAACGGGCGCCTCTCCTGCGAGCTCCTCCTGAAGGGCCTCGATGATGCGCGACTTGCCGATGCCGGCCTCGCCGGTCACGGTGACGATCTGGCCTTCCCCTTGGCACGCGCGCTGCCAGCGTTCGCGCAGCAGGCCCATCTCGTGCGCGCGACCGATCAGCGGCAGGTTGGCGGTTCTGCTCGCGGCGAAGCGGCTTTCGACGGAAGCCTCGCCGCACACCTGCCACACCGGTATCGGGCGGTCGAAGCCCTTCAACTCACGCTCGCCGGTGTGGGAGAGCTCAAAGAGGCCGCCCAACAGCTTCTGGGTCGCCTCGCTCACGAGGATGCTGTTGGCGCCCGCCAGCGCCTGCAACCGGGCGGCGAGATTGGGAGTTTCGCCGACGATGGTGCGCTCCTGTGCCGAACCGGTGCCGACGATCTCGCCGACCACGACCAGGCCGGTAGCGATGCCGATGCGGGTCTCGGCGCGCGTGCCGTCGGGCATCTCTATGGCGCCCACTTCCGCCAGGATACCGAGCGCGGCGCGCACGGCGCGTTCGGCTGCGTCCTCGAAGGCCTGGGGAAAGCCGAAATAGGCCAGCACGCCATCGCCCATGAACTTGGCGACGAAGCCGCCGTAGCGGCCGATCGCGCCCGCTACCGCGTTCTGGTAGCGCCGGATCACGTCGCCCAGCAGCTCCGGATCGAGCCTGGCCGACAGCGCGGTCGAACCGACCATGTCGGCGAACATCACGGTCACCTGCCGGCGCTCGGCCTCGCCGGACGGCAGCGGGTCGATGGGCAAGGCAGCGGGCGGGTATTTGTCAGAGAGCGCCTTCAGGAGCCGGCGGCGGTTACCGAGAGACAGACCGAGCTTCTCGAGATCCTCGTCACCGAGCTCGGGCAGTATGTCGAGATCGATGTCGTTGGCCTCGAACGTGGCAGCGTATTGCTCCAAATTGTTCCGTCGCAGCCAGTCCCTCAGCTCGCTCATGGACCCGACAATACTCCCGTCCTGCCGAAGAGGGCGAGGTGCTAGTAGTCCCACTCCATCTTGGCGCCGATCTTGTCATTGGAGTCGGTGCCGATCGCACCCTCGATCTTGGTGTGCTTGAAGACGTCGATCTCGACGATGCCGCGGCTGGAATTGCCCGAAGCGCCCTGTTGTGCGCCGACATAGACGCCGGGCGCGACGTAGCGACCGCCGGTGAGCGAGGTCGTCGAGCCGCCGGAAGTGCCGCCGGACGGGCTCGTGGGCACGCCGTTCGAGGCCGAGGTGACGGAAAGCTGGTCCAGTCCGATACTCTGGCGCAGCCGGGTCATGAAGCTGCCGCCGGGCGGCGAGCCGCCGGCCAGTTCGGACAACGCCTGCGCCGCGCTCAGCAGTTCAGTCGGGCTGAGGCCGGACGAGGGCTTGCCGAACAACAACATCGCCATCGCCTCGTCCTGCGGCAACACGGGCGAGGAGGTGAGCGAGATCTTGGGCGCGCGCGAGGTGCCGGTGATATCGACCTCGATGGTCGTCGATTGCACGAGCGTCGTCGCGGCGAAGTCCAGTTCCGGGTCGATCTCGTTCACGTTGGCGAGCGTGACGTTGCCGCGGATGAAGTCGAGCTGGTGGCCGACCAGGTTGAACGTGCCGCGCCGCAAGCTCAGCGAGCCGATCACGGCGGGCGCCGAGGGATTGCCGTTCACGGTGAAGCTGCCGCCGACTTCGGCGTCGAGACCGCGGCCGCGGATGAACACAGCCTGCGGGGCCTGGATGTTGAGGGCGAGCCGTACGAGTTCCGGCGGCTTGGGTGCGGGCTTGCCGAGCGGTTCGGGCGGGGGCGGCTTGGGCGCCGTCGGGGTGGGACCGCCGCCGTTGATCTCGGTCACGGCGATGGTCGGGTAGTTCGCGGCCTGCGTGCCGCCGATGCCGATCTCGGCGCGGTCGATCGTGACCGGACCGGCGACGTCGAAGCCCTGCAGCAGCGACCCGGTGATCTTCACGTCGCTCGACACCGTCGCCAGCATATCGGGCCGGTTGGCGACCAGCGCTTGGTGCGCGTTGACGGAAAGGTCGGTCGGGAAGCCCTGGCTGGCATCGAGGCTCGCCGTACCGCTCACAGTGATGGTGCCGTTGCGCGCGGTCTGGAAGGCGAACCTGTCGATGCGCAGACTGTCGCCCTGCAGCGACAGGAGACCCTCGCCGCCAGTGAGGCGCATGCCGGTCGCCGGCAGGTACATCGTCATGCCGGTCAGGCTCACCGTGCCGGACCCGGTGATGGTCTTGCCGTTCACGGTGACGCTGAGATTGGGCCGCACGGTGCCGGCGACGTTGCGCACCGACGTGCCGATAGCCGGCGAGAACGGCGCGAGATCGAGCGAGCCGTTCAGCGCCACCGTGGCGTTCAGCGCAGCATTGCCTTGCGGGATGGTAGCCTTGCCCTTGGCGTTGAGCTGCGTGGCGCCGCCGGCCGTGACGTTGGCGTCGAATGCCGCCTGGTGCGCCGCCATCGAGGCCGTGCCCTTGAGCGCCAGCGCCGGCAGCAACGCGGTCTCGGGTTGTCTCACCTTGAGGCCACTCGCCGAATAGCTCGCCTCGACCTTGGGATCGGCGAGCGCGCCGGTGACACGCGCCTTGGCCTGCGCGGTGCCCTCGAGATTGGTGCCGGGCGCGAAGGTATCGACGATGGAGAGCGGCAAACCGGAAAGATCGACCGTGAGATCGCTCGCCGCCTGATCGACCGTGCCGTTGATGCCCAGCCGTCCGCCGCCCAGCCGCAGCGATGCCTGCTGGATCTTCACCGTCGAGCCCACGACCGTGATCTTCGCCGGTGCGTTGAGGCCGATCGGGATGCCCTGGAAGCGCGCATCGAGCTTCTGCAGCGCCACGCGGATCTCGTCGGGCGTCGGCTCGATCTTGGCCGCCAGGGTGGCGTTGGTCGCAGCGCCCGCGACCTTCACGCCGACATCGAAGTTCGTGCGATCGCCCTTCACTGTGACCGTCGCCGAACCGAGATCGCCCACGCCGCTCAGCCGATCGGCCTTCAAGGTCGCATCGGCGGTCGCCGCGCCGAACGGATCGTCGACGGTGGCGTCGAGCTTCAAGGTGCCGACACCGGTCGTGCCGCTGCGCAGCTTGTCGCCGCGGAGCGCGACGGTGACCTTGCCGGCCGGCGTGTCCGACGAGGTGGCAATATCGAGCTTGAGCGCGCCTGCAAGGTCGGTACCGACCAGCGGCTTCAGATCCTCCAGATGCGCGACCTCGACATGGCCGCTGCCGGTCGCCGCACCCGGCTTGATGGCGAGGTCCTTCACGTCGACGGATGCGCTCGCCCAGCTGCCCTGCAGCGACGGCACGGTGATGCCGCCATCGGCCGCGCGGGCGAAGCTGCCATTCAGCGCCACGGTCTGGTTGGCGAGATCGCCGTCGGCCTTGACCGCGCCCTTCACCGCCTCGCCTTCCAGCGAGGTGTCGAGCGTGAGCGCGAGGCGCTTCGAGCTGATGTCGCCGCGGCTGAGACCGGTCGCCACGACATCGGCATGCACGTCGCCGCCGGTCGGCTTCAGGTCGACACGCGCCTTGGCATTGAGCGCGCCGCCGACATCCGGCTGCACCAGCCCGATCTTCGGCAGGTCGAGCGCGAGATCGAGGCCGCCGGTGCGGTCACGGCCCTTGCCGGAGATCGTGAGCGCGATGCCCTCGGTGCCGATCTTCGCATCGTCGACGTGCCAGTTCTGGTCCTGCTGCAGGCCCGCCGCGCCGCTCAACGTCACCGGCTTGCGCTCGAGCGGCGGCGGCATGCCGGGCACGGTGAGATCGCTGAGCGTGCCCTGCCACTTGACCGACGCATCGCCGGGCTTGCTTGCGAGATCGAGGTCGAGATGCGCATTGCCGGTGACCGCCATGCCGGCCATGGCCGAAAGCGGCGCGAAATCCTTCATGTCGATCGCCACCTTGGCATTGCCGGCCTTGGTGTCGGGCGCGAAGGCGCCGGTGACTTTCAGCGCCACCAGCGGCGAGGTCGTCTCGAAGGATTCGATGACGATGCGGCCGCCCTTCTCCAGCACCACCGCGGCCGAGACGTCGACACGACCGGGTGGCGGTGCCTTGTCGCCGAGCGTGGTGTCGGCAACATCGTCGGCCCCGCCCTGCAAGGTCACGCGGCCTTCGGGTTTCTTCTGCAGCCCCGACAGCTCGGCCTTGGTGTCGAGCTTGAGGTTGCGCCAGGTCACGCCGCCCGCGAGATCGGCCAACGGTCCCGCCTCGGCCGCCGTCAGCGTCGTTGCGGAGGACAGCTTGTCGGCATTGGTGTCGTAGCGCGCCGTCGCATCGAGCTTCGCCGGACCGACAGCCAGGGCCAGCGAGCGCACGGTCAGCACGCCCGAATCGTCGAGGCTCGCGTCACCCTTCAAGGTGGCGGGTTGCTTCAGCATGCGGGCGATCGGGCTGTCGGGCAGGCCAGGCGCCACAGCCGAGATGTCGACGGTCATGGCGGTGGCGGTGCCGTCGCGATGCCAGTCCGCCTTGCCGGTCGAGCTCATGGCGTCGCCTGCCGCCAGGGTGAGCTCGGCATGACCCTCGGTCTGGGCACCTTTGGCCGTGAGCTTCATCGACACGCGCTCGAGATCGGGCCGGCCGATGAGGGCCGCGATCACGCCGCCCTGCGTCGTCTCGTCGGCGCTGATCGTGCCGTCGACGCTGAAACGGTCGAGGCTGAAGCCGAGGTCGGCGGCGATCTTGCCGGCCGGTCCATCGGTGCGGTTCATGTCGAGCTTCAGCCGGCTCGGCGTACCATCGGCCGTCACCAGCGCCGAGCCGCCGAGCTTCCAGTGCGAATCGACGCCGCCCCCGAGGGGCGCACCGAGATGCAGATCGTCGATAGCGAGCGTGCGGAGATCGACGCCCACCGGCAGGCTGAAGCCGCCGCCCGAAGACGGGCTCGGCTTGTCGCTCGGCAGCGGGGCGCGCAGCACATCGATCTTGCGCGCGGTGACGGCGTCGATCCGCACACGGCCGGTGAACAGCGAGGCGAAGGACCAGCGCACGTTCGCGTCGTCCAACGTGAACCACGTGCCGTTCTTGTCCTTCATCGCGACATGGGCAACGCGGATGTCGGTCGGCAGGAAGCCGGAGAGTCCGGACACTTCCATCGTGTCGGACGACGCCAGCCCCGCGATCATCCGCTTGCCCGCGTCGGTCTGCACGAAGCCGAAGGCGAGCGCGACCAGGACCACGAGGCCCGCCACCGTCCAGCCGAGGATCCTGACGAAACGCATCAGAAGGCCTGCCCGATGGAGACGTAGATGCCGAACGGCGAGTCGCCCTCCCGCTTGTTCAGCGGGAAGCCGACGTCGAGGCGCGCCGGTCCGAAGCTCGTATAATAGCGCGCGCCGACGCCCGTGCCCACACGCGGGGTCATCTGGCTGAAATTGGGCAGGGTGTCGGTGTAGGCGCCGCCGGCATCGACGAAGGCCACGACACCCCACGATTCGCCGATGCGCTGGCGGAATTCGACACTGCTCTCGACCAGGCTCGCACCGCCGATCGGATTGTTGAAGGCATCGCGCGGGCCCGCGCTCTGGTAGTTGAAGCCGCGGATCGAGCCGCCGCCGCCGGCATAGAACTGCTTGTCGGGCGGGATCGAGACATTGGCGCCGCCCGGGATGCTGCCGAAGGCTCCACGGAAGGCGAGCACGCTGCGCCCGTCGCCGCTCACATTGACGTAGGTCGTGCCGACCAGTTTCAGGATGGCGAACAGGTCGTTGTCGTGGTTCAGGTCGGCATAGGGCGTGACGGTGCCGACCAGTTTCCAGCCCTGGGTCGCATCGGTGTCGCTGTTGGCGTAGTTGAGCGTCGCCGAGAGAGGGACGCCCACCAGCTTGTAGTAGTTCGTCCCCTGGAAGTCGGTGATCTCCGAAGCCTCGGCGCTGAGGCCGTAGGACACGCGCAAGTGCTTCGAGATGAGTTGATTGAAGCCCGTGCCGAACAGAATCGCGTTGCGCGTATAGGCCGGATAGACCTCACGCGCCGCCAGGGCGTTGGCGTACAGGTCCTGGTTCGCCTGCCACCAGTCGGGCTTGAGGAAATCCAACTTGAGCGCATAGCCGAGATCCTGGGGAATGGCGCCCTGCCCGATGTGGTTGACCTCGCCGGTGATGCGCAGGCTCTCGGCCTCGCCGAAGAGATTGCGGTGCAGCCAGGAGGCGTTGATACCCGCACCCAGAATCGTCTGGTAGTCCACGCCAAAGCCGATCGTGCGCGGCAGACGATCCTCCACCTGGACATCGACCGGCAGCTCGCCTTGGTCGTTGAGCTGCTTCGCGGGCGCGATACGCACCGCACTGAACACGCCGAGACCGGTCAGCCTGTCGCGCAGGTCGTTGATCTTCGAGATCTTGTACGGCTCGCCCTGCTTGTAGGGCACGCGCTTCTGCAGGTAGGTCATGTCGACCGACTTGCTGCCCGAGAACTGCACCGGGCCCATGGTCGCGGGCGGCCCGGTCTGCAGCACGAAGGTGACGTGCGCCTCGCGCGTGGCGTGGTCGATCAGCACCTCGCGCTTGGCGATCTTGGCCAGCGCGTAGCCCTGGTCGCGCACGACGTCGAGGATCTGCTTCTCGGTGGCGAGAATCGCCGCGGCGTCGGCGGGCTGGCCGGGCTTGAGATCGAGCTTGCTGCGGTCGAGCGGCGGATAATCGACGATCTCCTTCGGTCCCTCGATCGCGAGATCCACGACCTTGTAGACGGGGCCGGTCGCGATATCGAACTTGAACGACACCTTCTCCGCCTCGGGCATGGCGTCGACGGCATCGAGCGCGGCGGCCTCCTCGATCGGCTGGCCATTCACGGTCGCGACCACGCGACTATCGTAATAGCCCTTGGAGCGCAGCGCCGAGACCATGCGCGCGCGCCGCGCCTGCGCGGCCTGCAGCAGGGAAAGACTGTCGCCCTTCAGCGGCTCGTCCTTGTCGAGGTCCTCGGAGAGCTGCTTCAGCTCGCCGCTCATGTCCTTGTCGCCGACGATCGTGAGGGCGATCTCACCTTCGCGCGCATGGGCGATGCTTGCCCAGAGCATCATTGCCGCGAAGACCAACATCAGCCGGCCGAAGAGTCCGGTTCGCCGCTGCATTAGGAAGGGTGATACTCCGGCGAACATGGCGACAGTATGAAGCCACAACGCCCTACGACGCTATTGGATGCGGATAGCCGCCTTGCAGGTCTTAAAGACCGAAGCGGTCCTTCCAGCTGCGCATATTGCCGAGAGTCTGGGCATGGAAAATGGCGCGCGCCACAGCTCGCGCGAGGCAATCGGCCGCCAACGTACCGATCTCACCCAGGGTCAGCGGATCGACGACATAGCCGCGTCGACCGGTGGCGATAGCGAATACGGTATCACCGTCCTGCGGCGTATGCACGGGCCGGATGGAGCGTGCGAGACCGTCCTGAGCCATGATCGCGACCCGCTGCGTGTCGGCCTTGTCGAGCCTGGCGTTCGTCGCCACGACGGCGATCGTCGTGTTGCCGCGCGGGTCCTTGCTTGCCGCCTCTGCCGGATCGTGAGTGAGATCGGTGCGACTGTGCGAAACGGACAACGAGAGCCCATGCGGCGGCGGCGGCAGGCCGCCGAACTCGCCGTCCTGCTCCAGCGCCCAGGCCCAGAAGTTCGGCTGGTCGCCCATGGTCGTGTAGCCGCGCGCGTTCACGGCAACCAGTGCACCGACCTGCAGGCCGGTCTTCGTGTCGACGGCCGAGGCGCTGCCCAGCCCGCCCTTGAGATCGCCGGCCTTGGCGCCCATGCCGGCACCCATGTTGCCCAAGGTGAAATCCGGCGCAGCGACGCCGGTCGCCCGATAGGCGAGCTCGCGATAGGGCGGCCAGTACCAGTTCTTGTCGCCGCCATTCAGCAGGTCGAACAGGATCGCCGTCGGCACGATGGGGACGACGGCGCCGCCGACCGCGAGGCCGCGTCCACGTTCACGCAGCCAACGCATGACGCCGTCGGCCGCGGAGAGACCGAAGGCGGATCCGCCGCTGAGACAGATCGCATCGATGCGCTCGACGCGATTCACGGGATTGAGCAGTTCGGTGTCGCGCGTGCCGGGCGCGCCGCCGCGCAGATCGATGGACGCGACGCAGGGCGGATCGCAAAGAACGACGCTCACACCGGACCGCAGGCGATCGTCGTGGGCATTGCCGACCAGGATGCCATCGACATCGGTGATCAGGTTACGGGGACCGGGTTTGAGCATCTAATCCAGCTGAAGTGTCAGTGCCTTCAGGTACGCCGTCTCGGGCAAGCCCGGATGCACGGGATGATCAAGTGCCGCACCCGATGTCCGGAGGATGCGGCCATTGCGCTCGGCATCGCGCAAACCACGCCTGACCTGGTCGGCAAAGAGCGATGGATCGACCAGGTGCGAGCAGGAGGCGACGAAGAAGAAGCCGCCGCGCGCCACGAGCGGAGCCGCCAATCGCACCAGCTTGCGGTAACCCTGCGCGCCGGTCTTGAGGTCCTTGCGGCTCTTCACGAAGGCCGGCGGATCGACGATCACCACGTCGAACTTGCGCGCGTGCGTGCCGTCGAGCTTCTCCAGCGCCTCGAAGGTCTCGGCCTTGTCGAACGACACGGTCTTGTCGACGCCGTTCAGCTTCGCTGCCTGCTTCGCGGCATCCAGCGCCGCCGCCGAGCGGTCGATGCAGGTCACGGATTTCGCACCTTCCTTGGCCGCGAGCACACCAAAGCCGCCGGAGTAGCTGTAGACGTCGAGAACCCGAGCGTCCTTCGCCAGCCCCGCCATGAAGCGGCGATTGTCGCGCTGGTCGTAGAACCAGCCGGTCTTCTGGCCTTCCGACAGATCGGCGACGAACGTCGCCCCGTTCTCGACCAATTCGATCGGCCCGCCATTGCCCTTGGCGATCGTGACCTCGCGCTTCAGCCCCTCGAGCTCGCGCACCGGCGAATCGTTCTTGAGCACGATCGTCGTCGGCGACAGCTCGGCCTCGAGCGCTTCCAGCAGCACCGGCGTCAACGCCTCCATGCCAGCGCTGTTGATCTGCACCACGAGAGCATCGCCGAAGCGATCGACGATGAGCCCCGGCAGGCCGTCGGCCTCGGCGTGGATCAGGCGATAGAAAGGCACGCCGATCAGCCGATCGCGCAGCGCCGCCGCCTGGGCGAGACGACGCCCGAGGAACAGCGCATCGACGTTCGCCTCTGGATTGGATGTCAGAATCCGTGCCGCGATCAGCGAATGCGGATTGAAGGTCACGAGCCCGAGCGCCTCACCACCCGGCGCGCGCAGGACGGCAAGTGTGCCGGCCGGCAGCGCCTTGGTCTCGGCGTCCATCAGGATCTCGTTGGAGAAGGCCCACGGATGGCCCGCGCGTACACGGCGGTCCTCGCCGGAGCGCAGCAGCACACTGGGCAGTTTTTTGGCCAAACCGTCTCTCCTTTGTTACGACCTGAGTGTTATTGCTTACGGAAGAAATTGTCATCCCGACTAAAGGGCCCCGACTCAACCGCCAACCAACGGAAAGGACGCATTATGACCATGGCCAAGAACACGATCTGCCTCTGGTTCGATAAGGATGCCGAGGCGGCCGCCCGCTTTTATGCCGAGACCTTTCCCAACAGCGAGGTTCGCACTATCAGCCGGGCGCCTGCCGACTTCCCCTCCGGCAAGAAGGGCGATGTGCTGCTGGTCCATTTCACGGTGGCCGGCGTCTCCTGCCTCGGCCTTAACGGTGGCCCCGCCTTCAAACAGACCGAAGCCTTCTCCTTCCTGATCTCTACCGAAGATCAGGCCGAGACCGACAGATACTGGAATGCCATTGTCGGCAATGGCGGCCAGGAGAGCGCTTGCGGCTGGTGCAAGGACAGATGGGGCGTTTCCTGGCAGATTACACCACGTGTGCTGATGGAAGCGCACGAAGCGGGCGGCGACGAAGCCCGGCGCGCGTTCGAGGCGATGATGAACATGAAGAAGATCGACGTCGCCACGATCGAACGCGCGCGCCGCGGCTGATCTGATAAGCTGCCGCGGCTTCAACAAGGATGAGCGATTGAGACGACGCCGGTTGACTTCGATACTCGGCGGAGCTGCGTTGGCGCCGTTCCTGAGAGAGGTGCATGCTGAAAGCTGCATCGTCTCCGACGATGCCGGCAAGCTCATCGACGGCGCCGCGCTCTGCCGGATGGCCGACCGGCTCGCCGCGTCGAGCAACGTGCATTCCGTCCTGATCGCGCGCGGCGGCAAGCTGATGTTCGAGCGGTACTTCAAGGGGTCGGACGAGATCTTCAGCCGCTCGGTCGGATACATCACCTTCGATGCCGACACGTTCCATGACATGAAGTCGGCCACGAAGAGCGTCACCTCGCTCGCCTTCGGGATCGCGATCGATCGTGGATTGATAAAGAGCGTCGACGAACCGGTCTTCAGCTTCTTTCCCGAGCTGGCCGACCTGCGGTCGCCGGAGAAGGACCGCCTCAAGCTCGTGCATCTGCTCACCATGTCGGCGGGCTTGAAGTGGGTGGAAGCGACTCCCGACCGCAACATCGACAACGACGAGGTGCGGATGCAGGCAGCGATCGATCCGTGCCGCTACGTCCTCTCTCTTCCGATGGTCGCGCCGCCCGGGCAGGAATTCTTCTACAACACCGGCGTTCTCACCTTGCTCTCGGCCATCATCCACAGGGCCGCCAAGCGCCCTCTAGACGACTTCGTCGCCGCGGCACTGTTCAAGCCTCTGGGCATCGACAGGATGGTGTGGTTTCGGGTCAGGGGCGACAGCGATGCCGGCGGCGGATTGCGTCTACGGCCGCGCGACATGATGAAGATCGGCCAGCTCGTCCTCGCAGGCGGCCGCTGGAACGATCGCCAGCTCGTCTCGAAGGCCTGGATCGACGCCTCGACGACATCGTGGCTGAAGGCGACGAACGACCAGTCCTACGGCTATCTCTGGTGGCTCGGCCAAGCTGGACTCAACGGACGCAAGGTCCATTGGGTAGGCGCCCTCGGTCGTGGCGGACAGTCGATCCGCATCGTGCCGGAGCTCGATCTCGTGGTCGTGGTGACCGCGGGCTATTACCAGGACTACAGTCCGCAGGCTTTCAAGCTGCAGTTCGGCGTTTTCAGAGACGTGTTGCGGGCGGTTTCGACTCCGGGCTGACAGAGCCTTTCGCGCAAGCACCTTGATTGGACGGAAAGTGCGTCAATCGCCCTTCGCCACGCCATCGCGGCGCGGGTCGGCGGCGCCGGCCCAGCCATCGCCTTCGCGACGGATGGCGGTCAGGCCGCCTTCATGGACACGGATCTTTATCTGATGGCCCATCGCCCGCAGCGCGTCCGCCTGGGCGGTGAGCCCGGGCTTGTCCTCGAGCTCGGTGACGCCGTTCATGTTGAGGATGCGCGGCAGGTCGAGCGCGGCCTGGGGCGAAAGGTTCCAGTCGAGCATGCCGATCAGCGCCTGCAGGGTATCGCCGATGATGCGCACGCCACCCGCCGAGCCCACGGACAGCACGAGCGCGCGATCCTGGTTCAGCACGAAGGTCGGCGACATCGACGAGCGCGGCCGCTTGCCCGGCTCGACGCGGTTGGCGACCGGCTTGCCGTCGCGCTCGGGCACCGGCGAGAAGTCCGTCAGCTCGTTGTTGAGGATGAAGCCCGCCACCATCATCAGCGAACCGAACGGCGATTCGATGGTCGTGGTGAAGCTGATGGCATTGCCTTGCCGGTCGACGATGGTCATGTGGCTGGTGCCATGCTCGACATAGCCCGGCGCGACCGGCGCGTCGCCACTCATGGCCCTGGTTTCCGACATGAGCTTGCGGCGCTGGGCGACATAGGCCGGCGCCAACAATTTGGCGATGGGCACATCGACGAATGCCGGGTCGCCGATATAGGCGCTGCGATCGGCGAAGGCGAGACGGTCGGCTTCGGCGATCAAGTGCAGCGAGCGCAGATCGTTGGGGCGATCGTTGCGTAGTTCGAACGGCTCGAGCAGCGCCAGCGCCTGCAGGATGGCGAACCCGCCGGCCGACGGCGGTCCCATGCCGCAGACGATCCAGATGCGATAAGGCCCACACAAAGGCTCACGTTTCTCGACCCGATAGTGTGCGAGATCGTCGAGCGACAAGGTGCCCGGCCGCACATGGCCGTGCACGCGCGTCACCATTTCCTGCGCGATGGCGCCGTCGAGGATCGCCTTCGGTCCTTCGTCGGCGAGACGCTGCATCGTGTCGGCGAGCGCTTGATTGACCACGCGGTCGCCGGCTTTCTTCGGCACGCCCTGATCGTAGAACAGCGCCGCCGCCTGCGGCTCGCGCGCGAAATTCCTGACCGTCTGCAGCCACGCCGCCAGTCGCGGCGAGACGGGGAAGCCTTCGCGCGCCTGCTGGATCGCGGGCTGGAACAGCTCGGCCCACGGCCGCACGCCATGCTCCCTGTGCGCCAGCTCCAGCATCGGCATGACGCCCGGCACGCCGACCGAGAGGCCCGATTCGACGGCCTGGCGCAGCGGCAGCGGCTTGCCGTCGGCGCCGATGAACATCGTCGGCGTGGCGCTGGCCGGTGCAGTCTCGCGACCGTCATAGACGGTGATCTGCTTCGTCGCCGCGTCGTAGTAGAGCAGGAAGCCGCCGCCGCCCACGCCCGAGGCCTGCGGTTCGACCAGCCCCAGCATCATCTGCACGGCGACGGCCGCGTCCATCGCGGTGCCGCCGGCCTCCAGAACCTTCAACCCGGCATCGACCGCCAGCGGATGCGCCGCCGCCACCATCTGCCTCGGCTCGGCCGAGAGCGGGCCGGCCCACAGCGCCAGAAGAAGCGCCAGCAGACCGCGCAGGATCATGCCTTGCGGGCGACGATGAACAGGCGGCGGAAGGGGAAGAGCGTGATGCCGTCGGCGCGCGTCGGATAGGCCTCGCGCAGCATGGCGGCATAGGTCTCGAAGAATTCCGAGCGCTGCGGCTCTTCCAGGAGATCGAGATAGGGGCGCAGGCCCGTGCTCGCCGTGTAGTTGGCGACCGGGTCCTTGCCGGTGAGCGCCTGCTGGAAAATCGTCTCCCAGACGTCGAGCTCGGCGCAGAGCGGTTTCAGTGCATCGTAATAGCGCGCCGGCTCCCAGACGCTGCGGATGGTGCGCACCTTCACGAGCCTGTCCTTCCACGGCCCGGCCTCGAGCGCCTTGTGCATCAGCGCATGGCTCGGCGCCTCGTGGTTGCGCGGCATCTGGATGGCGAGCTGGCCGCCCGGCGGCAACGACTTCAGGAGGCCCGGGAAGTAGTCGATGTGATTGTCGACCCATTGGTAGGCGGCATTGCTGTAGAGGATCGAGGGCGGCAGGCCGGGCTTGAACTGCGTCAGGTCACCGATGACGAAACTCACGCGCGGGTCGTGCGTCTGCTCACGCGCCTTGGCGAGCATGGTTTCCGACGAATCGACGCCGATGACCGGCAGCGCCTTGAAGCGATCCGCCAGCATGCGGGTGATGTTGCCCGCGCCGCAGCCGAGATCGTAGATCGCATGGCCCGGCCGCTCGCCGTTCTCGGGATCCAGGCGGTTCATCAGGTCGATGGCCGGCCGCTGACGCGCATCGGCGAACTTCAGGTACAGATTGGCATCCCACTGGGCGGCCTGCGGATTGGCGACCATTGCTCCTGCTACTCCTCGAACGCCGCGTCGACGGGCACGCGGTAGGCCATGGTGATCTTGTTGCCCTTCTGCGCGGCCAGCACGACCGCCATGAACTCGCCCAGCATCTCCTCGCTCATGCCCCTGGCCTTCGCCATGGCGCCATGCGAGGCGATGCAGTAGTCGCACTGGTTGGTGATGGAGACGGCGAGATAGATCATCTCCTTCACGAGAGGATCGAGCTTGCCCGGCGCGAAGGCCGCCTTCATCTCCGCGGCGAACTGCTCCATCACCGCCGGATGACGGGCCAAAGCCTTCCACACATTGTTGATCTTCGCGGGATCGATGCCGCGGGCCTGCGCGATCCCCTCGACGACCGCCTTGGCGCGAGGCGGCATGTCCTTGTACTCGATAAGCTTGGCCATGGCCGCCTCCTGCGCCCCCTTTGAGCCTGACGTGACAATCAATACATGTGCTGGCCGCCGTTGATCGAGATCGTCGAGCCGGTGATGAAGCCCGCGTCGTCGGCCACGAGGAACAGCACGCCGCGCGCGATCTCGTCGGCCTTGCCGAGCCGGCCGACGGGGATCTTGGCGACGATCTTCTCCAGCACATTGGCCGGCACCGCCGAGACCATGTCGGTGTCGGTGTAGCCCGGCGCGATCGCGTTCACGGTGATGCCCTTGGCGGCGCCTTCCTGCGCCAGCGCCTTGGTGAAGCCGTGGATGCCCGACTTGGCGGCGGCGTAGTTGACCTGGCCGTACTGGCCGCCCTGTCCGTTGATCGAGCCGATGTTGACGATGCGGCCAAAGCCGCGCGTGTTCATGCCGTCCCACACCGCCTTGCTCACGTTGAAGCAGGAGCCGAGGTTGGTGTCGATCACGGCGTCCCACATCTTGCGATCGAGCCGGCGCATGGTGGAGTCACGCGTGATGCCCGCGTTGTTCACGACGATCTCGATGGGGCCGAGATCCTTGCTGATCTGCTCGACGGCGGCGGTCACCGCGTCGTAGTCGCCGACATCGAACTTGTAGACGGGAATGCCCGTCTCTTCCTTGAAGGTATGCGCGGCGACGTCATTGCCGGCATAGTTGGCCGCGACGGCATAACCGCGCAGCTTCAGCATGCGCGAGATGGCGGCGCCTATGCCGCGCGTTCCACCCGTAACCAATGCGACACGTCCAGCCATGCGATCCTCCCTGATCTTGGGAACCCACTCTAACCGGATTCCCAAGACAGGGGAGAGACGGAATCTAATCGCACGCCATCTCCGGCTGAGCTGCCAGATTCACCGCCCGCGACATCCAGATGACGGCGGCCTGCACGGCGAATACCGCAACTGCGAGATAGAGCACGGTCTCGGCACCCCACAGGCCGCCGACCAGCGCACCTAATCCGGCGCCGAGCGGCCGCGCGCCATAGGCCATGATGTTGATCGCTGAGACGCGGCCCAGCAGGCGGGGCGGCGTCACCGACTGGCGCAAGGTCGTGGTGCTGATCACCCAGAGGATCGGACCCGCGCCCAGCAGGAAGAAGCTCACACCCGCCAGAACCGGCGTCGGCACGATCACGGTCAGCGCCATCACGATGGCGGCGGCGAGCCCCGCGATGGGCCCGAGCCCGACCACCACGCCGAACGGGATGCGGGCCAGCACGCGCGTCGCCAGCAGCGCGCCGCTGATCATGCCGATGCCGTAGGTGCCGAGCACGATGCCGATGCCCTGCGCCGAGAGACCGAGATGGCGCACGGCATAGGGCACGAACACCGCCTGGATCAGGAACCACGCCGTATTGAAGATGAACTGCGTCACGAACACCGGCCGCAGCAGCTCGTGATGGAACACGAAGCTTGCGCCCTCGCGGATCTCCTGCAGCGGATGCCGCCTGGGTTTTGGCGCGCGCGCCGGTTCGGTGAGGCCCGACAGCAGCACGACGGCAATCAGCGAACCCGCCGCCGCCACGCCGAATGCGGGAGCCGCGCCGATCCAGCCCACCAGCGCGCCCCCCAAGGCCGGTCCCGCCGCGAAAGCGACGGTGCGCGCGAGCTCGATCCGCGCGTTGGCCGCCGGCAGTTGCGGCGGCGTGACGAGCGATGGCACCAGAGCGGGCGCCGCGACGCTGTAGACGACGGTGCCGCACACCGCGACGAAGCCCAGCAGGCCGAGCAGCGGCAGGCTCAACAGTCCCGACGCGATCACCGCCAGGATGCCGAGCAGCGCGAGCGCGCGGAGCGATTCCGCGCCGGCCATCAACCAGCGCCGCGACAGGCGATCGGCCATCAAGCCGGCCGGGATCGCGAACAGCACGAACGGCAGGGTGAGTGCCGTCTGCAGCGCGCCCGTCTCGCCCTCGCCCGCGCCCAGCAGCAGCACGGCGACGATCGGCGCCGCGGCCAACGCGATCTGCTCGGCCGACTGCGCGGCGAGGTTCGACCAGGCGAGGCGATTGAAGGTCGGCGGCAGGGTCTTGCCGGAGGGGGTACTCATGAACGGCTCCTCGATTCGTGTACACCGAACCTAGGGAGGCCGTGTCATGCTCTCTATCCGTCACCCGCCGCGTATTGTCGAGGAACCGAGATGACCGACGCTCCGCGCCCGCCGCTTCCGCCGTTCACTGCCGAGACCGCCGCACAGAAGGCGCGCGGCGCGGAGGATGCGTGGAACAGCCGCGATCCCGAGCGCGTGTCGCTCGCCTATTCATCGGACAGCGTGTGGCGCAATCGCGCCGAGTTCTTCCAGGGTCGTCCCGCGATCGTCGCTTTCCTCACGCGCAAATGGGCGAAGGAGCTCGACTATCGCCTGACCAAGGAACTGTGGACCTTCGGCGACAACCGCATCGCCGTGCGCTTCGCCTACGAATGGCACGACGATTCAGGCAACTGGTTCCGTTCCTACGGCAACGAGAACTGGGAGTTCAACGAGCACGGCCTGATGCGCCGCCGCCTCGCCTCGATCAACGACCTGCCGATCGCCGCGTCCGACCGCAAGTTCCACTGGCCTCTCGGCCCACGCCCGAAGGATCATCCGGGACTGACGGAACTGGGGCTGTAGCGACTTGATCCTCCTCCCCCGTCCTACGGGGGAGGCCGGGAGGGGGAAAGCCTCAACCGGATACGTCGGATCGTTTCAGATCATGATCTGAAATTGGAGAGAGAGGCTGTTTGGCCATCCCCCTCCCTACCCTCCCCCGTAGGACGGGGGAGGAAAAGAAAAGTGCTAGAGCGGGATGAGTTTGCTCCGACTCGGGAGGGGCTTCCTGAGAAGGGCGAGAAGTGATTCAAGATGCTGGCTGGAGAGGAGGCCAGCCTGGATGGCTCGACCCTATTCGATGGACCTTC
>Ga0153954_1000504_pt1 | contig 30426 bp, 26 predicted proteins | sample TSFL038MetaG_FD_102277 | JGI IMG/M metagenome (GOLD analysis project Ga0153954, IMG submission 102277) | Attine ant fungus gardens microbial communities from Florida, USA - TSFL038 MetaG | ecosystem: Host-associated > Fungi > Mycelium > Unclassified | place: USA: Florida, Wekiwa Springs State... | reverse complement strand
CATTCCCTCCAGGATCGTGCGGCGACCTCATACGACGCGCTGGTCAACGTTACCCGGAGGAGCAGGTCTCGCGGGCCTCCCAAGCAGCGGCGCGGTTGCCAACCGCGCCGGGGCGCCACGCCCTCGCTCCGCCTTGCAAGAACGCCTCTAGAAAGCGCCCCTCATGAGCGAGGTTGATGTCGTTATACTACACACTCTATTCGTAGTCAATACGAGAATTCGATGCGAAGCAAGAAAGATCAGACTGACCTTCAGGAAGGCTAAAGCTGGAACAGGCCTGGGGCATTGCCGCCAGGAATGAGCGATTTGTCAGCGGCCAAGATCGGTACCGCGCCACGTGCGACGGGTCAGCGCGGATGAAGGGGTCGTCGCTTCCATCCTCCCGACCCCGGCGAACATCGTTCTGGGCCGTTCACTCGGCTGGCTTGCGAGCTCGATCATCAATTTCGACGGTCGCGGTCATGCCGGCCGCAAGCACAACGCCCGGCGGCACTTCGTCGATATGAACCCTGACCGGAATGCGCTGCGCCAGACGCACCCAGGTGAAGATGGGATTGACGCTGGCGATACCTTGATTGTTGGGCTGCGCATTCGAGACGTTGATCGCGCGGGCGATGCTGTCGACGTGGCCCCGCACGATCTCACTGCGGCCCATCAGCTTGATCTGGGCTGGATCGCCCACGCGGATAGGGGCAAGGTTCGTCTCCTCGAAATATCCGTCGACCCAGAACGAAGCCGCGTCGACCAGCGAGATGGTGTTCACGCCCACATTGACGTAATCGCCGAGCTGCGCCAGCAGGTTGGTCACGTACCCGTCGACTGGCGAGACGATGCGGGTGCGCTCGAGGTTCACCTGCGCTTGGCCGAGCTGGGCCTTGGCTTGTGCGAGACCCGCTTCCGAGCTCAAGCGTTGCGCCTTCAGCGTCTCCATCTGCCGTTGCGTGGAATTCAGGGTTTTCTGGGCGGTCTCCACCGCGGCCTCCTGCTGATGCAGCTGGGACGTGAACTGCTGCGCGTTCTGGACGGTGCCCCAACCTTCCTTCGCCAGCGTCTGATAGCGCGACGCTTGCTGCTGTGCGAACACGAGCGCAGCCTTCTGCCGATCCAGCTGTGCCTCGTTCGAGCTGATCTGCGCGTTCTGGACTGTCATCTGGGCATCGATGTTCTGCACGTTTGCCTGGGCCTGCTGCACAGCGGCCTCCGCTTGACTGACGGCGATCCTGTAATTGGTCGGGTCGATTACCAGGAGCAAGTCACCCTTGTGGACGTATTCGTTGTCAATGATGGGCAGTTCGACGATGCGCCCCGCAACTTCCGGTGCCATCGTGACGACATAGGCCCGCACGGTGGCGTCGCGAGTCCAGGGCGCCCCCATGTAGACGCCCCACATCGCCCAACCGAGCAGCCCGGCCAGCGCCACCGTCGCCATCGTGATCAGAAACGGAACTATTCGCGTTCGGCGCGTGACGGGGGCGCGTGATTCCGGCACGAGCGACAGAGGCGCGTCGCGATCATCGCCCGCCTTGCCGCGCTTGGATGTGACTTCAGTAACGGTCATGACGCGCTCAGCGTGCGATGATCAGGGTCCAGGACGAGAGAACGATGATGTAGACGGCAAACACGAACAGGGCCGGATGCCAGACGTATTCCAGCAAGCCGAAGCGGCTGGCGGCCCGACGCAGTGCGATCGTGAGGAGCCAAGCGCCGACCATCATCAGCGAGATGGGAGCAACGTAGACACCGAGCAGGTCGATCTCTGTAAACCTCATGCGGTCGCTCCTGTCTCGAAATAGGAGGCATGCTCCGCAAGCGCCTCGGAGACGACCAGGATGCGACTGCGCGCGCGAAGTGCGGTGGCTGTCTGCGGACCGGCGTCGGTATCGTCAGCGAGGCTGCGGTCGAGTTGACGCAGCCGGTCTATTGCGATCCCACTGCGTCCCTGTGCAAAAGCCGCGAGCGCGCCGTCGAGCTCCGCGGCCATGCCGAGGTCCGGAGCCGCGTGCCGAAGCTGGATGATCTCGCTGCCGACCGACAACGCTGCCAGCAGTCGCGCGCGTTGCAACGGCTCGGCCTGGTCCGGCAATGCCGCAAGCCGGCCGTACATGCGGGCCTCCCAATCCTCCGACCTCATGAGCTGGGGGGCGATCGCGAGGCGCCGCAGGTCGCGCAAGGTGCGGTCGAGCAGGCGCTGCGCCCGCAGTGCCGGCGACAGCGGCGGCAACAGGCGGAATGCGAGCGGGGCGATGCCGCATCCGACAAAGATTGCGAGCGCCGAGTTGTAGAATTGAGCGGTATCGTAGCTCATTCGGTTCGTGGGCGCGAGAAGAGGCATAAAGGTGAAGGCCATGACGGTGAACACGGCTATGGCAGCAGGTTGACGGCTTCGAGCCATGGCAAAGCCGACCGGCACGAGAAAGAGACCGATGGCGATGCAAAAGGCCGGGAACGTGTCCAGAGCCGGCAGCACGGCGAATTTGATGATTGCCGAACAAACGATGCTTGCGGCGGCGCCGAGCGTGGCTGCGATAGCGCCACCGAAGGCGAGATCGCCTTTCGGGGACAGCAATAGGAGCAAGACCGCGATCACAACCATCGTCGCGGCGCCGTTGGGCCAGGCAGTGACGACCCAGAAGAGCTCAACCGCGGCGATCGTGACAAAAGCACGCCCCGCATTGACGAGCCCCGGCAGCCAATCGGGTATGCTTGGCCGCAAACGACGTTCGCCTTGAGGAGGCGCGCTGGGAGCATCGACGAGCAGCGCCAGGGCGTCGAGCACCTGCAGCATGCCGGCGAGCACCTTGGCGGTCTCGTCGGCGAGCAGCCGCAGGGATACCGTCCTCGCCGGCAACGCGAGCAGCATCTGCAGCCCCTCCGCACAGCCGGAACGGATGGCTAACGGATGAGCCGACCACCCGGCCGGTTGGTCCCGTTCGAGCGCCGATCGCAAGTCGGGCGGAATGCTGCGCAGAACGGTCTCCGCCCCCTGCCGAGCCATGTCGTCGGGCAAGCGGCCCAGATGTGCCGCGACCCCGCGCCATCCGTCGAGCGCTCTGAACAAGCCATCGACCGCGGCCTGCAATGTCGTCGCGTGGTACCGCACGTGGCCGGATTCTCCGAGCGCCTGGTCGATCATCGGATCGAGCGCGGTGACGCGCCGGAGCAATTCGCGCCGCTGCGCCCGCGTGTCCGCCTGCAGGGGCGCCGCCGGTTCCAGGAGCCGGGTAAATCCGCCCGCAATCGCAGCCGCCAGACTGGCGAATGACGCCGCGAGCCGCCGTCGGGCGCCGCCAAGATCGGTTCCCGCAAGGATGACGCCGGCGCAGACGATTCCAATGGTGATCTCGCTGGTGCGCCAGACCGCGACCCAGAAGACTTCCGGGCTCGGGCCACCGGTCGCGCCGAGCGTGTCGGCGGCGATGATCGCCGCGGTGTAGCCGGCGAGCGCGGCGGCATAGGACGCGAAGTTGCGCAGCACCGTGGCGGCGAAAGCGCAGACGCCGCCCCACAGCGCCAGGAGCCCGAGAAAGGCGATGCGATCCTGCGGAAAGCACGCGGTCAGCAGCACGATTGTCGTGGCGCCGATCACTGTCCCGATCAACCGGAACCAGCCCTTGCGGAGCGAAGCCCCGAGCTGCGGCAGGCATACGATCGCGGCGGAAGTGCCGGCCCAAAACGGGTCGTCGAGCTCCAGCCGGAACGCGACGAAGAGGGCAAGGCAGACGGACGCCCACAGCCGAACGCCAAAGAGCAGCGGTGCGCCCGTGGCGGTGAGCGTATCCGTCAAGGTCCTGCTGAATCGAGGCGACGCCGCGATCGTGGCATCCAACTGTCCGCTCCTGGATCATTCGCTCGAGCGACGATTAGTGCTGCATATGCATATTCATCAGCTCGGCGGGCGGCATCATGTTGTCGTTCAGGTTCGTCATGATCCAGAGCGAGCCAACGACGACCAGGAGCACGATGAGCACGCCAAACGCCAGCGCCAGCACGTTGTTGGTGTTGTCCGGTCCGGTGGTGATGTGCAGGAAGAAGACCAGGTGAATACCCATCTGGGCGATGGCGAGCACGGCGAGGCCGAGAGGGATGCCGGGCGCCCAAAGCAGCGACGTGTTCGCGACCCAGAACGATATGGCCGTGAGGATCACGGCAAGAACCAATCCGATCGTGTAGACGAACACGCCGGACGAGGCGCCTCCTTCCGCATCAGCGAGTATTGACGCATCTCCGGGCGCGCGGCCGTAGCGTGCTTCGGTCATGGACGGACTCCCATCAGATAGACGACCGTAAACAGCCAAACCCAGACGATGTCGAGCGCGTGCCAGAACAGCGCAAAACAGAGAAGCCGCCGTTCGACGCTGGCGCGAAGGTCCCTGACAGCGACCTGCGCCATCATCACGGCCAGCCAGAGCAGCCCGGCAGCGACGTGCATCCCATGGCAACCCACGAGAGTGAAGAATGCGGACAGGAACGCGCTGCTTTGCGGAGTGGCGCCACGCGCGATCATGCCGGCGAACTCACGGATCTCAAGGGCCAGGAACGCAGCCCCGAGCATGAAGGTGACCACCGCAAAGAGGTAGATGCCGCCTCGCCGCCGTGCGTTGACCGAGAGCGACATCAGCCCGCAGGTATAGCTCGAGGCGAGAAGACAAGCGGTCTCGATCGCGACGCTGACTTGATTGAACAGCTGTGTGCCCGCCGGACCTCCCGCAGTCGAACGCACCAACGTCGCGTAAGCCGCAAAGAGCGCCGAGAACATCACGATGTCGCTGAGGAGGAAGATCCAGAACCCATAGGCAACGACGATCCGCTTCGGCGCCGGACCGGCCTCGCTGGCACCGGGCAACGTATCCTGACGGACCTCATCGACCGCAATGGCGATGTTCATAGGGCGACCTCCGCCTGGTGCTGCCGTTCAAACCGGGCAACCTGCTCGGCCGATATCTCGACCTCCTCCTTGTCGCGGAACGCGAAAGCAAGGAGCGCCACGAATGCACCGAGCAGACCCACGGCGGCCAACCACCAGATGTGCCAGATCAGCGAAAAGCCGGTCACGACGGCAAAGAACGCGTTGACGAAGCCGATTGCGCTGTTTCTGGGCATCTCGATGGGCTTGAGCTCGCGTGTTGGCGTGGGCTGATTCTGTGCCGCTTGCACGCCCGGCTTCCAGCTCCAATAGGTATCCCTCTCGGCGACCTGCGGCAGGACTGCGAAATTCCAAGCCGGCGGCGGCGACGCCGTAGACCACTCCAGCGTGCGGCCGTTCCATGGATCGCCCGTCACATCGCGGTGCTGCTTTCGGTCGCGGATCGACACGACGAGCTGCACGATCTGACACGCGATGCCCGCCAGGATGACGGCCGCGCCAATCGCCGCGGCCACCAACCACGGCTGCCAGCTGAGAGAGTCGTAGTGCTGCATGCGCCGGGTCATACCCATCAGGCCCAGCACATAGAGCGGCATGAAGGCGACATAGAAGCCGACGAGCCAGCACCAGAACGCGGCCCTGCCCCAGCGTTCGTCGAGCGTGAAGCCGAACGCCTTGGGGAACCAGTAATTGAATCCGGCCATCACGCCGAACAACACGCCCCCGATGATCACATTGTGGAAATGGGCGACCAGGAACACGCTGTTGTGCACCTGGAAATCGGCAGGAGGCACTGCCATCAGCACCCCGGTCATGCCGCCGATGACGAACGTCACCATGAATCCAAGGGACCACAGCACCGGCACGGTGAAACGTACTCGCCCGCCATACATCGTGAACAGCCAGTTGAAGACCTTCACGCCGGTCGGCACGGCGATGATCATCGTCATCACGCCGAAGAAGCCGTTGACGTCGGCGCTGGCGCCCATAGTGAAGAAGTGGTGCAGCCAGACCAGGAAGGAGAGCACACAGATCACCATGGTGGCGGCGACCATCGAGCGATAGCCGAACAGCGGCTTGCCGGAGAAGGTCGCAATCACCTCGGAAAAGATCCCGAATGCGGGCAGGATGAGGATGTAGACCTCCGGGTGGCCCCAGACCCAGAACAGGTTCACGTACATCATCGGATTGCCCTGCCCCTCGATCGAAAAGAAGTGAAAGCCGAGGTAGCGGTCGAGCAGCAGCATCGCGAAAGTGGCGGTCAGCACCGGAAACGCCGCGACCATGAGCAGGTTCGAGGCCAGCGCGGTCCAGCAGAACACCGGCATGCGCATATAGCCCATGCCAGGCGCCCGCGTTTTCAGGATGGTCGTGACGAAGTTTATTCCCGTCAGCAACGTGCCAATGCCGGAGATCTGCAGCGCCCAGAGGTAGTAGTCGACGCCGACGCCGGGCGAGAACTGCAGCTCGCTGAGCGGCGGATAGGCGACCCAGCCGGTCTTTGCGAACTCGCCGACCGCCAACGAGATATTGGTCAAGAGGATGCCCGACGCGGTCAGCCACAGGGCCACCGAGTTCAAGGTCGGAAAGGCCATGTCGCGGACGCCCAGTTGCAGCGGCACCACGAAATTCATCAGCCCGATCACGAACGGCATCGCCATGAAGAAGATCATGATGGTGCCGTGCGCAGAGAAGATCTGGTCGAAATGCTCGGGCGGCAGATATCCCTGTGCGCCGCCCGCCGCGATCGCCTGTTGCGAGCGCATCATGATCGCATCGGCGAAGCCGCGCAGCAGCATGATCAGCGCGAGCACGATATACATGACGCCGATGCGCTTATGATCGACGGACGTGATCCACTCGCGCCACAGGTAGGGCACATACCCCTTGAGCGTGACCCACCCGAGAACGAGCACGATGGCTCCGACCATCCCAGCGGTCGCACCCATGACGATCGGCTGGTCGAACGGGATCGCGCTCCAGCTGAGCTTGCCGAGGAGATTCATTGTTCGGCCCTTTGTGATGCCGGATGAACGAGGTGAGATGGAGCATCCAGCCCCATTCCCGCGCTCACGATGACGCTGAACAAATTGGGAGCGACGGCACGATAGGTGAAAGGCGCAACGGCGCTGCTCGGCTTGGCCAGATCGGCATAAGCCTGCGCGTCAAGCAGCGGGCCGGTATTCCGAGTTCCTTCCACCCACTGCGCGAAGCTTTCGGCTGGCACAGCCTCGACGTTGAAGCGCATATCAGCGAAGCCATCGCCGCTGAACTGGGCCGATAGCCCCGGATAGGTGCCCGGATGGTCGGCCTGCAGATGAAGGCCCGTGACCATTCCCGCCATGGTGTAGATCTGGCCGGCCAACTGCGGCACGAAGAAGCTGTTCATCACGCCCGAGGACGTCAGATCGAAGCTGACAGGCGTATCGGCCGGGATCGTCAGTCGATTGACGGCCGCGATGCCGTAGTCGGGATAGATGAAGAGCCATTTCCAGTCGAGCGAGACGACCTGAACCCTGACCGGCTTCGCGGTTGACGAGATCGGCTTGCGCGGATCGAAATCGTGCGACCCGACCCAGGCGACGCCGCCGACCAACAGCACCGTCATCGCGGGAATGGACCAGACCAGGATCTCGAGCCGGCCGGAATAGTCGAAATTGGGTAGGTAACGAGCCCGCTCGTTGGACGATCGGAACCACCAAGCGACGCCGAGGGTGGCAAGGATCGTCGGAAGCACGATTGCCAGCATGATTCCGAGCGAATTGAACAGAATGAGCCGTTCGGCGGCGGCAATCGGCCCTTTCGGATCGAGGACGCCTTCGGTGCAGCCAGCAAGCGTCGTCGCGCCGATCAGGACAACCGCCAGGATTGCGTACCGCATATCAGACTTCGCCTGCGCTTTGACGGGCGGAGCCGCGGACGGTCTGAACAGCTCCTGCTGCGGCTTGAGCCTCTGCGGGCCGGACCGCACTCGGCTCAAGGCGTGCGGATGGCACCCATGAGGATCGAATCGCGCCGTGGTCGGCCAAGAGCGCCGCAAATACGACGAACAGGTAGACAATGGAAAACGCGAACAGACGGAGAGCGGCTCGCCGATCGGCGTCGCTGGTCCTGCGCAGTCGCAGCGCCAGCCCGATGAAGACCGCTCCACAGACGGCGGCAGCCGCACCGTAGATTGTGCCGGCAAAACCGAGCGCCCACGGGAGCACCGAAACCGGCACCAAAAGAGCGCTGTAAACGAGGATCTGCCGCGTCGTGGCGGCTCGTCCGGCCACCACCGGGAGCATCGGGATGCCTGCACGGGCGTATTCGTCGCTCCGATTGAGCGACAGCGCCCAGAAATGAGGCGGCGTCCAGAGGAAGATGATCAGGAACAGGATGACCGGCTCGGCTCCGATGTCTCCAGCAGCCGCCGTCCATCCGATCACGGGCGGCAGCGCACCGGCGGCGCCACCGATGACGATGTTCTGCGGCGTGTGCCGCTTCAGCCATATCGTGTACACGACGGCATAAAAGAACAGCGTGAAGGCAAGCAGCATTGCCGCTTTGACGTTGCTTGCCGCTGCAAGGAGCGCGACTGCGCCGCCGGCAAGCACAAGGCCGAACACCAACGCTTCGGCCCGCGAGATCTCGCCGCGGGGAATCGGACGCGTGGCCGTGCGCGTCATCACGGCATCGATGTCGGCGTCGTACCACATGTTGAGGACCCCGGCGGCGCCCGCTCCCGCGGCGATACCGAAAATTGCAATGGACCCAAGCAGCGGGTCCAGGTGACCCGGCGCAATCACCAATCCGACGAGCGCAGTGAACACCGCAAGCAGCATCACACGCGGCTTCATGAGCGAGACGAAATCAGGAAGGCGTGCGATCAAGCGTGGCCGCGAAAGCGAACGCGGGAGCGAGACGGCAATCGCTGTGCTCTTCATGGTCATTCCTCTCGAGCGCCGGAAATTCGCTTGGCCGGACCGATAATTTCGTCAGTGCCGCAGTTCATCACGCCCTTGCGCATCGATGTCGTACAATCCCACTCCTCACGCGATCCCCCGGACGGGGGATCGACCGAAGCACCGAAGGGGGAAGGAAAAGGGGGGATTGGGTGAACGGCCGATAGATTGGGCCGGCGGAACGGCAGCCGTCTTTGCCGATCAATACCTTGTTAGGTCTTCATGGCATGCTTCACTGAACGCGCGCAGCGGATCGGGGAAACCGTGTCTGAGCGAGTGTCTGAACTCTGAGAACGTCGTGTTTTGCCTGTCGTAAGTATCGATAATCATTTTTAGTGCCTTGTCCGCCTCGGCAACGACCTCGGGCGATGACAACACACGTATGCGATTGACCGTCGCGTAAACATCGACCAATTTCGGCATTTCAGTCGTGTCGTGCTCGAGGGCATCGACATACAATCTCGACGCGTCTTGAATGAATTGCCGGTACAGGGCTTCCAATTCCACCTTCCGCTGCGCCCTGCGCTGCTCCTTTGTCTGACGCTGTTGACCCAGCCATGAAGTGGCGATCGATGTGATGCCGCCGACAAACGTCCCCACCAACGCGGCGAAAGCGGACATGTAAGCTGCGGACTCGGCCATCGCGTGCGTCACAAATCACGATATTGGCGTCACTTCACGCGCTGCGAGCTCAATACTTCGGGTAATCGCGCGTAAAGTTTCTCGAGAAGATCGAGGGCGCGTCCCCGTACAGCCTGGCTTCGCAAGCTCGGCTCCGCATCGATCGCTTTGAGCTTGGCCACCGACTGCTGCACGATATCAAGCAGCTCATCGCCGGTGAGCATGCCATTCTTCTCGAGCGCGAGGAGCGTACCTAAGTTCAGCATGAATGCAGCCACTCCGTGGCCGGGACGATCAAGCTCAATCGACATGCAAGTCTCCTACGCACTATTTTCCGGCCTGATCACCGGGTCCGCGCCGCTTCGGAGATCAGCCGCGAACCGCGCTGTCCGGTCCAATATGACCAGAACCACTGTCTTTGAACTCGCAGGCGGTTCTGAAGCTGCGGAAGAAACATGACATGGATAAATACCCATACCAGCCAAGTCATGAACCCGCTCATTCGAATCCGGCCTCGCTCCAGCACCGCGAAATTCTTGCCGACGACTGCCATGTTTCCTTTATCGAAATATCGGAAGGCACGCCGCGGCACTCGGCCTTCGAGCTGTCCGGCAATCACCCGACCCACGTAGTGTCCCTGCTGGATCGCAACCTGGGCAACGCCCGGCAACGGCCGTCCGTCTTGATTCAAGGCAGCGACATCACCCACGGCGAAAATGCCGTTGGCGCCCGGCACCATCAAGAACCGATCGACCGGAAGTCGTCCGGCTTTGTCAGTCGGAAAACCGAGTGTCTTCACGACCGAAGACGCCGCGACGCCTGCCGTCCATAAGACCGTCGCGCTCGGGATCCTGTTTCCCCCCGCCACGACGCCTTGCTCGTCGACTTTCTCGACCTTCGTTCCCGTCAAGACTTTGACGCCGAGTTTCTCGAGCCGCCGGACAGCTTTTCCGGACAAGGATTCGGCGAAGGTCGGCAGAATGCGATTGCCACCCTCGATCAGAATGATGGAAGTTTTCGCTGGATCGATACGGCGAAAGTTTCCATGCAAGGTGGCCGTCGCCATCTGCGCCATCGAGGCAGCCAGTTCCACGCCCGTGGGACCACCGCCGACCAGCACGAAGGTCATCAGCCGGGAGCGCTCACTGTCGTCATCCGTCAGCTCCGCCTCCTCGTAGGCGCTGAGGATCTTGGTCCGGATCGTCTCCGCATCCGTCAAATTCTTCAGGCCCGGCGCATACCTGGCAAACTCGTCGTGGCCGAAATAGCTGGATTGCATCCCAGCAGCGACAATCAAGAAATCGAACGGGATCTTATGCGTTCCCGACGCAAGATAGGACACGGCGACCGAACGCGAGCTCAGATCAATGGCCGTGACTTCGGCCATCATCACGGTGAGGTTCTTCTGCTTCCCCTCGATCTGGCGGATAGGTGCGGCGATCTCAGCGGGCGCAAGAACCGCGGTCGCAACCTGGTAAAGAAGCGGCTGAAAGATGTGATGATTGCGCCGATCGATCAGCACGACATCTGCATCGATGCGTCGCAGCGCCCGCGCCGCGGCGATCCCGGCGAAGCCACCGCCGATGATCACCACACGCTTCCGCTTCGCTGGCGCCGATTCGGAGGCCAACAGCTTTCTTTCCGGCCGAATCTCTTCCAAGGATGCAGTCATTCAGTCACCTATGCATGATACGCGCGCTGGCGCGCTCCGACGCGCCCCAGGACGGATGGCCCCCCTTCCCTTCAGCCTCCACGAGCGGCGGCTTTTGGCGCGCCAGATGTCTTCTCCGCCTTGGCGCGCAGCTCAAGCAGACCGAGGAGCACCTCGTCGCGCTGCGCCTCCAACTCGGCGACCGAGCGCGAGCCGACCTCGGCATGAACGCTGTCGATGAGCTTTTTCTGCACTTCGGGCGTCAATACCGGCTGCCCGAGGACCTTCCACCAGGCCGTCATCGGGCCGGTGAACTGCTGAAAGAAGTGCTCGATGCCGCCCGGGCCGCCGCCGAGGTGGTTGAGCATCATGTTGCCCATGATGCCCCAACGCAGGCCAGGTCCCCAGCACAACGCGGCGTCGACATCCGCAGCACTGACGACGCCTTCGGCAACGAGGTAATAGACCTCCCGCGCGAGCGCCGCCTGCAAGCGATTGGCGACGTGCCCGGGCACCTCCTTGCGGACCCGGACGGCCCGCTTGCCCAGCCCGGTGTAGAACTCTGCAGCCCGTTCAATCGTCGCTTCCGAGGTCTTGGCACCCCCAACGATCTCGACCAGCGGGACCAGATGCGGCGGATTGAAGGGATGCCCGATGACACAGCGCTCGGGATGCAGGCGGCAGGCCGATTGGATCTCGCTCATGGTGAGGCCCGACGAGCTCGATGCCACGATCACTTCGGCCGACAGCAACTCGTCGAGCTGCTGATAGAGCTTCTTCTTGAAGTCGATCCGCTCGGGGCCGTTTTCCTGGACGAAGTCCGCCGTCCGAACGGCTTCCGATACATCTTTCGTGAACGTGACGCGCGACTGCGAGGCGCCGGGCGCGAGGCCCAATCGCTCGAGCGCCGGCCAGGCCGCCTTTACGAACCGTCGCAGCGACGCCTCGGCATCCGGTGCGATATCGGTCGCGACGACGTCCAGCCCCTTCGCAAGGAACAATGCTGTCCAGCTCGCGCCAATAACGCCGGTTCCGATGATGGCTATTCGCTGAATGGGCTTGTTGTCGGACATGATCGGTTCTCCTTTCGAATGCGAATGTCAGATTTCCGCGTAGGCGATGCCGGTGAGATTGCCCTGCGCGTAGAGAAAATTGCGCTCTTCGGATCCATCGAGCTTGGCGGAATAGATCGAGCCGGCAAAGTCGGTCACGAACATCCGATCATGCGGGACATCGAGCGCGATGCCGATCCCCTCCATCAGATGCGTCAGCAGGATCTGTGGAGACTGGGGCTTTGCATCAATCGATACCCGGTTCACCGTGTTGCCGCGCGGAGGATCGCCGCGGTCGGTCCAGTACAGCATGCGATTCTTGCGATCGATCTCGAGATCGATCGGCTCCGGCAAGCGCTCGAAGAACACTTCGATATCGGTGCGGTTGCCGGCGGTCTCACCCTTCGGGATTTCGATGCCGGCCCGGAAAATGCGGCCTTGATCTCCGTTGTCCGGGCCTTTTTGCGTCCAATAGATCTGCTTGCGCTCGGGGTCTATCGCGATCCCGACGCACCATCTGGTTTGATCGCGTCGATCCTCATCGCCACTGCCGGATTCGACGAGAACCTCGATCTGCGAGCCATCGAGATTCGCGCGCATCACGCGCATCCCTTCGCGATCGCACCAGTAGAGCCTGCCGTTCTTCTTATCGAGCTGAAGCTGCTTCGGCGTGAACGTGGCGCCCGGCGGAATGATGACCTTGCGACCCTTTCCGTCGATGTCGGCGCGCTCGATGGAGCCGTCGTTCGTGCCTGGGCTGGAACCCATATTGGTCCAGTAGATATGGCCAGCCGCGACGTCGACCACGATGCCATCCGGAAGATGACAGTCGGAGACGATGACCTTGCGGTCGGAGCCATCCGGGGTCATCGAGTGAATACGGCCGCCGCTCAGCTCGAGAACGAACAGTCGGCCTTTGCGGCCCGATGCGGGCCTCGATCGGGAATTTGTCGTCAACGATTCAGTCATGTTGTTGTCCTTTCATAGCTCGGTCTCGATCCCGCGACCCAGTCAACCGACCGCACGGGTCTGCCCGGCCCAGAAGCGCTCACGCAGGAGCCGTTTGAGGATCTTGCCGCTGCCGCTCTTCGGCAGCTCCGTGTCCGAGAACTCGATGTGGCGGGGGATCTTGTAGTTGGCGAGGAAGCGCCGGCAGTGCGCGATCAGATCATCGGCGCTGAGCGATTTTCCCGGCTTGCGCACAACGCATGCCGCCACCAGCTCGCCCCACTGCGGGTCGGGTATTCCGAAGACCGCTGCCTCAAGAACCGCGGGATGCTCATAGATGACGGCTTCGACCTCGCCGCAATAGACGTTCTCTCCACCCGTGACGATCATGTCTTTGACGCGGTCGAGGATGAAGAAATAGCCGTCGGCGTCGCGGTATGCGACGTCGCCCGTTCGAAACATTCCGTCTCGAAATGCGAGCCTGCTCTCGTCCGGATTGTTCCAGTAACCGCGCATGACATTGGCGCCACGCGCCACCAGCTCACCGCGGTGTCCTGGTCCGAGCTCGCTTCCGGTTTCGTCTACGACACGCAAGTCGACGCCGGGACACGGCCTGCCACAGGACGTGAGCCTGTCCTCCGTGTGCTCGTGATCCTGGAGGCCCGTGAGAAACCCGGTCTCGCTCAGCCCGTAGCCCTGCACGAGCTTGACATGGGGCAGGATTTCCCTCGTTCGACGAACCAAGGCGGGGGACACCGGCGACCCGCCGTAGGCCAAGGCCTCGAGGCTGGTCAGATCGAAGGCGCCGATATCCGCGAACTGCGTCAGCAGGTTGATCATCGTCGGCACCAGCACGGTGTGGCTGACGCGTTCGCGGGCAACCGTCTCGCAAAAACTCGCCGCGCTGAACGTCGGGGTCGTGATCTGGAAAGTGCCGAACGCCGGCGCCGCAAAGATGAACGGAAAATCGAGAATGTGAAAAACCGGCGCGGCGTGGAGATGCACGCCACCTTCGCGGTAACGCATCCAGTAATTGAGATGGTCGATATTGGCCTGGATGTTTGCGTGAGTCACCGCCACGCCTTTGGGATGGCCGGTCGTCCCGCTCGTGTAGATCAGAGCCAGGATTGCGTCTGGATCGTAAATCGGGTCCGGACAGGACTCGCCAGACGTGTCCAGCGGCTCTTTGTCCAGCACCAGCTCCCATGAAGGGTGCACGGTCGGGGCCGGCAACGACGAGTGCCGAAGCAAGCCCCGCGGGTTGGCGTCGACGAGCACGCGATCGATCTCGGCCACCGCGGACCGCGCGTTGACGGGCACTGCAATCAGACCCAGCCAGCTGCAGGCATAGATCAGCTCGAGGTACTCGGGTTCGTTGGGAAGGAGCATGGCCAGCCGGTCGCCTGCCTGAAACCCACGTCGGCTAAGCCCCGCGGCGATGGCGGCGACACGCTCATGGAGCTCCCGAAAGGTCGAATGCCGAGCATCGGAACCAAGAACCGCTGGACGCTCCGGATAATATCGAGCCGCCCGACCGAGCGAGTGCACGTGCATCATCGCGGAGCCCCCGCAGGCGTGCGGTGCTTCTCCAGGAACGCCCTGAGCGCCGCCTTTGCCTCTCCGGAACGAACTTGCGTGCTGAACTCTTCGTTTTCGGCCTTCATGGCCGCCCTGATCTGCTCGCGAAACGGCCCCTTCATGAGTCTCTTGCTGGCCAGCAGCGCGCCGACGGGTTTCGCCGCCAGCGTCCGCGCCGTTTCAGTCGCCGTCGCCAGCAGATTCTGATCGGGGACGACCCGGGTTACTAACCCCAATTCCGCGGCACGCCTGGCGTCGAAAGGCACTCCCAGCAGGATCAACTCGGCGGCACGGATGTGCCCGATCCTTGCCGGAACGGTGCAGCTCGATCCGAATTCCGGCACCACGGCAAGATTGATGAAAGGCATCTGGAATTTCGCACTCTCGCCCGCGTAGACGAAATCGCAGTGCGTCAGCATCGTGGTTCCGCCTCCGATGGCGGCACCGTGCACGGCCGCGACCAGCGGCTTGTCGAAATCGAGCAGCGCGTTCATCAGCCGAGCCTGCGGAGACTCTCCCGGCCCCGGCGGATTCTTCAGAAAATCGTCCACATCGTTGCCCGCGCAGAACGAATCGCCCGCGCCCTGCCAAAGCACGACATGTGTGCCATCGTCCTTGGCGGCGTCATTGAAGACATCCGCGAGCGTCACGTACATGCTCGCGGTCATCGCGTTTCGCTTTGCCGGACGGTTCAATTCGATACGCAGGATGCTTCCGGAATGCTCGGTGATGATCTCGTCCATCCACTGCCTCCTGTGTCCGCCTGATAAGCTCAGAGCTGGGTCTCGATGCCGCGCGCCCGCCAGGCGACATCGACTTTTCGGCGATGATGGCCGCCATTGGACCCGGACATGTCACCGGCGGTGCCACGCGATCGCGCCATGGGCAGCGCCTTTGCCTGGTCTGCGCCGGCGCGCTGCCGAAGGCTCAGGGCATGTCCCATCTTTTCCTTCTTGGTCCGCAGATACGCCAGCGAGTACGGGTTCGGCACCGCTTCGCAGCTCAACTGGACCACCAGCTCGATTCCGTTCTCCGCCAAGGCTTTGGCCTTGCGTGGATTGTTCGAGAGCAGCCGGACCCGTTCGATGCCGAGATCGCGCAGGATCGCGGCTGGCAGGGCGAAGTCCCTGCAATCGGCCTTGAACCCGAGGGCATGATTGGCCTCGACCGTATCGAGGCCGGCGTCCTGCAGCTCGTAGGCCTCCAACTTCGCCATCAAGCCGATGCCGCGGCCCTCCTGGTACTCGTAGATCACGAGCCCGCGGCCCTCCACCGCGATCGCCTGCATGGCCATTTCCAGCTGGTCGTGGCAATCGCAGCGCAGCGACCCAAGCATCTCTCCCGTGAAGCACTGCGAGTGGATGCGCAGCAACGGGACTCCTTCGGTCAAGTCGCCCATGACCATCGCGAGCGCGGATTCGACGCGTCGCGTGCCGTTCGACACATCGCGCTCGTATCCGATCGCGTTGAACATCCCCCACCTGGTGGGGATGCGGGTGGACGCGATGCGCCAGAGCGGCCCGACTTGGACGATGCCTGCCATGTTTGCCTCGAAGAGCTAAGCTGCCTGAGCCTTTGCCTTCGGCACTGCGCCGCCAGCATGAAGCTTTTCGATCTGAGCCGCGTCGAACCCGAGCTCTCGGAGAATTTCGTCATTGTGCTCACCGAGGCCGGGCCCGCGGCGGGCGGCCTCCTTTGCAACGCCGTGCACCTGCATCGGACTGCTGACCGTGAGCGTCAGATTGCCTCCCGCGCCTTCGAGCGGAACGACGATGTTGTTCGCGCGCAATTGCGGGTCCTTGACGACTTCGCCGGGGTCTAGAATCGCTCCATATGTGATGTGCGCCTTGTCGAAGACTTCGGCCCAGTGCTGCATCGACTGCCTGGCGAACACGTCGTCCAGGATTGCCCTGAGCTGCGGAGCGTTCGCTACCTGTTTTGCCGCATCGCTGAAGCGTGCATCCGTCAGCAGATCCGGCCGGCCGATGCCCATCGCCAGGGCCTGCAGTTTGTCCGGCGTGACCACCAGCATGAACCAGCTGCCGTCAGACGCCTTGTAAGGATTGAGGGTCGCGTTCGACGGGCTCAGCCGATCATGCAACGGATAGAACGTCGCTCCGGCCAGGGCCCCGGCAATATGGACGCCTGCGGCCCAGATGCCCTCGGCGAGCAGCGATGTGGTGACGGCCGAGCCTTTGCCCGTGCGCTCACGCTGATACAGTCCCATGACGATTGCTGAGAACAGGCCAACCGCCGTTGCGTGATCGCCGCTGGCCGCGATCGGCCATGTGGGCGGCGCCCCCGCATCACGCGTCTGCGACAGCAGGCCGCTTCGCGACCAGTAGGCCGTTATATCGAAGCCCGGGAGGTCGGCGTCAGGGCCGTTGTCGCCGAAGCCTGAGACATCGGCGTAGATCAGGCGCGGGTTCCATTGGACGACGTCCTGGTACTCGAGCTTGAGCCGCTTGCGCGCCGGATGCGGCGTGTTGACGACAAGGACGTCGGCCCACTTGACCAGCCGTTCGAGCACTTCTCCGGCGCTCGGCGATTTCAGGTCGAGCGCCAGGCCGCGCTTGTTGCGGTTGTCCAGATGCCACAGGTAATTGTCGCTGGCGCGCGGCTGTGGCGGAACCTTGAAGACAATTCTCCACATGTCGCCCGAGGGCGGCTCGACCTTGATCACGTCGGCGCCGAAATCGGACAAAATGACCGCAGCGCCGGGCCCGGCAACGAAGCTGGCCAGATCCACGACTTTCAGTCCCGAGAAGATGTTGTCGCCTGTCATTTGGTGTCTCTCCTGGATTGTCATGCCGCGCCGCTGACCTTCAGCGCCCGTGAAACTGGGGTGCACGCTTCTGCAGAAAGGCCGAGGTGCCCTCCTTTTTGTCTTCCGTCGCGGCGCACAGGCCGAAGTAAGAGGCTTCGAGCAGCAAGCCCTCGCCCTGGCTCGTTTCCAGCCCCTTGTTCGCCGCCTCGAGGGCGAACTTGACGGCAATCGGGGCGTTGGCAGCGATCTGCTTCAGAACCGCCTCGGCGCGCGGAATGAGATCGCCGGTCGCGACCACCTCGTTGACGAGGCCGATGCGGTAGGCCTCCTGCGCGCCGATCATCTCACCGGAGAGAATGAGCTGGAGCGCGCGGCCCTTGCCCACCAGGCGCGGCAGCCGTTGCGTGCCTCCGCCGCCGGGGACCAGCCCGAGCTTCACTTCCGGCTGGCCGAACTTCGCGTTTTCCGCCGCGATCCTGATCGTGCAAGCCATCGCCGTCTCGCAGCCGCCGCCGAGCGCGAAGCCGTTGATGGCCGCGACCACCGGCTTGCCGAGATTCTCGATCAGATCGAGCACCCCCTGCCCGAAACGGCTGGACTGCTCCGCCTCGAACGCCGCCACGTTCGCGAGCTCGCTGATGTCGGCGCCGGCGATGAAGGCTTTGTCGCCCGCGCCCGTCAGGACGACACCGCGCACCGCGGCATCATCCCGCGCATCCGCGAACGCCGTCCGCAGGTCCGCCCAGGTCGGCGTGTTCAGGGCGTTGAGCACCTTGGGCCGATTGACGGTCACATAGGCGATGGCGCCCTTCTTCTCGTACAGGACATTGGCGAGGCTCAGAGTTGCCGCTGGTGAAGCCGCCTGCGAAGGCGTGAGTGCTGCTATTGCCGAGGCCATGTTGATATCTCCTGTCTGGGGGTGGCGAGCCGGCGCAGCAGCGCCGGCGCACCGGCGGCGTCACACGAACGCGCCGAGGCCGGTGATGGCCTTGCCGACGATCAGGTTCTGCATCTGATACGTGCCTTCGTAGGAGTAGAGCGCTTCCGCGTCAGCGAAGAAGCGGGCGACGTTGTAATCGGCGACGATGCCGTTGCCGCCGAGCAACTCACGGCCCCAGGCGACCGTCTCGCGGGATTTCGCCGTGCAGAACGCCTTCGCCAGCGAGGCGTGATGGTCGGCAAGCTTGCCCTCGTCATCCATCTGCGCGAGCCGCACCATCAGGCACTGGCAGGCAGTCACGTTAGCGAGCATCTTGGCGAGCAGGTCCTGCACCATCTGGAACGAGGCGATCGGCTTGCCGAACTGCAGGCGTTCCTGGGCATATTTGAGCGTGTGCTCGAAGGCGCCCATCTGGATGCCGGTCGAGGCCCAGCCCACCATGTAGCGGGTCATCCGCAGCACGCGGGCGGTGTCGCGGAAGGAGTTGCCGCCCTGCAGGCGATTCGCTTCCGGCACGCGAACGTCCTTCAGCGTGATCTGACCGTTCTGGACCACCTTGAGGGCGATCTTGTGCTCGATCTTCTCGACGCTGAAGCCGGGCGTGGTCTTGTTCTCGACGATGAAGCCCTTGACCTGGTTGTCGGCGAGATCGCGCGCCCAGATGATCGAGATATCGCACCACGTCGCGTTGCCGATCCATCTCTTCTGGCCGTTGAGAATCCAGGTATCCCCTTCGCGTTTTGCGGTCGTGGTCATGCCTCCGCTTGTTCCCGAGCCCACCAGGGGCTCGGTGAGCCCGAAGCAGCCGATCTTTTCCCAACGCGCCATCGGCGGCAGCCACTTCTGCTTCTGCTCCTCCGATCCGTCGAGATAGATCGAGCCCATGGCCAAGCCGCTGTGCACGCCGAAGAAGGTGCAGAACGATGCGTCGGTGCGCGCCAGTTCCATCGCGACAAAGCCGAACAGCTTCTGGCTTCCGCCGGCGCAGCCGAAGCCCTCGTAGCCCAGGCCGCCCAGGCCCAGCTCCTTGAATGACGGCAGGAGCTCGAACGGAAACGCGTCATCGGACCAATACTTGTTGATGACCGGCTGGACTTTGGTCTCCATGTACGTGCGTACCTTCTTGACGATCGCCTTTTCCTCGGCAGTCAAGACGTCCACGAGCTGGTAGAAGTCGCTGTTCGGCGCGGGCAGTTGCTTGGGCACTTTCTTTGCCGCTGCCGCCGCGACAGGTGCCGCCACTGGTGTTGCCATGCCACTGCTCCTTCAGTTGTAATGGGAGAGCGATATTCGGCGGCGTTTGGTCACCGCGATCCATGCGCCCTTCGATGTCTGCTCGCGGATAGAGATCGTACGATCCCGCTCCTCACACGATCCCCCGGATGGGGGAACGCGTCGTGGGTTGAAGGGGGAGGCGAGGACCGGCGGGCAATCGAAAGAGCATTTGGCAGCCGAGCATTTGGCAGCCGAGGACAAATCCTGGCAGGCAAGCACCCGCAGACCATTACGACCAGGGGTTGCCGCTCGATGCAGGCGGGCCGCCTCCCCTGCTCCGAGCGCTTCATCTCAATCCCGGATGAAGCGCCTACCTGCCATCACGGCGCCTGCGGCCAGTCACCCCGCGGCTTTCTCCATGTGCACCCGAGCCGTATACTCGCGAAGGCCGAGCACGCTCCCCGAACCGGGATCCGGCGATGCTTCGAACGGGACTTTGCCCTTGATAGAACCGCATTCAATACGCTCGGTGAGCGCGCCGCCCCCCTCCAAAGGCCCCATGCCTGGCGGGAAACACCTTCAATTTCTCGCCACCAAAGTCGTTCCGCCGCGATCTCAGGGGTTGATCGAGCGCCCGCGGCTCCTGGGCCTGGCGTCCCAGCTTACGGGTAAACGATTGGCCGTGATCAAGGCCCCGGCCGGATTCGGCAAGACCTCGCTCGCAGCAGCGTGGCTGCAACAGCTTCAACGGGGCGGAAATGCAGTCGCCTGGCTGACCATTGATCCTGAAGATGACGAGCCTTCGACCTTTTTCTTCTATGTGTCTCACGCTTTACAGCGCGCGTGCGAAGGCGTGGGCGCGGCCGCCATTGCGCTGATCCGGGAGAGCTCCCTGATCAATCCACGCGCAATCGTATCAACATTGATCAATGATCTGGCTGACATCGATAACGAGATCTACTTGTTCCTGGAGGATTACCATCGAATCATCAATCCAGCGATCCATGAGGCGCTCGAGTTTTTCCTGAGACGTGCCCCTTCCCATTGCCATCTGGTGCTCACGACCCGCGCGGAGCCGTCTTTGCCGCTCGCATCGCTGCGCGCCCAGAACCAGTTGCTGGAGGTCGATACCGCGGCCTTGCGCTTCGACCTGCACGAAACGCGAGACTTCCTCGAGAGCGAGGCCCCAGGCGCGCTCGTTCCTTCCGATGTGAAGCTCTTGCGTGAGAAGACGGATGGCTGGGCAGCCGCTCTGCGCATTGTGGCGTCGACGCCGATCCAACTCCGGCAGGACTTCGGGCAATACGTGCGCAATCTCTCGGGCACGCAGCGCCCGATTGGCGCGTATCTCGACGAAATGTTCACCGGTCTTCCGCGTGACATGGTCGAGTTCATGCTTCGTACGGCAATACTCGAGCGACTATGCGCGCCATTATGCGAGGTCGTGACCGGAGCAAGCTCAAGCGCAGAATTGCTCGGATCCCTCGAGACCCGTCAATTGTTGCTCGTTCCCCTCGATCAGGAGGGCCTCTGGTATCGTTACCATCCGCTTCTTGCCGAATATCTGGCTCAGAGATTGACGTCGGAGCTTGGCAATGAAATTCCCGGGCTCCATCAGCGTGCATCTCTCTGGTACGCGTCGCAAGAATTATGGACCGACGCCGTCCAGCATGCCATTACGGCGGGCGATGCAATTCGAGCGCTAGACTGGATCAAGAATTGCGCGATGCCCCTGGTCAAGCGAGGCGATCTCTTCACCTTGCTTGGCTGGCACCGCCTTTTCCCACCGGCACTCATGCAAAGTCAGCCCGAGGTCAAGCTCGCAATCGCCTGGGGAATGTCGCTTGCGATGCGATGCGATGAGGCGATCCACCTGGCGGGTGAAATCGAGCGGGACAGCAGCGCCAACCGTTCGCCCGATGGGGACGTCGTTCGTTGCGAGTGTGAGGCAATACGCGCAGTTGCGGTCGCGCTAAAGGACGACACCGACGCGGCACTATCCGTCGCGCAAGGCTGCCTCAGTCGCTCCACCGATCCCTGGACTGCGAACGTAGCCTCGAACGTCGTGCGTTTCGGCCACCTGAAGGGAGGTGACCTGAAGAGGTTCTATGCGACACCTTGGATCCCTTACTCGCTCGACGACGACAGGAGAAATGTCTTCGCATCGGTCTATTACCGTTGCATTCAGGGGATGGCGGAAGCTCAGCAATTGCGCGTTGCCGCGGCGAGCCGCTATTACCTCGATGCCCTGCGGCTCGCCGAACAGCATGTCGGGCCGCACTCAGTCGCGGCGGCGCTGCCCGCAAGCCTGATCGCCCGGATTCGATACGAGCAGGGTCGGCTGGACGAGGCAGAAGCCATGCTGGTCGACCGCATGCCGCTTATCAATGCCGGTGCGATGCTGGACTGCGTGTTGAGCGCTTACTTCGTCCTCGCAAGGATTGCTGCGCACAAGGCGAACCTGGAGCGAGGCCACACCCTGCTGGAATTGGCCGACAACCAGGGCACCTCGCGCGGCTGGGGACGTCTGAGCGCCGCTGCCACTTTGGAGCGCGCACGGCTATGCCTTGATGAGGGCCGCGTCGACGAAGGCGCCGAATGTGTCAATCGGTTGGAACGCCTCGCCGCGCAACATCCGGCGCCGACCAGTTGCGCCTGGTCGGACATCCATCGCTACGCCGCACTGGGCCGCGCTTATTTTGCATCGGCGGACCAACGCTTTGACGACACTATTTCAATCCTGAGCGCGTTGCAGCGTGAGTTGGAAAACGCACGCGATCTCAACTTCGCATTGCGTGTGCAGACACGTCTTGCTGTCGTGCAGTTCAGGGCGAAACAGGTGACGGAGGCATTAGGGTCCTTTGGCAGCGTCGTCACCGCGTTCGCACGGGCTGATATCTATCACACCATTGTGGATGAGGGCGCTCAGCTCGGGCCTCTGCTGACGGCCTTTGAGGAAAATGCGGAGCGAACCGGAAGCTTCCGAGACCTCATGCCTTACGTTGCGAACCTGATTGCGGCCTGGAGGTCGCGGCATCAATCAGAGCACCGGCAAACCCCGACCGCTGCGATCGCCGAGGCATTGAGCGCGCGCGAAGGCGACATCCTAAAATTGATCGCCGAGGGCCTGTCCAACAAGGAGATCGCCCGGAACCTCGCCATCACACCGGAAACGGTGAAGTCGCACGTGAAGCACATCTTCACCAAGCTGAATGTGGAAAAGCGGGCTCAGGCCGTGTCGCGCGCGCAAATTCTGGGTTTGGCCGTCACTCAACGATGAATGCACTTCCGTTCGCAGGCTTCGTGCGGCCCGTGCTTATCCGATACGGTCAGGGGATGTTCTCCACCACCATTTCCCAGACGTCCTGGCCTTTGCCCTGCAGTATTGCTCTGGCGCTGTAGACTGCCATCCCGACCACGGACTCCGGCGAAACGAGCGGCGACGGGGGCATTACCAGCTGCATCGGTTTCACCTTCACGTGCAGTAATGCCGGACCGGGCTGTGCGAGCCAGGTTTGGATCGACCCTTCGAGCTCGCCTGCCTTCGAGACGCTGTGCCCCCAAAGGCCCATCGCCGTCGCGACTTCGCCGAAGTCCGGGTTCTTCAAGTCCGTGTACACCGGCACCAAGCCGGCTGCCTTCTGTTCGATGTCGACGAACCCGAGCTTGCCGTTGTCGTAAATGACGATCTTGATCGGCAACTTTTCCTGCACCAGAGTCAGCAGGTCGCCGAGCAGCATGGTGAACCCACCATCGCCTGCCAGGCAGATCACTTGCCGACCGGGCTGGCACTTTTGCAGTCCGATCGCCGATGCCATTCCGCTCGCCATCGTGCCGTGAAGCAAGCTGGCAAACGTTCGACGTTTGCCGCCGGTGTCGATGTGGCGAAGCATCCAGACCGCCGCGGTTCCATCGTCAGCCGCGAACAACGCGTCTTCGGCCGCGTACTTGTTGATAATCTTGGTCAGGTACGTCCCCGAGATAGCGGAGGCGGGATCCGATACGGTTTCAATCCCCGCTGATGCCCTATCCCTGTGGAATCGCTCAACATGGATCGTCAGGAAGCTGCGATCCTCGTGCTGCTCAAGGCGCGGCAGCAAAGCCTCCAAAGTCGTCTTGATATTGCCTACGGCCCCCATCGTTACCGGATGTCGCCGCCCTATATGCGTCGGATCAAGATCGATCTGGATGATCTTTGCCTTGCTTGGATAGAATTGTGTCCATGCAAAATCCGCTCCCAGCAGTAGCAGCACGTCGCAGTCGAGAATGGCATGATAGCCGGCGGCTCCCCCGATGAGGCCCGTCATGCCGACATTGTAGGGATTGTTGTACTCGACGAAGTCCTTGCCGCGAGACGTGTGTGCCATGGGTGCCTGCAACCGCGCCGCCGTCGCGACCACCTCGTCGTGCGCGCCTGCGCAGCCAGCACCGGCGTAGATCGTGATCGCTTCACTCTCGTTGAGAATGGCCGCGATCTCGTCGAGATCAGCGTCGCCCGGGCGAATGAGTGGGCGCCGTGCATGAACGGCATACGGGGGTTCCTCGTGCGAAGCGGCATTCGCAACATCCGCCGGCACGACGAGCACGGCGACCCCGCGTTTCGTCAGCGCTGCCTGGCACGCCGCGACCGTCTTGCGGCGGGCCTGCTCCGCGGTCAGGATCGTCTCGCAATAGACGCTGCAGCCCTTGAACACATCGTCGAGATCGATCTCTTGGATCGATTCGAACCCTATGTCCTGCCGCACGATCTGCGTTGCGATCAGAATGACCGGGGCGCGGTTCCGATTGGCCTCGTAGAGGCCATTGATGAAATGGAGACTGCCGGGCCCGCAACTTCCAGCGCAGGCCGTCAGCCGGCCGGCTAACAGCGCTTCGGCTGATGCGGCAAAGGCCCCGGCCTCCTCATGCCGCATGTGGACCCAATCGATCTCGCTGCGGTCGATGGCATGCGCGATGCGGTTCAACGTGTCGCCGACGATGCCGTAGCACGTCTTCACGCCGGCTGCCTGGAGCGTTTCGACCAGCAGATCGGCCACCCGCTTGCTCATATCGGAACCTCACGCGTTGTTGGCCATGATGTCCGATACCGGACCGGATTTCTCGCAACGACGACTGCCCTTGCACCCCCATGTCGATTTGGCGCGAGCTCCTACTGAATTTGTGGTGAAAGCACTGCGCGACATATCCCCCTGTTGGGGACCTGTTGGGGGAGGTGCCGCGCCAAATCGGGGGAACCGTGCGCGCCGGCTCCCGAATCTCACAAGAACCCAAGCAACGCAGATCGAACCACCGCCTCGGTCCGCGTGCCTACGGACAACTTCAGAAAGATACGTTTGACATGCGATTTCACTGTCTCCGGTGAGATCTCGAGGTCCCGGGCGATGCGCTTGTTGGAGAGGCCTTGGCTGATCATCACGACCACCTCGCGCTCACGCGCTGTGAGTGTCTCGCCCGCACCGCTGCCGGGACCGCCATTGCGGGCATCCCACCACGCTGGCAGGTTGCGCCCAAAGGACGGAGGGTTACGTTGCTTTGCCTCGGGCGCCCATGTTACCGGCATCAAGGTGTCAAGTTTCCGAGCAGGGCTCATTGACCTGTTCCTTTCGATGGAGGCAAGGCTCGGCTGATCGCCGACGACCACCAAGGAGCGGTCGTGACGCGTCCAGCTTCATTCCGTTTGACCCCTGATCTAGCTTCCGAAGGGAGCCTCTGCCTCCACCGCGCCTGCTATTGTTTTGACCATTCCTGCTGCGCTCAGCCTCGCCAACGAGACCCGATCAGGATCATGATCGTGGATTGGAGGCGCTCGGCCGAGTAATGCCATCGCCACGCACGCCGGTACTCGCCCGGCGTCACGCCGATGGCTCGCCGGAACGCGCGGGTGAAGCTCGATTCCGAGGAAAACCGGCAATAAAGAGCAATCTCTTGGAGCGACGCGCGTCCTGATACGATCAATGCTTTCGCGCTCTCCAGCCGCCGTCGGCCGACGTAGCGATGCGGAGGCACGCCCATTGTGGCGGCAAATACGCGGGTGAAATGAAAACTGCTGAGACAGGCGACCTTGGCGAGGTCCGCGACGGTCGAGCAAGGTCGACCAACCCAAATCATCGGATGACTTGAGCAGCGTAGACGCCGGGTATCCCGGGCCCCGTTGCTGAGTCTGCATGAGGGCTCACGATCGCGCTTGCGATCGGATCCCGGTTGTGTTGCGATCGATTTGAAGCTGCGGCCACCGCGATGCCGACAGGATTCGCGCCGAATTGCCGCGCCGGCGCAGTCGATATTCCGCCGGCGTCATGCCGGTCGCGCGACGAAACGCTCGTGTAAAGCTCGCCTGCGATGAAAAGCGCGCGTTCAAGGCTACCTCTGCAAGCGACAACCGGCCGGCTGCTATTTCCGCCATCGCGTTCTCCAGCCGCAAGCGGCTCACGTAGCGATGGGGCGGGATGCCCATGGCGAGCGTGAACATTCGTGCGAAATGGAAGGCACTGAGACACGCGACCCGGGCCAACTCCGCGACCGTGATCTCATCAGCAACATGTGCGGAGATGTAATCGAGAACACGGCGCAGCCGCGCATGATCGAGCCGATGCACGGCAGGCGCAGCGAGCGTACACGATCCGCTGTCACAGTACCCTTGAATGATCCGGGCGGCCAGCATCAGAGAGGCTGTGTCCACATACATGCGGCCGGTCGCCGACTCGTTGGTCATCTCCGAGAGGATCGAAAGAACAATCTGATCGATCACCGCATCTTGGATGCCGGCGACATAGCGAATCGAGTGAGCAGGCGCTCCGGGCAGATTGAAATCATCGCTCAACCGACGGAACAGCGTCGTTGGCAAGTATAGATGCATCGTTTCCGGAATAGGGGCGGTGATTGCGGTCGTGTTATCTCCGACACCAATAGGGGCCAGGCAGATCGCGCCCGTCGTCGGAATGAACTCCTGGCGTTGACCGGCGCCGCTTCGTCTCACCAGACCGTTGCTGTTACCGGCGACTGCAAGACACAGTTCCACGTGCTGCGGAACGACGACCGGCGATTCACTGACCCCATGTGCCCGTAATTCCGCAGATATCGTCGACCAGCCAAGGCCGGCGGATGACCGCAGAAGCGCTGAGGTCGGATACTTCCTCGCTCCATGTGTTTGTAATTCCATGGCAATCCACCAAGAGCGGATCTCCTCTGTGTGGATCCGCGAGCTTTCTTCGCATCCGCAAAAATCGTGAAGTCCACTCCCTGAGACCATCCCCCAAAAGGGGATCGAAGAACTGGCGTAAGGGGGATGCCTTGATTGAGCTGCATCCAACTTTCTTAAGCGGGCGGCCGGCCGGGAAAGAACTGCCGCTTGGCGGCAAGCAGCTCCAGTTTCTCACCAGTGGTTCCGCCGCCACCAAATCCGGGACCTTCTGTGATCCTTTGACGCTGTCGCCATGATGGCGATGGGTGCGACCCGCAACCGGCATCACCCGTGCAGCTTGTTCGCGGTCTCCGCAATCTTGCGGCCCTGGTAGCGGGCGCCCTCGAGCTCGTTCGCCGTGGGCAGGCGCGAGCCGTCGCCGCCGGCGATCGTGGTGGCGCCGTAGGGTGAGCCGCCGGTGATCTCGTTCAGCGTCATCTGGCCGGCGTAGCCGTAATCGAGGCCGACGACGACCATGCCGAAGTGCAGCAGGTTGGTAATGATCGAGAACAGTGTCATCTCCTGCCCGCCATGCTGCGTGGCGGTCGACGTGAATGCGCCGCCGACCTTGCCGTGCAACGCTCCGCGCGCCCACAGCCCGCCGGCCTGGTCGAGAAAATTGGCCATCTGCGACGGCTGCCGGCCAAAGCGGGTGCCGGCCCCGACGATGATCGCGTCGTACGCAGCGAGATCCTCCACCTTCGCGACCGGCGCGGCCTGATCGAGCTTGTAGTGCGACTTCCGCGCGATCTCCTCAGGCACGAGCTCGGGCACGCGCTTGATGTCGACATGCGCACCGGCCTGCCGCGCCCCCTCGGCGATCGCATTCGCCATCGCTTCGATATGGCCGTAGGCAGAGTAATAGAGCACCAGAACCTTCGACATGACGTTCTCCTGGAACGGTTTAGGCGTGCCGCAGCCGACCGTGGCCCGGCTTCGTCCCCTCCCGTGAATATGGACACGATCGCCAATTCGAAATAGAAACTATTGAAACACATTGTTTCCAATTCTGATCCGAATCCTGATCGCATGGCCAAGCTGCCGGACCTCGAAGGGCTGGCGATCTTCGCCAAGGTCGTCGAGATCCGCTCCTTCGCTGGCGCGGCGGCGGAGCTCAAGCTTTCCAAGGCGACGGTCTCCAAAGCCGTCAGCAGGATAGAGGCGCGGCTGGGCGCGCGGCTCATCAACCGCACCTCGCGGCGGTTCGCGCTCACTGACGCCGGACGCCAGCTTGCAGGCCGTGCTGCGCACATTCTCGCAGAGGGCGAGGCCGTCGAGGACGCCGCACTGGCGCAAGCAACCGTGCCGCGTGGACTGGTGCGTCTGGCCGCCCCGATGTCCTTCGGGGTGCTGCACCTCGCGCCCTTGCTGCCGGAATTCCTGGCCACCTATCCGGAGGTTTCGGTCGACCTTCAGCTCAGCGATGCGATCGTCGACCTCATCGGCGAGGGTTTCGACGCGGCAATCCGCATCACCGCCTTGCCCGACTCCTCGCTCGTTGCGCGCCGGCTTTGCGAGATGTCGCGTTATCTGGTCGGCTCACCCGCATATGTGAGTAAGCATGGCAGGCCCAAGCACCCCCGCGACCTGAGCGGGCACCGCTGCCTCAGCTACAGTCACACGACGGCGCCCGAGGCCTGGCGCTTCACCAAAGACGGCAAATCCGTCACAGCGCGGCTGACCGGCCCACTGCGGGTGAACAACGGCGACGCAATGATGCCGGCCCTGATTGCCGGGACCGGCCTCGGCGTCCTGCCCGAATTCATCTTGCGCGACGCACTTGCGGCCGGCCAGCTGGAGCGATTGCTGCCGGATTGGTCGCTCTCCTTCGGCGCTGTCTACTGGGTAACCCCGCCCGGGGGCCCGCGACCGAAGCGGGTGGACGTCCTCGGCGACTTTCTGGTCGAGACGCTGTCCCGCCGCCGCGACCGCCAAGCGAAAGCGCCGCGTTCGAGCGTGTCGCGGCCGGCCGGCAAGGCGAAGCTGTGATCACTCACCCGTTCTGAACGTCGCTTTCCGTTTTCCGAAACGTGCCCTATTCCGCGGGCACTGCGACCGCGTCACGCCTGGCCGAAGCGCGCGCCGTGCCCATGCAGAGGAGGCTCGCCAGCAGGAATGCTGCGGCGAGGACCAGCACGAGCTCCGCATGGTCATGGTCGATCAGGAAGCCGAACGGCACCGGCGTCACGGCGGTGCCGAGCGGCAGGCCGGCGCTGACGAAACCGAAGACCTTGCCGATCTGTCCGGGCGGAGCCGCATCCTTGAGCATCACGTCGCGGGGCGTGCGGCTGGCGCCGAGAGCGATGCCTGAAATGAACATCAGCGTGATGCTGAGCATGGCGCCGGCCGGGAAGAGATTGAGGGCCAATAGCGTGATTGCGGAAAGGATGGTCAGGCCGGCGACGAAGATCGCAAGGTGACGGGACGCTCGATCCGCCGCCCATCCTCCGATGAGGACGCCACCGCCGCTGCCCGCCATATAGGCAGTGAGCGCCGTGGAGGCGATTGCGAGATCGAGCCCCTTCACCTGATGCAGCACGGTGATCAGCCAGGCCTGCACGCCGCCGCCCGCCATCGCCCCGAGAAAATAGAACAGGAAGAAGAGACCCAGGGTCCGGTCGAGCAGCAGGTCACGTATCGACAGGCCGCGTTCGGCCTTATCTTTGCGCACCTGGTCGCGCAGGATGCTGCTCTGGAAGATGACCGCAACGACCACCGGGAGGCCGAAGCAGCCGATCACCAGCAGCACCTCGCGCCATCCCATCACGCTCAACAAGGCGGCGATGGTCGGGGGCGCGAGCGCAAATCCCAGGGCGCCGGTGAAGCTGTGAAGGGCGAAAGAGCGGCCCATGCGCTCCGGGCGGATCGAGCCGGCGAGGATCGCGTAGTCACATGGATGGAAGACGGCGTTGCCGATGCCCGAGATCAGCGACAGTACGAGGATCTGCCAAAAGGACGTGGCCAGCCCCATCGCCGCGATCGACAGCGCCATCAGCAATGTGCCCCCGATCAGGAATGGGCGGGCGCCGTAACGGTCGACCACGAAGCCGACCGGCGTCTGCAGCACCGCCGCGGTCCCCGTCATCAGCACGACGGCGAGACCGAGCTCGGCAAAGCTGACACCGAACTGGTGCTGCCACGCCAGAAACAAGGGCGGCAAACAGAGCTGATAGTAATGGGACAGAAAATGCCCCGTGCCTATCAGGAGGTTTACTCTCGCGTCACGAGCGATCATGGCTTCTCCCAATGATGCCCGTATAGCGATGTTGCAGGCCGAAGGTAGTGGCTTCTCGTCATGACCGCCCCGCGTTGCATGAACGAGTCGCCGGCCCCGACGCGGGCGCCTCAAGCCCCCCGCGCGCCTGCCGCCAGACCGCCTTCTGCTCGGTGTAGTTCTCGAGCGCCAAGCGGCCGAGTTCGCGACCGAGGCCGGACTGGCCGCGCCCATCCCGCCCCAGGGCAGCCGGACATCGGTCGGGCAATAGACCCCCTTCGCCCCTGACGGGGAGAAGGAGCAGACCGACCTCGCTGCGCCGTTGTGCGTCTATTCGACCGGAACAAACGGTGGCCTCAGTTCGACGCCCGGGCCGAGGAGACCAGCGCAGGCTGGGCGCTGTACACGTCCGGGAACAGGCGCTCGAGTTGCTCGACCTTCGGCAAGTCGTT